>Ga0102851_10001029_pt1 | contig 15235 bp, 13 predicted proteins | sample Mud3Dept3metaG_FD_79558 | JGI IMG/M metagenome (GOLD analysis project Ga0102851, IMG submission 79558) | Freshwater wetland microbial communities from Ohio, USA, analyzing the effect of biotic and abiotic controls - Mud 3 Core 4 Depth 3... | ecosystem: Environmental > Aquatic > Freshwater >... | reverse complement strand
GGGAGTCGCTGGAGTCGATCGCGGGGATCACCTTCGGATTCAGCCAGCCGATCCAGTGCCGCATCGACGAACTGGTGGCCGGCACCCGGGCGCAGCTGATCGTGAAGCTCTTTGGCGAAGATATCAATGTGCTCAGCGAAAGATCGGCGAAGATCGCCAAGGTGCTTTCCACGATCAGAGGGGGCACCGATCTGAACGCGGAAAAGGTTTCCGGTCAGCCCTACCTGACCGTCAACATCGACCGCTCGAAGATCGCCCGCTATGGCCTGAACATCAGTGATGTACAGAAGGTGATCGAGATCGCCGTGGCCGGCAAGGCGGCATCGCAGCTGTACGAGGAAAACCGCAGTTTCCCCATCACGGTACGTCTTCCGGAGGAGAAGCGCAATTCCCTGGAAGCGATCAAGAACCTGATAATCACCACGAAGACCGGCATCAATGTTCCGCTCGGACAGCTGGCTGAAGTGAAGATGATCGAAGGGCCGGTCCAGATCAGCCGCCAGGACGGGGTGCGCCGGATCGGCATCGAGATGAACATCACGGGCCGGGATATCGGCGGCTTTGTCGCCGAAGCAAAACAGAAGATCAGGGGGCAGGTCAAACTGCCGGCCGGCTATTATCTTACGTGGGGCGGGCAATTTGAGAACCAGCAGCGGGCGATGAACAGACTGATGATCATCGGACCTGCCGCCGTAGGCCTGATCATGCTTCTCCTGTATTTGTCGTTCAGATCGGTCCGCATGGCACTGCTGGTCATTTCCAACCTGCCGTTCGCCCTCATCGGCGGAGTCTTCGCTCTCACCCTGTCAGGGCAATATTTGTCCGTGCCGGCGTCAGTTGGATTTATCGTTCTTTTCGGCGTTGCGGTCTTGAACGGGCTTGTGCTGGTATCGCGCATTGCGCAATTGCGGGAAGAAGGACTTGATCTGCAGGAGGCGATCAGAAAGGGAGGCCTTGACCGATTGCGGCCGGTCTTGATGACGGCATCAATATCGATTTTCAGTCTGCTCCCGATGCTGCTGGCCAGCGGAGCCGGTTCTGAAATACAAAAACCATTGGCTACCGTTGTTGTGGGCGGGCTGCTTACTTCAACGCTGCTTACGTTGTTGCTTATCCCTTCGGTGTACAGCTGGTTTGAAAAGAGAAAGGTCGAAGCAGAAATGTAATGACTCCAGGAGCGAGCGCATTCCCCGCAGCTTGCTGCGGGGTACACCTGCTGCATGCAAGTCCGCAGCACGCTTGCGCTCATGGGTGCAAGCTCCCGTCCGGTGTGGGTCGGACGACGAGAGCATGCGCCTCTTTTTTATCAGGAAAGGGCGTTCCCTCCTCTAAATCCAGCCCGATGCAGGTCCGATCGGCCGCAACCTTGAAAAACAGCAATCCCTTTGCTATAGTCCTTGCAATCAACGAGGGAGCCAGCGACCGCGGCACAGATGGAAGGGAGTGCGACTTGCACAGATATTTATTGATCGCAGTGCTGGCAGGGACCCTTTTTGCGACGGCAGGGGCTGCTGAGGAGGCCAAAAAGATCCAGGACAACTCGTTCCTGCTGGAGGAAGCCTACAATCAGGAAGAGGGGGTGATCCACCACATCCAGTCCTATTATTATAATAGGCAAACGCGAGACTGGCTCTATATATTCACCCAGGAATGGCCGGCTCCGAAGCAGGCGCACCAGTTGTCCTATACGATCCCCTATGTGCATTATCGGGAAGGGGACGTTACCGGTTTTGGCGATGTGGCGCTCAATTATCGGTATCAACTGGCAATGAAGGATCATCTTGCGATCGCGCCGCGGTTCTCGCTGATCATGCCGAGCGGTGATTATAAGAAAGGGCTTGGCGCAGGTACGATCGGCTATCAGGTGAACCTGCCCGTCAGTATTGAATTCGGAGAGCAGTGGGTAACACACGGGAACGCGGGCGCAAGCTACAATCCACGTGCGAAGGAGGCGGAGGGAGGGAGGGCCAATACCTGGGGGTACAATATGGGCGCGAGTCTCATCTGGCTTGCCACGGCGACCTTCAACGCGATGACCGAGGTCGTCTGGACGTCAACGGAAATAGTCCTGCTGGGCGGATCGAAGAAGACCGAACAGTCGATCATTATCAATCCCGGTGTGCGCTTCGCCAAGAATTACCCATCGGGCCTCCAGATCGTGCCCGGGCTGTCTTTCCCGATAGAAATCTCCAAGTCCCGCAGCGAGTACGGAGCGCTGCTGTACCTGGCGTTTGAACATCCGCTATTCTGAGGTGTCATGACATTGCAGCGTTATTCATGCACTGCTCCGGAGCATCGCTTTTCGGAAGGGAGAACGAATCATGCTGATCAAACTGTACTTCAACGACCCGCAGGGGAAATGGTGAAACAATATCACCTCCGTGGTCACGGAGCTGAAGAAGAACTATGTCTTTGACGTCGAGGTCGTCAAGAAGACGTCCTTCGGCCTGTTCCAGCGGGCAGCCCTGCCGAAGTTCCCCGCCATCGAGATCGACGGCAAGGTGGTCTTCGAGGGCTGCGATATAACGCGGGAGCAGCTCGAGACCGCCATCAAACAGCGGTCCTGATCCGTTTGCGGATATGATAATAATCATATTGCGCCCACGGACGTGATGGTATAATCCTTCCATGTCCTATCCCCGGAATTCCATCCGTTTTGTCCGCTATGCGGTCCAGCTCTGGTTTCTGCTCGTTACGCTCTTTGTCGGCTGGCAGTTCTTCCAGTTCGTGTCCCACTTCGAGGTCCCCGGCCGGCCCTTTGTCCAGCGGCCGCCGTCGGTGGACGCCTTCCTGCCCATCGGCGGGCTGATGGCCTTCAAGTTCTTCGCCGTCACCGGCCTCGTGGAGCCTCTCCATCCCTCGGGCCTCATCCTGTTCATCGCCATCACGGGCGTGTCGCTGTTCCTGAAAAAAGGCTTCTGCGGGTGGATCTGCCCCGTGGGCACGCTATCCCAGTATGTCTGGATGGCGGGCGAGAAGGTCTTCGGCAGGAACTTCCGGGTTGAGCAGTACACCGACATCGGCCTCCGGTCCATCAAGTACGTCCTGTTCGCGTTCTTCTTCGTTGCCATCGTCATCGCCATGGGCAGCAACTGGATCCTCATGTTCTTTGGCACCGACTACTACAAGGTGGCCGACGTGAAGATGCTCAAATTTTTCACCGATATGACCGCGTTGACCTTCTGGATCCTCGTTGCCCTGGGCATCCTGTCGCTCCTGTACAAGAACTTCTGGTGCCGCTACCTTTGCCCCTACGGCGCGCTCCTCGGGATCGTGAGTCGCTTAAGCCCCGTCAAGGTCCGGAGGAACGAGGAGAAATGCATCCATTGCCACGCCTGCACGAAGCACTGCCCCACGCTCATTGACGTGGAGAAGAAAGACGTCATCAAGTCCGGCGAGTGCTTCGGCTGCATGACCTGCGTGAGCCGGTGCCCCGCGCCGGGCGCCCTGGACATGACCGTCAAGACCGGGAAGAAGGTTTCCGTGCTCAAGCCCTATCTCTATCCCGTCCTGCTCGTGGTGCTGTTCTACCTCGTCATCGGTGCCGGCGTCCTGGCCGGCAAGTGGCATTCCCAGATCCCCTACGAGGAATACCAGCGCCTCGTTCCCGAGGTCGACAAGCTGCGGCATTGACCTCCTCCTCCCCTGCGATCTGAAAATGATATACTCTCCTCAGGTGGTCCCCCGATGCATCATGGCATGCCTTGTGACGGGACCATCGCTATCTGTTCTGCAAAGGACTTACTGACCAGGCCAAGACGGAACGAACGATCCGTTTTGACAGGATCACGGGATAAAGGCGAACGAACGCTTTCGCATCCACTCGATCCTGTTATCCTGTCCACGATCGGTTGTCTTGTATTCTTTCGCGACGTTCTCTGCGGTGAAAAGACCATTGCATAGTATGTCCCATTGACCAGGGGGTGCGGGATGAAAGCCTTCGTAACCGGCGGTACGGGTTTCATCGGCAGCCATGTCGTCGACCTTCTCGTGGAGAAGGGCCATTCCGTCAGGCTTTTGTCCCGGAAATCCGACGTGCCCGGAGCGTGGAAGGGCGGGGACGTCGCGGTCGCGCCGGGAGACCTTCGCGATCCCGGTCCGGTGATCGACGCCATGCAGGGTGTCGATGTCGTTTTCCATATCGGCGAGGTCAGGAGCACGTCGGCGGGCAATGCCGCGATGAATGTCGAGCTGGTGGAACGCATGGTCGCCGCGCTGGGCCCGGCAGGCGTGAAACGGCTGGTGTTCGTAAGCTCCCTCTCCGTCGCCGGCATCCCGCTGGCGATCCCCGCGACCGAGGACACGCCGGCGGCGCAGGTCCTTCGCGACCAGTATACGGAATATAAACGGAAGGCCGAGGGGGTTATCCGGCAGTCCGGCATCGGCGTGGAGCACGTCATCCTGCGGCCCGGCGTGGTGTATGGCCCCGGTTCGCGGCGCCTCGGCGGGTTGATCGATGCCATCAGGCGGTTCGGGCCGATCGGATTGCCGTTCATCGGCTCCGGGTCGAACCTCATGCCGCTCATCCACGTGAAGGACCTTGCCCGTGCCGTCTATCTTGCAGGCACGGTCCCCGGCGCAGCCAATCAGACCCTGAACATCACCGACGGCGAGCGACGCACCTGGCTCGGCCTGTTCACCGCTGTCGCCGAAGCGCAGGGCAAGCGGTTTCGGCTGATCCCGGTCCATCCCGCGCTGGCGAAGTTCCCCGCCCTGTTCATCGACCTGTTCACGGGCATTTTCGGGCAGTCACTGGACCTTCCCGCGTTCGTCAGTTATGTGTCCCGGGACGTCCATTTCGGCATCGGCAGGGCAAGAACGGTCCTGGGATGGGAACCGGCGTACCGGGATCTTCACGAAGCGGTGCGCGAAATGGCGGCGTGGTACGCGAAGAAAAAGGAGGCAGGCCATGGACGCGCCTGACGCATCTTGAACAGAAGAAGCATCAGGAAATCTACTGATTGCAAACCGATGGATCGCGAATATCGTATCGCTTTTTCCCACATCCTTTTGCCCGGTTTTTCTCTTGAAATCAGATCAAAAGAGTCGTAACATTCATGAACGATTTGCTAGCCGGTCGCAGTAACCGGCAGTGCTGAGGTTTTGGAACCCATGAAGAAATCCCTTATTTTCCTTATGGTTATTTCTGCCGGGCACCCTGTGTTCGCGGCCGACAGGGTTGAGATCGCGAGCATCGATAAGGATGTTTACCGCAACGATCAAAGAGGACCCGCGGCCCCGGCGGTGAAGGAATCGTACGAATACTACGAGATCAGAGGAAACAGCGAAGCCCAGATGCGAAGCGAGATGTGCCGGCACGGTTGTAAGTGGAAGGACGGGAAAACCTACGATTCCGTGACCAACTGGCATGTAAAGTGGGATTATGATTACAATCGGGCTCCGCAGACCTGCTCCGCTGATTCCTTCAGGGCCACCGTCGATATAACCTTCCGTTATCCCAAATGGGTCCCCACCGGAGAGGTTCCCGGTCCGCTCGCGGCAAAATGGGACGGCTACATGAAGAGCCTTATAGAGCATGAGAACGGGCATCGCGACATGGCCGTGATGGCCGCTGCCGAGCTGACCCGGGCCGTGGCAAACCTCCCCCCGGCGCCCACCTGCGCGGAGCTCGACCAGGCAGTCAAGTCCTTGTGCCACGAACGACTGAAAAAGCTGAACGAAGACGCGCAGTCCTACGATGAGATCACGCGCCACGGTATTGCGCAGGGAGCGGTCTTTCCCTGACCGTTCGTCGTTCGATCGAATAAAGGCCGGCCATTCATTGGCCGGCCTTTTCTATTTCCGGAAGCAAGGCCGGCAGCCGCTCATACGCTACTGAGTGAATATGCATCAGCAGATTACGCGGAACTCATCGTGATACTTCGACGATCTCCAGTCTAAGGGCGGCCATGTGTCGCCCTCTCTTCCGCGGGACTGACAAAAAGAGCAGGCCGGAAATCCGGCCTGCTCGATGGTTGCTTCTCTTTTTTGCCTGTCACGTGATCAGGTCTTTCAGTCAGCTACGGCAGATCCGATCCGCCGGGGGCGCCGAGAAGATTGTCCCAGATCCTGGTGTTCTCATCATCCTTCGCCATGCCGCCCGCTGCCGATCCCCGTACTTCCGCACTTCCCATCATCGTATCCTTTGCCAGGAAGGCGTCATTGTACATTACGGTTCCGATTTCCCCGATCTTATCCGACGGACGGCCGCCAGCCGCGCTGAAGTCCTTGCTGGTCACTACCCTGGCCGTTGTGTCATGGACCGGGAATGCATTGAGATACAGTTCTGTTCCCACATCCCTGCCGTTCGTGATCGGGAATTCATCTGCATAGGCAACTCCGAACGCAAGCGTTAAAACTACCATTGCTGTTATTGTAATAAAAGTCTTCATGGAGGTCACCTCTTTCATAAACTGCATTTACTACTTTATTCAAGTATAACACCGATTCGGCGATTGTCAATAATATTCGCAACTATTAAACAAAAAAGAGAGCAAAGGAGTCCTTTATTTAACTGCGGACTCTCCCTGCACTGGCTCCCCGGACAAGCCTGAAAGATGGGCGGCGTTGTATGAAAAAAAGGGATAATTCTGGGCCTGGGACAAGGGGAACTTCTCCCGGGAAGATACTTTCGGCTGCAGGGGAAGGTCAGGGAGCGGAACCCGCAGAGAAAGGGCTCAGAATATCGGATTCCTGCTCAGATCCGCTGCGCCATGGCGGTAGTGAGGCCACGTTACTGTCGACGCATCTTCTAAGAGCGGCCATGAACCGCCCTCTCTTCTGTGGGACGGACAAAAAGAGCAGGCCGGAAATCCGGCCTGCTCGATGGTTACTTCTAGTTTTTTTACCTGTCACGTGATCAGAAGTACCTTCGCCAGTTATGGCAGATCAGATCCGCCGGGGGCACCGAGAAGATTGTCCCAAATCTTGGTGATTTCATCGTCTTTCACCATGCCGCCCGCTGCCGATCCCTTCACGCCTCTATCCGCCATCTCCAAGTCGCCTTTCTCATATGCATCAGCATAGATACGGGAGCCTACATCGTTCTTGGCTTCCAGCGACGCGATCGCATCATCATCAGGGAGAGCAAACCGCTCGTCGTGTACAACGGCCTCGGTCCTCATCGACGTATCATGGGCCCGAAATGCGCTGTTATACAGTTCAGTCCCTACATCCTTGTTCCCGACCGGGAACTCATCCGCATAGGCCAGTCCGAACGTAAGCGTCAAAGCCAACATTGTTGTTACTGTAGTAAAGGTCTTCATGGAGGTCACCTCTTTCATAAACTGCATTTGCTGCTTGCTTCTAATATAACACCGATTCGGCTATTGTCAAGTATATTCGCAACTACTAAACAAAAAAAAGAGCATTATGGTCCTTTATTAAACCGAGGCTTCTCCCGGCGCCGGTTCGCCGGACAGAACAAGAAAGATGGCTGCTGTATGAAAAAGCATTCTAACAACTGAATAAACAAGGGATTATTATGAGTCCTGACAAAAGGAAGCATATCTTCAGGGGAAAATGCCGGTTGAGGGGGAGTGTCAGGGACAGGAGGAGAGGACAGAGCTTTCTCGCAGAGAAAGGTTCAAAATAAAACGGATCAGAACCAAGGCTAAAAGGTCTTGATTGAACTCTGCGTCCTCCGCGTGCTCTGCGAGAGATGTCCTTTGGTTTGTCCGGGTCAGGATAGCTCGCTCTTCCCGTCCGTATGCCGGTGCATGATCTTCTCGAACATGCGGACCAGGCCGGTCCCGAGCGTGAAGAGCGATTCGATGTGCAGGTTCATCTCTGCAGTGTCGTCGAAGAACAGGTGGAGTTTCGACTCCATGTCGTCCTCGGGCTTCCAGTAGCAGATCAAGACCGGCACCTTGGGCAGGGGATAGAGCACAACGGAGATGTCGGAGTTGAAGTTATTGAAGGATGATGTCCCGCTGAACATCGTCACCAGGTCCTCGAAGAGATCGATGTAATTGTCGGCGATCCGTTTCAGCGGCTTCTCGCACCTCTGCTCGAACAGAGGGTTCCAGGTCTTTCCCTGCTCGAGCTCCCGGAAGGGAACCCATCTCCCGGAGATGTCCTTGCCCTGGGAATGCAGGATGTAGTCCAGCAGCGGCTGGGAGAACCATGCATGGGTATGGCATTGCGAGGCGACGTTGCCTTCTGCATCTACCTCGAAGTCCCTGCCGAGGCATTTGATGACGATCGTCCCGCCGCTTTTCCTCGCCCCCAGAAGCTCAGCCCGCGAGCAGACGTCGATGGTCCCGACCTGCTTCCTCAGCTCCTTCACTTGTTCTTCCCGGATGCTCTCGATGTTCACTTGCCTGCCGATCCGGTCTTCCAGCCGGGCAGCGGCGTCCCGGTCGAGGTGCGGACATTCCGTAAGCCGCTTTTCCTCCTTGATGACCGCGGCGGCAAAGGCAAGGCAGGTCGAGACGCCGCAGTCGCCGCAGTTGGTCTTCGGCAGATGTTTGTAGAGCTCAAGGGGGGTCTTGATCTTGGACATGCGATATTATACCGGGTTTGATCGTAGGAATTAAAGAGGGAACAGCAAAACAGCGGGTCGTTCGATGCGAGGTTTGATCGTTCGCGGAAGAATCAGGTTTATCTACTGAAGCCCGGCGAGAAGGACCTGGCTGTCCTTCATTTCCAGCGTAATGATGGTGGCTCATCGTCGCGGACCTGGTAGGCAAGTCGCGTGGCAACATCGGAGATGAAGGTTTCAAATCCGTATTGCACCAGCAGGTACATGGCGCCGGACAAGAGCACGAAGACGAGAAGGAGGATGATGACTTTCTTGTTCATGGGTTGTAGTAAGCGCTGAATCCAGGAGCGAGCGCATTCCCCGCAGTTTGCTGCGGGGAGCTTCATTAGTCCCAAACGGCGAATTTTTATTTCAAGTCGGTGATGTCCTGATATATGTTTTTTACCGTCTGCTGACCGTATGTCCGTTCAAGTCTCCTCACGATAAAGTGGCCGCGCGCCATGGATTGGAAATGGTCGATGAAGACCGTATTGATGATCGCGCCGCCGGCGGCGCCGATGATCGGGACCGCTTCGACAGCGGCCTTCTCGGATACGACGATGCCGAACCGCGAGGCTATCTGGGCCATGAACCGCACGATGGCAGGAGCGCCTTCCTGAGCGAGCCCCCGTTCGGTCACGTACGTCGCCGCCTCCGATAGCGAACGCGCCAGTGCGGCACGAACGACAAAATATCCAGTCTCGGCGGCATCGTCCTTTATCGTTGAGCCGCCGAGGGCGAACACCTCGACACAGGCGAACTGGGCAGGGGCGGAATCGAGCTGCTCATCCTCGCTTCGTGCGATGTCGGCGATCGAGCGAAGCATGATGATCGTGGAGATCGGGAGTTCGATCGGCAACGCGGCCAGGCCGAAGGCTCCGCCGGCCGCACCGGTCGCCGCGACCGAGAGCTTGTGCAGAAGGTTCGATGATGCCCGGCGGGGAGTGTCGTTCAGGCTTTTCACCGCGACGTACAACGCTTTTTCGAGGGCGGCGCGTGTGGCCGTCTGCACGGTTTCCCTCCATCCGGCCGGCAGGAGGCGAAAGCCTTTCTCGATCGGCGCGCCAAGAAGGTTTATGACCCTGGCCCCGAATCCCGGATTCTCCAGGAGATGCTTCGCGTACTTCAGACTTTCGAGGTCTTCTTTTCTGATTTTCATGGTGTTCGTCCCGGCAATGACCTGGTGAAGAGGGATTGAGCGGAGAACGGTTGCTTGTGATTATACAGAAAACGGTCGGGCATGTCACCCGGTGCGTTAGGAAGATAATGCCGTTGCAATGCCGCCATGCTCCGGACAACGTATCATGCGTCTCTTCCGCCAGCAGCGGCGCTGCGCCGCTGCGCCAGAGACCCACCGGCCATCCCCGCCGGAAGCATGCCGACGAATCCCGCGATGTCGAACCATACCGGGCTGCCGCTTTCCCGGAAGACCAGCGCAAGAATCATTCCGACGACTGCGACCAGCGCTCCGTGCAGGATCTCTGCCCGGCCTGCCATCCTGCCGGCGAAGTACCCGCCCATAACGGTGCAGCTCAGGCCGACGATGAGTCCCAGAAGCAGGCCGTTCGTGCTCTTCATCCGGCTCATGACCTCGTCCTCGGAAAGGCCTGTTGACACAAGCGCGGCTGCCAGGAACGTCATAAGGAGCAGGGTCCCTGCGTTGTCCACGATGGCCCCGACAATGACGGCCTTGAACTTGATATCGGAAAATTTAGGCATAGTGCATGCATCCTCAGTCCATAGAATATGACGACATCGATCACCACCGGCAGTACGGACCGAACGGGCGATGATTAAGGCCTTTCTTTCCCTAATGCCAGCTTACTGACATGAGTTGACCCTGTTTTCCTGTCTGCTGCGATTATACAGAAATAACGCGTTGCTGTCACTTGGCATGTAGTATCGTGCAGGTCTCAAGCTGTCACCGGAAACGCCATCCGCCGTACCGCGTACTTCCTCATCTCCTCCGCAGCAAGCAGCGCAACGGCGAAGGGGATGAGCACAAGCCAGGCAGTGAGTGGGAGCGGCGCGGTGCTGAAGATGGCGTGGCCCCAGGGATGGTAGACGATGAAGAGCTGGAGGCCAAGCTCCACGCTGAGACCGAGGAAGATGAGCCGGTTGGTGGTCCAGCCGATGGTGAAGATGGATTCCCGCAGGGACCGGCAGGCGAAGACGTTCGCCATCTGGGTGACGATGATGGCCGTGAGGCAGGCCGTAGTTGCCTGGAGGTAGAGTGGGTCGGTGAGCGCAAGGTCCCGCCCCCATGTCCATCCGCCGCCCTTGAGCACCCAGAAGTAGCCGAACATGCAGGCAACGGCCTCGATCAGGCCGAGAAAGAGATAGGCCCGCGAGATGAGCGGAAGGCCGATCAGGCGCTCGTCGGGTTTGCGCGGCGGGAGCTTCATCACGCCAGGCGTGGGCTTCTCGGAGCCCAGGGCGAGGGCAGGCAGCATGTCCGTGCCGAGGTCCACAGCCAGGATCTGCATGATCGTGAGCGGCAGGGGGATCCGGAACAGAATGTATGCCAGGTACGGTACCGCCTCGGGAATGTTGGACGCGAAGATGTACGTGATGAACTTCCTGATGTTCTCGTAAACGGTGCGGCCTTCCTCCACGGCGTTGATGATGGTGGCGAAGTTGTCATCCAGCAGGATCATGTCCGCCGACTCCTTGGCCACGTCCGTGCCGGTGATGCCCATGGCGATGCCGATGTCCGCCCGCTTCAGCGCCGGGGCGTCGTTCACGCCGTCGCCGGTCACGGCAACGCGTTCGCCCTGGTCCTTGAGCGCGTTCACCACCCGGAGCTTGTACTTGGGCGTCATGCGCGTGAACAGCACCTCGGGCTTCGCCAGCACGCTGCGCAGGTCCCGGTCCGATAGCTTCGCGAAGTCCGCGCCTTCGATGACCGCGGGATCGCCTGCAACGAGTCCGATCTCCCGCGCGATGGCAACGGCGGTCCTCGAAGCGTCGCCGGTGATCATGATGATGCGGATGCCAGCTTCGCGGCACTTCCGAAGCGCCTCGGGCACCTCCGGCCGCGGCGGGTCTTCGAGGCCGATGAAGCCGGCAAAGACCATGCCCTTTTCGGCAATTTCCTTGTCCGATATATCTTCTCCCGCTTGTACCTCCCGCTCGGCGAAGGCGAGGACACGGAGCCCCTTGTCCATGAGGCCGTGAAAGAGATCGGACGCCTCCTGCTTCAGCGAGTCGTCGAAGCGGACCGTTCCCTCGTCGGCGAGGCAGCTTGTGCAGACCGACAGGACGCTTTCCGGCGCCCCCTTGGTCAGGACAAAGGTCGCGCCGCCCGCCTCGGTCACCGTGCTCATGCGCTTGCGGTCAGGGTCAAAGGGAAACTCGCGGATACGTTTGGCGGGCGGGTTTCCCAGTGCTTCGCGCGCGCTCCGGTAGAGCGCCAGCTCGGTGGGCTCGCCCTTGAGTTCGCCGTTCACCTCTTTCGTGTTATTGCAATGAAGAGCGACGGTGAAGATCGCTTCGCGCGCCGCGTTGTTCCTGGCGCAGAGGCTCGCCACCTCCCTCACCTCCATCCGGTTCTGCGTGAGGGTGCCGGTCTTGTCCGTGCAGATGACCGAAACCGAGCCGAGGGTCTCGACGGAAGTGAGGGTCTTGATGAGCGCGTTGCGCTTCGCCATGCGCTGGCTGCCCATGGCCAGCGCCAGCGTTACCGTTGGCAGCATGCCTTCGGGGATGAGGGCCACGGTGATGCCCACGCCGAAGATGAAGTTGTCCCAGAAGTCCCTCCCGATGAAGAACCCGATGGCGAAGAAGAAGATCCCAACGCCCGCTGCGATGACGGCCACGAGCCGCGTGGCCTTCACGATCTCCTTCTGGAGGGGAGAGAGCCCGGGGGTCACTGTGCCGGTCAGCTGCGCGATCCTGCCGAACTCAGTCCGCATGCCCGTGGCGTACACCACGCCGGTGCCGCTGCCGTTCACCACCGTGGTCCCGGCGAAGGCGATGTTGGGGCTGTTGATGGGGTCGCCCGGGAAGGGCCTGGTCTCGCGCGGCATTGGCTCGGATTCTCCGGTGAGCGAGGCGTTGTTCGCTCGCAGGTCGTTCGCTTCCAGGAGCCGGAGGTCCGCCGGTATCTTGTCCCCCTCACTGATCCTGACGACATCTCCCGGGACCACGAACTCGGCGGGGAGTTCGCGGTCCCTGCCGCCGCGGCGAACCGTGACATGGAAGGGCAGGAGCTTCTTGAGCGCTTCGAGCGCCTTTTCAGCGCGGTACTCCTGGATGAAGGTGAAGACGGCGTTGATCATGATGACGCCGAGGATGGCAAAGCCGAGGGTGAACATGCCCTCGCCGGGGTGCAGGTATTCGGAGAGGAATGAGAGCCCAGCGGCGATCCAGAGGAGCACGGCGAGGAAATGGGTGAACTGGCCGAAGAAGCGGAGCCAGAGAGGGCGTTTCCGGGCGGCGCGGATCGCGTTCGGCCCGAACTCGTGCAGGCGCCGGCCTGCCTCGTCCTCGGACAATCCCTGTTCAGAGGTGACGAGCGAGCGGAATACGTCTTCGCGGGTGAGTTCGTTGATCTTCATTTCAGTTCATGCACCACAGAGGCACAGTAGAGAAGCCAACCTTTTTCCTAGCCACGGGTGAACACGGATGGACACAGATAAGAGCAGACATTAGTCGCGGTCCAATGGGCGGAACCAGTATCTACATAGGAAATCGCACACTACCGGCGGTCTTGTGCGCTGAATTGCCGCGCAGTATCACCCTGTCCCCAAGTCACCCCGCCCCCGTGTCATGCTTGCCGCTATCACGTGTCCCCGCGTCCCCCCCGTCTTCTCGTCAAAACTTCACTCCTCCGGTTTCAGGATGATGAGGTTGCACGGTGTTTCCCGCAGGACCTCCTCCACGGGAGTCCGGCGCAGCAGATAGTCGATGACGCCCCGCCCGCTGGCGCCCATGATGATGAGGTCCCGCCTGCGCGACGCGGCCTCGATGGCGATGCTCTTCCCCGCTGTTCCGGGCAGGAGCCGTTTCTCGTGCTCCACGCCAAAGCCGTCAAGGTGGCTGATGAAGCGCGACAGGTCGGGCGGGACCTTCTCCTCCCACTCAACAGGGGTCAGGTGCTTTTCGCCGTGGAAGAACTTTTTCAGAGGCTTGGTCACATGGAAGAGATGGACCCTGGCCTCGAAGGCCTTTGCCAGGAGGGCCGTGAACTCGGCATGCTCGGGGATATGATCGATCCGCCTCTTGAGGGGGACGAGGATCTCATGGGGATGGATCCTGCCCATGTGCACGACGCGGACAAGCGCCACGGAGCAGGGGAGGCCGGGCAGGAGCCTTCGCGCTGTCGTGCCGCCCTTGATGAGCCGGTGCTTCACGTCCTCCCGCCGCGTCGCGGTGAAGACGAGATCGATGCCATGGGCCTGGACGATGGCGCGGATCTTCTCGACGGGATCGCCGGTCTCGAACACGCACTCGGCCTCGATGTCGAGTTCCCGCGCGCGGCGCTGCAGGCGCTTCGCGGCCTCCCGGGCGAGCTCGAAGGCTGCTTCGGTCTGCCCCGGCTGCTTGACGGAGCAGAGGAAGAGCTTCGCCCCCGCGGCCCGGGCCAGGTGCTTGGCATAGCGGGCGGCCACCTCGGAGTTCACATGTTCGTTCACAGCGGCGAGGACCTTGCGGTACATGGTTCAAAGATAGCACCGGAAGTCCAATTGCGCAATGCAGGCGAAGATCTCAGGAAACTTGTCTGCGGTGACAAGTCAAGGAATGAAGCCTGGTCTTCCCGGTCCTCGCAGTTCCAATAGCCCCTGCGGTTCGTGAGCGCTGTTGCGCTTTGCATGCGTCGAAGATCACCGGCAGACCAGCAAGCCTGCCCGCGCGTGCGAGCGACCGCGAAGCGTAAGCGCACAGGGAAAGCCTGAAGATACGTTCATACTGACGACATCTGGCATGCCTGCGCAACAGTGCGAACCGGACCGCAGAAAAAGATCATTTCTTCTGCACCGCCGTTATTATCCAGCTTGTTTCATGGGATGCAGGGGGTCTGGAAAGGCAAAGGCTTAATTCTTTCCCTCTGGCAAAGAACTTATGCGAATGATAGAATGGCAGCCGATATGACGACCTCAGGGCAACAATACGATCACGACTTTATTGTCATAGGCTCCGGCTTCGGTGGCTCGGTGGCGGCGCTCCGTTTGTCCGAAAAGGGCTACCGGGTGCTGGTCCTCGAAAAGGGGAAGCGGCTGTCGGCGAAGGACTTCCCGAAGCGGAACTGGAACCTCCGGAAGTGGCTGTGGGTCCCGGCGCTGCGGTTCTTCGGGTTCTTCCGCATCACCCTGTTCAGGCATCTCACCGTGCTCTCCGGCGTTGGCGTTGGCGGCGGATCTCTGGTATACGCGAACTGTTTGCAGGTCCCGCAGAAGGAGTTCTTCCATTCCGGCAGCTGGGCGGGCCTGGCGGACTGGGAGCAAGAGCTTGCCCCGCATTACCAGACCGTGCTCACGATGCTCGGCGCCGTGCCGAACCCGCGGCTTGAGCCGGGTGACCGGGCGCTGGAAAGGCTCGCCAGGGACCGGCGGCAGGCCGGCAGGTTCGGCCCGACGACTACGGCGGTGTTCTTCGGCGAGCCGGAGGTAACGGTGCCGGACCCCTACTTCGGAGGAAAGGGGCCTGATCGGGCTGGATGCAACTTCTGCGGAGGCTGTATGGTGGGCTGCCGCTATAATGCCAAGAACACGC
>Ga0102851_10001028_pt1 | contig 15239 bp, 11 predicted proteins | sample Mud3Dept3metaG_FD_79558 | JGI IMG/M metagenome (GOLD analysis project Ga0102851, IMG submission 79558) | Freshwater wetland microbial communities from Ohio, USA, analyzing the effect of biotic and abiotic controls - Mud 3 Core 4 Depth 3... | ecosystem: Environmental > Aquatic > Freshwater >... | reverse complement strand
ATGGACGCGAAACAACACCTTTATTATGCACTTGGCTCGCTTGCGTACGCGGTTGCAAAATCAGATGGAAAAGTTCAACTCGAAGAGAGAGAAAAATTGGCGGAAATTGTTGAAAGAGGAATTGAGCACAACCTGGATTTTAATTATACGGATATTATTTTCCAGTTATTGCAAAAAGAAAAGATGGGTTTCAATGAAGTTTATAAGTGGGCCATGCATTCATTTGAATTAGGTAAATATCATTTTACGGATGAAATGAAAACTTCGTTTATTAAAGTAATTGAAGAAGTAGCCGCTGCATTTCCTCCAACAAGTCCTGAAGAAGCAGAATTGATTTCACGTTTTGCAAATGACCTTAAAGCGCTTCACGTTAACAAAGTAATTGACTAGTTCAAATTATTTATTTTGGAACAAGTCGACCATCGCAAACACCTTATTCAATTAGTAACAACGCAAATGCCTTTTGGTAAATACAAAGGTACGCTTGTCTGTGATCTGCCCGAATTTTATTTAGTCTGGTATCACGGCAAAGGATTTCCAACCGGAAGTTTAGGAGTCTTATTAGCCTCGATGTATGAAATTAAATTGAATGGGTTAGAGTCGCTTCTTCTTCCAATTAAAAAAGAATACGGACATAGGAGGTAACTTCAGTAAGGCTTTTCAGACCAATTATATTTTAAACAGAACACTTTATTAAGCCAATTTTTTTTCGCGTCGATTATTTTTCTTTCTTTTTTCAAAACTAAAATCGCATTAGATTCATTTTTAGGAAGACGCTGACCGGGCATCAAAACGTGACAAGATTAGACGAAGCGAACGCTTAGTGAGACCGGGAAGCTCGGTGCGAAATCTTTATTATTATAAGAAAAAGGTAACCCGAGATCACCCGGCCGAACTTAGGGTTTGAGAGTATAATCGCAGGCGCGTTTTGCGGCCCTTGATTTTTTGCTTCTTTTTGATCAAGCAAAAAGAAGAAAGGCCATTGTTTTGAGAATGTTGATTTAGATGGTGATCGGCATTCCAAGCATCAAAAAAAAAGCACCCCAATCCGGAGTGCTCTGATTTTTTCTAAAAGAAAAACTAGCTTCCTTTTTTAGCGGCTTGTTTTACTTTTTTCTCAGCACGTTTTTCTTTCAACGTTTTAGTAGCCTCTTTTTTTCCGGCTTTCTGAATTCCCATTCCCTTTGCCATAATTTTTAGTTTTTAGTTATTTAATGTGAAAGTATGAAAAATGTTTTTGTCTGTAATTGACTTTTGTAAAAATAATTAACACTCCAATGTTAAAGCAGCAGCAGCGGTAGCAGCGGCAGTTTTTTTTGATTGGTTAATTTTTGGGCGAAAATTTTTCAGGATTATCAGCCATACTACCTAACATTTTTCCTACCTCTAAATATTGTTGATAAAGTTCGGTATGCCTTTCAATTGAGATATAAGAACAGTCTTTCGAAAAATCCAACCAAACAATGGTCTCGCTGCACTCACCATCCGAGTCAGTCATTTTGCTTGTAAAATGTTTGGCGTATCTTCTCTTTCGATAGCCTTCTGCAATATTGCTGCACACTGATCGCGATGATCTCCTGATCTGATCAGTTAGCGAATAAGTTTCTTCTTTGGGAAAAGTTTTTGTTAACGCAAAAATTTCCATTGCAAGTTTGTAAGCAAGTTTATAAACCGTCAAACCTCTAAAGCCACTATTAATTTTATTCTCCATTCAGTTTTTAGTTCAAATATTATTAATCAATCTGAACGTCAAAAGAAAAAAATGCGATTGTTAATAATTTCCGATTCGAGAATAAAATTATTTCCATTTACTGCCGCTGCTACTGCCGCTACCGCTTACTTCAACCCATTTTGCTTCTTAGTTCCCCGAATAGCCGGGTGATTCCAAGGATCCTCTGGCCACGCATGTTTAGGATAACGAGGTTTTAATTCCTTCTTAACATCGAAATAAGTTCCTTTCCAAAAACTTTTTAAATCCGAAGTTATTTGCACCGGTTTATAAGCAGGAGATAAAAGATGAAGAAGTAGTTTTATCTTACCATTATTGACGGTCGGCGTGTCTTCCAATCCAAAAACTTCCTGGATTCGAACAGCAAGAATAGGATCTGATCCATTAGCAAAATAGCTCAACGAAATTTGTGAACCGCTCGGAACGTCAATTTTCTGTGGTGCTAATTTGTTCAGTAAATTTTGTTTTTCAAAATCTAAAAAGTGATAAAGAATTTCCGAAAGATTTAATTTTTTTAAATCGTCGTTTGTTTTTATTTTATTGAGGTAGGGGGCAAGCCAGGAATCAACAGTACCAATTAATGTAGCCGTATTTAATTCCGGCCACGATTGCTCAGGATTCCATTTTTGAAGAGACAAAACTCTGTTCTGAAATTGAGTTACATTTTCATTCCAATCCAATAAATGTTCGCCTTCTTTTTTAATTGCTTCAAGAATTGCAATTTCAATTTCCGCCCGATTTGGATTTGAAAGAGGAGTTGATTTTAAAACCAAACTTCCGATACGTGTTTCTTTGTTTGCAATCAATCCACCTTTCTTCGAATTCCATGTAATGATATTTCTTTCTTTTAAAAGCGGAACTAAATCTTCAGGATTGAGAGGCGACGCCATAAAAATTTTCCCCATTCCGTCGCGTGCATCCATGTGGGCAATCGCTAACCACGGCTCATGCGCCAGGTCGTCTTTATGACCGGCCATCGCTAACTTTCCATTTGACAATTGAAACTGCGCATTGTTTCCCGGACGCGCAAAAGCAATTCTTTCAGGATAGGCATAAACTAAAAGTACGCCCGTTTCAAAAGGATCAATCGGATCATTATTTTCTTGAACAGAAAAAAGCGCGCGATAAGATTCTGCAATTTTTATAATGCGCGAAAATTTTCCTCCGCCTCCAAAACCCCCGGATTTTGGTCCCCCTCCTAAACCCCCGTACAATGGCCTCCCTCCTTTGGAGGGGTTAGGGGAGGTCTTACGCCCCCTACGAAGTGCCTCTATCCGTAGATTAATATCAATCCCCGAATCCCTAGGCAAAGGATCTCGCTCTTCCAATAACGCCGCAATATCTGCCGCCAATGCAACTTGATTTATTTCTTTCGCCATCAACATCATATGCGCAATCCTTGGATGACAAGGCAATTCATGCATCTTTTTTCCGTGCGCAGTAATCTTTCCATTTTCAATTGCATTCAATTCAATCAACAATTCCGTTGCTTGTTTTACGCCGTGTTGTGGAGGAGGAGTGAGCCATGTCAAATCATAAATATTTGAAACGCCCCACTGCGCCATATCTAAAACAAGTGACGCTAAATCTGCTTCCAGAATTTCCGGAATGCGATGCACTAATAATTTTGCATGAACTGGTTTTGACCACAAACGATAACACGTTCCCGGACTTAATCTTCCTGCACGGCCCGCGCGTTGATCTGCACTGTCTTTTGAAATTTGAATTGTTTCTAATCTTGATAAACCGGATTTTGGATCGAATCGTGAAACCCTTCCAAAGCCTGAATCAACAACAACTTTAATTCCTTCAATCGTCAAACTTGTTTCTGCTATTGATGTTGCAATTACAATTTTTCTCTTTCCAAAACGACTAGGAAAAATTGCTGCCATTTGTTTTTGCGGAGGAAGCTGACCATACAACGGATGAACTTCCACATCACGAATTTGGGCAGAAAGAATCTCTTCACATTTTCGAATTTCACCTTCGCCGGGAAGAAAAACTAAAATATCTCCGTCACATTCTCGCAAAGCACGAGATACAACATTGGCGGTTAATTCAGCCATCAAGCGCTCATCCTGCTGATCAGTATAAATCACTTCAACAGGATATTGTTTTCCTAAACTTTCTACAACCGGAGCATTTAAAAGCAATCGTAATTCTTCCAGATTTAATGTCGCGGACATAATTAAAATCCGCAAATCATTCCGTAAAATTTGTTGCGCTTCTCTGCAAAGTGCAAGAGCAACATCAGCATAAATACTACGCTCGTGAAACTCATCAAATATAACAATACCAACCCCTTCAAGTGAATTATCACTTTGCAACATGCGCGTTAAAATTCCCTCCGTAACAACTTCAATTTTAGTCTGCGCAGAAACCTTTGTCTCAAACCGAATCCGATAACCAACAGTCTCACCAACTTTCTCTCCCAACAAATCTGCCATCCGCATAGCAACCGTCTTAGCCGCCAACCGCCGCGGCTCCAACATAATTATCTTCTTATTATTTAATATTTTTTTTAGCTGCTCCCCTTCCTTCAAGGGGAGTTGTCCGCTTGAAAAAGCGGACTTAGCAGACGAAGTCCCCGAAGCGGACTGAGGGGTAATAGGAGAGTCTAAATTATTTGAAGAAACTGTTAACCCGGAATTAGGGGTCGGTGGAAGTAACCACTGCGCAGACAAAAGCTCCAACGGCACCAAAGTACTTTTTCCCGCTCCAGGAGGCGCACTCAAAATTACTGTTGAGTTTTGCTCAAGCGTTGTTTGAAGTTCTTGAAGAACATCGCAGATTGGGAGGTTGGTGGATTTGATGAAATCTTGCATTGGTTGTAAAGGTAGCGAGTTGTTTAATTAACGAATGAATAAAGCACGTAAGATATTTTTTGAATGAATCTTGCTAACTTTGTTACATTCTACCCCGAACATAATTCAGACACCTTCAAAACATCGCATGAATAATCCCAAAATTATTTCATTGTTATTTTTTTTCTATTTAGCGCCGCATTCATACGGAGAATATTATCCATTAAAATGCAATGGCCCAGTGCCTTCATGTTTTCACGGAAAGTATTTCGAAATGGCAAATCTCCTTTTTGAAACGAATAAAGATTCATTAAAGTATGGCCACTCTAATGATGCCAGGGAATATTACCATTCGAATCAGTATTTCTTAAAAAACTTTATTCTTTCAGGGGATGTTATTTATGGTGATCCTATTAGTAAATCTTTACAAAGACAGGCTGATGAAATCGCTAAAAAATTTGATTTTCAAACTCTTCCGCAAATATTTCTACTCAGATCAACGGAAGTTAATGCTTATGCTACCCAAACTGGGGCTATTTTTTTTACAACCGCCTTAATAAGTCATCTGGATAACTATTACGAATTAGTTTACATTCTATGTCATGAGTTGTCGCATGTGGCAAATGAAGACCTTTATGATGAGTTCATAGAGCGTAGGGAAATTTTTTTTACACCTTTCGACGGAAAAATTAATAAACTAATTAATAATTATTTCAGGCATTCGGTAGAATGCGAATTTCGAGCGGATAGTGAAGGCTACACGTACTATACGTCCATGAAATATCCTCAGGAAATGGCGATCACTTCGCTAAGACATATAGACTCCTCCGACTTATTCCCCTTTTTTAATTATTCTTTTGATTCGATACTCTCACTGGAACCGGCATTGCCGGGATTAACCATTAACAAACATGATCTGAAACCATTTTATAGTGCTGTTTTGGATTTTGACCCTTCAACACATCCTGAATTTCTTGAACGATATGATACGCTCGAAAAGCAACAGCTTCCTGATTATGATCTGCAAATAGCCCTAGACGAAAGTAATTTTTCGGATTTTAAAACCATTGCAACCAATGAAACTTTATATACGCATTACCTTGATCAAGAATATTTTATGATAATTGCATTCTATCATTTGGCAAATTTCAAATTTTGCGATAAACAATTTGTAGAATTTCTATATGCAAAGTCACTTTATGCAATTTTGAAAATTCGATTATTTATTGAAAATCAAAAAACTAAGACTTATACAAAAACGAATGATGTTAAATATGAAGGTGATTTGGATAATTGGCTTGAAACACTAAAACCTGACGGCTCGTTTCTCGGACCAGAAAGACCTTTTATTTTTTACTTCAGAAAAATTTCTTTGACCAATATGTGGGCAATAGTTTCTAAAGCTATTTTGGATAGCCATAATGAGTCCGACTATTTTTACCCGGCTGTGATTTTTGAGGATTGTTTACAAATTTACGATAGTCTAACATTAGATTCATTGCAATCGGTAGATTCAAAATCACATGAAAGAATCTATGAAGAACTCGAGGAAGCCCAAGAGGTCGAAGCTAATGTGCATAAATTATCACAGACAAAAGAAAGACTTGTCTTAATACGACCTTTTTGGAAAATACCAAAAGCGAGTACGCTTGACCAATCAAAAATTAATTACGAATATTTTGACCAGCTAATAGTTGATATCTTCCAAGAACTGGGCGAAAAGTATTCTGAAAATGCCGAAATTCTGACATCGCTCAATTTGAATGAAACTGATAAACTAAATAAATTCATTTCATTATACTTTTTGTTTAGGGAAAGGGGAGACTTGTCTGTTGTTGAGACCTTCGGCTCCTCTTCTTTTGACGATGAATTTTTGAGTTACAAAAAAATAACGTATATCCGCTTTTTTCAAACTGAGATGGGACTTTATCTCAAAACATTCGATGTAAATATAGAAAATGGAAAAATAGAAAATTTTCGCAACATTTCAAGTAACAACAGTTCTACAGAATCGAAAGGAAAAATACGGTCTTTAATTAAAAAATATTACAAGGGTATTAACAGAAAATAAGAATTAGTGCAAACCCCGCTCGTTCGGGAAGAGTTTTATTGATATAAATAATAGTGGCTTGAAATCCGGTTCTTGAAGATGCCGCTAATAGTTACTTTCCAAAGATCAATACCCAATTGATTCCTTGGCATGTTTATCTAATGTTGAAAGATTTTCGTTTTGATCAACGGGCACGAGCAGGACGCTCGCGCAAGGTTCCGGGGACATTTACCTCCAAACAAAATTCTTAATCCAACAAATAAATTCACAGAACGGTTTTTCTAAGTTACTTTTGCAGTATGAACACCTTCCAGGATTTTAAAATCAAAAAAACCTTACTCAACGCCGTTATTGATTTGGGCTTTGAAACGCCAAGTTCAATTCAGCAGGTTTCTTATTCTGCTATTCTGGGTGGGGCAGATTTTGTGGGCATAGCACAAACCGGAACCGGAAAAACAATTGCTTATTTACTTCCTGTTTTGCAGGATCTGACATTTTCAGAGCAGGCTAATCCACGAGTTTTAATACTGGCACCAACGCGCGAACTGGTCATTCAAATTGTAGAACAAATAGAAAAATTAACGCCTTACATGAATGTGAGAGTGCTTGGTGTTTATGGTGGATCAGGCAACATTGGCATGCAAAAAAAAGCCATTGTTGCCGGCCTGGATATTCTGGTTGGTACTCCAAGACGCGTATTTGATCTGGCACTTTCAAAAATATTACGTCTGCAATCCATTAAAAAATTAGTAATTGATGAAGCGGATATCATGCTTGATTTTGGTTATAAAACACAGTTAAAAAGCATCTTTGAATACCTGCCGGCAAAACGGCAGAATATTCTTTTTTCAGCAACAATGACTACGTATGTTGATGAATTGATGAATGAGTTTTTGGTGAATCCTGTTAAGAAAACCATTTCTATCAGCGGTACGCCTTTGGAAACTATTCAGCAAGAATCGTATGCGGTTACCAATTTTTATAGCAAGATCAATTTATTAAATTATTTATTGGAAGATAAAAAAACATACAAAAAAGTATTAATTTTTGTGGGTACCAGGGTGCATGCTGACAGGCTCTTTGAACTCTTGAAGTTTGATGAACTCTCCGTTATTCATTCCGGTAAAGAACAAAATCTCCGAACAAGAGCCATCGACAAATTTGAAAATGGAACCAGTAGAATTTTGATTGCTACAGATGTAATTGCACGAGGAATTGACATCGAAAAAATAAGTACTGTAATTAGTTTTGATACTCCTTTTTATGCTGAGAATTACATTCACCGAATTGGCCGTACCGGAAGAGCAGGACAACCGGGAAGGTCCATTCTTTTTCATACAGAAAAAGAGAATACTTTAAAAGACGCGATTGAAAGCTTGATGAAATACACTATTCCTGTAACTCAATGGCCTGATGAAGTAGCTCTTTCTACTCAGCTTGCTCCGGAAGAAAAGGATAAAGAGTTAGAGCCGGTAGAAGTACCTCAAAAAAAATCGGACGTTCCAAAAGGAGCTTCACACCATAAAAAATCAACCAAGAACAGTAAGCCAAAAGTCGCCAAAAAAAGTTACACTGTCAAAATGAAGGAGAAGTTCAAAAAACCAATTCGTAAGGGTGACAAAATTCAAAACCTGAAAGCGAAAAAGAGGAAGAAGTGAGGGGAGTTCAAGCCGCTGCGCAGGATATCCATCCTGCGCCAATGCACTATCTCAGGGATATTTATCCCAATCCCATTCTCAGAATTTTTCTACAGCCGATACCCAACCCCCGCAGAAACCATCCATCCAAATCCTCTTTTATCAAACAACCAATTCGAGGCAGTTACTAATTCATTATTATCCATATTCCAATACTGTGTATATCCGGATAAAGTTTTTATTCCTGCACCACCAAACGCGGTGACATACAATTTGTCAACGAGAATAATTTCCGCACCAAGGCCTATGTAAAAATTAAAGTTGTAATGACTTTGTGCCGTTCTTGCGTTGAAAGAATTATCTCCCAAATCAAGTTCCATTGTTGAAGTTGGATATTCATAATACCAGTCTTCAGTCATTCTGTGTGTACCATATTCACATCTCGCAGCAGCGAATAAAGTAAAATTATGTTTCAGAAAAAAACCATAACGAAAACCAAAATCCCAAAAACGATCTACCGAATTTTCATCTTGATTGCCGGCCATCTGATCAAAAGTTATTCGCGGTCCGACTTGAAATTGATATGTGCTGCAGCCAACAGTAAATGACGGAGTAATTCCATGATGATCGAATCCGGAAAAAGTGGACTCAACGAGTATGCCAACTGTTGTTTCGTCATTACTATAATATTGTGCCTGGCCTTGAGATGGCAACAGGAGTAGGGTCAAAGCAAAAAAGAAGAATGAGGGTCGATTTATCTTTTTCATAATTTTAAATAACGTATGAATAAAAATCTTATTGTTTTTTTGAAAGTACTGCGACATATTTTAGAGTCACAATTAATTTATGTCAATAAAGAGAAAAAAGTAACTATTAAATTAGCAGAACAGGGCTAAGCGTGGACGAGAGTCTGTTTTTTCTCGCGTTTGTATTGCGAGTCAAAGAAAATCATCGTGCGTTGCAAACACACTATAATATAGGTCTTCGTCTGAGACGAGAACCGGATTTCTCAGTAATAAAAAATCAAAATTAATTCGCTGATTCAATCCAATTGTTTATCTTTCAAGAACAGAAAAGTTAATCACGATCAGAAAGATTCGATGGTTAATTTTTCATAATGAAATAACTAACTAAAAATGAATGGCTATGAAAAAGATTTTGATACTATTAACTGCATTGTTTTTGGTTGCAGGTTTAAATAGTTGTAAGAAATGTAAAAATGAAGATCCGAGAGCACGCGTGTTGAATAATGGAACTACTGATGTAAGTGTACATATTGAAACTTCGGGAGGAAATACAATCAATATCAACAATATTTTGCCCGGACAAGCCTCTGACTTTGCGTCATACGCTCCGGGAATGGTCGATTTTACAATTACAGTGGGCACAGGCGGCAACGCAGTTAATTATAACATATCTGTTACAATGGAAGAGTGTTTTGAATATGATATTATTCTTGATGCTAATAATGTAATCAGTTCGGTTCCGACTGATAGAAACGAGTAAACTATTACAGGCGCTTGTGTCTGACGAGCGCCTGTTTTTCTTTTGCGTTTGCAACGGAACGAATTTTTCAAAATGTGCCTCTTTGAAACTCAGGATGATTTGGTACTTGTAACAAACAAGGGCCGGTCAAAAGATATTACATATTATATCTCCTCGCTTTTCTCATAAAGAACCATCGCATCAATAATCCGAAAATAATCAGAAAAACTCCAAACGATCCTAAAAAAACATCCGCGAAATGTGCTTCCCAAAAAGCATCATTTTTGCGTTGTGCGGGTCGTCCTTGTGATAAATTACATTCACTTCCTGGCCGATCATATAATCAAACATCATGTGGTTTACTTCGAGGTCGCTTAAGAAAGTTATTTCTTCTCCCTCTAAAGTTGCAAATTGCACAAATGGCGAACGGTAGATTGCTTTTTCATTTATCTCAATTACGGTTCCTTTTACTCTTACGCCATTTGCTTCCAGGTCATTTTGTTCAAGCAAGAATGAAAATCCGTAAATAGCAACAGCAACGCCAAATAACATAATAACAAAACCAACATACGAAACCCTTTTATACATAACTGATCATTTTTTAGAAATGGTTGAATTCAGAATAATTCTTTAATCGGGAATAATTATTATATCAATTTATTGAACGGAAGCTGCATAGAATCAAGAGCTATTTTACGAAGAAAAAACAAATTGTTTGATGTTCTTCAGAAAAATTCCGGACGGCGTTTGCACGAATACATAATTTCTCTCGGTTTAATCCTTCAATCTTTTTAACACTGTTTAACTAAATAATAGCCGCAACTCAGTAAATACGGGAGAAAAAGAGTAAAAAAGTTCTTAACTTTAGGTAATTAAACCTATTTAGTATAATGTTTCGATTTTTTTTATTGCCGCTTGCTGTTCTTACATTTCCTTTTTATTCTTTTTCCCAGGATACTGAATGTAATCCTGACTCCGCAAATTTTATAAAATATTTTGGTACTGATGGCAATGACATGGCGACCGTTATTGAACGAATCGGCGACGAGGGTTATTTAGCAGGGTGGGGAAATTTTTCTAAAAAAACTTGTCTTGTGCATCTCACTTTTATGGATCTTTGCGGTAACCTTGTCTGGCAAAAAGCATTTAATGAAACTGAATATGGTATACCGGTTGGCATTGTTTATAATAACGGTTTAATTCATGTCGCCTGCCAGAAATCAACTCCCGATATAAAAACATCAATTATAACGCTTGATATTTATGGTGCAATAATTTCTTCAATGTCATTCCAGACCGATAATATTGTATACCCCAGAAATATGATTGCAACAAATGACGGTAATCTTGTTTTATGCGGTGTAGTAAATTCAAGTGAAGGTGCCGGAAATAATGATTTCTATATTTGCAAAGTAACTTATGACGGAAACTTTTTGTGGAAAAAAACAATTGGCAATAATTTCCACAATTTTGGAAATAATGTAATTGAAGATGCTTCTGGAAATTTACTTTTTTGTGGATATACGAGCGATGAGTATAATGATGTCCATAAAGCAAGCGCAATCAAATTTGATTCTTCGGGCAATCTATTATGGGCACAAGAATATCACATGGGAACGGGTTTAACCAATTTAGCTTTCCTTGAGCAAAGCGGTGATAATTATTATTTTGCAGGAAGTTCGAATTCAACAACAACAATAATAACAGGTGAAACTGACGGGCTAATAATAAAAACAGATCTTGACGGAAATATTATCTGGTCTAATTTTTACGGAACATCAGGAATAGATAAGATAAGCGGAGTCAGCAAAAAAAATGATACACTTTATGTTTCAGGACTTGCTTATTCTTCCTCAAAAGGTTCCGAAGTTTTTATTGCAAAAATTAATGAAGATGGCGGTATTATTGATTACACTTCATTAGGGTCAGATTCATCAGATTTTAATGTTGATTACGGAACAAATTTTGGCATTGAGGATAATGGTTTTTATGGAATCACTAATGGGAACACGGGAATTTTAGGTAACAATGACATCTTGTTTTACAGGTTTAATTCTTTCGAAGATAATTGTGATCCGGGTGATGTTATACTTGATGTAATTCCTGCGAACATTCTTGCTAATCCTTTTATCAATAGTACTAACACGCCGGGATGGGCTTTCATAAATACAACTTATGCTGAATTTGCGTTTTTTGGAGCAGATGGATTTTTATGCGACGGCGACGGCAACGGTAATCCGTCAGATACAACTCCTGTTATTCCGCCTCCGGTTGTAATTGATTCTACTTATATTTTTAAACCCGTGAACATATTCACACCAAATAACGACGGGATAAATGATGTATTTACTTTTAAGAAATACGCATCGAACATTAGAGAATTTTACTGCACAATTATTAATCGCTGGGGAGTAATTGTCGGCGAATTTGAAGGAATAAATAATAGCTGGGATGGCAAAGATCTGTCAGGATCACAATGCACTGACGGTGTATATTTTTACACTTATCAGGCCGAAACTTATGGCGGCTATAAATTCAATGGCCAGGGAACAGTTCAGATAATCGGGACCGGGGTTGGTAACTAAATAGAGTGTTCAATATTTATCCCACATCGCTCAACACTTTGCATGAGTTAAGGGGAAGCACGCTATTTAACTCCTTCAAAATTTCCTATCTTCGCGGCCATATACAAATCAATCATGACCAACTACGCAATAGCCATCCACGGAGGTGCAGGAACAATCATTAAATCTTCAATGACAGATGAAAAGGAAGCGCTTTATCGCCAGGGGCTTTCTGAAGCAATTGAAGCAGGAGAAAAAATATTAGCCGCAAAAGGAACTTCGCTTGATGCAGTTGAAGCCGCCATTCGGGTTCTTGAAAACAATGAACTTTTTAATGCAGGTAAAGGTGCAGTTTTTACGAATGAAGGTAAGAACGAAATGGATGCTTCAATAATGGTAGGTGATACTTTAATGGCAGGAGCAGTTGCAGGAATTCGTAATATAAAAAATCCAATTTCGCTTGCAAGGGCAATTATGGAAAAGTCTGAACATGTTTTATTAGCAGGTGAAGGTGCGACAGCTTTTGCAAAAAAAATAAATGCAGAATTTGCGCCTGATGAATATTTCTTTACTGAAACCCGTTTTGAACATTTACAAAAAGCGAAAGAAGCTGATGGTGTATTTTTAGATCACACGGAAGGTGAGAAATTTATTCCAATCGATCCACAAAATGGCGGCGAAAAAAAATTCGGAACTGTTGGTTGTGTTGCGCTTGATGTTCACGGAAATCTTGCTGCAGGAACATCAACCGGCGGAATGACAAATAAAAAATTCGGAAGAGTAGGAGATAGCCCTATTATTGGTTCCGGGACTTATGCCAATAATAAAACGTGTGCAATTTCTTGTACCGGTCATGGTGAATTTTTTATTCGTGCTGTTGTTGCTTACGATATTTCATGTCTGATGGAATATAAAGGCTTGAGTCTGAAAGATGCTTGCAAAGAAGTCGTAAATAATAAACTCGTAAAATTTGGCGGCGAAGGTGGATTGATTGCAATCGATGCAAAAGGAAATATTGATTTGCCTTTTAATTCGGAAGGAATGTATCGGGCTTCTAAAAAAGAAGGGGAGAAAATTTTTGTTGGGATCTATAAAGATTAATAAAAAGAGAAATTAAATAAGAATGGTCGTTTCGACAAACGATTCCACATCGCGACACAATTGATAAAGTCATTTCGACAAACGAAAGGGCTTCACGCCCTTGAGAGCGGAGAAATCTGTTCGTATTGTGACAAACGTCTTTACGCTATTATAACAATTGCTATTCTCTAAAACCTCCGGCAGATTTCTCTCTCCGCTACGCTGCGTTCGAAATGAACTTCGGTTTTGAGTTTTGTTTTTTGATATTGGAATTTTACGATTTGTTAATATTGCTGTGTATAAAATTGCGTCCAGTCGTTTATATTTTAATTAATTTAGCACTCAAATTCACAAATGGGTCATGTCCACGAAATACGTTTTGGTACGATGAAAAATTACAGCTTGTTTTTAAGGTTCCTGCATATCAGGATCTGAGGCGCATTTAATTTTTAAATATATAATATTAATAAAAAAATTAAATGACAAAAAATGCAAACGAAATATAAAGATCTCATCGAGCAAACGTTTGATTTCCCTCAGGCGGAATTCACTCTTGAAAAAGATAACCTTCAATTCCACGGAGTTGATTTAATGAAATTGATTAAAGATCACGGCACTCCGCTGCGGTTTACATATCTTCCTCAAATCGGTAATAACATTAAACGAGCTAAACGATGGTTTGCCCGCGCAATGGAAAATAGTAAATACCGTGGCAAGTACTACTATTGTTATTGTACAAAAAGTTCGCACTTTGCGCATGTTATTAATGAGGCAATTGATAATGACGTGCATATTGAAACGTCATCTGCTTTTGACGTCAACATTGTAAAAAGTTTTATTTCATCAGGAAAAATAGATCGCGAAAATTACATTATTTGTAATGGATTCAAACGTGGTTTATACATTCAGAATATTGCGGATCTGATCAATGACGGTTTTAAAAACACCATTCCGATTATTGATAATTATGAAGAACTTGGTTTACTGGATAGGGTCATTGACCGCAAATTTAAAGTAGGAATCAGGATTGCTTCCGAGGAAGAACCAAAATTTCCTTTCTACACAAGTCGTTTAGGCATAGGGTATAAAGACATCGTATCATTTTACGAAGAGGAGATTCGTCCGAACGAAAAGTTTGAATTGAAAATGTTGCATTTTTTCATCAACACCGGAATTAACGATTCTGCTTATTACTGGAACGAGTTGTCAAAATGTTTACGCGTTTATTGTAACCTGAAAAAAGTTTGTCCGTCTGTTGACAGCCTTAATATTGGTGGCGGTTTCCCTATAAAAAATTCATTGGCTTTTGATTTTGATTATCGCTACTTGGTGAACGAAATTGTGGAACAAATAAAAGTTGTTTGCAAAGAAGAAGGTGTTCGCGAACCAAATATTTTTACTGAATTCGGTTCTTTTACTGTTGGTGAAAGTGGTGGAATTATTTATGAAATTCTTTACCAGAAAAAACAAAACGATCGTGAAAAATGGAACATGATCAATTCATCTTTCATTACAACGTTGCCTGATTCATGGGCCATCAACAAACGGTTTGTAATGTTGCCGATAAATCGCTGGAATGATCGCTACGAAAGAGTCTTACTCGGAGGCTTAACTTGTGACAGTGATGATTATTATAACTCAGAACAACACGTAAACGCTATTTATCTTCCGGTTTTTAATCAGAAAAAACCATTGTACATCGGTTTTTTTAATGTTGGCGCATACCAGGAAAGTATTGGTGGTTTTGGCGGAATTCATCACTGTTTAATTCCGCAGCCAAAACATGTTATCATTGATGAGGAAGATAATGTTACGGTATTTTCTGAAGAACAAACATCAAATGATATGTTGTCAATTTTGGGTTATGGTCATCAGCCGACAGCAGTTATT
>Ga0102851_10001027_pt1 | contig 15240 bp, 14 predicted proteins | sample Mud3Dept3metaG_FD_79558 | JGI IMG/M metagenome (GOLD analysis project Ga0102851, IMG submission 79558) | Freshwater wetland microbial communities from Ohio, USA, analyzing the effect of biotic and abiotic controls - Mud 3 Core 4 Depth 3... | ecosystem: Environmental > Aquatic > Freshwater >... | reverse complement strand
GAGCGCAAGAGCATGATCATCAGCGATGAGGAGAAGAAGAACACGGCCTACCACGAGGCGGGCCATACGATGGTCGCGCGGCTCATCCCGGGCACCGACCCGGTGCACAAGGTCTCCATCATCCCGCGCGGCATGGCCCTGGGCGTGACGCTCCAGCTGCCCACGGCGGACCGGTACTCCTACGACCGTGAACATTTATTGAACAACATCGCCATCCTCCTGGGCGGCCGCGCCGCCGAGGAGATCGCCCTGAACCACATGACCACCGGCGCCGGCAACGACCTCGAACGGGCCACCAATCTTGCCCGGAAGATGGTCACCGAATGGGGCATGAGCGACAAGCTCGGCCCGCTCACTTACGGCAAGAAGGAAGAGCAGATATTCCTGGGCCGCGAGATCTCGCAGCACCGGGACTACAGCGAACACATTGCCGTCGAGATCGACAATGAAGTCAAGCGCATCGTCATGGAGAACTATGCCCGCGCGAAACAGCTGATCACCGAACGGGTCGAAACGCTCCATGCCCTGACCAGGGCGCTCCTCGAGAAGGAGACCCTCGACGCCCCGGAGATCGACGCGATCATCAATCACCAGCCGACCGCGGCGTGAGGCGGCGATGAGACCCGCCCTCAGGATACACCGCGGCGAAGCATTGACGGTCACCCTGAGCGGTTTGACCGGCGAGGAGACGGCGCTTTTCCAGAAGATCTTTTTCACGTCCGACCGACCTGACCGCCCCGGCTTCGAATCACCGAAGCCGGGCGTCTTTTCGATCCACGGCTCCGCATCCCAGCTTCGCCATTGCCTGCCCCGCCTTATCGGTCATGCACAGGTACCGGGGCGCATTGCCTCCCTGTTCCGTTCGCAGTTTGACAACGCTCTCCGCACCGATTATAAGATAGAGGTTAACGGCCGGGTCCTCGACCTCGGCGCCAGGACTCATATCATGGGGATCCTGAACATCACCCCTGATTCTTTCTCCGACGGAGGGCTGTTCGCCGGCCATGATGCCGCCGTGGACCACGCGCGGTCAATGGCATCCCGGGGCGCGGACATCATCGACATCGGCGGAGAATCCACCCGGCCCGGCGCCGAACCGCTGACCGAGGAAGAGGAACTGCGGAGGATACTCCCGGTCATCGAGTGCGTTGCCAGGGAACTCCCCGTGCCGCTCTCCGTTGACACGTACAAGGCGGGCGTCGCGCGGAAGGCGCTGGCCGCGGGCGCTTCCATCGTGAATGACATCAGCGGCCTCCGGTTCTCGTCCGACATGGCCCGGGTCGTGGCCGACCATGATGCCGCCGTCATCCTCATGCACATCAAGGGAACGCCGCGGAACATGCAGGCGAATCCCGAGTACGGCGACGTCGTCGGCGAGATCACGGACTACCTTGAGGAAAGCGCCGCGATCGCACACAAGGCGGGCGTCGGCAAGGACCGGATCCTCATCGACCCGGGCATCGGCTTCGGAAAGACCGTCCGGCACAATCTGGAGATCATCGACCGGCTGGAGGAGTTCAGGGCGCTCGGATTCCCCATCGTCATCGGGACGTCGCGGAAGCGCTTCATCGGCACGGTCCTGAACATCGCGGAGCCGAAGGACCGCGTCGAGGGCACGGCAGCCACCGTGGCGCTGGCCATACAACGCGGCGCCCATATCGTCCGGGTCCACGACGTCGGATATATGGCGAAGGTCGCCCGCATGACGGATGCGATCGTAAAAGCGAAGCACGAAGATCCAAGCACCAAATAAATCCCAAGTTCCAATATACAAAACGTTTCCTCTGTTGGTCACTGGTGCTTATTTGAGATTCATGATTTGAGAATCGGGATTTCCGGCGGACCATGTTCACTACTTTTTCCGAAATACGCGAGGCGCTGGTGCATTACCGGTGGTTCCATGACACCATGGACATCGCGCTGGTCTACTACCTCTTTTACCGCCTCCTGCTCATCATCAAGGGGACACGGGCGTTCCAGATGCTCCTGGGCATCGGCCTCATCGTGCTCGCCCTCATCGCGTCCCAGGCCTTCGAGTTTTACACCCTTGACTGGGTGATCCACAGCTTCTGGTCCCAGATCGTCATCGCCGCGGTCATCCTGTTCCAGCCTGAGATCCGGCGTACCCTGGCCCAGATGGGCGAGCGCCGCTTCTTCCGCGCCCTGTCGCCCGTCGAGAGCTCGAAGTTCATCGAGGAGATCGTCAAGGCCTCGGTGTCCATGGCGAACAAACGCATCGGCGCCCTCATCGTGCTCGAGCGGGAGACGGACCTGACCACGATCGTGGAGATGGGGACGAACCTGGACGCCAAGGTTTCCAAGGAACTCCTGACCAGCGTATTCCTCCCCTATTCTCCCATCCATGACGGCGCCGCGATCATCAGGAACGGCCGCATTGTCGCCGCGGGTTGTTTCCTCCCCCTGACGCTGTCGCCGAACATCGCCAAGACCCTCGGGACGCGCCACCGGGCCGCCGTGGGCCTCACCGAGGAAACGGACGCCGTGGTCGTGGTGGTTTCCGAGGAGACCGGGGAGATCTCGGTGGTCATGAACGGAGCGATCGAGTCAAGCCTGGACGCCCCCCGCCTCCGGAAGGTGATCTCGGACCTCTTCGTGAGGCAGAAGCAGGAGCAGAGAACGTAATATGGACATCCGCAGGATATTCCTCGAGAACTGGCCCATCAAGCTCGCGTCGCTTGTCCTCGCCGTGACCCTCTGGTTCTACGTCACCTCCAAAGGCAAGACCGAGGTGTCGCTCACCGCGCCCCTGGAACTCCGGAACATCCCGCAGGGCATGGTCGTGGTCGGCGACGTGCCGGGGAGCCTCGAACTGCGTCTCCAGGGTCAGGAGCGCGCGCTCCGCGACATCGCTGCGGGGAAGAAAGTGGTGGGCACCGTGGACCTCGGCCGCGGCAAGCAGGGAGAGAACATCATCCATCTTTCTCCCGACGACATCAGGAAGCCGTCCGGCGTACTCGTGACCCATTTGAGCCCTTTTGAGATCACCGTGAAGCTCGATCGTCTCGACCGGAAAAGCCTCCGGTTGAAGCCGGTGCTCACCGGAAGCCCGGCCCCGGGTTACCGCGTCAGGAGCGTTTCCACGACCCCCCCTCGCGTCACCCTGGAAGGCCCGGCGGGCGTTATCGGGTCGTTCGCAGTGCTCCGGACCCTGCCCGTCGATGTGAGCGGAATGCGGAAGAGCTCGACCGTCGAGGCCCGCATCGACTTCCAGGGCAAACCCGTCAAGGTCCTTGAACAGGATATCGGCATCACCATCACCCTTCAGAAGGAGCGCCCATGAGAAAGCTCTTCGGCACCGATGGCATCCGGGGTGTCGCGAACCAGGACCCCATGACCTCGGAGATGGCCCTGCGCATCGGCAGGGCGGCCGCCCACATCTTCCGGGATTCCACGCGGCGCCACCGCGTGGTGATCGGCAAGGACACGCGACTCTCCGGGTATATGATCGAAAGCGCGCTCACGAGCGGACTCTGCTCCATGGGCATCGATGTGCTGCTCGTGGGACCCGTTCCCACGCCGGGCATCGCGTTCCTGACCCGCAGCCTGCGCGCGGACGCCGGTGTGGTCATCTCGGCCTCCCACAATTCCTTCGAGGACAACGGCATCAAGTTCTTCGGCAGGGACGGGTTCAAGCTGCCCGACGCGCTGGAGGCGAAGATGGAGGAGCTCATCTTCTCGGGCGCGATCGACGATGTCCGCCCCACGGCCGCCGGCATCGGCAAAGCGGTCAGGATAGACGATGCCATCGGCCGTTACAATGAGTTCGTCAAGTCCGCGATCCCCCGCGGCATGGACCTCGCCGGGCTCCGCGTGGTGGTGGACTCGGCCAACGGCGCCGCCTACAAGATCGGGCCCCGCATCCTGATGGAGCTCGGCGCCGACGTCATCTCGTTGTACGACCAGCCCAACGGCATGAACATCAACCAGGGCTGCGGATCGCTCCATCCCGACGTGATCTCCCGGGCCGTTATCGCCAACCGGGCGAACATCGGCATTGCCTACGACGGCGACGCGGACCGCGCTATCTTCTGCGATGAGAACGGGAAGGTCGTGGACGGCGACGCGGTGATGGCCGTCTGCGCCCTGCACATGCTGCGGCAGGGCAGGCTCCGCCACAACACCCTCGTATCGACGGTCATGAGCAACCTCGGGCTCGAGCTCGCGCTCAAGGACGCCGGCGGCCGGCTCGTCCGGGCGGCGGTGGGCGACCGGTATGTCATGGAGCTGATGCTCGAAGGCGGGTACAATCTCGGCGGAGAGCAGTCCGGCCACCTCATCTTCCTGGACCACAACACCACCGGCGACGGGCTCATCACTTCGCTCCAGGTCCTTGCCATCATGCAGCAGGACGGGAAGCCGCTTTCGGAGCTCGCCGCCTGCATGCGCACCTATCCCCAGGTGCTCGTGAACGTCCAGGTGAAGGAAAAACGAGACCTCGCAACGGTCCCGGAGATCGCGAAGCGCATCGCCGTGATCGAAAAGTCCCTCGAGGGCAGCGGCCGCCTGCTGGTGCGCTATTCCGGCACCGAGCCCAAGCTCCGCATCATGCTCGAGGGCGAGGACGGGGAGACCATCCGGAAGCACGCCGACGACCTGGCGGAAATCGTCAGAAAATTTCTGGGATAAACGGCGGCGGACTGGTTGCTTTTTCCCATTCCTGTGTGCTACACTTTCATGTATTGAAGCTCCCTGCAGCAAGACTTCGGCGAGCTCAGTCGAGTCGCTGCGGGGATTGCGCTCGCTCCCGGATTTAAGCTCCCAACAGCAAACTGCATGGAGCTTCGATCCTCAAGGTTGAACTAATTATTCTAATCGCTCGCTAACCCCGCAGCAATACTTCGGCGAGCTCAGTCGAGTCGCTGCAGGGATTGCGCTCGCTCCTGGATTCACCACAACGGCGCTCTGCGGATACGCACGAGGAGAACAGACCATGGCAGACGAGCTCCGGGAAAACCAGAAGGTCATTCTGCGATTCATTGACGGCAAGATGCTGAAAGGCTATATCCGGGACCTCAAGATCGCCGAGGAGTACCTCTACCTCGAAGACGAGTCCGCGCATCAGTTGAAGGTCCGGCTCAAGGAGCTCAAGGCCATCTTCTATGTGAAGAAGTTCGAGGGTGAACGGGGCCACCAGGAGAAAAAGGCCTTTTCCGGCACCCGGCCCGGTTCCAGGCGGGTGTTCGTCAAGTTCAAGGACGGCGAGACGATCATGGGCAACATGGAAGGCGAGATCCCCTGGCAGAAAGGGTTCTTCCTCGAATCGATGAAGGAAAAAGCGTTCACCATCATCCCGGTGGACGAAAACAGCAATAACACAAAGATCCTGGTCGTAACCACCGCGGTCCAGGACGTCGCGATGATCGGAGGGTAGCGGCTTCGCGCGGCCCCTGTCGCGCGCTCCGCGACCCGATACATCCCTGGCCGCCCATGCAACGTCCCGTCATCCTGCTCACCCTTGCCCTCGCTACCGGCATCCTGCTGGGACAGGCGTTCCTCTTCTTTCCCTGGTCCACGATCGCGTTGACCGTTGCCCTTGCCGCCGCGGGCGGCGCGCTTCTCGCGACCTCCCGCCTCGGCCGCCAGGACCTGCTTTTTACGGCCGCCGGAACTGTCGCCGGCTTTGCCCTCCTCGTTGCCGGCGCCGCGCATCTCCCGGAGCTCCATTATCGGACGATGCCGGTCATCGACGGCGCCGCGCACGAGTTGACCGGCAGGATTTCCTCGCCCCTTGACCGGGACCCGGGAAGGACCGCCTTCTCGCTTGCCGTGGAGAGCATCGACGGCAGGAAGGCATCCGGAACAATCCGGGTGACCGTCAGGGACGAAATACTTCCGGCGGGGTACGGCGACCGCGTCTCACTTTCGGGCAGGCCCTATCCTCCCCGCGGTTTCCGGAACCCGGGCGGATTCGACTATCCCGCCTTCCTTGCCCGTCGCGGCGTGCATGCGGTCCTCTCCCTCAGGCGCGGCGCCGATGTCCGCGTGCTCGAACAGGGCAGCGGCGTCCTGCGCTCCATCCAGGACCGGCGCGAGCGGATCAGGCAGGCCATGCTGGCCGGCCTCAAGGGGGACGGCGCCGCCATCCTCCTGGCCATGACCATCGGCGAGGAGGGCAGCCTCACCGAGGACCTCCGGGAGCGCTTCATGGCAGCCGGGGTCACGCACATCATCTCCATATCGGGGTCCCATCTGGGCATGGTGGCTGTCATCTGTTTCTGGCTCACCAGGAACGCCCTGTTCCTGCTGCCTGAGCGCTCTTATCACTGGCTGACCCTCCATGCCGATCCCCGGAAGATCGCTGCGCTGGCGGCCGTTATTCCCGTCGTCTTCTACGCGTTCCTCGCCGGCGGCCAGGTCGCCACCATCCGCTCCCTCATCATGATCCTTGCAGGTCTCACGGCCCTCGTCCTGGACCGCGAGGAGGACCTCCTGTCCGCCCTCGCCATCGCGGCGCTCATCTCTCTCGTTCCGGACCCCCAGGCCCTCTTCGACATCTCGTTCCAGCTCTCCTACCTGTCGGTCCTGTGCATCGCGTTCGTCGTATCCACCTGGAACGCGCTTGAGCTCCGGCCGGAAACGCGGGCGCGGAAACTGCTGAACAGCGGCCTGTTCCTGTTCGTGATCTCCGTTACGGCGGCGCTGGCCACCGGCCCGCTTGTTGCCTATTACTTCCATCAGGTCTCGTTCGCCGGGATCCTCGCGAACATGGTCGTTGTTCCCGTCGCCGGCGCCGTCGTCGTCCCCGTCAGTCTTGCCAGCGGCATCATGTCGCTCCTTACCGGTTCCCTGCCGTTCGCGGCAATCAACCAGTCCTTGGCTGATGCCTTCGTGGCGCTGGTCTCGCTCTTCGCCCGCATCCCTTTCGCGGCTGTGCATCTGTCTTCGCCGGGCCTCGTCCTGGTCGCCGGGTACGCCGGCCTGCTGATCGCGTCGGCCCTGTGGCTCCGCGCCCGCCTCTTCGCCCTGTACCGGCCCCTGGAAACCTCTTCGCAGCCGCCCCGCTTCACTCTTGCCGCGATGGCGATATCAGCCGTCGTGATCGTGCTGTCCGCGGGCCTCCCCCTTCTCCGGGGTCATGGGTCGCAGGTGACCTTCGTCGATGTCGGTCAGGGCGACTGCGCCTTCATCGAAACCGCGGAAGGCCGAACTATCCTGATCGACGGCGGCGGGACCCGGGACAACCGGTTCGATATCGGACGCAGCGTTCTCGCGCCCTATCTGTGGGACCGGGGCATCGGGGCCCTCGATCTCGTCGTCCTTACCCATCCTCACCCCGACCACATGAACGGACTGACCGCCGTGCTCAGGAACTTCGCGGTCCGCGAGGTCTGGGGTTCCGGCCTGGACACGGACCTGCCGGGATATGAGGGTTTTCAGAAGATCATCAGACAGCGGGGAATTCCCTTCCGGAAGGTGTCGGCAGGCGACCGCGCGCGCGTCGGCGAGGCGGACCTCTTCGTACTGCACCCGGGGCCCTCCTTCGAACAACGGACGAAGAAGGCCTATGCCGCCGAGAACGACCGTTCGCTGGTGATCAGGGTGGGACTGTCGGGCAGGACGCTCCTGTTCGCCGGAGACATCCACGCCGAAGGTGAGCGGGAACTGCAGCGGCATGTTCCGAATCTCGCCGTTGACCTCGTGAAGGTGCCGCACCACGGCAGCAAGACATCGAGCACCGGCGAGCTTGTCGCGGCGCTCCGTCCCGGCGTTGCGGTCATCACCGTGGGTGAGGGGAACCCCTACCGCCATCCGTCGCCGGAGACCGAGGTCCGGTACCGGGAGAGCGGGGCAGCGGTCTTTCGCACGGACCGGCACGGGGCGATCATGATCCAGTTCTCCCAAGCCGGGATCGAAGTGCGGCCCTGGTCGGAGCTGCTGCTCCGGCAGGCAGCGCCGGGCAAAGGGGATGGATGGTGGACGGTCGAACAGGAGAACTGGAAACGGGTCGCAATCAGGACAGCGGGGATTTGATCGGGAAGACCTTCAGGAAGTTCAGGAACTCCTTGGCCGTGTGCGTGCTGTAATTGCGCTTGGGCGAGATGATGCTGAAGTTGCGGTGGAACTTGAGGTCCTTGAATGTGGCCGCCTTGAGCAGCCCCTGTTTAAGGGCCTTGCGCGCGGCCCAACTCGACACGATGGACACACCCGTGCCCTCCTCCACCGCGCCCTTGATGGCCTCGGTGCTGCCCATGACGAGGGCGATCTTGAGCTGGTCGAGCTTGATGCCGTGTTCATCGAGGTGCTTCAGGATGATCTGGCGCGTGCCGGAGCCCTCCTCGCGCAGGATGAGCGGTTCCTTGGTCAGTTCGATGGCAGGGAGGTTCCTGCGCTCGGCCCACGGATGGGCGGGCGACATGATCAGGACGAGTTCGTCGGAGAGCAGCGTCTCCACCGAGAAACGCTGTTTGCTCACGTCGCCTTCCACCAGGGCGATGTCGATCTCGCCTGCGTTCAGTTTTTCCGTGATGGTCTTCGTGTTGCTCACCACGAGCGATATGTTGACCTGGGGTACCTTCTTCTTGAAGGCGGCGATGATGTGCGGGAGGAGATAGTTGCCGATGGTGGAACTGGCGCCGATGGAGAGCGATCCCTTGATGGCGCCGGTGATCTCGCTGATGTTGTGCTGGGCCTCGGCGTAGAGCGCCAGGATCTCCTTGGCCCGCTTGTACAGGATCTCGCCTGCCGGCGTGAGGTTGATCGTGTTGCCCGACCGGTCGAAGAGCCGCGTCTCGTAGAGTTCCTCCATGGCCTGGATCTGCAGGCTCACCGCGGGCTGCGTCAAGTGGATGAGCTCTGAAGCCTTGGAAAAGCTCTTCGTCTCAGCGACTGCGCAGAAAACTCTCAGCTTGTGGTCTTCCATAATGAGGTGTGAGGGGTAAGAATGCCCTGCGTGAGTTCCGGCGACACACAGGACACTGGTTAGTTATAAAACAAGCTGTTGGATTTGTCAAGAAGTTTGCGCCGCAGCATGGACAAAATGCGCAGATAATGCACAGAAAATGCGGGGAAAAACAACGTTCTAATCTCTCGGGCACACCACCCGGCCGTCGGGGCAGGAGGCTTAACGCAGTTCGAGAACGACCCGGTTCTTCGTGAGAGAAACTTCCCGCACCTCTCCCTGCACCCGCTTTTCCTCGCCGAACAGGTTCCGAAGCATTACCTCGCCGCCCTCGGAACTGATATAGTTCACCGACTCCAGGACCAGCTCTTCCCGGTCATTGCTCCGTACATAGGCTTTCAGATCGCACACAGCCGCCTCCTCGTTCGTCCACGATTGTCCCGCACTGGTTATACCATGCCATGGCCTGCTTCGCAAGAGATATACGGCCTCAGCCTTCCCGGCAGGACCGCTAGAACGACATCGTATAGGTGACATTGGCCATGAAGTCCGGGACGCCGGCGGTGTCCGGGTCCTCGGTCAGGGAGAACTCGAGATTGCTCGAGCCGAAGGAGTACCGCCCGCCGAACGTCAGGAGGACCCCCGGCCAGTCGACCTGACGGATGCCCGTCTCCGGATAGGGCGAACCCGCGACCACGGTCTGGGCGATGACGCTGAAATGGTCCCACCATGCAGCCTCGACGCCGAATCCGGCATACGCGTAGGTACGCATCGGAATGGTCTCGTAGCCCTTCAAGTCTCCCGGAACAATCACCCCCGCATTGCCGTATCCACGGTACACCTTCCCCAGGTCCAGGTCGACAAGCACGGCGAATGCCGCGTCCACGCTCCCGTTTCCGTAACCGGTCTTCGCGTCGCCCGTGGGAAGTTCGACGTTCGCCATAAGGCTCACGAGGGGATTTGCATCGTTTACGACTCGCTTGAGCGTCATGCGGACGTCGCCGATCCCAGCCTTATCACTCTCCGGTATGATGACCGGCCTGCCCTGATACAGCAGTTCATAGAGGAATTCGTTGTCGGGCCTTTCGTGCCTGCCGTAATCTCCTGTGCCAAGGGCATCATGGAAATTGGCCAGGGGGCGGTCGAGAAAACCCTCCGTCGGACGAAGGAATGGAATATCGAGACCCAGTTCAGTCCGCTTACCCAGCGTCTTTTTCAGGCGAATATTGAGCTCCGTGAGCTCGAGGTCCATGTTCACTGTCCAGGGCGAGGCTGTTACGACGACATACACGCTGGAATGGGTGAGCGCGACTGTCGCCGAATCCCTGACCGCGGCGCTCTCCAGATAGGGAGGATCGAGAGGAAGGAAGATGGGGAACTGGTTCCGCACCTGCAGGGGGCCGTCAAAGGACGCCGCAAGAGCAGGCTGCATGAAGACACCGATGAGCAAAAACAGGGTAAGAAGATTTCGTTTCATGACGATGGGTTGCCGGCCGGAACGATGTGATCTCGGCCAACGGTGGCTCATTGTATCACGGAAAAAGGAATTTGCAATCCCCGCCGACATCCCGATGCTCAAGGCCGTGGCCGGGTGACTGCTGGTCCCCATGGCCAAGAGCAGCCTCTTGTGCTATACTTTGACCACTACCTGCGCGCCTGTTGCCGCAGGGACATCCCGGAAGCACGCGGAAATAAAAGGAGGACCGGACATGCCGTACTACATCATTTTGAGCAATCTGACCGATGAAGGGCGCCGCACCATCAAGCAGAGGCCTGAGCGGATCGTCGAGGTGAACAAGGAGATCGAGGCCATGGGCGTGAAAGTACACAAGCAGTACGCCCTTCTCGGTATTTATGATTTTGTGAACATCGTCGAGGCGCCGGACAACGAAACGGTGATGAAGATGTCCGTGGAGCTCGGGTCCCGCGGCTCGGTCACGATGACGACCCTCCCTGCCCTTTCGGTAGAGGAGTTCATCAGAAAGATCAAGTAGCAGGACCACGCGACCTGTCCCGGACGGCGGGCCTCAACACGGAAGCCCGCCGTCTCATTCCCTGCCGGAACGCATCGATCGGCCTTGAGCACATTTCCGTTGCCTTCCCTCACCCATGACGCTCGGAGCTAAAATACTCGTTATCGCAGCCGTCCTGTGCCTCCTCCTCTGGGGGATATTCCTCGCCGTAGGCGCGCAGCCGCTCTTTGTGACCGACTCGCTGCAGGTCATCTACGGCGAGCACGAGGACTTCTTCGCCGATGCGGTGGTCTATCAAAAGGCCCGGAACAGCACGTACTATGCCTTGTATCTGCCCCGCGCCCGGTCCGCCTATCGCTGGTGGACCCTGGATTTCGAAGACATGACGATCATTGCGGGAAGTGCGCCCCGTTCCCTCGGATCACGAAAATATCTCTTGCGGGGCGACCGCGGCGGTACGAAGATCGATGATAAACAGAAAATGGGCGACTGGTACTGGCACTTCACGGAAACCGGCGCGGCCTTTTCCGGGAACGGGTTCACCTGCAGCGTGAGAAGAGCCCATAAATAGCCTCATCATCGAAAAACGGAAAGAATCGCATCTTTGACACTGAAAACATCTGATAACGGCTATGAAGAGGCATGATCGTTTGAAGAACCCATCGTCCTTGCCTGTAGTTGGATCATGCCTTTTCATGGGAGTCGATCAGCCTTTATCTGTGTCAAAGGTTCTGACGTCAGTATTCCAGGTTCAGGCTTGAACTGACAAGGAGGCAGGAAATGAAGATCGGTTTCATCGGGTTGGGCATCATGGGCAGCCGCATGGCGGCCAATTTGCAGAAGAAAGGGCACGAACTGGTGGTCCATAACCGGACCAGGGACAAAGCGCAGGCGCTCCTGGCGAACGGCGCGGTCTGGGCCGATTCCCCGGCCGAGGTCGCGAAGAACGTCGACATCGTGATCACCATGCTTTCCAAACCCGACGCCGTGGCAGAGGTGGCCTTGCTCGGAAGGCGCTCCTTTCTCAACAAGCTCGCCCCCGGCTCGCTCTGGATCGACTGCAGCACCGTGAACCCTTCCTTTTCTAAGCTCATGGCCGTTGAGGCACACGACAGAAAGGTCCGTTTCCTTGATGCACCCGTGGGCGGTTCCAAGGGCCCGGCGGAACAAGCCCAGCTCCTGTTCCTCGTCGGCGGTGACAAGACGGATGTTGAGGCGGCAAAACCGCTGCTCGAATGCATGGGCAAGGCGGTCTTTCACGTCGGCGGCCACGGCATGGGCTCTGCCATGAAGATGGTGAACAACATCATGCTGGGACAGGCCATGGTGGCCTTTTCCGAGGCCCTCGCCTTCGGTGAGTCACTGGGAATAACGAAACAGGCCATGTTCGATACACTCGCCAGTTCGCCGGTCATGGCGCCGTTCCTTAACTTCAAGAGAAAGAAGTTTGAAACCGACGATTTCTCGGTCGAATTCCCGCTCCAATGGATGCACAAGGACCTGCACCTCGCCTCGGAAACAGCTTACGAGACCGGCGCGGCCCTTCCCGTGATGCATGCGGTGAAGGAGCTCTACGCAATGGCGATGCGGGAAGGAATGGCGGAGGAGGACTTCTCGGCGATCTATAAGGTGCTGAACGAGAAAAAATGACCGGACATCATTTCTGCGTTACGACAATGAGTTTCGTGGAATTGAACATTGCGCCCGGCGCGATGACCCTTTCGTGCATGGGGATGGCGGTACCGTATCGTTCCTTCATCTTCCTGCGAACCGCCGGATCGTCAAGACGAAATTCCCGCAAACGCTGCAGTTCGCCGATCTGGATACCTAAGGCGCGTTCATATATCTTCCATACCAACTCGGAACAATAGATCCGTGCATCGGACCATTCGAAGGTCATATCATAGGGCTTGCCTTCGAACGATCGGGCCTGGTCCTTCAGTTTTTGGATCGCCGTCCTCGTCATTACCCTGTCCGCGTCGGCAACCCGCTTGACGACGAAATGTCCTCCCTCGCCCCTCTCTACCCACTTCTTCAGCGGCGTATAGCGAACTGTCTGTATCGCCTCAAATACCATCGGGGACCCATTGCGGAATAAGATCATTCCCATATGGCTGTAACGTGAACCTGTTGCCCGCTGTATGGCAATACTTTGGGAAGACAGGGATATATGAAATATGATGTCGCCATTCTTCACAACTGAGGCCAAGGGTTCGCCATAGGCAAACCATGCAGGCAAAAGGGCTAAAAGTGAGAGGATCAGGATATTTCTGGCAGGCTGCATGCTTCTCTCCTTAATAAGGATAGAACACGAAGAACAGCAGCGACATCCCTCCGAGCACCCACAATCCCGCCGGCACCTCACGCACCCTGCCCGACAGCGTCTTGATCAGCGGATAGACCACGAAGCCGGCGGTCATGCCGATCCCGATGTTGTAGGTGAAGCTCATCAGCACGATGATGGTGAAGACCGGCATCACCTCGGTGAGATCATGGAACTCGAGGTGCCTCATCGGCGACAGCATCAGCATACCCACGATGATGAGCGCCGGCCCGTATGCATACGGCGGCACCACGGTGAAGAGCGGAGCGAAGAACAAGGCGAACAGGAACAGAAGCGCCGTGACCACCGAGGCAAGACCGGTCCGGCCTCCTGCCTCGATCCCTGCGGCAGACTCTATGTAAGCTCCCGAGGTGGTGGTCCCGAGCGCGGCGCCGGCCATGGTGGCGAGCGAATCGCACAGCATGGGCTTCTCGATCTCGGGAAGATTGCCGTTCTTGTCGAGCAATCCCGCCCTCATGGACAGCCCGATGAGCGTGCCCATCGTATCCACAAAGATCATCACGAACATGGTCAGGATGACCGGGAAGGCCTTGACCGAGAGGAGGCCGGAGAACTGCAGTTTGCCCAGGATCGGCGTGATCGAGGGTGGCGCGCTGATGATGCTTTCAGGAAGGCTCACCTTTCCCAGGACCATACCGAGGACCGTGACCGCTGCTATCCCGAGAAACAGCGCGGCGTTCACCCCCCGTATCATGAGCAGGCCAATCACAATGAAGCCGACAATCGCGAGCAGCACGGTGGGCTCCGCGAAATTTCCTACGTGCACCGGCGCGCCGGGAACGCCTATCCGCACGATGCCCGTCTCGTTCAGGCCGATGAAGGTGAGGAAGAGGCCAATGCCCACGCTAAAGCCTATCTTGAGCTTCTCGGGGATCGAATTGACGAGCCAGGTGCGGATGTTCAGAAGCGTAAGCACGGCAAAGATAGCGCCGGAGACGAAGATGGCGCCAAGCGCCTCCTGCCATGAGAACCCCATCACCTTGACCACGGTGAAGGCCACGAAGGCGTTCTCGCCCATGTACGGCGCGATGGCGAAAGGACGCTTCGCGTACAAGCCCATGAGCAGAGTGCCGATAAATGCGGTCAGGATCGTCGCGACCATCGATGCCCCGAAAGGCATCCCGGCTGCTTCGAGGATCTTCGGGTTCACGATGATGATGTAGGCCATGGTCACGAAGGTCGTCGCGCCCGCGATGACCTCCTGCCGGACGGTGGTGCCATGCTCTTTCAAACGGAAATAGGTGGCTAACATTATTCCCCTCAATAGTCGTTTAAGTCGTCCACGGAGTCACGAGGACGAGGAGATATCAAGACAACTGCAACAGTACCAATTGAAGAAAACAGAGAAAATCAGCGGTGGATCCAGGACGTCCACTGGATTGCTTGTCAGGCAATTGTTGTCGGCCTTTCACATGCTTCTCTTAACCAGTCGCCCCTCCGGCTTGACCAAAAGTAAGTTTTTTTAAGCTACGGGCATCCCCTCAAACCACTACCGATTCATTTTAGAGATTGACCTGCAGACCCCGGCTGCGAAGATATTCCTTCACTTCCCTGATGCGAAAAGTTCTGAAATGAAACACCGATGCCGCCAGCAGGACCTGCGCTCCGCCTTTGACCACCCCGTCGTAAAAATGGTCAAGGGTTCCCGCGCCGCCGGATGCGATTATCGGCACGGTGACCGCATCTACGATGGCCCTGGTGAACTCAAGGTCAAAGCCTGCCTGCGTTCCGTCGCCATCCTTACTGGTCGGCAGAATGATGCCTGCGCCCAGGCAATGGCATCCCTGCCGACAGGTTTCGTGCCGCCGGAAACCACCAGTTCAAATACCGATGGCATTGCCTTGTTCCTGCGCGCATCAACGGCTACCGTTATTCGCTCAGAGCCGAACTCCCGTGCAGCATTTTTTATAAGAGAGGGGTCTTTCACCGCGGCGCTGTTCATCGATACCTTTGAAGCGCCGGCTGCAAGCGTGAGCCGTATATCTTCAAGACTTGCAATGCCGCCGCCGACCGTCAATGGAACAGAAATAACTGCTGCAACATTCTTCACCCATTCCAGGCGG
>Ga0102851_10001026_pt1 | contig 15244 bp, 10 predicted proteins | sample Mud3Dept3metaG_FD_79558 | JGI IMG/M metagenome (GOLD analysis project Ga0102851, IMG submission 79558) | Freshwater wetland microbial communities from Ohio, USA, analyzing the effect of biotic and abiotic controls - Mud 3 Core 4 Depth 3... | ecosystem: Environmental > Aquatic > Freshwater >... | reverse complement strand
TCAATTTCTTCAGCTTTCTGATCTTCCTCCTCTAATTTTGCAGCAGGTGCTTCTTCCGGTTTAATTATCTCTTTTTCACTGGTATCTTCCAGGCTCTTTTCACTGGTTTCACCGGGTTCAGAAGATTCAGTTTCCTGCGCTTTTTCGTCGTGTATGGTATTCTCAGTTCCGGCGGCTTTTTCATCAGCCCCGGATTGTTCATTACGAACAGAGTCATCCGGATTTTTCTTTGTCATAATCAATCCTTTAATAGTTGAGCTCAACAACAGTATCATGCACCATGGCATGCCATGGAATTTTCAGATTACGAAAATATTGAAATATTTAATAATACTCAAAGTTTTGATATAAATAAATAATATATCGAATTTTAATGCCAATTATGGCAGAATTGACGGATAATCAATTTAATATCTTAAAACAGTTTTGTTATAAGCGGGGTATGACTTGCACGAATAAATTATATATTTGAAAATTATTTTCGTACCGGCTGTTATTTACGCTACAATATTGAATTTATAAAGACATTAAAATGGAAACAATTCAAATTATTCTTATTGCAGCAGTTTTCGCTGTTGTAGGTGTTCGTCTCTATCAGAAATATGTTAAGAAAGATCAGGGTAAACCTTCTTCAGGGAGAACAGCTGATTCTGGTCTTTCATATTCTGCAAAGGATGATGATTATGAACCATATTCAAAGAAGTAAATAATAATTACCGGAGAAAAAGCAGGAATACAGATTTAGCTTTCATAAAAAAGCCGATAAATCAGCCTGTTTCAAAAACGATCTTATTGATTCAAATGTTTAAAAAACATTATACATGGTTAAGAATTTTATTAATTTTACGACGTGAAAGGCTTTATATTCGCATAAATAATCAAAATCCGACCTATGAAGAACTGGCGAACAATATTCTTCCTGGTCTTTTTTTCCATTTCCTTTAAATCCTTTTCTCAGGATTTTCAGCTGACTAAACCCAGACTGGTTTTCGATGGTACAAAATTGCTGATATTCTATAATATCATTGCCCAGAATCCGGAAGATCAGTTTTACATATGGGTTGAGATGGAAAGAGCAAACGGAGAGATTATAGAAGCAAAGAATCTTTCAGGTGATGTGGGATATAACATCAGAAGAGGTAATACCAAAAAAATAGTCTGGATCCCTAAACAGGATTCCATCTTTCTGGATGAAGATATTTTTGTCGAGGTCAAAGCAGAAAAATATATTAAATCCTTCAACAGAGGTCCGATGATATTACGATCGTTAATTTTCCCCGGATGGGGGCAGACAAATATCAGTAACGGGAAGCCGTGGTGGCTTTCAGGTCTTGCGTTTTACGGATCTATGGTGGGCGGATATATTTGTTATCAGGATTATACAGCAACCTATAATAACTACAGGAGTGAAACTGATGATGCAAGGGCAAGGGCTGATCTGTATTCACGCTCAAGAAGACAATATAATAATGCTGTTGCTCTGCTGTATACAGGTGCCGCAATATGGGGCGTTAATGTCTTATGGATAACTTTTACACCGAACAGGTATCAGCATCTGCAGAACCTGAACCTTTCATTGAAACCGGCTCCGGACTATAAATCCGGTACTCCGCTGATTACTCTGAGCCTGACCTTTTAATAAAATGAAAAAGCAGCGCTATATTCATATAATTACTTTCTTCCTGATCTGTACAACACAAATTTCCGCGCAGGTTGTCGGAAGCGGTAAAGCTACGGTAAGGATAAACAATAAAGCTAAACAGGAATTAAAAAATTACGAGAATCCATTTATTGCACCGGACAGTGAAATGTTCAGGCCTGAAGTCAGGCTTGAACTTCCGTTTCCGGGTGGAAAATATTATGCACTTGTAATAGGTATAAACAATTATTCAGATCCGACCCTTAATCCGCTGGACTGGCCAATAAAGGATGCCGAGATGTTTTATAATACAATCATAACCAGGTACGTTTTTGATAAAGAAAATGTTACTTTTTTAAAGGATGCCAGGATAGCTGATATTGTGGGTGCGCTCGATTACTTTGCGAACATAGTACGCCCGAATGATAATTTTCTGATTTTCTTTGCCGGACACGGAATATGGGATAGTGCATCTGAGATAGGCTTCTGGCTTCCATCCGATGCAAGAAAGAACTCCAAGCTTGCCTGGTTCCGGAACAGTACGCTTCGTGATTACCTGCGTGAAATCAAATCAAAGCACACATTGCTGATCTCTGATGCCTGTTTTGGCGGATCAATATTAAAAACCCGGGGTGCTTTCATCGACGAAGTACCTGCCGCCATCAGGAAATTATATGAGCTTCCGAGCAGAAAAGCTATGACCAGCGGCACACTTTCCGAAGTACCCGATCAGAGTGCCTTCCTTAAATACCTGATTGAGAGGTTGCAGAATAATACTGAAAAATACCTTTCATCCGAGCAATTATTCAGCAGCTTTAAGATAGCAGTTATAAATAATAGTAATGCTGTACCACAGTTTGGAGAAATTAAAGACGTCGGGGACGAAGGAGGTGATTTTATTTTTATTCTCAAAGATTAGATGGTGCAGATTAAATATTAATTCAGGAAAATTGAAAGATAATGTTTAACAGAAAACTGATCCTGCTGTTAATCCCTTCGGGATTGATCTTTTTCACCGGATGTTCCAAACCTGCGAAAGAGATGATGGTTTTTACAGGAACAGCAACTGATATTGAGATTAATTCTGCAAAAGTTACAGGTTCAATAATTGACCTTGGTGAAGGAGTTACTGATTACGGCCACTGCTATGCAAAATCACCTAATGTAAGCTATACAAGTTTAAAAACATCACTTGGAGTTCCGGGAGATACAGGATTATTTATCAGCGAACTGTATGACCTCTCCAGTGGAACTACTTACTATGTTAAAGCATATATTAAAAACGGAAATAAATATGTTTATGGGGAAGAAAAATATTTTTCCACAACAGAACCTTCATTGCCTGTCATTTCAACTTTGCCAGTCTCCGATATTACTCAGAATAGTGCTAAAAGTGGTGGCAATATAACCAGCGATGGAGGGTCACCTGTAACAGTCAGTGGCATCTGCTGGGCTATCTATGCCAATCCAACAACAGATGACTATAAAACTACAGACGGCACCGCCAGTGGAATCTTTTCAAGCACCATGTCCGGTTTATTAGCAGCTAAAAGGTACCATGTCAGAGCCTATGCGACCAATAGTGCCGGTACAGAATATGGAGATGATAAATTCTTCGAAACAGCATCAAGGTAATTTACACCTTTCGTTTCACATCACTTTTGATTTTAATAATTGCTGGTACGGAAACCGTCTGGTTGCCCGGCTACCTTTTATTCTTTGAGATCAGGTGCCGGAAAGGATTTATTATTTTCTCGAGAAGTCTTAAATCTTCAGTAATTATTTCTGCATTACCCTGCATGTACTGGGTGAAAGGGAGTTTTTCTCCATATAATGTTGTCAGCCTATCAGGAAAGGAGATCTCGATTAAATATGCATCACTCGCGGAAACGAGAGCTTTGGATTTTACCACACCCTTCACCATTCCAAATTCAAGATAAGGATATCCGCTTAATTTGATGTTCACAATCTGCCCGGTATCGACTTTACCTGAACGCTGCATTTTAAGGTTTATCCTGCCTACAAAGTCGCCAGGTTCCAGAGGTACAATACTAAGAACAGATTCATCTTTTACAACAGTCTGGTTTTCACTCATTATTTTAGTAAATGTTACAATTCCAGCTATTTGTGATTCAAGTGTATAGGTATCTTCCCATATCCTGATCTGTGCTTTCAGATTAAGAAACAACTCATTAAGTTCTGAATGGAATTTATCCATATCCTCTTCCCGTCTGATTCTGTATTCCTGCAGCTGCGTATCTTTCTGAGCCAGTTCATATGACTTCTCTGCATGATCCCGTCTGACATTCAGAAGATCAATATTAATATTGTTAAGAGTCTGTCGCGATTTCTCAAGTTCGCTTTCAGAAGACACCCCGCTTACAAAAAGAGACGAATCTCTGGCATACTTTTTTACCTCAAGCCGCAGATTTTCAGCGTAATACTTCTCCGTATCCTTCAACCTCTGAATTAAAACCATAATGTGATCCATTTCCTTAATGACAGATGCTATCTGGCTTCCGAATAAATCATTGCTAACATAATTATTGAAATCAGACAGCTTTTTACGGAACGAAGCCCAGATTTCCTGTATTTCACCCAGCTCTGAAAAATCAGGAAGAAGTTCCGTGGAGAGGGTTTCTGGTTTTTTAATTGAATCGACAATCTCTTTAAGTTTTTTAACTTCTTCAATTGATGCTGTCGTTCCCAGAACAATCAGAAGCTGTCCAGGGATAACAGTATCTTTTTCATTTACATATTTTTCTACTATCCGGCCGGTTACTTTGCTTGGAAGTGTAACAGGAGGATTAAAAGTGGTAATTTCAACAGGAGCCGGTACAGTATCAGGGTACCTTATGAGCCATGCAAAAATCAGAAACAATACAAATACCCCGAATAATACAGATGTCCCCCACCTGAGTATCCTTCTGGGAGGATTACCCATGATCTCTTTAACAGGATCTGAGTATATTAATTCAGGTTTATTCGTTTTCATTATACATTTTCAGGTTCCAAGTTCCAGCTGATTTTTAACCAGATGATAGTAAGCTCCCCGCGTGCCAATCAGTGAATCGTGATTGCCGGTTTCAACTATCCTTCCATTGTCCATTACCACGATTTTATCGGCATCCCTTACTGTACTCAGGCGGTGAGCAACAACAATAACCGTCTTGCCTTTATAGAATCCTGCAAGATTTTCAACTATCACTTTCTCATTACCGGCATCAAGAGAATTTGTTGCTTCGTCAAGTATGATTATTTCAGGATTCTTATAAATAACCCTGGCAATCAGCAGCCGTTGCTGCTGTCCTTCACTCAAACCATGGCCATTAGCTCCTATCTTGGTATTATATCCAAGCGGCAACGATTCAACAAATCCTTTTATATTGGCTAATTCGGATGCTTTAACAAGCATATCCTCGTCTATCTCTCTGCTGCCTGGCGCAATATTTGCCGCAATGGTGTCGGGAAACAGGAATCCGTCCTGCATCACTGCACCTACTTTTTCGCGCCATACCTTTAAGCTGATGGTTGACAGACGCGTATCTCCAATAAGTATCTCGCCTTTAACCGGCTGATAAAATCCCATAAGTAGTTTGAGCAAAGTTGTTTTTCCACTCCCGCTGATGCCGACAATTGCTGTAGTTTTATTCTCTTCAATAACAAGATCAGCATCCTTCAGTGCAAACGGTGAGTGAGGTCCTTCATACTGGTAGGAAATATTATTTATGAATATGTCCTTCTTTTCAGGAAGTTTTCTCAGTTTCATCTCCTGTTCCTCCTCTTCGTCCTGCATCCCATGTACTTCAGCCAGCCTGTCGAGGCTCATTTTTGCATCCTGAGACATCCTGAAAAAAGTAATAATCTGACTGACAGGCACATTCAGCTGACCAATAATGAACTGAACTGCCAGCATCATACCCAGAGTCATGCTTCCATTAAGAACAGCTGTTGCGGCGATTACAGTGATAAACAGGTTCGTTACCTCGTTTATGAAAGTAGCGCCAGCTGCCTGGTATTGAGCTATTCCAAGTCCCTTTGTTTTTAACCTGAACAGAGAAGCCTGGAGCTTCTCCCAATCCCATCGCATGCTTAATTCACTCTGGGTAAGCTTAATTTCCTGCATGCCGTTAACTATGTTTATCATCTTGTTCCCTGCCACAGACATTTGTTTAAAACGCTGATGGTCAAGTCTGGCCCGGGATTTCATGAAAAGAGAAACACATATTACATATAATGCTGATCCTGCAATGAACAGAGCCAGGATTTTTATGCTGAAAACTGCGAGGACTATACCAAAAACAATAAGATTAAAGAAAGAGAATAGAATAGCCAGGCTTGCTGATGTAAGGAATTCTTCTATTCTGTTGTTATCATCAATGCGCTGGAGTATATCTCCTGTCAGCTTTGTATCAAAAAAAGCTATAGGCAGAGACATTAGTTTTTGTAAAAATCCGGAAAGAATGGCAACATTTACCCTGGTACCAATATGGAGAAGCAGCCAACCCCTTATAAATTCTACCGACAATCTTCCAATTACAAGGGCAAGCTGGGCAAGCAGTATCAGGTAAATAAAATCTATATCATTATTATTCAAGCCAATATCAATGATTGACTGGGTAAGGAATGGTATAACTAGCTGGATACAGCTTCCCAGAAGCAAGCCCAGTAGCAACTGGAAAAGATATTTTTTGTAGAGACGGAAGTATTTTAAAAGGAATCGGAAGCCTTGTGATTTTTCGTGTTCACTTTCTTTTTCATACAGGGCAGGCGTTGGTTCAATTATCAGTACAAGTCCTGCAGGTTTTCCATCTGAAAGAGTTGATGCCCAGTTCTGGACAAATTCATCACGGGAGTACTTTACCAGTCCTATTGCAGGGTCAGCAGCCCAAATTTTGTCATTTTTTATCCTGTAAACCACAATAAAATGTCGTTGCCGCCAATGTACTATGCACGGTAACGGCACTTTTTCATTCAGCATTTCAAAGGGTATTTTCACTCCCATGGTCCGGAAGCCAAGATTATCAGCAGCTTCTGAAAGACCAAGAAACGATACTCCTTCCCTGGTGATATAACATTTTTTTCTAAGTGTTTCAAGGGAAAAATTCACTTTATAGAATCCTGCAACCATTTTGAGGCAGGCTGGTCCGCAATCCATTGCGTCAGGTTGTTTTACAAAAGGGAATGACATCTTTTGCCTGTGGAGATAGATTAACTGTAAGTAAAGATATTTATATTTTATTTAAAAAATTGCGCTGTTCCATATAAAATCATAAGCTATAACCATATTTGAATAGTTTTCCGTAGGGGAAATGCTATATTTGTCAGTCGGTTCTCAATCTTCAAAGGTTGTTTAAAAAAAATTCAGATACAAGCCTTATAGAGGGCATAAAACGACAGGATGACAAAACCCTGAATTGGCTGTATGATAATTATTTTCAAACAGTTAAAAATCATGTAATTAAAAACAGCGGATCACCGGAAGATGTTTCTGATGTTTTTCAGGATACGATTATTATCCTTTACAAACAGATTTCCGAGAATAGCCTGAACCTGACAACAGACCTGAAAGGATATTTTTTCGGAATTGCCCGAAATATATGGAGTGCAAATTTAAGAAGGAAGCGAAAAACGACTGAATTGGAACTGGATTTCCCGGATGAAACTGAAGAGGATGTGACCGATCCTTTATTTGAAAGAATTATTGGTAGGGCATTCCAGAAACTGAAGCCAGATTGTCAGGCAATATTGACATTATTTTCTGACGGGTATTCCTATGAAGAGATTGCCGCAAAAATGAGTCTCAAGAATGAGACGTATGCCCGCCGTAAGAAATACCTGTGCAAGGAAGCACTGATGGAAGTAGTAAAAAAAGATCCGGAATATCAGGAATATTTGCGTTTCCGCAAATAACGAATAAGAAAGACAGCAGCAACAACAAAAAGAATACTTAAACCTGCGATACAGAATTTCCTTGAATTATATAATGGTGTATTATTACCATACACAACAAGGGATGACCAGAAATATGGATGCGATATCAGCTGATTTGCACTTCTGAGGAAATCTGTTCTTGCTTTTTTAAGCGATTCGCTTTTAGAATGTCCCCTCTTAAGGTTTTCATAGAACATTTTCATTATATCGGTTCCTGATTTATCCTCAATTTCCCACATTGACATCACCACAGACTGACTGCCCGAGTAGAGGAAACCTCTGGCAAGGCTTAATATACCTTCCCCTGAAAATAAAAGCCCCATACCTGTATTACAGGAGCTTAGAACTACCATCTTGGCTTTCAGAGGTATTCCGTAAACCTCGTATGTATGTAACATGCCATCATCAGTTGTGTCATTGGCCTGTGAAAATATCATTGCGGAATTCATCGGGTACTGATCATTCAAAACTGTGTGCATAGCCAGATGAACTATATCGTACTTCGGGGATTCAGTTTTATAAACAGATTCTCTGGCATCTTCATTTAAATATGACTTTCCCCCTGTTATACGGGAAATATATTCGGCTTCCAGACGAGCATTTGGAAGATCATATAAAATTCCTTTTCCCTGCTGTTGCCTTTTTAAAAGAATAGAATCAATACTGATTTCCTCGATATACGGAGCGAAAGCTACAAGATTATTTCTTCTGCCATAGTTTCTTTTAACCAGTTCTTCCATAAAGGTTGCAGAATATGTATATGAAATACTGAAATCATTCATGAGGTAATGTAATTCACGATAAAGAATACCTGTACCAGAATATTTTGAAGATAAAAGAGTTTCAAATGGCAGATAGGAAAGAATATTGTCAGGAGATATTATTATCTTATCTGAAATGAAATATTTTTGCACAGGCGTTATTAATTCTTTATACAGGTCATAACCAATTTCCTGAAAATCATCAAACTGTTTTCTGGCATTCCCTGACAGAGAAGGCATAGATAGTAGTTTCCTGAATTCCCTGATTTTGTAAAAGAATGCACTATCAATCCTGAATGTCAGCAGTTGCCGGTACTTCCGGTTAACCAGGAAGAGGTAGAGTAAGGAATCTGATACCACATAATTAAGATAGTTGCTGTTCCATCCAACGACTTCAGGAATTTGATCCATTTTCAGGACCCTGGTATTGTACTTTAGTGAATAATATTCAGGATAGTTTTTTTCAAGTACCATTACCAGAGAATCTCTTCTCTGCGTGGCTATCAGTACTTTTTCATTCCAGTCAGACATGGAAGACTCATCACGCGGTTCTTCATTGCTTTCTGAATATATTTTGGCATTGTAGAAGCTAATATCCCGTTCAAAAGATTTTTCAAGTTCTGAAATTTCTGAAGGGATATGAAACTGGACTGCATCCAATTCCCTGGTTGCTGCCAGTAATCCGGCAACCTTGCTTCTCTCAATATATTCAAAAACTTTTTCGAGATACTGCAGATTTTTAGAAGTCCTGAAACACAATTCAAAATCCCTTATTGCAATCAGATAAGAATTTCTATAACTGTCACCGAGTAAAAGGCGGCTCTCTTCCTCACTGATATTGATTCTGACTTTCTCGAGGAGTGAAATTAAAAGCTCGGATGTACTTGCCGCAGCTTCAAGCGCATCATAACTCCCTGATTTTGAATAAATATCCCATAAGATATTATGTTTGGCTCTTATAATATTAAGTGATCTTCTGTCGACTTTTAGTGAAATCAGTTCCGGATTGGTATAAAGTTTTTCGTCTGTGTTCACTACAGGCGAATTAAAAAGTAGCTCCTGGATTTTTTCAAGAGCCATATGAGATTCGCCGTTTGCTGAAAGCGCCAGTGAATATCCAATGATCACGGGATCTTTCAGATTGGTTTCTTCATCATGATCTTTCAGGTAATCAATACAATCCGTGTAAGCTTTAAGGGAATTCAGATGGTCATTTTTATAATTTAGTAAATAACTTGCATAGTTATTAAGTACCTCGATATAGTTTCTTGAATCCTTCCCATAAACATTCCTGGCTTTTTCCACCAGACCAGATAATAACTTTTCTCCTTTTATGATTTTTCCTGTATTTCCCAAAAATACAGCATAGCTGTTCACCAGGTTATATGCAAGGGATGAATTGCTGAACTGGGCAAGAGCAAATCCTTTTTCATAATAAGTGTTCTGTTTATCTGTCAGTCCAAGATTTCCGTATACAATTGCAAGATTATTAATCAGGCTTATATAATTTTCTCCTGAAACGCCACTGCTGGTATTCAGAACAGATTCAGCTTTTTCAAAATAAATCCGGGCTTTAGCATAGTCTGACATCCTGCCATAGCAGGTTCCTACAGTAGCGTATAAGTTACTCAATTCGTCTTCGTGCAGGGCTGATTCATTAATCTTTATAATATCCTGTGCACTTGATGCATAGGATATGGCACTCTCATATTCCTGAAGTTCCATGGAAGCACTGACAAGATATGTATAACCGGAGACGACTTTAGGACCAAATTCATCATAAATGCTTTTACATATCCGGATATATTCAAGCATATAATGCTTCATCCGGGCAAAATCACCAAGGTAGTTATATGCTACACCTATATTATAATTACTGTTTGCTGAATAATAATCTTCCAGTTTTAGCCTGGTTTTAACGGAAACCGATAATTTCAACCAGTGAATTGCATCATTATACCAGTGAATTACATTAGTATATTGGCCTGTAAGTAAATTGCAGACTCCGACAAAATAATATAATTCACCTAAAACTGAACTATCCGGAAGATGGCTCTCAAATGATTTCTTCAAACTATCAGAAAGACGTCGTATTCCATTCAGATCTCCATTTGAGTGTAGTCTCTGAAGCCAGGAAGAGATATTTTGAACATTGTATGATTCTTCAGGATACCTTTGCAAAACTGCAATTTCAGCCGGTTGTATAATATAAAACGATGGATTGTTAATATCCGCTGGCTTAAATGAGGTGAACATCAGCCATGATGCCAAAAAAGAGAGCTTTAAAATTCTTAACATAAGAATCTTTTATGTAATAAGCAGATTTCCGGATTTTTTTCCTGTTTTTCGATTCAAAATGCATTTAAAGCATCAAAACTACTGATTTTTTTTAAAGATTTTCAATTCATAAGTAACTGATTTTCTGATAATGTTTAAAATAATTCAATTTTTTTTTGTTTTTTTGTGTCACAAACCTTGGATAACGGACATGTAGTATTGAAAATGAATAACAAAAAATGAGTTTAACCCTGAATTAATTCAATACTAAAATCTTAAATTATGAAAACCCTGAAAATCCAAAAGTCAAAAGACAGCTTAGTTGAGTTTGCATTATCCAATGAAGAAATGATTAATGTCCGTGGTGGAGATAAAGGTGAACAAATATTAACTCCTCCAAAACCCCCTGTTAAGATCTGATTTAAATTATTCATTGCCGGATCCGGCTGATGCCGGAAAGGATGATGGAAAATTTTGATTAACGGCTTTGTTTCGTTGGTTCTCTTGTAGAAATTGAAAAAAAAGACAGGCAATTTAATCAGGCCTGGATTGAAGATATATGTTTAAATAAAGTATACTATTATAGTATATGCTTAATATAGAGTTATTTGGTATGTTAGTAATATATATGTTATTGAGTAAAACTAAATTATTGTAAAATATAAAATCATGAAAATCATGAAAACAATCGACTTTTCCTATTTCATCGAGCGGTATAATGCCGGAGAGATGAGTGAAGTAGAAAAACAATGGTTCCAGAAAGAGCTCGAGGGCAATAAAAAGCTTCGTGATGAAGCTGAATTCCGGAAGAAGCTGGATCTGGCACTTAAGAATCATGATATCATCCAGCTGAGAAGTAAGCTTGCTGAGATCGAGAAAAGAAGAGCAACCGAGGTTCCGTCAAAAAGTCCTGGTAAGCATATTAATATGAAATATGCAGCGGTGATTGCCGGTCTCATACTTCTGGGAAGTGTTGCCCTTTTTACAGGCAATAAAAACCTGAATAATGATGAAATCCTGGACCGTTATTATCGATCGTATGAACCACCTGCTGGATCAAGATCCGAAAAAGTGCAGACTAATCTCGATGATGCAATTGATTATTATGTAGTTGCTGATTACAAGCCTGCGATTGAATTATTCACTAAGATACTCCAGAGTAATCCCGGCGATATGCGTACAACTTTACTATATGGTGTATCGAATTATGAAATTAAGAACTTTCCTGCTGCAAAACAATCATTCAGGAAAGTTATTCAGGATAATGATAACATGTATTTCGAGGATGCGCAATGGTATCTTGCATTATGTTATTTGAAAACAAACGAGCAGGATCAGGCTGTTGAACAATTAAATAATATTAAGAATTCATCCAGTATTTACAGGAAAGATGCCAGAAAGATTTTAAGAAATCTGAAGTAGCATATACTGTTTATTTGATAATCTTACTGACCAGGAAACGAACACGGTGACGAACATAGGTGAGGGAAAGAGTGATAACTGCAAAAGTGTGAATTCACTGAATAACAGTATGATTAATTGTTTGCCAGTATTAACCGGAATGTCTCATGAGATGAGAACTCATATGAATGCGATTGTTGCATTTTCATTTCTCATGAACAAGGACGGATGTAATAATGAAGAACGGGAGGAATTCAGCAATCAAATCCTGAATTCATGTGAGCAACTTATAGGATTATTTGATAATTTTCTTGATTCGGCAATAATTGATTCTGGAAATTCTAAAACTGATATAAAGGTATGTAAACTCAATAATGTCCTTGATGATCTTCTTTCTGAATTCAGGGAAATAATAAAGAAAGATGGGCACAAGGATCTTGTTCTTGTAGCGGAAAATCATAATAATGAAACAGCAGAATTTTTAATGGATTCAAACAGGATCTTCAGGGTACTTCGCAATCTGTTTCATAATGCGCTTAAAAACACAAAAACAGGATATATTAAGATTGGTTATTATTTCAGGGATGATAAACTGACTTTTTATGTTCTTGATTCCGGCCAGGGTTATTTCAAATGCAAAGAATTTCTTCATACAGAGGATCTGAATGAATCGCTAACCAAGCACAATGATACAAGTTCAGCGATCAACCTTACCCTGGCCAAAAAGCTTATTCAACTGCTGGGCGGAACTATCTGGATCGAATGTAACGGAATGACAGGAAGCGGTATCTATTTTTCAATACCTATTAAAATGGTAGCTAACTCAGAAGTTTCAATTAATAAATATTTAAATACCATGATTGCTATCTGATAACAGATCTGTCAATGTCTGGATGCAATTTAGCATGAGATAAAATGGCCGTTTGCCAATAGACGGCCATTTTTATTGCTTCTTCCCGATAATTTTGGCCTCAGTCCTCCTGTTTATTTTTCTGCCCTCCGCAGTAACATTATTACCGATTGGTAAAGTATTCCCATATCCTTTATATTTAAGCCTGTCGGAAGATATACCTTTACTGATCAGATAATTAACTACAGAAAGTGCTCTTTTTTCTGATAGTCTCAGGTTGTGTTCATCCGTGCCTGTTGAATCGGTGTACCCTCCTATTTCAACGATCAGATCTTTGTTATCAGAAAGCACACTGGTCAGATTATTTAATTCAGTGATAGATTCTTTTTTTAATTCCCACGAATCAATCTCATAGAATACATTCGTTAGGAACATCCTCTCTCCTACTTTAGCCGGACTTAAACTGATCCTTTTAATAAATGGTTCCATTACTGTATGTTTCCCCTCAAACACAAAATTTTCAGAATAAAACAGGTATCCGGGTTTTGTAACATTCAATCCATAATTGAATCCTGAAGGAAGGCAAACAAGGAAGCTCCCGTCTAAATCAGTAGTACTTTTAACTGTTACCCTGTTTGTTGATAAATTGATTAATTCGTACTCTGCTTTCAATAACCTGCCGGTCTCTTTGTCCGATACTTTTCCTTTTAAATAGGAAACCGGATCAGGTCGTATTGATTCATACAGATTAAAATAGAAGATATCCTTGCCGTTATCCTTATCTCTCAGTGAAGAGAAGTATGCTTTCTGTCCTCCTGATTCAATAACAAGCCCCATATCGTCACTGTAGGTATTTATAGGATACCCAAGGTTTTGCGGATCAGTCCATGTACTGTCTTCTTTCATTCTTGTAATGTAAATATCAAATCCTCCCATCCCTGTCCAGCCATCTGATGAAAAATAGAGTGTTTTGCCGTCAAAATGGATGAAAGGGGACATTTCATCGCCCTCTGTATTAATCACTTTTCCGAGATTAACAGGTTTTGACCACGATCCTTTCCTGGTAATAACTGAGTACCATAAATCTTTGCCTCCGAAGCCACCGGGTCTGCTGCTTGAAAAGAACAGAATATTCCCGTCAGCACTTATCGAGGGAGTAGATTCCCAGAATGGGGTATTCACCGGTGAACCTAAATTGAAAGGTTCGGACCATTGTCCATCGATGAAAGAGGAGAAAAACAGGTCACAGCTTCCAAGTCCTCCGGATCTGTCGCAGGATGTAAAATACATATACTTGCCGTTTGAGGAGAGAGTCTGAGCTCCTTCATTCTCCATTGTGTTCAGTGGTTCACCGGCATTGATTGCCTCCTGCCATCCATTTCCTGAATTATAACTCAAATAAAAATCCTCCTGAGCTTTACTGAATGAACCAGTATAATTGTTTACATACGCCTGGCGTGTAAACATAAATGTTTGACCATCAGCAGTTATTGACGGCCAGTATTCGTCACTTTTAGTATTAATGGAACTGCCGACACTGACAGGATTAAATGGTACAGGATTTTTCACAGCCTCAATGGCGAATTCACAGTTTTTCCGGTTTTTTTGGGTAATGAGCCGATTCTTTTCTGAAATCCCTCCCCGGATCCGGTATACATTATAATGCATCAGGGCCCGCTGATAGTCTCCTGACTTAAATTCAGCGTTGGCAAGGCTGAAAAAAACAGGGGAATATGCTAATGAATCTATCTTTACTGCTTGACGGTAATTTATGGCAGCGTAGGCATATTTTCCCAGGTTGAAATATAATTCACCAAGCATCATATAAGCTTCATAAAAATATCTGTCGATAGAAACAGCATTTTTAAAATTTATCTCTGCAGTATTATAGTCAAGATAATCAAATGCTTCTTTACCTGTATTGTATGCTTTGGCAGCGCGATTTGATGAAGTATGTAAACTCTGGGAAAAGACATTCCGGGTTGCTGAGCAGGAACAACCAAATAATATTAAAAGGATCAGGTATTTCATTAATTCTTTATGGTATGTGCATATATTTGTGTGCCTGAAGCGATATTCTCCAGTCTTTGTTTTTACGGACGTAGCTGATAATCTCAGGAATGATCTTATCAAATCTGCTCCACTCCGGTTGCAGAAACAGCCTGCATCTGGCATCGACCCTGCTGCGGTATTTTTCTGCCCATTTGAGATCATTTTTTTCTTCGATTATCACTTTAAGCTCATCAGCGATACTGCAGATTTCATCAACAGGTGGCATATTCTTTTTTGGTGAAAGACAAATCCAGTCCCATTTTCCGCTTAAAGGATAAGCTCCCGATGTTTCTATAAAAGTACGAATTTTATTCTTTTTCAATCCTTTGC
>Ga0102851_10001025_pt1 | contig 15258 bp, 27 predicted proteins | sample Mud3Dept3metaG_FD_79558 | JGI IMG/M metagenome (GOLD analysis project Ga0102851, IMG submission 79558) | Freshwater wetland microbial communities from Ohio, USA, analyzing the effect of biotic and abiotic controls - Mud 3 Core 4 Depth 3... | ecosystem: Environmental > Aquatic > Freshwater >... | reverse complement strand
TTTCTATTTAGAGAAGAAGAATTGGAGGTCGTGTGAAACAAGGATTTAGTGCGGGATGTTCGTTAGAAGTGACGCTCAAGTTTGCAGACTTTGAGAATGTAAAGCCTGGATTTTGGGCAGGGATTACTCAGGAGTGGGAAGCAGATGAAAAGGTAATGTCCATAGGTGACATTGCAGAAATGATTAGTACTGCTCAAGATGTGTGTCGTAAAGTGTGTGAGGATAAAGTAGATAAAGATATCTACGATGTGAAAGATGTAAAACTGTTTGCAAGGATTTTAGAAGAGAAGAAAAAAGGAGGTAAATAGTGGGTTGGTATCAAAAGGGATATGACAAGGCTGAAGAACAGGTTGCTGCAACTACAAAAGACTACACTAGGGAATTCTTTTTAAAGGGTGGCGATTCAGCAAAGATTAATATCCTAGATGAAGAGTCCTTTAATATTCGTGACCATTTTGTAAATGGCAAGGGCTTTTTTACCTGTATTCAGGGTATTGGTGATGATAATTGTCCTCTGTGCGAGTCAGGGATTAAGGCGACTAATCATTTCGTCTTTAACGTATTAGACCACCGTGAATACGTCGATAAAAAAGGGAACTCTCACAAAGACCAAGTGAAAATTTGGCGGGTTGGAATTACTCTTCTTAGAGTGCTAGAAAAGAAACGCAGCAAGCATGGAGCATATCCTAGTCTTGATATTGAGGTTTCTAAAATGGGTCAAGGCCAGAGCGTAGCCTATGATATTGAAGTTGAAAAGAGGGCCAAAAAAGTTACCCTTCCAGAAGGTGCTGAACTATATGATTTGGAACAGGTACTTGCCCCTAAATCCAGGAAAGAACTGTTGGCTATGTTGAACGGAACTGGTGCCGTATCTAGTACTGCTACTACAGAAGAGGAAGAAGATGGTGAAGAAGATGCTTACTGGAGAAAATCCTAACTCCAACCCCTTCCTTTATACGGGGGCCAAGAAAACTAAATCTTGGCTCCCCCTTTTTTACCTTTTTGAGATATGTTAATAACAGACCAAAATCAATTACAAGATGTGCTAGAGAAACTGGGTAACTCCCAGCTAATAGCATTCGATTTTGAAACGTTATCATCGGGCAAGTATCCGCAGCTAAAAGAAGAGGATGCTTCGCTACATCATAAGGCATTAGAGATAGAGGGGATATCTTTTAGGAGTGAGTTGCTTGAGCCAGTTTACATTCCCTTTAAAAACACACAAATTTCTTATGTAAATTTAGCGGAATCGTTAACTAAATTGTTCAAGCAGGACTCCCTTTTCATTGCCCATAACTTGCAGTTTGATGCCAAGTTAGTAGATTACTTTTTTGGCGTAAGAATAAAGAACAAATTCTGTACGCTGGTAGCGTACTGGTATCTCGATGAAAACAGCATTAAAAAGAAAGAGTTTCTGGGCAAAGAACTATTTGGAATGGAGACAATTTCTTACAAAGAAGCAAAGAAATTGTCAGAAGAAAAGTTCTTAGAATATGCACTAAGGGATGCTGAGTTTACCTACCAACTATACCACTATGTAGTCCCTAAGTTAGAAGCCGAAGGTCTACTAGATAAAGTCAAAGAAATGGAAATGGATTTCCTGGATGTGTTAATCGACATGACACTCTATGGAACAGCGACAGATTTAGAAGTCCTTAAGGTTGGGGAGAAATCCCTTACAGAGAGGGCTATTATGATTGAGGCGGAAATCTATAAGAAGTATGGGGAGTTCAATCTTAAATCTCCGCAACAACTTTGCGAGAAAATCTATGGTATTAAGGTCACAAGGAAGAAAGGACAACCTGTACAATTAGAGCAGCTAGAAGATGGGGAAAAATATGCAGCGGTAAAAGAGTGGACTAGTGATGACCCTGATAAGGCAGCACCGTCAACAGATGAAAAAGCACTAGATAAATTAAAGACTCCGGTAGCTGAGAGCATTAAAGACTATCGTAAGGTAGTAAAGGTGCTGGATACATATGCTAAGGGGTACCAAAAATGGGTCATAGATGGGAGAATCTGGCCGTCATTTAATCACGTTGGAACGGTAACAGGAAGACTCTCTAGTGACAAGCCGAATATGCAGAATCTACCCCGCGAAGCTACTCACGGATGGTGGATTCGTGAGGCTTTTTACGCATCTTCTGGCCGAAATTTAATCGTTGCTGATGAAAGCCAGCTAGAGATACGTCTGTTGGCGCACTTCTCAAAAGACCCGTTTCTTACGATGGCTGTACTATCAGGAGAAGATGTACATGTCGCAACTGCAAAGCTAATCTATAAGAGGAGTGTGATTAGTAAAGAAGAGAGGCACTTTGCTAAGACGTTTAACTTCTCAATCTGTTATGGACAAGGACTTGGTGCTATCGCTGAGACATTAAAGGTATCCATCAGAGAAGCTAGAGCGTTTCGGGAGAAGTATTTTGAAACTCTACCAGATGTTTTAAGTTATATTGAAATCACCGGAGAAGAAATTAAAAGAAGAAAGTACGTTAAGACTGTGCTAGGTAGAAAAAGGAGGATTCCTGAGATTGATTCAGATGATTGGGGAGAAGTTGCAAGAGCCAAGAGACAGGCAGTTAACTCTATTATTCAAGGGTCTGCTTCCGATGTTCTTAAATGTGCTATGATTAGAATCAATCAAGCATTCAAGAGTCAGGGATTAGACGCTCACATTCTATTGCAGATACATGACGAACTAGTGATAGAGTGTGCAGAGGAGGTTTCTGAACAGGTGGTAGAGATTACGAAGCACTACATGGAGCATCCATTTAATAAAGATTTAAGAGTACCCCTTAAAGTAGAACCAAAAATTTGTAAGCGATGGAGTGAGGGAAAGAGTTAATGGAAGTAGATAAGATTTGGTTTTGTGGAGCGCATGGTACAGGAAAGACTACGCAAATGCATTTCTTTCACCAGATGCATCCCGAATACCATGAAGTTAGCTTAGAGGTTCGTGATTTACATGGACAAGGCATCATTAAAATAAACCAGGAAGCAGCGCCGTGGGATGAAGTAGTCATGACTGGTAGAGCTATGTTAGAAATCCTTTCTGCCTCTACTCCTTTTGTGTGTGACAGAAGTTGGGTAGATAAGTGTGCTTATGCACAAGCTTTACCTCACCCCGAAGAACTATTAGAGGCATACCATATTGTTAATACCTATGCTTTTCCTGGTGTTGAAGAAAACGAAAGGTATTTTTATTTTCCACCGATACTAGACATAGAGAACGATGGAGTTAGAAGCACAAATAAAAAGTATCAAAAGGAGGTAGATATTTTGATTCAATGGTATCTCGGCTGGTTTGAAATTCCCTATGTAATCTTACAATCTAAGACTATTCAGGATAGACACTTTGAAATTGAGCGAGCGTTACATGAACTATAATAAGTACAAATCATTTGAGGATGACTTTTTAAGATGCCCAAAATGTGGCTCGTATATTGATAAAGACTCTATGATGTGTAAAAAATGTGGCTATGATGCAGACAAGGAGAATATAAATGGCACTTCTAGAACCAAAACTGTCCGTAAATACTACAAGAATTAGAGCCTATTTCTATGATGTTGCTGTTGGTTTGACTGTTATCTTTGTCTATGGTATTCTGTGGCTACTGCTTGGAATTTTTGCGTATCATTTATATCTATGGCTAATTTAACAGAAGAGGAGAAAGAATTGGCAATTAAGCAAATTATGGATGAGGCCAACAAGAAATACGGAAAAGGCTTCATAGTGAAGGGTGCAGATGCAGCGGGACTAGAGCTTAAAAGACTACATACAGGGTCATTAATGTTAGACCTAGCTACTGGTGGTGGTTGGGCAATGGGCAAGATTAATGAGCTATATGGTAAGTATTCAAGTGGTAAATCCTATGTTGCACAGCTTACAGTAGCACAAACTCAGAGAGACTATCCAGATAGAGAGGTAGTTTGGATTGACTTTGAGGGTGCCTTTGACGCTAATTGGGCGAAGAAAATAGGAGTGGATACTGATAGTATCCTTATTACCAGCCCAGAGTTTATGGAAGATGGATTGCAGTTAGCTATTGATTTAATTCATAGCAAAGATGTTAGTCTTATCGTTATTGATTCTCTAGCAGCGGCACAACCTAGAAGTGAGGGTGAGAATGAAGTAGGTAAAGTAGATGTAGGAACCCGAGCTAAAATCAGTAACAAATTCGTTCGTAAAACCCGCTCAAAAGTAGACCTCACTCTTCCACCTGACCTTGGTAATAGTACAATCCTAGTTTTAAATCAAACCTACATGCAAATTGGGGGATATGGTGATACTGATGTTACTCCATGCGGGGAGCAGATGAAGTTTGGAGCTATGCTCAGGGTTAAAATTCGTAAAGGTGATACAGAAGAAGACAAAGAAGGTACTATTCTCATGCAAGAAGCAAGGTTTACTGTGGTTAAAAACAAAACCCATCCCCCGCATACTGAGGGGAGTTTTTGGTTCACAGTAAAAGATAATCCCAAGGGTAAACGTGGAGAGATTTATCGGGCTGGGGAAGTAATCACTTGTGGCATGTTAGCTGGAACAATTAGGAGAGCAGGACCGTGGTATTATCTTCCCGAACAGTTTGGAGATTTAAAGTTTCAGGGGGAAAATAAATTAGCAGATTGGGTTGCTGAGAATCCTGAAGAGTATAGGAAGTTAGAAAAGCTTATTTTACAGGAGGTAATAAAGTTATAATGGATAAACAAACGACAGCTTACGCATCCAATAATGGCATTGGATTTTGCGGTCTTTTAACCATAGCATTTATCGTTCTTAAATTGACGGATGTTATTGACTGGTCTTGGTGGTGGGTGTTTTCACCACTCTGGATTCCAATAGTATTTGCGCTGGCTGTCCTATTTTTAATTGGGTTGGCTATCCTCTTTAAGAGCATCTTTAATCGTGGCTGATAAGCACTCTAAAAAATTAGAGGAAAAGGCAGCTAAAGATATCACCGGAGGTAGGAGACAGATTGCTTCTGGTGCCCTGCCATTTTGGAAGAATGATATAAGGGGGTTGTTCTGGCTAATAGAGCATAAATATACTGAGGCTAAGAGTCACAGTATAAATAGGTTCTATTGGAATGACATAAAAAAGAATGCCTATAAAGAGGGAAAATTGCCAGCTATGATTATTGAATTTGAGAATGACCCCGTAATAAAATTAGCTGTAATTCAGTACGAGGATTTTCTTGTGTTAGATAAATATATGACACATGAATACGAAGACTATATAATTGAGGAATAGGAGGTATATGGCACAGACACTTAAAGATTTAGTAAAGAAGAATAAGAAATACGTTAAGGAAGATTTTAATCTCAATGAACTAATTGATAAATTCCTACAGGCTAAAAATTTAGAATCAAAGCACTCTTCTTATTTTCATCCCTCTCTAATTTCCCACGGAATAGAGTGTCAACTCTGGTGGTATTTCTTTTTAAGAGATACGGAGAGAGTACCGTCTAATTTCTCAGACGAAAATCTCACCGCTATGATGGTGGGTTCAGGGATTCATGACCAGCTACAAAAAACTCTTTGGGAAATGGGGTTACTTGAGGGCGTATGGGAATGTAATTCTTGTGGGTTTACTTTCTGGGCAACCTCCCCAAAGAATCAATGTGATGAGTGCAGAAGATTCTTTAAATCTTGGGACTATTTAACTTTCAAGGAAGTACCTATTCACGTAGGATTTATCAGGGGACACGCTGATGGTTTTATCAACAATCAAGGCAGAAGAACACTTGCAGAATTCAAGTCTATCAAGAATGTTGATAGGCCCAATGCCACTTATGGATTTGAAAAGCTATTAGAGAAACCCTTAGACGAGCATTTTCTTCAGACCCAACTATATTTGGATGGGTGGTATGAGATAGCAAAGAACGCACCATTAGGGCACGAAATAGTGTTAGCAGATGGGGGGAAACTTGTCCTTGAAAAGCTTGATACTCCTGTGCATTATGGTGCTAGAATAATTGGGCCAGTAGACTATGGTATTATAGAGTACGTAGCAAAGAATACGTCCGAGAAGAAATCATACCTTATAAAAAGAAATCAGAATAGTATTCAGTTTTTAAAAGATGAAATGCAATTAATCTGGAAAGCATATCTAGAGGAAACTAGCGAAATACTAAAAGGCCCTAGTAAAAACAGTAATAAATGTAAGAAGTGTCCATATAAGGGGGTCTGTAGTTGGACCTAGATTTTAAAGATAAACTAATTCCCAAGAATGTAGTTTCATCAGAATTATTAGGCACCTTCTTAGAAGAAGGCTATGCTGTCATACAATTGGTTGATGGGGAGCAGTTTATTAAAGTAACAGGCAAGTATTTTGAGGAGCTAGGTCAAATCATCATAAAGAATTCTAAAGAGCTTTGTATACAGTATTGGAATAGTCTTGTTGAAGAGACTAAAAACTGTGATATAATGCAATTCATGGGAGAGTTTTGTTTTATACATACAACGATTAAAGCAATTACTGATGGGGAAGTAGATTTTTGCGAGACAATAGGAGAAGAAATTGGCAATGTTTAAAGCAGATGCAGAAAAACTTTCAGTTTTTGTAGAGAAAAAACTTGAAGAGGCTGGGTATACATACCCAACACCTGGATTTATAACATCAATTCCACAGGAGGAGAAAGTGTTTACTGGTGATATTACAGTCTTGACACAAGATGAATTACTTAAATGGTTGTCCACATACACGGCTCTCTTTTCTTCCGCTGCTGTAGATGAAGCAAAATATGCTGCTCAAGTAGCGACACTAAAACGTGATTTAGAAAGCACGAAGGCTAAAGCATTTCAATTAAGTACAAAGGAAAGAATTGGAGAAAGAGAAAGGGACGCTGAAATAGCTCCTGAAGTAGTTGATATTCAAGAGAAACTAAGTCTAGCCGATACTTTTTTAAGTAGGCTTACTGCACTAAAGAAAAGTTATGAGCAATACAGCTTCTTATTTAGTAGAGCTATTACAATTTTATCAGAGGAGAAGCGATTAGGATAAATGGGAAAAGTAAGTCAAGCATGGAAAGATTTAGAGAGAACTGCGGCACGTAAATTAGGTGGGGTACGTCTAGACCGTGGGGACAATTTTTCTCAATCTATCTTAGATGTTGAACATGATTGGCTTGCAATAGATTGTAAACACCGCACTACTATGGCAATAGTTACGTGGTTTAAGAAGCTAGAAAAAGACAACGAAAAAATATACGGAAAAGGAAGGAAGGTGCCTATACTCTACATCAAGAAAAAAGGAATGAGAAGTGAGCTTGTCGTTATAGAAATTGACGACTTTATAAAGGTAGTAAATGACGTAAAATATATAATCGAACCAAAGGAGAATGAAGATGGCGAAGACAACGAAGGAGGAACAAGTAGAATTACTTAAAGTTTCTAAGTTTACTAATCCTTCCAAATTAGCGGGAGCTATTGTGAAGATTACTCAGAAGAATGTAGGGTGTGAGATTATTGCTATTGGTGCCGGTCCTATTAATCAGGCCGTTAAGTCTGTGGCTATTGCAAATAGGCTGCTAGGTTCTAGTGGCGTTTCTCTTTCTATTAAACCTTGCTTTACTACGTTAGACCTCTCTAATGAAAAAGCAGAGGGCAAACCGGAAGTAACAGCTATTAAATTTAAAGTGATGGTGGAAAAATAATGATTTCAGTCTCTAGAGAAATAACAATTGAGGACAAGTGCTATATTACTGTAGAATTTGACGGAACAAAGATGGAGAAATACTGGAATGACCCTTATCTTAAAAAGATACTAGTAGATGCAGTTAAAGATGTATTAACAGAAGATAAAGACCTCTTTGATTTTGCAAACTTTCTTTATGCCCAGATAAATCAGAGTGTAAAACGCAGATATAGTGGGCAAGAACTTATGCTTAAATCTGTAGAAGCATATTCCTTTAATGGGGATACTGTCACAGTTAGTAGATAGTCATGGCAAAAATCAAAGAAGAAGATGCACTCAAAAACTTAGACTTTGTTTGCAAAAGATGTTCCGCAGAATGTCAGAAAGTCAATGCATTTGAACCAGAGGTAGGATATATCTCTGGTGTTGACGGCTCTTTTGTAGGACCACTATGCCAAAATTGTCTAAATGAAATCCCGGAAGACCAACAGGCCATAAGGAAACTAGTAGAAACTGCTTTCCTAATCATAATCAAACCCGATGGAGAGGGCGCTTTTATAAGCACCGAAGGGATTGAAATCCCATACCGAAGGGATGCAACACCTTTTGATATAGTATCAGGCTGTACTCAGTTACTTAATGATATGAGGGATGCTCAATCTACTGCTAAACTAGTTCGTAATCTAGCAGCCGTTAACAGGGCACAAAAGAAACCAGGAATTGTAGTTCCTAGATAGGAGTGTGAATGAAAATACCCACGACTTTAAAAGCGTTTGGGAGAAAGTATCAGGTAGAAAGAGAAGATGAAGTTACCGGAAAGTTAGAATGCTGGGGGTATCTTGATGCTTACAGAGATATCTTAGTGTTAAGAAGAAGGGGGCCAGAGTTTACTCCCGGCCATGAAAAGCAAGTCTTTCTGCATGAGCTATTACATATTATTGATACAAACTTCCATATTAATTTGAGTGAAGACCAGATACAAATCATTTCGGTAACACTTAATGCTATTATAGAAGATAACCATCTTGACTTTACAAATGACAAGTAAAAGAATGGAAATATTAAGAGGGCTTCGTAAACATTTCCCCAAGGCATATTTTATACGTTGGGGTGATAGAACATGTTTTTATTTAGACAAAGAACTTGGCTTAGAATACTCTTTTCCTGAGTCAGTTCTTCTAGAGTGGTATCCATATGACATAGTAAATATGATTTGGCAGGACATTTATGAAGACTTTTCTAAACGGTGTAGAGTATAAGGCATATAGAGAGATTATGAGGGAGGTTGGTGTACGTTTTGGTTGCATCAACTTTTCTTATTTATGGTTTAGAACGCCGAGATTTAATGTTGAAGACTGTTCATTTTTTGATGAACTCATGGTTGTTCCAGGAGGCATAACGACTTTTGAAATGGGGGAATATGTTCACTTCCTTAATGCAAACTCTGAAAATATATCCTTTGCTCTTGAACTTGCGACAGTTGAGCATACGATGTTGGAAATGGATTGTAAAGTCAAAATCATTCCTCATGGACCTTGGTATCAAGAACCTTTTTATGTTAATCATTATGACAGTCTTAAACCCTTTCTTAAGACGCAATACAAACGACTCGCAGGACAAGGATATATAATACATGGGGACCAAGTGGATTGGGAATTCCTAACTTCTAGAAATTCTAGTACTTGGATGCGTGGTACAGCAGGGTTAATGTCTGACTTTAGACAGGGAAAATTAAAGGTTGGCTTTGCTCAATATGCAACCACAATAGCACGAAGACTTATAGCACAAGGCTACGACATAGATTTAAAACTGATTAAAAAACAAGATTGGGAAGAATTAGCTAAAATGAATTGTATTGTCTGGAAAATCCAGCAAGATATGGAGGTATAATGGATGAAATAAAACCAGAAGAGGTTGAAGTTGTTGATGATAAAAAAGAAGTTGAGGTATGGCGACCCGGTAAAATGCCCATTAGTTTCCTCAAGTGTAGTACCTGCTATCTGAAGAAAGAATGCCCATATTGCGACATTTCTAGTAACGTGTGTGCGCTTAACGAGATTGAGAAGATTGACGTATCTACCGGGGAAGGGGTCATTAGTTTGGTGCAGACGATGCTTGCAATTCAGGCCCAAAGAGTGCTAAGATTTGTCAAGATAGAGGAAATGGAGTCGGGCTTTCCCGATGCCGCTGTCACCAACGAATTACTGGTATTTATATCTCTAGTAGAAAAGTTTAAGAAGATTCTATCAGATGATGAGTTTTTAGTTATTCGGGCAAAAGGAAAAGCTGCTATGGGAGTTATGGATAGACTTTTTGGAGACATAGGAAAGGAATAATATGAAATTAGCAATAGGCTGTCCGATTTATCAAAGGGAATGGTCATTACCCAGATGGTTCCAGAGTATTTTTGACCAGGGAGTAAATCCAAAGTCGGTGGATTTAGTATTTGGATACACCGAGGGTAACGATGCTACTCTTACTATACTAGAAAAATATGGAAAGCGGTTTAAGAGTCTTAACATTATTGATTGTAATGATTTACCTGCATTTCCAGGTAGAAACTCAGAAAGATTTTATACCTTGGTGATTGTCAGGAATAGAATCTTTGATAAGTTAAAAGAGCTACAACCAGATTACTACTTTAGTTGGGACTCAGATATACTACTTCCAGAGGGCACCCTAAAAGCACTTGTTAAAGATAAGAAAGATATCGTGGGGCCGTGGGTGGATTTAGTTCCGCCAGCAGAGATTCCTAATTGCGCCTCTAAATTAGCAACTGGAGGATATCGTAGGCATCACCCCTATGAGAAATTTTATCCAAAGAAAGGACTCTATGAAGTTTCCACGGTTTTTGCTGTCTCTCTTATGAGGAATGAAGTATTTAATAAGTGTACCTATAAATGGCAACAAGGTGGGGAGGATTATGGGTTTGCAGACGAGGTAATAGCCGCAGGATTTAAGAGTTGGATGGACGCTAATTATATTGGCACACATCTTTACAAGAAGGACATTTAATGGAAAACCATAAGCAGCTATTAGACGACTTTGAAAAAGCAAGGAAAGAACTCCACGATAAGTCTGCTAAAGACGGAAAACAATTTCATAAATTTGAAACTCTTTATGGTGAGGCTTATCAGAAGCTAGTCACGGCAGGATTGAAGCCCAAACTAAGAACAAAGTACAGACCAAAATGAACAAAACCAAACTGCTATTAATTGGTTCTCTGGTAATCTTGATTATTCTAGTAGCACTAGAAGAATTTATGCCGGGATGGGATGGTAGAGAAATACTGGATGCGATAGCCCTAGTTCAAACTTTTGCGGTAGCTGGCATTGCATTTTTATTGGGGAGGAATTGGGATGAATGATAAAGTAAAATGGTGTCCATTAATTAATGGAAATTGCCTTGGAGAAGAGTGTGCTTGGTGGGTTCAATATGGACACCAATGCAGTATAGTAAGAGTATTATGGGAATTGCAAGTGATAGCAACACAAGTAGGAAGGATTAGATGAATGAAGGTAGTAGAACTTTTTTGTGGTACTAAGTCATTCTCTAAGGTAGCAGAATCAAGGGGGCATAAGACATTTACTGTTGATATTGACCCCAGCTTTGAGCCAGATTTGGTAGCTGATATCAACCAGCTAACTGCAAAAGATTTGCCTAAAGCAGATGTGATATGGGCTTCTCCTCCATGTGAATCTTTTAGTGTTTGTAGGATTGGTAGGAATTGGAACGTAGGACACGATGATATTCTTGTTCCTAAAACTGGAAAAGCAAGAGAATCTATGGCTCTACTTGAACACACAATTGAATTGATAGAGGATAAGAAGCCCAAATTCTTTTTCATTGAAAATCCTAGAGGGGCAATGAGAAAACAGCTAGTAGTAAAGAAGTTTAATCTAGTTTGTGTTACATACTGTCAGTATGGTGATACAAGAATGAAACCTACTGACATATTCACAAATGCAGACATAAAGTTAAAACCTATGTGTAAGAATGGCGACCCTTGCCATGTTCGTGCCCCAAGAGGAAGTAGAACTACAGGCTCAACTCAAGGTGCAAAGAATGCCAAAGAGAGAGCTATTGTTCCCGAGGAATTGTGTCTGGAAATCATTGAATTCTGTGAGAAAAATCTATGAAGTACAAAACAATCTATGCTGACCCACCTTGGCATGAATCCGGTGGTGGTAGAATTAAAAGAGGGGCAGATAAACATTACCCTCTAATGAAGACTAATGAAATTATAGCATTGGGAGATTTTATTACAGAGATATCTGAAGATGATTGTCATTTGTATCTGTGGACCACTAACAATTTTTTGAAGGATGCTCTTTATGTAATGTGGGCGTGGGGATTTGATTATAAAACTACTATTACCTGGATGAAAGATAGATTTGGACTAGGACAATACTATAGAGGCATAACAGAGCATTGTCTTTTTGGTGTGAAGGGTATGGTCCCTTATAAGACTAGAGAAGATGGAAAACGGGCGCAAGGTGTAACTGGCTTCTATGCACCAAGAATGAAGCATTCAGAAAAGCCTGAAGAAATGCGGAAGATGATTGAGAGAGTAAGTACTGGCCCATACATAGAATTATTTGCAAGAAAGAAAACTGACGGTTGGGATACATGGGGAAATGAGGTTTAATGGCACATAAAAATTATGCAATTCAAAAGATATTAGAAGACCGCTACTACCTGCGGGACGAACAAGGTAATCTATTAGAGAATGACCCACTTAGTATGTTCAACAGAGTAGCATTAGCAATTGCTAAAGCAGAAGGAGAAGACCACAGAAAAGTTGATGCTTGGTTTCTTAAATTTTATGCTTTAATGGCAGAGAATAAGTTTCTGCCTAATACTCCTACTCTTATTAATGCTGGTAAAGATAGACCAGGATGTTTCTCTGCTTGTTTTGTTCTTCCGGTGCCAGATTCTATGGAAGGTATTTTTGAAGCTGTAAAACAATCGGCTTTGATTATGAAAGCTGGTGGGGGAATTGGGTATAACTTCGGACACTTAAGAGAAGAAGGGGCGATAGTTAAATCCACAGGACAAACATCTGGTGGCCCTTTATCTTTCATGAAATCTTTTGATGCCATGTGTGATACCGTTAAACAAGGTGGTAGCAGGCGTGGTGCTATGATGGGAATTCTTCCTGTGTGGCACCCCGATATTGAGAAATTTATTGAAATGAAAGCTGATGGTAAATCATTCAGCAATTTTAATATCTCTGTTGGTATGACAGACTATTTTATGCACATGGTAGAACAAGAGCATCCAGACTGTAAACGAATCTGGAATAAGATAGTAGAACAAGCATGGAAAACTGGCGACCCAGGATTAATCTTTCTTGATACTATTAATAAAGCACACCCACTAGAGGAAGACATAGAAGCTACTAATCCATGTGGAGAGATACCACTAAGACCCTATGAAAGTTGTAACCTCGGTAGTATTAATCTCATGGCTTATTTGACTCATTTAGGATTAGGAAGGGATGGAGACAAAGATGCTTTTTATTCGGAACCAATGTTTGATTGGGATGCATTAGCAAAAGATATTCCTACTATGGTTCGTTTCCTTGATGATATTATTGACGTTAACCCATTCCCTCTGCCCGAGATTGAAAAGGCTACAAAAGAGTCTCGTAAGATTGGTCTTGGTATTATGGGATGGGCAGATTGTCTTATTAAAATGAAGATTCCTTATGATAGCCAAGAGGCTTTAGACTTAGCTGAAAAACTGATGGGGTTTATCTATGACAAAGCTGAAGATGCGTCTGTAGAATTAGGAATTGAAAAGGGTGCCTATCCTTTACACCACGGGTTAAAAATTGTTAGAAGAAATGCAACTCTTCTTTGTGTAGCCCCTACTGGAACTCTCTGTAGAATTGCGGGAGTTAGCTCTGGAATAGAGCCTATTTTTTCTTGGCATACTCACCATAATTTAGATGGTCATGAATATGATGAAGTTCATTGGGCATATACAGAAGTAGCCAACAATCATAATGGGCATTTTCCTTTAACGCCAAATAAAACATATCCTTGGATGAAAACAGCTAATGAGATTCCTTGGGAATGGCATCTTAAAATGCAGGCAGCGTTCCAAAAGCATGTAGATAACTCTATCAGTAAGACTATCAATCTACCAACAGAAGCTACAGTAGAGGATATAGAATTTATCTATGGGACAGCATGGAAGATAGGCTTAAAAGGGATTACCATTTATAGAGATAAAAGTAAGGAAAATCAACCACTCAATAAAATTGAAATCCTTATGGAAGAAGGCTATAAGAAACTAGCAGAAGAAAGCCCTTGGGCACAGGTAATTAAACCAGAATATAGAAAACGTGGTCCAGTAGCAGTAGGTGTAACTCATAAAGTTGATACTGGCAAGGGTAAAATCTATATGACTGTAAACTATAGTGAGTATCATCAGGAACCAATTGAAATTTTCATTCGGTTAGGCCATGCTGCTACTCCTACAGAACAATCTCTCGCGGAATTTGTGGGTAGGCTCATTAGTGTTTCTCTTAAACATGGAACACCACTACAAGCCATCATTCGCCAGGGAAATAAAATCTTCAGCGATAATGGATTTTGGTATATGCAGCAATCTCACAACAGCCTACCAAGATTAATTTGCTACTGTTTAGGATATACTTTTGGCTCTGCACTAGATAAAGCTGAGTTAGATATTAACTCCTTTTTAGACGACCCAGAAGAAGACGGATTTTGTAGTACTGAGAGATTGTATGAAGAGGGAGAACATTGCTATAATTGTGGAACAAATGGTATGATTCATGAGGGTGGGTGTAGTGTGTGTAGTAACTGCGGATTTGAAAGGTGTGGATAATGAACTGTCCTAAATGTGGGGAGAAAAGAATAAAGTGGTCTAATAGACCTTGGAATGCAGCAGATGAAAAATTCTGGCAAGATGGTACTCTTGTAACTTTCATCTGTTATGGTAAGTATAAAGTGGTTAATGGAACTCTAGAAGAGTTATCACCATGTAAAGCGGAGAAGAAATGAACGAACCACAGATATCCAAGTTTATAGCTGGGGATGGGTGCTACCAGTATAGAAGAGTAGAGCTTAGAGACAGATGGGTTTTTCCTGTGGAAAGAACAAGATGCACCTTCTTAAAAAAGGAAACTTTGTATCCTGATTTCATGACAAGAGAGTATAGATATTGGAGTACTGAATATGATGAGATACTCCATTGTAGAATACCTATCTATAGGGAGGATTTATGAAAAAGCCATATGTTGTGTGCCCTGCTTGTAAAGAAGTTTATCTCAAAACCACCAGCAATGAATACGTGGTAATTTGTGGAATTATTTATGAGGAGTATGAAAAGGGGCAAAGTAACTACGAGAACTATACAATTGTTCCTTCTCATTGTGAGGGAGATAGGTACTCTCGTTGCAAAGTTTGGAGAGATTCTAAAGAAGCAGATTGGGAGCGTAATATGGTCGGCAAGTATTCTTCATTACAGCAAGCGGAGACAATAAGACTATGAGGCCAAAAGAAGAACGATGGACAAAGAGAGTCTATGTAGCAGGACCATACCGGGGTGATTGTGAGTACAGAGTAAAGCAGAATATCCGTGCAGCAGA
>Ga0102851_10001024_pt1 | contig 15264 bp, 12 predicted proteins | sample Mud3Dept3metaG_FD_79558 | JGI IMG/M metagenome (GOLD analysis project Ga0102851, IMG submission 79558) | Freshwater wetland microbial communities from Ohio, USA, analyzing the effect of biotic and abiotic controls - Mud 3 Core 4 Depth 3... | ecosystem: Environmental > Aquatic > Freshwater >... | reverse complement strand
GGCGCGCGAGGATGTCGGCCGACTCGAGCGGGTCGGGCGGCGGCGGCGGCGGCGGCGTTACGCGCATCATCACGTGGTAGCCGTAGGCCGTCTTCACGATGCCGACCTCGTTCACTTCGAGGCGCAGCGCGAGGTTCTTGAACTCGGGGACAAAGCCGGTCTTCTCGTTGACCTCGTACGGCTCACCGCCCTGCGAGCCCGGATCCTCGGAGTGCTCCTTGACCAGCGCGTCGATCGCCTTGGGGTCGGCCTTGAGCTTGCCGGCGATCTGCTCGGCGAGCGCGGCCGCCTCGGCGTTGGTCCGCTTCTGCGCGCGCGGATCCATCTGCCCGCGATACGCCGCGGCGAGATCCTTCCAGCCGATCAGCACGTGCTTGACCATGACGTCGGTGGACGTCTCCTTGCGGGCCAGGATGTCCTTGCTGTCGAGATCCTTCCCCGGTGCCGCGGGGGTCGGGGGCGCGTGCGGATCGACCGGCGTGGCGTCCGTTGGCGTTGTGGTCGCGGTCGTCGTCGTCCGCTTCATCGGTCGCTCGACCATGAGCGGGTCCAGCCGGGACTTCTCGACCTTACAGCCGAGCGCGAGCCCGGCGAGGAGAGGCAGGAGGAGCAGCGAGTTCGTACGGAGGGTGCGCGTCATCGGCGGGCATCCTAGCCGGTTTGTGCCTACAAGAACGGCTCCATGGCCACGGTCTGCGCCTGTGCGAGCTGCGTGGCGATCACCGGGGATCGGGCGAAGCTCTCCTTGTCGAGCGCCTTCTCCAGCGCATCGGTCGCCTTGATCACGCCACCGGCGACGAGCTTCTCGAGCGCCGAGTCCATCGTCTGCATCCCCTCGGCGATGCCCGACTGGATGAAGCTGCCGATCTGCTGGGTCTTGCCCTCGCGGATCAGCGATGTGAGGGCGAGGCTGCCGAGCAGGATCTCGTGCGCCGCGACGCGCCCCTTGCCGTCGACCTTGGGGATCAATTGCTGTGCGACGACGCCGACCAGCGAGTCCGCGAGCAGGCCGCGGACCTGCGCCTGCTGATCCGCCGGGAACGCGTTGACGTAGCGGTCGATCGTCGCCGCCGCGGAGTTGGTGTGGACGGTCGCGTAGATCAAGATGCCGAAGCTCGCGAGCTGGAGCGCGGCCTTCATGGTCTCGGCACCGCGGAGCTCGCCGACCAGGATGATGTCGGCGTTCTCGCGACCGGCGCTGCGGATCGCATCGAGGAACGTCGGCACGTGCTCGCCGACCTCCTTGTGGGTGATGAAGCACCTCTGCGGCGTGTGCACGAACTCGACCGGATCCTCGATGGTCAGGATGTGGCCCGACCGCGAGCGGTTGATGTGATCGATCATCGCGGCGAGCGTCGTCGACTTGCCGCTGCCCGTCGGACCGGTCACCAGGACGAGGCCCGCACGCAGGTCGGCGAGCTTGCGGATGCCCGCGGGCACGTTGAGGTCGTCGAGCGTGAGGATCTTCGTCGGGATCGCGCGGAACACGGCCCCGGTGCCGGTCAGCTTCTTCATGTAGTTCGCACGGAACCGGGCGTTGGCGCCGTGCTGGTGCGCAAAGTCGAGATCACCGGTCGTCGCGAACGTCTCGCGCTGCATCGGCGACAGCAGCGGCATCAGCAGCGCCTCGATATCGGCGCTCGACAGCGGGCGATCCCCGTCGGCGAGGAGCTGACCGCGCAGGCGCAGCATCGGCGGGTAGCCCGGGGACAGGTGGAGATCGGAGCCGCCCTTCTCGAGCAGCCGATCGAACAGCGTCGCGATCGCGCTCACTCGATCCCCTTCTTGCCGCCACCGAACAGGCCGAAGCCCTTCTTGGCGGCCGCTGGCGGTGGAGCCGCCGCGGGCCCCGGGGCGCCCCCGCGCAAGGTCGTCGCGAGCTCGCGCTTGTTCTCGGTCGCACCGACCGCCGTCTCGATGGAGATCCGCCCGGCCTTCACGAGCTCGGTCAGGGAGTCGTCGAACCGCATCATCCCGAACGCGCGGCCACGCTGCATGAGGTTCGGGAGCTGGTACAGCTTGTCGTCGCGGATCATCTGCGACAGCGGCAAGCAGCCGGTCAACAGCTCGACCGCGGCGACGACACCCTTGCCATTCGCCGACGGCAACAGGCGCTGCGACACGATCGCGCGCAGCGCCCCGGCGATCGATGCGCGGACCTGGCTCTGGTCGTCGGGCGGGAACATGTCGACGAGCCGATCGATCGTCTTGGCCGCGGACGGCGTGCTCATCGTCGCGATCACGAGGTGACCGGTTTCGGCGGCGGTCAGCGCGATCTCGACGGTCTCGCGATCGCGGAGCTCGCCGATCACGATCACGTCAGGATCCTCGCGCAGCGAGCCCTTGAGCGCCGCGGCGAAGCTGCGGGTGTGTGGCCCGACCTCGCGCTGCGAGACCACCGCAGCCTTGCGCGGGTACACGATCTCGACGGGATCCTCGATCGTGATGATGTGGAACGGGCGCGCCGCGTTGATCAGATCGACGAGCGCCGCGAGCGTCGTGGTCTTGCCGTGGCCGCTCGGCCCCGCGACGACGACGAGGCCCTGGTGGTGCGCGATCACCTTCGCGAGCTCCTTCGGCAGCCCGAGCTCGTCGAGCGTCGGCGGCGACGTCCGCGCGATCCGGAACGTGCCCTTGAGCCCGCCCTGGTGACGCGACAGGTTGGAGCGCAGCCGGCCCCCTCCTGGGGACTCGATCGCGAGATCGATGTACCCGACCGCGTCGAACCGCGCCTGGTGCGGCTGGATCAGCGGCCCGAGCAGCGCGGTGACGAAGGCCTCGGTCGCCGGGCCGGCCCCGGGGTCGACGGGGACGAGCTCCCCGAGGACGCGGATCGCGGTCGCCCGCCCGGTCGCGACATGGAGATCCGAGGCGCCGCGGTCCTGGGCGAGCTGCACGAGCGCCGCGAAGCTCGACGACGACGCGGCGCGCTGCGCCGAGCTCTCGGGCCGGGCGGCCGGGCTCGCGATCGTCCGCGGTGCCGGTGTCGCTGCCCGGGCGGGCGGCTCGTAATCGAGGTCGAGATCGATCGGCGAGGTCACCTTCGAGGACGGCGGGAGGGGCGCGCTGCGGAACTCCGAGGTCGCGATCGGCGTGCTCTGGCGGCTGGCCGCGGGTGCGGGCTGCGGGCTCACCGCTCGCGGCTGGGGCCGCACGGTTGGCTCGTCGAGGTTGACGTCGACCTCGAGCGTCGCCGGGGCGCGCTCGATCTTGAGCATGTACTCGTCGGCGCGCCGCCCGATCTGCACGCGGAGTCGCCGGTCGCCGACCGCGACATCGACGGCCGGGTGCATCCCGTCGGTCTCGGGGAGCAGCTTGAGGATCGCCGAGCCCTGGAGCAGCACCATCAGCTGGCCCCGCGACACCGGCGCGTTGGTCACGGTCACGACCTGGCCGCCACGGCGCAGCGTGATCGGGCGTCCCACGGAGATCATCAGCTCGGTGACGCCTTCGCGGTCGAGGTACTTGAGCACCTGGTCGAGCTGTGCGCTCACGGCCATGCATCGTACCGCGTTGTCTGGGGCGTTACCGGCGCTCGGGCCGGGTTCTGTGCCGGGACGACCCCGTGCGCCCCGTGGACCTGCCCGGATCGCCCGGTGTGTCGTCGGCGACCACCGGCGGGGTCCGAAACTCTCGTCGGAGAAAGCCCAACCCGTGGCACGCGGGTTGTAGCAACCGACTTCATGCAGCCTCGCCCGCCCCCGCAGCGTTGCCTCCCCCTCGCACAGCCGCCGACGGCGCTCGCGAAGCACCGCGCGAACGGCCTGACGTACGTCCGGAGCGCGATCACGAGCCCGGTCTGTGTCTCGGCCTCGGTGTTCGCCGTCTGCCTCGGGCTCGGCTACGCCGGGATCGCCGGCGCCGCCCTCGCCCTGGTCACCGTCGTCGTCCTCGGTGCGATGTCCGCGCGTCATCGCTTCGTGCAGCGGTACCTCGACCACCAGGCGCAGCTCCGGATGGGCGCGCGCCGCGAGACCGCGCGCATCGCGGCGCTCCGTCCGTCGAGCCCCGTGCGCCAGACCCAGTACCTCGAGCTGCGCGCCCTGGTGGAGCAGATCGAGCGCATGGATCCGCTCGAGGCCCAGCGGTTCGAGCTCCAGGAGCTCCTCGATCACTTCGTGCACCTGGCGGACGGCCACCGCCGCTGCTCCGACGCGCTGCGGATCGCGGGCGGGCATGATCTGCCGGTCGCGATCTCGATCACGGACGCAGGAAGGTCGAAGCGTCGTCGCGAGATCCAGGCGCGCCGGATCCGTCATCGCGACGAGTGCCTGTGCCGCCTGGAGCGCCTCGCGGACGAGCTCGAGGCGGTCGACGAGCTGGTGCGGCTGGTCGCGCAGCGCACCGCTTGTCCCTCGATCGGCCCGGAGCTCGAGCGTGAGATCGAGCGTCGGCTGTGGGAGCTCGACGAGGTCGAGGCCGCGATGGAGCAGCTCTCCGCCTGAGAGAATCCACTATTGACCGCAACTCAATAGGGCGCTACGGTCCGTCCATGGCCGAGCTCGCCGCGATCGTCGTCGGTGCTGGATTCTCGGGCCTGTGCGCTGGCATCCAGCTGCGCAAGGCCGGGATCGAGTCCTTCGTGATCCTCGAGAAGGAGCACGGGGTCGGCGGGACCTGGCGCGACAACACGTATCCCGGCGCCGCGTGCGACATCCCCTCGCACCTGTACTCGTACTCGTTCGAACCCAACCCGGCATGGTCGCGCGTGCACGGCGGCCAGCCCGAGATCCTCGCGTACCTCGAGCACTGCGCGACCAAGTACGGCCTGCGCCCCCACCTGCGGTTCGGAACGCGCGTGGTCGGGGCCGTGTTCGACGAGGCGACCGGGCTGTGGAAGGTCGAGGTCGATCAGGGGCCGCCGCTCGTCGCACGCGCGCTGATCCTCGGCAACGGAGCACTCCACCTCCCCGCGATCCCCGACCTGCCGGGGCTCGGCTCGTTCGCCGGGAAGGCGTTTCACTCCGCGCGCTGGGATCACGCGCACGATCTTCGCGGCAAGCGGGTGGCCGTGATCGGGACCGGCGCGAGCACGATCCAGTTCGTCCCCCAGATCGCGCCCGACGTCGCGCACCTCGATGTCTATCAGCGCACGCCGCCATGGATCATGCCCAAGGCTGATCGCCCGATCGGCGCGCGCGAGCGCTGGATCCTCGAGCACGTGCCCGGCGCCCACTGGCTCCGGCGCACGGGCCTGTACTGGCTGTTCGAGAGCCGCGTGCTCGCCTTCGCCTTTGCCCCGAGGCTCAACCAGCTCGCGGAGCGACTCGTGAGAGGGCACCTCGCGAAGGTCGTTCCGGATCCCGCGCTGCGCGCGAAGCTGACGCCGAACTATCGCCTCGGATGCAAGCGTGTCCTGATCTCGAACGACTTCTACCCTGCCCTGCAGCGCGACAATGTCGAGCTCGTCACCGATCGGATCGCGGCGATCGAGCCGAGCGGCATCCGGACCGCGGACGGCACGCTGCGCGAGGTCGATACGTTGATCTTCGGGACCGGGTTCCGCGTCGTCGACTACCTCGCCTCGATGCGGATCGTCGGGCGCGAGGGTCACGAGCTCAACGACGTGTGGAAGACCTCGGTCCGCAACTACCTCGGGATCAACGTCTCGGGGTTTCCCAACCTGTTCCTCCTGATGGGACCGAACACCGGCCTCGGCCACAACTCGATGGTCTTCATGATCGAGGCGCAGGTCCACTACACCGTCGACGCGCTGCGCGCGATGCGCGCCCGCGACCTCTCCACGATCGAGGTCCGCCCCGAGATCGAGCAGGCGTTCCGCGCCGAGCTCGCCGGCAAGCTGTCCAAGACCGTGTGGACGTCCGGCTGCGACAGCTGGTACCAGGCGCCGACCGGCGAGGTCCTGCTGTGGCCGGGCTTCACGTTCGACTACTGGCGGCGGACGCGAACCGTGAACCTCGCCGACTACCGCGTCGAGGCCCGACTTCCGCCCCGCGCACACCTCACGTTCGCGGAGGCCGCCGCGATCTGAGATTCGGGCGTGCTAGCTTCGCGCGCATGAAGCTCTACATGCACCCCGTATCGACCGCGAGCCGCCCGGTGCGGCTGTTCATCGCCGAGAAGAACATTCCCGTGACCGAGCAGGTCGTGGACCTGATGACCGGCGAGCACTACAAGGACGAGTACACGGCGCTCAACCCGAGCCGCATGGTCCCGATGCTCGAGGACGGCGACCTCAAGCTGACGGAGAGCTCCGCGATCCTCAAGTACGTCGCGTCGAAGTTCGAGGCGCCCGAGTATCCGAAGGACCTCAAGAAGCGCGCGAAGGTCGACGAGGTGATGGACTGGTTCAACACCCAGTTCTACCGGGACTTCGGCTACGGCATGCTCTACCCGCAGATCTTCCCGAACCACAAGCGGCCGACCGATGACCACCACACCGGCACGATCGCGTGGGGCAAGGAGAAGGCAAAGGCCTGGTTCAGCGTTCTCGACAAGCACTACCTCGGCTCGACCCCCTACGTCGCCGGCGATCAGATCACGATCGCGGACTACTTCGGCGCCTGCATCGTCTCCGCCGGTGAGCTGATCGGCTGCACGTTCGAGGGCTATCCGAACGTCCAGCGCTGGCTCGGCACCATGAAGCAGCTCGCGAGCTGGCCGAAGATCAACGAGGTGATGTACGGGTTCGCGGGCTCGATGAAGGGGAAGGCGTTCGAGAACCTGTGATCCGCGGGCTCCACCACAACGCGTATCGCTGCCGCGACTCGGAGGAGACCCGCCGGTTCTACGAGGACTTCCTCGGGCTCCCGCTCGTCAACGCGTTCGCGATCACCGAGACCAAGAGCGGGCGCGAGACCTACGTCCTGCACGCGTTCTACGGGATGGACGACGGCTCGTGCCTCGCGTTCTTCGAGGTCCCGGACAGCCCGTTCGAGTTCAAGGTCCAGCACGACTACGACCTGCACATCGCGCTCGAGGTCGCCCGGTCGGAGCTCGAGCCGATGATCGCGAAGGCGAAGGCCGCCGGGCTGGAGGTGCGAGGGATCGCCGATCACAAGTCGATCGACTCGATCTACTTGCGCGATCCGAACGGCTACGTGATCGAGCTGACGGCGAAGCGGCCGGATCACGACGCGCAGATCGATGCGGCGAAGCGCTCGGCGCGCGCGAACCTCGACGCGTTCCAGCGCGACAAGCCGCGCGCGTCGTAGCTCACCGCGTGATGTAGCTCGGGTGGCTGCCCCAGGTCGCCGCCCAGTCCGGCAGCTTGTGCGCGTTGCCCCACGTGGTCAGCACGGGCGGCAGCGCCGACTCGAGCTGGAACCACAGCGAGTCGACGCCGAGCTGGATCGGTCGATCCGCGGCCGTGTCGTCGAGCGAACGGCTGTGCTCGACGGCGCGCGCGCTGACGCCGTGCGCGGTCAGGGGCGGCGTGACGAAGCAGCACCCCGGCCGGAACGGAGACTCCGGGCTCCCGGGCGGCGGCACCTCGCGGAGGATGCCGTTGATCTCCGCCGTCACGTTGCGATGGAAGAACGGCGGCCGGAACGTCCCGGTCGTCGCGTCCCACCGCGGCGGGAACGTCACGAGGTCGAGCGTGTGGCTTCCAGCCTCGTCGAGCGGCGCCGACAGCACGGTGAACACCGACGGATCGCCGTGATCGAAGCGAGTGTTGCCCGACGGCGAGAACGCCGCGAGGTCGTAGACGAACGGGACGTGGTTGCCGTGCCACCCGGCGACATCGAACGGGGAGTGGTCCTGCGTCGCGACGTGCAGGTGACCGCCGAGCTTCGCGACGATCTCGAACCCGGGCGCGAGCCGGTCCTCGAACCACGCCGCGGGTGCCCGGAAGTGGCGGGCATCGGCGAGCCCATTCGCGCCGATCGGACCGCGATCGGGGAGCCGGAAGCCGCGGCCGAATGCCTCGCCGACGTACCCCCGCGCCGCGCGGTCGCGGAGCAGCACGGAGAACGCGATCCCACGCGGGATGATCGCGACGTGCCCCGGCACGACCTCGAGGGCACCGAGCTCGGTCATCACCGTCAGGGCACCGAGCTCGGGGAGGATCAGCAGATCACCGTCGGCGTTGTAGAACGCGCGGCGATCCATGCTCCGGTTCGCGGCGTAGAGATGGAACGCGTAGCCGCGGCGCAGCCGCGCGGCCCCGGCGCCACACACCGTCGTCAACCCATCGATGAAGTCGCGGTCGTCGGTCGGCACGGCCAGCGGCGCGAACCCGGCGAGGTTGATCTCCGGCGCTGCGTCGAACGTGCCCGCGATCCGCGGCTGGACGAACGTCGAGAACGCGCGGCGCTGCGCCGACGGCCGCACGCGATACAGCCACGTGCGGTGATTCTCGCCGCGCGGAGCGGTGAACCCGGTGCCGTTGACCTGCTCGGCGTAGAGACCGTGCGGATCGAGGCGCGGCGTGTTCTGCAGCGCCGGCACCGCGCCCGCGATCGCCTCCGAGGTCAACGAATTGCCGAACCCCGTCGCACCGTGGCTCGGCGGCTCGCCGGTCAACAGCTCGCGGCCGCGCAGCCGCTGCACGAGCGTGATCTCGTGGCGATCCCCCTGGGTGTCGAGGACGTCGACGACCGCGCCCGCGGCGCGAAACCAGGCGGCGGTGGCGTCGAGGTCCGCGCGCGCGATCCACGTGTCGGCATCGGCCGCGCCGAGCACGACCGGCACATCGGCGAGCAGCTGCCCGCCCGGTGGGGGCCACTCGGCGGCCTGCCCGAGCCGCGCACCGCACGGCGCGAACACCCCGGCGACGGCGACGGCGTGGCGCGCGGCGACCTCGAGCGCGAGACACGCCCCCTGCGAGAATCCGGCGAGCACGAGCGGCGCCGAACCCAGACGACGCAGCATGGTGATCGCCGTCTCGACGCGCGCGATCGCGGCGATCGCCTCGGGGTGATGGCCCGCACCGGGCTCGCCGTAGCGCACGCCGTACCAGCGCTCGGCGCCCTCGGGCGCGCGCAGGCCGATGATCGACACCTCGGGATCGTGGCCCGCGATCTCGCAGAGCCGGCGCACGATCGTCCCGGCCTCGGCGCCGCGACCGTGCAGCGCGAGCACGATCCGTCGCGCATCGCGCGGGTGCGGGCCGGCGAGGAGGGCGAGCGGCGCGATGCCGAGATCGATGCGACCGCCACGACCCGGCGGCCGCAGGCCGTGCTGGGCATCGCCGAGGATCGCGGCGGCGGCCTGGTCGCTCGCGGCGAGCAGGTCGCGCACGGCCTCGGGCTTGATCGCGAGCGCGTCGAGGGAGACCGGCGCACCGGCGCGAACGAGGAGATCGTGGACATAGCTGTCGAGCTCCACGCGGCCGACGGCGCGCTCGAGGTCGCCGAGCATGGCGGGGCTCGTCGCGCGCAGGTGGGCGAGGAACTGCGGCAGCAGCACCGCGTGGAGCGCGGCGTGATCCACGCCGGTCGCGCCGCCGATCGCGTGCGCGAGCTTGTGCTGGAGGCCCGGCTGGCCGCGATCGAGCGCGGTCGCGCACGCCGAGGCGCCGCGCAGGGCGTGCTCGCGCGCCCGGCGAGCCATCGGGGCCACGAGCAGATCTTCGATCGCGCGGATCACGGTCGCCGCCGCGGCGAATGCAAGGGGCCGCGCGGCGTCGTCGAGCGAGCCGGTCGACGCGACGCTGGCGACGTGCGCGAGCCCGTTGCACAGGCTCTGCACCGTCAGCGCGATCGGCATCGCCTCGGTCAGCGTGACGTCGTAGACGACGAGGTCCGGGCGTACCCGGGGATCCCGGCCGGTCTGTTTGTCACGCCCGCGCGTGATGCCGAACATCGTCGTCATCTCCGAGCCGGCGTAGGTCGACGGGATCGCGGCGAACCGCACGGCGTGCGCGAGCCGCAGCGCCTTGCCGAGCCCGATCGCGGAGCCACCCCCGACCGCGACCACCGTGTCGGCCCCGCTCTCGACGAGCGCGCGCCCGGCGGCCTCGACCACCTCGGCCGGCACGTGAACGCGTGCACCGTCGAACACGGTCGGCGAGAACGCGTGGAGCGCCGCGACCACCGCATCGACGTGGCGCCGGCTCGGCGGCGCGAGGATGAGAACCCTGCGCGTACCGAGCTCGGCGAGCCGCTCGGCGAAGCGAGACATCCCGTCGGTCGCGTGGATCACCTCGGTCGTCATCGCCGGCGACGATAGCCCAGGCCCCGCTCCCCGAGCGACATGTACGCTGCTCGGATCCGGCCGGCGACGCCCCACCCAGGACCGCGGACGGCTGCGCTGGGTTGCTCGCTGCGTGATAAGAAGGTGCCCCCATGACCGACTCGAAGACCCGCACCGACGCTGCCTGGCTCGACGCGCACTGGATGCCCTACACCGGCAATCGCGAGTTCAAGGCGCACCCGCGCATGATCGTCGCCGCGGAGGGCGCGTACTACACGGACTCCGACGGCAAGAAGATCTTCGACGGGCTCTCGGGCCTGTGGTGCTCGGGGCTCGGCCACGGCCGGCGCGAGATCATCGAGGCCGTGACCAAGCAGGTCGCGACGCTCGACTATGCCCCCGCGTTCCAGTTCGGGCACCCGCAGTCGTTCGCGCTCGCGAACAAGATCAAGGAGCTCACGCCGGCCGGGCTCGACCACGTGTTCTTCACCGGCTCGGGCTCCGAGTCCGCGGACACGTCGCTCAAGATGGCGCGCGCATACTGGCGCGCGAAGGGCCAGGGCACCAAGACCCGCCTGATCGGGCGCGAGAAGGGCTATCACGGCGTCAACTTCGGCGGCATCTCCGTCGGTGGCATCGTCGCCAACCGCAAGATCTTCGGCCAGGGGATCGAGGCTGACCACCTGCCGCACACGCAGCTCGCACTGACGAACAAGGCGCACGCGTTCACTCGCGGGATGCCCGCCGAAGGCGCGAACCTCGCCGATGACCTCCTCAAGCTGATCGCGCTGCACGACGCGTCGAACATCGCCGCCGTCATCGTCGAGCCGTTCTCCGGCTCGGCGGGCGTCGTGATCCCGCCGGTCGGCTACCTGCAGCGGCTGCGCGACATCTGCACCGCGAACAGCATCCTGCTGATCTTCGACGAGGTGATCACCGGCTTCGGCCGCGCGGGCGCGTTCACCGGCGCCGCGGCGTTCGGCGTCACGCCCGACATCCTCAACATCGCGAAGCAGGTCACCAACGGCGTGCAGCCACTCGGTGCGGTCGTCGTCAAGAAGGACATCTACGACACGTTCATGGCGACCGGCGGCCCCGAGTACATGCTCGAGTTCCCGCACGGCTACACCTACTCGGCGCACCCGGTCGCGTGCGCCGCGGGCGTCGCGGCGCTCGACCTCCTGGTCAAGGAGCGCGCCGTCGAGCGCGTCGCCGAGCTCGCGCCCTACTTCGAGGACGCGGTCCACGGCCTCAAGGGCCACAAGCACATCACCGACATCCGCAACTTCGGGCTCGCGGCCGGCCTGACGATCGATCCGGTTCCCGGCGAGCCGGCGAAGCGGCCGTTCGAGATCGCGATGAAGTGTCTCGAGAAGGGCCTCTACGTCCGCTACGGCGGCGACACGATCCAGCTCGCCCCGCCGTTCATCAGCGAGAAGCCCGAGCTCGATCGCCTGGTCTCGATCCTCGCCGACGCGCTCGCCGCGACGGCCTGAGCACGCAGCTCTGCGATGAGGCTGCGCGTCGCGACCTTCAACCTCGAGAACCTCGACGAGCATCGTCGGGTCGGCGCGCCGCTCGACGAGCGCATCGCGGTGCTCCGCCCGCAGCTGCTCGCGCTCCGCGCCGACGTGCTCTGCCTCCAGGAGGTGAGCGCGCACACCCGGCACGGCGGACAGCACCCGCTCCGGGCGCTCGACCGCCTCCTCGCGGGGACGCCGTACGCGACGTTCGCTCGCGCGACGAGCAAGGTCGCCTCCGGGGGGCCGTCCGACAAGCACAACGTCGTCGTGCTCAGCCGGCTGCCGATCGTCGCCGAGCAGCAGCACTTCCACGATCTCGTCGACCCGCCGATCGTGCGACTGACGACGACGCCCCAGCCACGCGACGAGCGCGTGCGCTGGGACCGCCCGGTCCTCGAGGTCCACCTGGCGTTGCCCGACGGGCGCCTGCTCGTCGTGTTCGACGCGCACCTGCGGGCGCCGCTCGCCGCGAGCATCGAAGGGCAGAAGCTGTCGCCGCTCGTCTGGCGGACCGTGGACGGCTGGGCCGAGGGCTACCTGCTCGCGGCGATCAAGCGCGTGGGGCAAGCGCTCGAGCTGCGCCGCCGCATCGATCAACTCCTCGATGCCGACAGCCAGGCGAGGATCCTCGTCGCGGGCGATCTGAACGCCGAGATCACGGCCTCCGCCCTGCGAATCCTGCGCGCCGACATCGAGGACACCGGGAATCCGGCCCTCGCCTCGCGGAGCCTCGTCGCGCTCGAGGAGCACATCGCCGAGGACCGCCGCTACACCGTGCTCCATCGGGGTCGGCGGTTGATGCTCGATCACCTCCTCGCGTCGGCCTCCCTCGCGAGCTGTTATGTCGACGGCGCCATCCTCAACGAGGGGTTGCTCGACGAGTACGAGCTCGAGGTCGCGCACGTCGAGCCGGTCGGATCGCTGCACGCTCCGCTGGTCGTCGAGCTCGAGCTGGGGTGAGCGCGCGGGTCAGTGCGAGTAGACGACGAGGTAGTCGAACGCGGCCGTCGCCTCGCGCACGCGGAATCCCACCCGGGTCCCGGTCAGTGGCGTGGGGTCGGTGGCCGGCGGCAGCACCAGGGTCGCCGAGCCGGCGCGGGTGTCACACGCCATCGCGGCGCCGGTGTTCTCGAGCCGGAGCCCGATGTCGGCGAACGTGGCGCCCGGCAGGTCCAGCTGCTGCAGCGTCGTGAACCCAGCGATGGTGTGCCGGGCGAGCTCGGCGCGATCGGTGCCCGTGTCGACCACGGCGCACCGGTAGTAGTCGATGCCGCCGGACAGCCGCCCGAGCACTCCGACGTTGGGAGCGAGACCTGTCCCGGCGACGAGCCCCCCCCGGGTGATGATGGTGAGGTCCGCGGGGACCGCGATGTCTCGGTACGCGACCGTCGCCGCGCCGGCGATCGTGGCGACGAGCTGCCCGTTGCTCACGCCCCACTCCCCCGCCGGCAGGATCCATCCACTCGGCATCGCGTAGAACCCGTCGAAGAACACGAGCGCATCGGCCCGGCCGTTGTTGGGATCGCAGGCGTCGCCGACCGGGTCGCTGTCCTGGATCGCCAGCTGGTTCGGGTTGGCGAGGTGCGGGCAGTTGTCGCAGACATCACCGACCAGATCGCTGTCGTGATCGCGCTGGTCCAGGTTGGCCATCGTGCGGCAGTTGTCGGTCGCGTCGTTGATCGTGTCGCCGTCCGTGTCGACGTTCGGGTTGCCGTCGATCGCGTCGATCGGCAACGGGCCATCGTCGAGCATGCCGTCCGAGCTGGCGTCATCGCCACCGATCGCCGTGCTGCGGCAGCGATCGTCCACGTCGCAGCTCTGGCCCGCGGGGCACGCGCGTCCCGCACCACAAGGCAGCCCGTCCTGCACGCTCGGGCCATAGCAGCCTGCGAGCCCGAGCACGACGGCGACCGCGACAAACCACCTCACACCCAACGATCGACCGAAGTGGTCACGCGGTCAATGGAGGAACACCGCGACCCGAGCCGGTACACTCGCGACCGATGATCGACTACGACGGACGGGCATGGTTCGGGATCCTGTTCCGGATCCGGGGCTCGTTCGGCGTCGACGAGATCGGCGTCGAGATCGAGGATCCATTCGGCGACGACCCCAACGACCTCCCGCTCGATGCGATCGGCGCGGGGATCGAGACGGCGGTCGCCGAGATCACGCGCTGATCGTCAGTACAGCCGGTACTCTTCGGGGATCTGGTCCTGCGACTCGACGCTCGCGCCGAGATCGCGCAGCAGGCCGTCGGCAAGCGAGTAGATCCAGCCGTGCACCGTCAGCCGCTGACCGCGCCGCCACGCGTCCTGCACGATCGTGGTGTGGCAGACGTTGGCGACCTGGGCCGCGACGTTGAGCTCCGCGAGCCGGTCCGCGCGCGCTGCGGGATCCGCGATCGCCGCGAGCTCCTCGCGGTTCCATAGGTGGACGTCGCGGATGTGGCGCAGCCAGTTGTCGATCAGGCCGAGCGGCTGGGACCCCATCGCGGCGCGAACCCCACCGCAGCCGTAGTGACCGCAGACGATCACGTGCTTCACCTGGAGGACGTCGATCGCGTACTGCAGCACCGACAGACAGTTGACGTCGGTGTGCTCGACGACGTTGCCGACGTTGCGGTGGACGAACAGCTCGCCCGACTTGCGGCCGATGATGTCGTTGGGCGGCAGCCGGCTGTCGGAGCAGCCGATCCACAGCAGCTCGGGGCTCTGCAGCGCCTCCAGCCGCTTGAAGAACATCGGGTCCGCCGCGACCTTGTCCTCGGCCCACCGCCGGTTCTCGGCGAAGCAGTGATCGATCAGGCGGCTGACCGTGACAGAGCGGGCGCGCGGCATCGCGGGGACTCTACAGCCCGAACGTGCCGCGGCGGAGGAATTGCCCGCGCCCCTGCTTGGTCTTCGCGACCCACTGGTCGTCCTTGACGACGATCTCCCCACGGGACAGCACGTGCGACGGACTGCCCGGCACGGTGTGGCCCTCGAACGGCGAGTAGTCGACGCGCATGTGGAGGTTCGCCTTGTCGAGCCGCTTGCTCCGATTCGGATCCCACACGACGACGTCCGCGTCGGCGCCGATCGCGAGCGTCCCCTTCTTGCCGTACATGCCGAAGATCTTCGCGGGCGCCGTCGAGGTGATCTCGACGAACCGGTTCATCGAGATCTTGTTCTGCGTCACACCTTCGTAGAGCAGGTGCAGCCGGGTCTCGACGCCGGGCATGCCGTTCGGGATCTTGGAGAAGTTGCCGCGGCCGAGCTCCTTCTGATCCTTCATGCAGAACGGGCAGTGATCGGTCGCCACGACCTGGAGGTCGTAGTTCGCGAGGCCACGCCACAGGTGATCGTGGTGATGCGCGGGCCGCAGCGGAGGCGTGCAGACGTAGCCTGCCCCCTTCCACTCGTTGCCTGGCTCGCCGCGCAGGTCGTCCTCGGAGCAGAACAGATACTGCGGGCAGGTCTCCGCGTAGGTCGGCAGGCCGCGATCGCGCGCCTCCATCACCCGCGCGAGCGCGCGCTGCGCCGACAGGTGGACCATGTAGACCGGGACCTTCGCCATCTCGGCGAGGGCGATCGCGCGCTCGGTGCCCGTCGCCTCGGCGACCTCGGGCCGCGTCAGCGCGTGATAGACCGGCGCGGTGTGG
>Ga0102851_10001023_pt1 | contig 15283 bp, 19 predicted proteins | sample Mud3Dept3metaG_FD_79558 | JGI IMG/M metagenome (GOLD analysis project Ga0102851, IMG submission 79558) | Freshwater wetland microbial communities from Ohio, USA, analyzing the effect of biotic and abiotic controls - Mud 3 Core 4 Depth 3... | ecosystem: Environmental > Aquatic > Freshwater >... | reverse complement strand
GGCATGCCCTTGAACAGGCTGGCGGCGAGGTTGGCCAACCCCTGGCCGGCGAAGTCGCGCGACACGTTGGGAAAATTGCCGTCCGGGTTCGGCACGCTGCGACTCACCCCGGCCGCCTGCACCAGCCCAATCAGGGCGATTGCGGCCGCCGCCGGCAGCAGCTCCACGACCAGTGACCACTGCGGCAGTTGCGGACTTGGCAGACCGGCCGGGATCGCGGTGATGTCGGCCACGGTGCGCACGCTGTCGAGCCCCGGCAGCTGCACCGCCACGGTCGCCGCCACCACCGCAATGATCATGGCGAAATTGCGCGCCGGGGTGCGTTCGACCAGAACGATCAGCGCGATCGCGCCGAGGCCGACCGCCAGCGTCGGGCCATGCACCTGCGCAAGGTTAAGCAGTAATTCCCACGCCTGCAGCACCGGGTTGCCGGCCGCGGCGCGGTAGCCGCTGAGCTCGCCGAGCTGGCCCAGGATGATGCGTACCATGATGCCGGTCATGAAACCGATCATCACTGCGTTCGACACGTAGCGGGTGATCGCACCGAGCCGCAGCAGCCCGAGCGCCAGCTGGATCGCGCCCACCAGGAAGGTCAGTACGATCAATGCGCTGACCAGCGCCTCGCCCTCGTAGCCGGTGAGCGCCCCACCGGTGGCGACCGCGATCGCACCGGTATTGGCGACGTACATGAGTTGCGAACTCATCGCAAGCGCCGCGATCGGTGTGGCGACCATCAGCGCATACAGCCCGTGCACCGGATTGAGTCCGGCCAACACTGCCGAGGCCAGGCCGTCGGGAATGGTCACGAGCGCAGTGGTCAGTCCGGCGGTGAGATCCTTGCCGGTGCGTTGCCGCGAGAACGGTCCGAACTTCGGAAAACGAAACCCCGACACGATGCTGACCTCCGCGCGGCTCTTTGGCGGCCGCGCCGGGGCACGATACACCGCGCCCGATCCTTCGGTAAAGGCGAATTGTCCGACAGAAATAATCCGATATTCCGTCTGGCGGTTCGTCCCTATCCTTGCATGTACAGGCACCGGTCCGGTAGATGCCGGTTGCCGCAAACCTGACTAACCAACCCATGGAGGTTCACATGTCTCTCATCTATGGCTTCCCCAGTGACGGTGTGGTCACCATCAACCGCGTGATCCTCAAGCCGCAGTACACTGTGGATGAGCTGCAGGAGCGCGTCGCCATGATGTGCGAGAACGTCAAGACCTACCACTCCGAAACCGGCTTCGTCGGCGGAATCGTGGTTCTTAACAGTGGTTCGGTTTCGAACGAAGGTTCGACCATCGGCAAACCGGTCGACAGTCCTCTCAAGGGCCGGGAGGCGCTGATCATCACTTTCTGGAAGAGCTTTGCCGAGCACGAGCGGTCGCACCGTTCCGACACCTTCCAGCCGCTGTTCAAGCAGGTGCTGGAACTGTGCGAGAACGGCAACGAGGAGATCGCCTACGATATGCTGTGGTCGGGCAAGGCCTACGACGAGGCCGAGGCCAAGGCGGCCCGGGAAGCGAAGGCACGCTACGCGGCCTGAGCCGATCAGTCGCAACCCCCCGAACCCCGCGCCCCGGCGCGGGGTTTTTTTGGCCGTTGCCGGATCGACCCCGGAGGCGAACGGCTGGGCGGATTGACGTGGCGCTCATGTATCGCTCCAGCTGAGCATCCGGGTCGCGCACGCCGGCGGCTGTTCGAGGCCACGCGCCAAGGGTGCCGGCATCCGCACCGGGGAAGTGAAGGCGGCGCAAACAAGTCACGGGCGCGGGGACCTGTCCCGCGCGCCCGTTCCCTTTCAACCCGGGGTAATGATCTCCCGGGCAGACTCGCCGGCGATGGCCGGCATCCGGAAAATGGCGATCCGTCACGCCAGCGGCGACGGATCGGCAGTACCAATGGAGATCCTGACATGAGCACGATCGTCCGCTACAGCTACGCCGCACTCGGCAGCGTGATGCTGCTGCTCGGCCTGATCGGGTTCGTGTTGCCGGTGATGCCCGGTACGGTGTTCCTGCTGGTCGCCGCCTGGGCGTTCGCCCGCTCGGTGCCGGCCGTGCATCGCTGGCTGCACGGGCACCGCTGGTTCGGACCGGTGCTCCAGCGCTGGGAGCGCGGGCGCTGCGTCGACCGCAGGACCAAGTGGCTGGCCTCCGCCATGCTCGGCGTGTCGGCCGTGGTCAGCGGCGCGCTGCTCGCCGACCGCCCGTTTGCGCTGCTGGCGGTCCTGGCGGTGATGGCTGCAGTGCTCGCCTACCTGCACACCCGCGCCACCTGCCGGGTGCGGCACTGAGTCCATCACACTCCAGCCCACCATCCGATCAGACGCGGCCACAGCCGGCTGAACTCGACCGCCAGGATTAACGCCCAGGCGAGGATCGCCAGGCCGGCGGCGGCTGCGGCGATGTCCTTGATCACCTTGATGCGCTCGTTCTCGCGCGGCTCGAGGAAATCGCACACCGCCTCGACAGCACTGTTGAGCAGCTCGGACGCCAGCACCAGCGCGGTGGCGACCAGCACCAGCAGTGCGTCCAGCCACTGGCGGAACGCGAACGCCGCCCCCAGCACCAGTGCCGACAGCAGCAGCTTGTAGGCCACACTGAAGTCGTACAGCACGGCGTAGCGCAGTCCGGACAGCACCGTGCGGATCTTGCGCAGCGGGTGGTAACCGGGCTCGCCGGTACCGAGGAACTTGTTGCGCATCACCCGCCCCGGCGATCCACGATTCAGGCTTGGCGAAAGACGTCACCGCGACCGGCATCGCTGATCGCCAGCACCGCCGGGTGCTTGATGCGGCGTTCGGCCGAGATCGCATAGTAGCGCGCCCGAATGCGGTCGGTGCGGCCGATGGCCACGACGCCGTGTTCGCGCTTCACTTCGCGTTCGATTGCGCTCGGCGCCGCAAATACCCCGTGGCCCGCCTGGCCGAAGGCCTTGAGCAGGGCGCTGTCCTGGAACTCGGCCACGATCCGCGGCCGTAGGCCCTCGGCCTCCAGCCAGTCGTCGAGCGCGCGCCGCAACAGCGAGTGGCCGCTCGGCACCAGCAGCGGCGCGCCGTCGAGCGATGCCGGAAAGCGCCGCGCGAGGCGACGCGCCAGCGCCGGGGCCGCGAAGAAGGTGGTGCCGCACTCGCCGAGCAGGTGGCTGTAGGCACGCACGTGCACGCTCGCCTGCAGCGGGCTGTCGGCGATCACCACGTCGAGGTGGTGCACCGCCAGCTCGCCGAGCAGCTCGTCGAGCGCGCCCTCGCGGCACACGAGCTGCGGCGGCTCGGCGAGCGCCAGCGCCGGTTCCAGCAGGCGATAGGCGATCAGCTTCGGTACCGCGTCGGCGACCCCGACCCGCAGCATGCCGGCGCCGCGCGGACTGCCGCCCTTGAGCACGCTCTCGAGCTCGGCGCCGACGCGGAACATCTCGTCGGCATACTGGAACAGCAGCGCGCCGGAATCCGTCAGCGCCAGGCCGCGGCCCTGCTTGCGGAACAGCTTGGCCCCGAGCGTCTCCTCCAGGGTTCGCAGCTGGCCGCTGATGGTCTGGGGCGTCACGAACAGCGCCTCCGAGGCGCGCGCGATCGAACCCTTGCGGGCCACGACCCAGAAGTAGTAGACGTGGTTGTAGTTGAGGTGGGCCATGCGCGGAGTGCTCAGGCCCGGTTGTCGGGCGCGCGACGGCGCGGCACCAGCAGGCTGGCCACCACCGAGGCGGCGATCACCACTCCCACCACCCCGAGCGCGACCGCGATCGGGATCTTGTAGAAATCGAGCAGCAGCATCTTGGCGCCGATGAATACCAGGACCATGGCAAGGCCGTACTTGAGCAGGTGAAACCGGTCGGCAATATCGGCCAGCAGGAAGTACATGGCGCGCAGCCCGAGGATCGCGAAGATGTTGGAGGTGAACACGATGAACGGATCGTCGGTCACCGCGAAGATCGCCGGGATGCTGTCGACCGCGAACACCAGGTCGGTGATCTCGATCAGCACCAGCACCAGGAACAGCGGCGTGAACCACAGCACGCCGTTGCGCCGCACGGTGAAACGCTCGCCGTGGTACTCGTCGGTGATGCGCAGGTGCCCGCGCATCCAGCGCAGCACCGGGTTTTTCGCCAGGTCCGGCTCCTGCTCGGCGAACACCAGCATCTTGATGCCGGTGATCACCAGGAACGCGCCGAACAGGTACAGGATCCAGTGGAATTTCGCCAGCAGCACCGCACCCACCAGAATCATGACCGCGCGCATCACGATCGCCCCGAGTACCCCGTACAGCAGCACCCGTCGCTGGTACTCGGCCGGCACGGCGAAAAACCCGAAGATCATGATGAACACGAAGATGTTGTCGACCGCCAGCGACTTCTCGATCAGGTAGCCGGTCAGGAACTCGAGCGCCTTGTCGTTGGCGATCTCGCGACCGACGCTTCCATCCAGGTACCACCAGAACCAGGCGTTGAAGGCCAGCGCCAGCAGCACCCACACCGCCGACCAGGCGGCGGCCTCGCGCACGGAGACCTTGTGCGAACCCCGGGCCTGCAGAAAATACATGTCGACCGCGATCATGGCGACCACGAACGCCACGAATCCCGCCCACATCCACCAGCTGGCAACGGTCTCGATCATTCGGCGCTGTCTCAGGGGGCCCGGGTCACCGCGATCACTCGCTGCCCGCCCGGTCCTCCGGGTACGGCAGCTTCAGGTGCCCGTAGCGGATCGCCACCACCGACAGCGCCAGCACCAGGATCGCCAGCGCCAGCGCCACCATCATCCAGCCATCCATCTCCTTCATGCCGATGATGATGTAGCGGGCGATGGCGACCATGGCGATGTAGATCGGGTAGCGCACCGGCAGCTTGCCGCTCCGGAAGTACAGCCCGACCATGGTGAGGATCTCGAGGAAAATGAACAGCAGCAGGATGTCCGGCAGCAGAACTTTACCCTGCTCGAACATCAGTACCACCTCCTGGCCGATCGCCACCACGGTGGCGATCGTGATCAGTACCAGGCCGATGTTCTCGAGCAGGGTCAGGGCCTTGAGGATGCGGGTACTGCGGGGCGGGGTCTTGGGCATGATGTCCTCCGTGGCCTGATTCTACCCGGGAACCCCGCCATCTTGTAGGAGCGGCGCCCTCGCCGCGATGCCTTTGACCCTCGTCGACTCAGCCGAATATCGACCCGGCGCTTATATATAGGGCGGGGTCCTGCCCCACCAAATATGTTGAACAATTGTGTCGCGGGTGGGGCAGTGTCGTAGGTTGGGGTGAGCGCAGCGAACCCCAACGTGCGTGGCCTGACAAGGCGCTGTTGTTGGGGTTCGCTGCGCTCACCCCAACCTACAAAACCATATTCAAGGAGACGGTGGGGTCAGAGGTTACATCTCGGGATCCCGCCAGGCGACGACCCAAATCCTTCCCCCTACTCCGCGAGCAGCGTAATGCTCGCCACGGCGGTCGCCTTGTCGATGACGACCTCGACCTCGCAATACTCGGTGTTCTCGGAAAGCGGCGTCGGGTCGTCGGCGCAGCTGCAGCCGGCGACGATTCCGGCGTAGAAGATGCCGGCCTTGACCCGGATCGCGCCGGTGTCGTCCGCGACCCGCTTGACCATGACGTCGATGCTGTTGTCGAGCGCCACGCTGCTGGCCGACAGGCCCTGCTGCAGCGGCAGGCGCCCGGCGCCGAGCAGTTGCAGCTCACGCTTCAGGACGGCTTCAAACTCGGCGGTCCCCCAGACACTCAGGGCACGGTTCAATCGAATCATTTCTGGTGCATCGATAGCGGACATGAAGGCTGCGGTCGAGTGGCCCGGCCGCTCATGCTGGCGACGGCCGACCGATTGCCTCGCCACTCCGGTACACGGCTTGGACGCATCGACGGCCGTTGTCGTCTGGGCGGTGGGCGACTGCTTGTCAGGCACCGGCATCCTGCCCGTTGCCAAGACTATCGTAAGGCTCCTGCCGGGGTTCCGCTACTCGCCCGATGTCCTGACCTGCTCTTCCAGAATATCCAGAAGTTCGACCAGGGATTTCGAGATCGCACACAGGTGAGTCATCTGCTCCTTCGCCTTGTCCATCTTTCCCTTCGCGGCGAACTCAAAGACCTGCCGATAGGTTGCATGCATCACCTCGTGCGGCCCCTCGATGTCATTGAACACCGACATGTGACTGAGGGTGGCGCGGCCGTCCCCATAGTACCAACGACCAAACTCGCAATCGGTGTGCTGAACCGGAGCCTTGTCTTCGGCGACCTTGAGCCCGGCGACGATGGCCTGGGCATAGGAGCGCCATTTGATGTGTGACGACTTGGCCTTTTGTATGCGCTGAATCAGCTCTTGCTTATTCATCTAACCCTCCAGTTTGATGTGCAGGCCGTGGCCTGACCCACTGAAGGTGCAACAATCATGCCCGCTCCGGACGCCGTGTCAGCAAGTTGATCGCCACTCCAGCATCTCGCGGCTGCGCCGGCACTTTCCGATTACGGGGTCACTGATTCAGCCACCAAATGGGGCGCGTGGTAGCGGACCCTCGGCAGGGCAAGACTGGGGCCAAGGGAAGAAGAGCCATGAGGGATTTCGTCACTTTGACCCTTTTCGGCCAGGAGAATGGCCCCGGCCGGACATCACGGTACGTACTTGCGACAGTTCCGCCCCCTAGACCACTCCAATGAAACCGTGGCACGCCGTGAGTACTTCAGGCGGCGCCCGCTGATCCGGTGATCCGCCGCCACGCCCACGCCAGGATCGGCTGCAGCCGCGGCGGCAACAGGCGCTGCGCCTCGGCGTGACCAACCCAGCGAAACTCGTCGTGCTCCGGGCGCCCGAGCTCGGGATTGATCGGCAGCGTCACCGCGGAGCGGCCGGTGGCAGCGAGGAAATAGGTCGCGACCTTGCGGTCGCCGTACGGTTCGGTGTCGATCGAGTCGTGGCCCCAGCGGAACTCGAGTTCGGCGAGACCGGTCTCCTCGGCGGTTTCGCGGCGCGCGGCCGCCAGCGGCGATTCGCCCGGCTCGATCAGGCCCTTGGGGAAATCCCAGTAGCGATAGGCACGCAACACCAGGAACTTCCAGCCGTCGGGCTCGGCACGCACGACCACAATGCCGGCGGAGCGGTGTTTGACGGGTGGCTGCATGCGGGGAGTTTACACCGCGCGCGGACCGGCGGTGACAGCGGCCGGCTGCCACCGCATACTGGATCGATGTTCCGCAAGGACCTTCTCGAACTGCTGCGCGATACACCGCGCAGCATCGCCGACATCGCCCGCCTGCTCGAGCTCGAGCCGAAGGATGTCGAGGACGACCTGCGCCACCTGATCAGGAGCGTCAAGCACACCGGCTATCGGGTCTCGGTCACACCGGCCGAATGCCGCCACTGCGGCTTCCGCTTCCACGCCGACAAGCTCAACAAGCCCGGCAAATGCCCGCACTGCCACGAGACCTGGATCAGCCCGCCGCTGGTCCGGATCGAAGGCCCCGCGCCGTGAGCGATGCACTGGCGGTCCGCGTCGAGTGCTACGCCGGCCACCGCGGCGAGCAGGAACCGCGTCGGCTGTTCGTCGGCGAGCGCGGCATTGAAGTCGAAGAGATCCTCGACCGCTGGCTGGCCCCCGACCACCGCTACTTCAAGCTGCGCGGGGATGACGGCGGCATCTACATCCTGCGACATGACGGCGTACAGGATCGCTGGGAGCTGGCTGTGTATGAGCGCGGCGCGCACTGACTAGCCGGCGACCGGACCCACCGGCAGCAGATACAGTGGCTGCTCCTCGTCGGTCAGCACCAGCAGCCGCTGCACGCCGGCGTCATCAAATGCCCCGACAGTCGCCGCACCCAGCCCGAGGGTGACCGCCATGAGGCAGACATTCTGCGCCGCATGCCCTGCCTCCAGGTGCACATACTGCACCGCCCGCTCCCGGTACTTGCGCGCCGTGCGCCGGTAAAACGCCGTCATCACCAGCACCGCCGCGGCCTCCGCCAGCCACGCCTGCCCGAGCGCCGCCTCGGCGAGCGCGGCGCGCTGGTCGCCGTCGATAAGCGGTTGCAGCGCGTGCCGGTCCGGCTGGTAGCGGTACACCCCGGCCGGCAGCTCGCGTACGCCATCGCCGGTCACGGTGTAGAGCTCCAGCGGATAGAGTGCACCGGCCGAGGGCGCGGTGCGCAGCCCCTCTTGCGCCGTCACGCCCTGCGCGGCCCACAGCAGTGCAGCGAACGCACTGAATTCGATCGGCCTGGCCGCGAACTCACGCACCGTGCGCCGCGCCGCGAGCAGGCGCGCGAGCGGTTGCCGGGTGTCGACCTTCGGCAGCGACACAGTCTGACGCATGGCAGGACCCCCCCTTGTTTCCTGCGCATGGTGCACGCCGCGGCGCGGGCAATCATTGATCCTGCTCAAATCCGGCGGTCTTCAGCCCGCGGAGGGCTTGCTCCCACAACTGTTCGCGCTTGTGGCGCGGGGACAGAATCCGGCCAATTCAGACTCAGCCAATTGCCGACACAGGCCTATGTGCCGGTCCCGGATCTTCCGTGTTAACCCGTTATATGGTCTAGCAGTCGTCCCCGGTTTCGAGGGCGCGCAATCGGGCCCAGAACTCATTGGACCGGGTTCGCGTATTCTCGTCCGGCGACAACGCGAGCCTCTTCAAAATCGTCCGCAGGCGCTCAAGCTGCCGCTTGTGAAATACAGCGGCTTCGATCAGTGACAAACTGCAGTCCACCATGTCCAGATCCTGTTCAGTGGTGCGGTCCGTGATGGGAAACAGCGCTTCATACTGCTCGCGCCTCCGTTCGAGACCCTGTTGCTTCTTCCGGCAGTCAACGCACCTGATGCAATCGGCTTCGAGCGCGAAGCCCAGATCTTCGTACCAATACTTCTGCTCCTCTGCGAAAAAGATGAACGGCCGACCGCAATCGCGGCATTGTCGCTTCACGTCATAGTAGTGGCTCACCGGCACGGTGGCCGGTGACTGCCGCGACAAATCGGCGGGGATCGCGGTATTGGGGATACGGGACTCCCTCGGCGAGTGCCAGTGCAGGAAAACGCGTCCGCCATAATCGGCCTCCGGATTCAGCCCCGTAATCCGCGGCCGCCGGCCGTAACGCGGATGTCTGACGAACTCGCGGTAGTCTTCCCCGGGTGCCATACGGTCCTCTCGACGACTTACGTCCGAGTGCCACGACGCGGTTGCGACGGCTTCCGAATTATCGGAGCCGGATCACCGAATTGGTCAATATCAGGGAACACCTTGATCTGACCCCGGCATGTTCACGCGGCCTGCGGCACCACCGGGGCAAGAGCAGCAGCGATCGTCAACAGGCGCCGCACAAGCCGCTTCATCCGAATCTTCCTCTGTCACAAACGGGAAACCGCGCGGTAACCGGGACACACGGAAAAAACGCTGCCCCGCACGTTCTTCCGAACCTCACGGGCTAAGGCCCGGCAACCTGACGTATCCACAGAACGACGTCACCGGCCGCAGCACCGGGCGCGCTCAAGTGATCCGAGTCGGGCTCGTACATGCGGGTTTGCGGATGCGGCGGGAGGGCCCCGAAATTGTCGTGCTTGCTCTTGACCAGGCCGGGATAGTCACGCTTGGGGGCAACATAGAGCACGGGCGTACCGGCCTTCACGCTCTTGAACACACGCGTGGTATGCGCCCCGTTCGGGTCGAACCAGTTCAGGTAGATGGCCGCGGTCGTCGCGACCGGGCTGGTTCCGCGCGAACCCTCAAAGTCGGCGAACTCCGCCTTCTCGTTGCCGCGACCCTCGTCAACCATGCGTCGGGCCGCGGCAACATGCTGCCCCAGCGCGGTGACAAACACCTGGGCGTCCACCTGACCACCCGGTGCAATTGCCACCACACCGTCGACCTTGTGCACTCCGCCGTAGTGGAGAGCGAACAACCCGCCCTGGCTGTGGCCGGCCACGAATACCTTGCGCGCCCCTTTGGCACGCATTGCATCCAGCGCCCGTGTGATTTCATCCACGGCACCATTCATGTCGACGTCGTAATGGCGGCTGCCGGACCAGGGCATTTCCAGGTTGGCGACCTGGAAACCCTCACGTTCAAGCACCGACGCCAACTCGTCGACAAACTTGCCTGGCTTGCCGCCTTTGCCGTGCATGAGGACCACACCGACCTCGGACGCGGCGGGTGCCGCTTGCAGCGATGGCGACGACAGGGAGGTCGCCAGAGTCAGAAGAAAAACAGCGGCAAGACGCAACGCGTAAATCATGTTCGCACCCGGCGGCCGCCAATCGGGCCAAGTCAGTTCGACGATCTTTACAAGTGGGTTTTGAGTCAACACAAAATGGGCGTCATGGCGAAAGAGAAATTGGTACCCATTGTTATAGACGATTCCTCCCTGACCTGCATTTTCTGCATCATGTCGCCTTCTCGAGTTCCAGATTTCCGTCGATGAACTTGAGATTGAACCTGAGCCTGGCAATGCGCCATTGTCCTTCGACCTGCGCGAGCTCAAGCTCGTACGTGCCGACGAACCGCCGGGTCTTCGGCTCCGCGACGATATCGCTCCGGTGATGGAGGGCAATCCCGTAGCATCGGACCGTTGCGCGCGAGCCGATGACCGTGGTCCGGACGTTCCCGATCTGGTGGTGAACATGACTCAAGGGCTTGAATCCCTCGGCCCAGGCCGCGGCGACTTGAGCGGGGGTCATGCTGGCGGGGCTGCCTCCCACCATCGACGTCATATCGAGAACGAAGGGGTCGGTGAAGCAGGTCTTGAGGGTCGCCCAGTCGCGCTCGTCGGTTGCCACGAACATCCCGACGACGAGGTCTTCGATCTCCTGGCGGATGGCGAGAATTTCCGATGTACCGGACATGGGTGCTGTTCCTCCTCCGTGAATGCGGGGCGCCGAAAATGCGGGTCGGCGTGGAAATATCTCCAGTATATACATCAACCCCTCCCGGCCCCGGGCTTCGCATCGGCGCGGCTCGCCTTCCTCCGCTTGACGAAGAACCAGGCGTACAACAACGCCAGCAGCAGCACGTTGGGCACGAAGATGCGCAGATCTCCCCACGGCAGGCCGTCAAAATGCGCATCCGAGAGCGGCCACAGAAAGGGCGTGGGGAAGAAGGCGTCGTCATGGGTAAGGATGTCCATCCCGAGATGCAGACCCCAGGCGCCCATTTCCAGCAACGGCTTGCCACGCAGCAGCCACACGACTCCGAAGACAAGACCAAACACCAGCAGGCTGTGCGTCAGGTTGTAGAGCTGGTAGACGTAGGCCGGAATCAGCGACGCGTCCGGCGGATGGCCCAGGCCACGAAGGAACTCCAGGCCATGCAACCACAGGCCGCCGGCAAACAGCGGTCCGAAAGAAAAGAGATCCGGCGCCATGCCGAACAGCACGGCCGTCCAGAAGCTCTTGCGGTTGCTGCGACCGAGGGCGATGCCGCCCCAGAGACCGTGGGAAAGAATGTCCATGTGCGGAAATTTCAGGTCCGAGAGGTATTGTCTGTCAATATAGGCAATAATTCCCATCTGATCCGAATGGCGCGTACTTACGCGCCCGAAATTCAGAAGACCGCCGCCGGAGCCGTTGCGCCGCAATCCGTCGCCCGCATGGAGCGCAGCGAAATGCGGAGGCGCCATCGGCAAGAGCGCGCATTTCCCGGATTGCGCTGCACTCCATCCGGGCTGCATACCCGGTTGGTCGCCGGGTCGGGGCTTAAGTAACTGCCATCGCCGTCTGATCCGAGCTCTCAGGAAACAGCGTCGACCATGAACACCATGAAGAAAAACGTCTGGCTGCTGGCACTCTGCCAGGCACTGATGAACACCGGCAACGTGCTGCTGATCGCCACCTCGGCACTGGTCGGCTACCAGCTGGCCGACGACAAGTCGCTCGCCACGCTGCCGCTGGCGCTACAGTTTGTCGGGACGATGGTCACCAGCATCCCGGCGTCGATGCTGATGAAGCACATCGGCCGCCGCGCCGGCTTCATGATCGGCTCCCTGCTCGGGTTCGCCGGCGCCGGCCTGGCGGCGTGGGCGATCGCGCACAGCAGCTTCGGCTGGTTCTGCCTGGCGGCCTTCCTGTTCGGCGCCTTCAATGGCTTCGGGACGTACTACCGGTTCGCGGCCGCCGATGTCGCGACCGACGATTACCGCAGCACCGCGATCTCCTACGTGATGGCCGGCGGCGTGCTCGCGGCGATCGTCGGGCCGAACCTCGCCAGCTGGACCAAGGGCTGGATGGGCGCGGTCCCGTTCGTGGGCAGCTACGTCGCACTGCTCGGGCTTTATGTCGCCTCGCTGCTGGCGCTGCTGTTTCTCGACATCCCGCGCCCGGACGCGCATGAGCAGCACGACAGCGGCCGGCCGCTGCGCGAGATCGCGGCGCAGGGCACCTTCCGGGTCGCGGTGCTGGCCGCCGCCATCGGCTACGGGGTGATGATGCTGGTGATGACCGCCACCCCGCTCGCCATGCACCACCACGCCCACCCGTTCGCCGACACCGCATTCGTCATCGAGTGGCACGTGCTCGGCATGTTCGCCCCGTCGTTCGTTACCGGCCGGCTCATCCACCGCTTCGGCACCGCCAACATCCTGCTCGCCGGGGTGGTGCTCAACCTGCTGTGCGTCGTGGTCAACCTGCTCGGCACCGGGGTGCCGTACTTCTGGGCCGGCCTGGTGCTGCTCGGGGTGGGCTGGAATTTCCTGTTCATCGGCGGCACCACCCTGCTCACCGAGACCTACCGCGCCGAGGAAAAGGCCAAGGTCCAGGCGTTCAACGATTTCACCGTGTTCACCGTCGTCACCGCCGCCAGCTTCTCGGCCGGGGCGCTGCAGCATCAGTTCGGCTGGGAGGTGGTGAACATCGGGGTGCTGCCGCCGATCCTGGTGGTGCTGGCGGCGGTGCTGTGGCTGAAGGCGAGGCCGCGGGTGGCCGCAACGGTGATCTAGTCAGGCAGGGTGCGCACGACTTGTCGTGCCCACCCTACTGTGTTGCCCTAATCCTTATTCATTTCATTACCGGCTCAGCACCCGGACCATTTCCTGCCATGCCGGTTTGTATTGTGCCGGCGCATTATCAAGGCCGGAACGGGCAAGCTGGAGCGGTGTTTTCCCGTTCACCGGCGTGTTTTTGTTCGCGCCGCGTTCCAGGAGCACTTTTACAACCTCGACGTGCCCCGCCTGGGTGGCAAGGAAGACCGGCGTATAGAGTCCTGCATTCGCATCGTTGGGATTGGCGCCGCGTTCGAGCAGCAGCCGCACCACCGGTGCATGCCCCTTTGTCGCAGCGTAGGCAATAAGGGTTATGTAATAAGTATTCCGCCCCTCTCTCAGACTGCTGCGACTGTGGACATCGGCGCCCTGTTTCAGCAGCATGCGCAACATGGCGACGTCGCCATTGAAGGCGGGGGCAAATACCAGCGGGACCTCGATGCCGCTGTAGTCCAGCGTAGGGTCTTCTATTTTTATCAGATCGACTTTGGTGTCGACGGGTGCGCCCTTTTTCAGGAGCAGCTCCGCGGCCGCAACATCGCGGGCGAGCACTGCAACGACAACCGGTGCACTGGCATCGCAGGGAAGGCGGCGAGGTTTGAGAAGGAGATCCTTACGGCTCTTGAGATCATCGGCCAGGTCGTCCAGCCCCTCTTGCCTGGCGATCATCGCGTCCTGCCGGCGAACGTGCTCGGTTTCGCGGAGGACGCCGGCGAGATCGCGGTCGTAATAATGGAGCCACGCCATCACCACATGCCCGAAAGGACGGTCTCGCATCTCGATCGCCTGCTTGGCGTCTTCTCGCGCACCCTTCAAATTACCGCTCTGCAATCTGATGTACGCGCGCTCTGCATAGACGTTGCTTTGAACCCAGTCGCGCCCCGTCTTGCAATCGGCATTATGGGACTCCCGCTCCCGCTGCTTCGATTCGTAGACCGTATACTTGTCTTTGTTGCGACCGCTGCCCGTTTCGTAACTGTAGAGTTCTTTGTCGATTGGCGACGCCATCCTGCAGCCGACATAATCACGCGTGGTCGACTGGAGGCTGAGGTCATAGTATTTCTCGGCATTCGCATAGTCCTGCCTGCATGCGTACTTGTGCGCCTCCAATTCATAGCTTGCCGGCGTCTTCGTCGTGAACCACGTAGAGCAGCCGGCTGACAGCATCAGCACCGCAGCCGCGAGCAAGAAGTAATGCCGGTATGCGGTCGGCATGATGCCACGAGATTTTCCCGTCGTTCTTGATTGTTCCCTGCAGCGCATCTCATCTCCCCCTTTTTTGAGTTAAAGGTGAATCTGGTGTACGCACCCCACCCCGCATGAGCTGAAGCGGTGGCGGTTTCCGCTGAGAACCTGATTGCCGAAGTCGGAATCTCGACCAGCCACAGGAAATCATCCACCATTAACCAGAATAACGAGAAGTTCCCGGAGGGTCCATCGGACATCGGTCCGGGACTGGAAGGCCTCATTCACCGGGGTGCACGCCAGGTAATCCGGCAGGCGATCGACGCGGAGTTCGCGCAATCGCTCGAACACTACAGCAACGTCAAGACGCTTGCCGGTGCGCCGTCGTGCGCGACGGCTATCTGCCCGAGCGCAAGATCCCGACTGCCGTCGGGCCGGCGATCGTGACGGTGCCGAAAGTGCGCGACCGCTCGAAATCCGGCGTCAAAATCAAAAATCAATCCGGGTCAGAGAAGAATTGTTGCTTATATTAGAAACAATTCCTCTCTGACCCGGGTTTTGTGACCCGGGTTTTGGTTCGTTGAATAACCATGCCGCGATGTTTTTCCCATCGCGGCGAGGGCGCCGCTCCTACAAAAAAGATGCCCCGACGTCCTTCGTAGGGCGCAATGAGCGCAGCGAATTGCGCCGCATGCCCCGAGATCAACGGCTCCACGCGGCCCGCGTAGGCACCCGCCCACCCTGCCAAATTACCAGAACTATCGGTTCGCCTTGATGCGGATGCGCTTCAACAGCTCCCACACCGGCAACGCCGCGAGACCGCCGACCACCCCGCTCAGGTAGGAGGGAATGCCGGCGTCGAAGACATTGCGCCACACCAGGCCGGCCACGAGACTGGCCACCAGCATGGCGAGGACCGTGATTGTCAGTCGCTGCCAGAGTTGCATAGGCTTCATCGTCCAGAAGATCGAGATAATCCGTGCCAGCCAAACACAGCGACACGACCCGTCGTGCCCACCAAGACTATCTACCGGCACCCATCAAATGCGTCGCCAACGCATGATACGCCGGCAAGTAGGTCTGGTCGTTGGCGGCGTTGCCGGCAAGCGGGTGCGAGGCGTAGCGGGCGATCACCATCTGGGCGGTGGGG
>Ga0102851_10001022_pt1 | contig 15284 bp, 19 predicted proteins | sample Mud3Dept3metaG_FD_79558 | JGI IMG/M metagenome (GOLD analysis project Ga0102851, IMG submission 79558) | Freshwater wetland microbial communities from Ohio, USA, analyzing the effect of biotic and abiotic controls - Mud 3 Core 4 Depth 3... | ecosystem: Environmental > Aquatic > Freshwater >... | reverse complement strand
TACGATCAGCAGCCTGATTATATCTTCCATAAATATTCAATGCAACCTCCTCTTTTGCCGCATCTTTCGCACCCGCATCGAATATCTTCACGATCTCGGGAATAGCATCTTTCGACAAAGAATTTATATAATAATAGTCGATCTCTTTCCCTGAATTCAATCTCTCAACATTAATTTTTGCAATCAACGCGTCGGGATTTATAATATTGATAAAAAGCCACAATCCTCCGGATATCCAAAACATGGAATAATAAACAAACGTCTGCTTTTTCCCATAAAATATTTTTATAAAAAGCACAATAAATGCCGAGAAGACCCAAAACAAGAATGCAATAGCGATAAATCTTGATAACGTGAGCCCGTAGTCGTCCACGTATAGCGCAAAGCGCTTGAATGCTGAAAATATGATTATTGTAATTTCCGCAATAATGGCCGCCTCGGAGATTTTAAGCATCTTGATCTGTTTTGCATTTTCTCTCTTCGCCGATTTTTCCAGCCCATGGATCATCAAAAAAGAAACAACAGCTACGGCAATAAGCTCAAAAAAACCCTTTTTTGCATAGCTGGAATATGTTATCGTTTCGCTCAATCCCCAGACATAATCTCTGCCTCCGAAAAGGTAAAAGAATTGAAAAATTATGAACGCCAAAAAAAGGATTTCCACCAGTGAAAGGACTGTAAGGGATTCAATGAAACCCAGCATCCTGTTTTCTTTTTCCTCGACGGATAATCCCTCAGATTTTTCTCCCGAAGTAATTCTGGAAAAAATTCCGAGAAAAAAACACGATGCGACAAAAATGACAAGCATGTGATAGATTGGTTCAAAATCAATGTCAACATGGCCCAGTTTTGCGACATATGCCTGGATAACCGCATCCGAAGAATAAAGCAGCCATCCCAATATTGCAAGAATAGGGATTGCCATAGCAACACCGCGAGTAACCGCCCAAAAATCTTTCGAGCCATATTTACTTTCCACATTTCCGGCCGGAATATATTTTTTGGCAAATTTTTCCGCCGTCGCAAATGATCCGAGAACATAATACAGAGGAAATTTGATATATTCCAATAATTGAAATTTATGCTGATAGTTATGGGAAAAAGTTGAGACTAGTAGAGCGACGAGATAGAGAATACCCAAGGTATCAAAAAAAATCAAGAATTTGCTGGATCGCGAAATTATAGCGAATGAAAGCAACAAAACCAATCCACCGATCAATATCTGGTTCATTTCCACTTTTACTTTGAATTTATGAACCAGAACTAGCAATGAAAAAATGGCCAGTGAGTTAAAAACAAAAAACGATATCCCGCTCGTATTCTTAAACAGCAGATAATCAGCCAAAACTCCAAGAACCAACGCAAAAAAACCGATCAAATATACGTTATTTTTTTCACTTCGCATATTTATAATATGTTTACAATTAACCTGTATATAACATTCTAGCACACATTGCTTTTATAAAAAACACCCCATCCGTGGACGGGGTGTCTTCTATCCTGAACTTTTATGTCTGATCGTTTATGCAAAATGCGCGAATGCCCTGTTCGCCTCGGCCATTTTCTGCACATCATCCCTCTTCTTCATGGCTGAACCTGTTCCATTCATGATATCCAGCATCTCTTCCGCGATTCTCTTTGCCATCGGCTTTCCTTTTCTCGCATCGGCGGCAAGCATGATCCATCTGAATGCGAGCTGGATCCTTCGATCGCCTCTCACTTCCATCGGAACTTGGTATGTTGCGCCTCCGATCCTTTTTGACTTCACTTCGAGAATCGGAGCGACTTTGTTGATAGCACTCTCGAAAGTTTCGAGCGGCTCTTTTTTCGTCTTTTCCTTGATCGCTTCAAGGCATCCATAGACCACTCTCGTTGCAACGCTCTTCTTCCCTTCTTTGGTTATATAGTTGATGAGCCGGGAAACCAGCATGCTGTTATATTTTGAATCCGGCCTTATGCCTCTGTCTATTCTTTTTTTTCTTCTTCCCATAGTTTTCTAGTTATAAAAATTGATTTTATTATTAATCCTGAAGATATTCGCGCTTGCATTTGTGAATTATTCGTGTATTCCCATTTGTGTGCGTTCGTGCTATTTCGGCTTCTTCATTCCGTATTTGCTTCTTTCCTGCTTCCTTCCTTCAACGCCAGTCGCATCCAGAACGCCTCGGACGATGTGATATCTTACGCCCGGAAGGTCTTTCACTCTTCCGCCTCTGATAACGACCACAGAATGTTCCTGCAAAGTGTGTCCGATTCCGGGAATATATGCGGTCACTTCGACGCCATTCGTAAGCTTGACCCTTGCGATCTTTCGAAGAGCTGAGTTCGGTTTCTTCGGGGTCATGGTTCCAACCTTCACGCAAACACCTCTCTTGAAAGGATTCCCCTTCTTGCTGATCGAAGGCTTGTTTTGTATATAATTAAAATTTTTCTGAAGTGCCGGAGTTTTCGATTTACTTCGCACCTTTTTTCTCGGATGTCTGATCAGTTGTTGTATTGTTGACATTTGATCTTGAATTAAATTTATTTAATGTATTAAAGCATTTAAAATAACACAAAAGCAATATCGCTTTGTGGTATATTTGCCTGAATATGCTGTAATTACTATGAAATCAGCTTACCAAAGAATATCATTTATGTCAAGAATCCCTATGAATTCAATATGACCATGAGCAGCTGGGAACTTCCCGTGATAAGATCGAACAAGAACACCAGAAGCGGCACCAATATATAGTCGAATCCGAACAAAATGAATGCGATAAGGATCAGAAGATAATTCCGCTCTAAAAATTCCCTGACGCCGTGCATTGAATAAGGCATGAGATGAAAAAGCACCTTTGAACCGTCCAATGGCGGAATCGGCATAAGATTGAAAAGCGCGAGCATGATGTTATAGAGCACAATAACTCCGAAAAGCATTACAACCCTGTCATCAATGGCTGAGCCTTGGAGCACATAGATCCTTATGGCTATTCCAAAAATTAGCGCGATGAGCAGATTGGAGCCTGGCCCGGCAAGACCGACCAGGGCAGGACCGTTTTTCTGATCTTTCAGATTATAGGGATTGTATGGAACCGGCTTTGCCCATCCCACCATGAATCCCGAAGTAACAAGCAATACGATCGGAACGATGACCGATCCCAACGGATCAAGGTGCGCAAGCGGATTCAAAGTAAGCCTGCCCATATACCTCGCAGTCGGATCGCCAAGCTTGTCCGCCATCCAGCCGTGGGAATATTCATGTATCACGGCGGAAAATATCAGCACGATTATTGAAAATATCTGCAATGTTTCACTCATACTTGCCAAAATTAATAATTTAGTTTAATATACATACGTTGTTAACCAATTAGTTTAATTATCACCTATATGAGCAGAGCATGTCAAGTTTGCGGCCGAGGCACGAGATCAAGCCAGTCAAGAAGCCATTCGAATATCGCAACAAAGAGAAAACAGTTTATCAATGTCCAGAAAAGAAGCATCGACGGAGAGACGATCAAGATCTGCACAAAATGCCTCAAAACCAGATCGAAAAACAAGTTGCAATAGATTTTTCGCTGTTAAAATGGAACAAAAAAACAGGCCGCGCGCCTGCTTTTTTAATACTATTTCTTCCCAAAAAACATTTCAGCCTCATCCTCCATTTTCTTGAGCCGCGTGTAATAGTCGGGAAATTCATTGAGATGCGCAAGAGCGATCTTTCCCGTCATGACAGGATCATCGTTCGTCACATTCGTGTTCGCATCAACAATCCCGTGTTCCAGCTCCACATCCATTCCCATCCTGAACTGTTCAACATCGAACTTGTCCCATTTGATCCCGATCGACCTTCCGACCCTTTCCGCCTCATCTATAGAAAAATGCTTTTTTCCACTCATGGTTTTATGTTTATTGTTGATTAATATCGAAAATGCATAATTTATTCCAGGATCCGCATCATGTAAAAAAAATCTCACACCTCATTCGATCGGAAAATCTTTCGCATCTTCATTCTCAGTTCCGCCTTCAGAAATATCAGGGAGAGCCTCGGCATATGGACTTGCAACCGAAATATTTTCATTACCATTCACGATCGCGCCGCCGGAATTCCCTGCATCGCTGTTTTCATCCGCGCTAGGCTCGCGCTCAGGAGCGGGCGACAAAACAACATCCGTATGCATCGTCCAAAAACCCAGACCAACGGCAAATGAGACCGCAATTGCTATAAAAAGAAAAATGATCCTTTTTATCGACATATATTTCAAATTATGCCAAACAAAAACTCTTTCTATCTCTATATAATTATATCACAGTTCTTGTTTATTATTAACAAATGATAATTCAGCTCAGTTTAATTAAAAAGATTCAGGTACCGTAATAAAATGCAGGAAATGATTTTTCCTGCAATGACAATCTGTATTAGATTATTTGGTAGAGACAAACTCCCTTCCTTCTTTCGTTTTAATTAGGATATAAGCCTCGTCCTTCTCCTGCCACTTCTTTATAACTCTTCCACGGAGTTCAGATATGTGTCCCTTGAAGACAAGCGAGCCTCCGCTCAGCTGTGGATCCCAGGCATCTCCCGTTTTATCGAAAACTTCTTTGGGAACCTCTATTGTTATTTTCTGTGCATTCGCCTCATTACGAAGCATTTTCACGACACTCAGCGTAAACGTTTCGCTTTTGACCTCGATCGTCATGAAATAGCGACTCATGGGCTCTTTATGCAATATCCCATATTGCTCCAATGGCTTTTCAAGAATAGCCGTACTCACCGATCCGGAATATGGCACAGTGAGAAGCTGCCTTCCCTTGTCCTTGAGCTGTTGCATCACTTCCGAATATTGTTCTTTGGATATCTCACTTTGCGTGCCGTTCATAGCCACCCAGAAATACTGGCTGAGCATCTCTTTTTTTATGGGCCTTATTACGTAAGCCGAAAGTTCTCCGTTGAAAAGAAATCCGAGCGTATCTCCCTGGCTTGAAATCGTCTTGCCGACCTCGTATTGATCATATGTCCTTTCTCCGACCATAAGCACTCGATGTTCGGCTGATGCTTCATTGGCGATCATTTCAAACGGATCAAGAGTAAACTGCTCTTTTTTGAACTCAAGCGTCACAAAATGCAATTTCTCTTCCCTCAGCTCGATGGCATTTTCCAGTATACCCGAAACATCAGGCCTTGGCATTTCAGTTATCACTGGAGTTGGCACAGTCTTCGATGCATCCTCTATTTGCCCATCAATGCAACCAGACAAGAATATCCCCAACAATACAAACATTATCAAATATTTCCTCACGTTTATACCTCCATGTTTTTATTGAAATAGGCAATAAAAAATACCGTATTTCACGGAATAGTATATCATATTTAAATACATTTGTCAATAATTCATTGAATCTCAAAATCCCCTCTCGCCAGTTGGTTCAGGTTTCAGCACCTGAACCAAGAAGTTATTATTCGCCAAGAAAGTTTTTTTATAATTAAATTTTCATAATGGAACTATATTGAAAATGCTGCATCTGACTTTTCTGGCCTAGGCTATAAAAGTCAGACAGAATGCATGGCAAGAAAAAAAGTACCTGACATCTTTTTTCCTACCTATCTTTATTGAGACTCGATGCATCTTTTGGATTAAGGGCGACTTCTTTTTCGATTTTGCCCCAATTGTAGAATTCTACAGCCAGAGGAATATTACGGATCGATTCATTCTGCAAAACATAAAGAGTTGAAAGTATTGCAGCAAGGGCAACCAGCGCATATCTTATGATTTCCGGAATCTGATTGAAAAATGCCAGAAGAAATAAGAATTCCATAAAAGTCAGACCAAGACATATATACCCCACTTCTTTTGCCTTTTTGATGGCCTTAAGCGGATCGCTTTTTATCATCATCAACATGTTTAGATGTTTAATTTTATATTCATCCATATTTGCTTTAATTAATATTTATCAGAATAAAATAGAATCTGACCCCGCCTTTTCATACCCTCTAATTATATTATTTTAGCAATTAATCGACCTCCAAGAAAGTTTTTCATAATATTCAATTACCATAATAACACTATGATATTATATATTATCATAGTGCAGCACAATTTCATTGCCTTGTGGATAACCTTACTATCGAGGTTGAACCTCGATAATCAACACAGCTAGAGGGGAATTGATTAATCTATCGAGGTTGAACCTCGATAATCAACACTTTTAACCTCCGCGGTTTTTTGCTTCTTCCAAAAATATACGGCCAGAAAAAAGATCGAGATAATTATGACGACGTCGAGCCCGTTGAAAATCGTGATGATATTCTTCCAGTGCGGACCGAGCCAGAATCCCACATAAGCAAGCATGAAGCACCATGGGATCGATCCCACGAAACTGAATATGATCAGCTTCTTCAGGTCATATTTGCCCATTCCCGCGGGAAGCGATATGAAAGTCCTGACAACCGGAAGGAGCCTGGAGAAAAACACCGCCTTGTCCCCATATTTGTCGAACCAGTCTTCCGCAATGTCGAGATGATGATGGTTCATAAAGATATACTTCCCATATCTGTCGATGAACGGCCGGCCTCCCCAAAGCCCTACATAGTATGAAACAACGGAACCCGCCATGCATCCCGCCGCTCCGACAATGCTTATCAAGGCCAGATCGAATGTCCCCTGATAGGCAAGATATCCCGAAAACGTCATGATAACCTCCGACGGAATGGGAATAGCCGCACTCTCCAGCGCCATGAGAATGAAGACTCCGATATACCCTACCGCGGAGATGAAAGATTCAATGTATGTTGAAACGAATTCAGCGATCATATGCGTTAAAATTATTTTTTATATTTATTAAGCTGAGCGATACCTACAATAATAGTTTATACAAATATTTTAACAAAATCAAAATTTAAAAATCAAACATCAAAATGTAATTCAAAATTAAAAAAGTATTAATTCTTACCTTTGAGAGTTAGCACACTTGAAGCAATTATTTTTGATATTTCATCCGCTTCCTTTAATAGACTTTCGGCTTCAGCCTTAAATTCCGGCATACTTTCTTTTATCAGTATCAGCCAATATTTAGTCTCATTTGCCGATTTTAAAGCAATTTCAAAAAAATGTATGTAATCCCTCTTTGAGCTTGATGATTTGGCTTCTACAACATTCGCTCCGATGGAAGTCGCACTGCGGATCAATTGATCAATAATCGGCCATAATATGCTTCTGCTTCTCATTTTCTCGCAAAATTTCAAAATATTTATTGAAAAATTTATCAATCTCCTTATAAAATCCTTTTTGAATTTTTCTTTTTCATTTTGCATTTTGAGATTTGATATTTGAATTGACTTGATATTTCACTTTATAAATCACTCCCGCTTTGTCATCAGAAATATATAGAATTCCTCCCGAAAGTGCGATAATGTCCACCGGACGCCCCAAAGCCCCGTCATTTGTCAGCCAGCCCGTTATAAAATCTTCTTCCCCAAGATATTTTCCACTTTCATCAAGCTTATATCTTACGATCTTATATCCGGTCGGAACGCTCCGGTTCCATGATCCGTGATATGCCACCAGAAGATCGTGCCGCATATCTTCTGGCCAGCCTTCTTCGGGAATGAAAGCAAGGCCCAGCGGAGCCGAATGAGCCGGAATATCGATATATGAAGGAGTTTCGAGAGGATCCATGCACGGATTCCGGATATAGGTGTTCTTGTCAAATTCCGTATCATGGATATTCTTTCCATAACAGATCGGCCAGCCGTAATTCTTTCCTTCTTCGATTATATTTATCTCATCCGGCGGCTTCTCATCCCCGAGAAAATCCCGCCCCATTTCCGTCGCCCAGATCTTTCCGGTCGCCGGGTGAATCGTTATGAAAACGGAATTCCGGAGCCCTGCCGCAAAATCTTTAAGTTCTTTCGTCGCCATATCATAAACTAAAATTTTCGCTCTGCGATTGTCTTTTTCAATGCAAACATCGCAAGACGATCCCACCGATATCAAAAGTTTGTTCTCATTCGGACTTGGCATGAACATGATCGTTCTTGTGATATGCCGGCCATCGGGAGGCAGATCAACGATCTTTTTTCCATCCGACGCAGTTGAACTCGCCTTATCAAAATCGAACTCGGAAACTTTGTCCGTCTCAGCGATATACATCTTGCATTTTTCTCCTCCGTCCAAGACCTCGCACTTGAAGGCAAACCCATGCGGATTGTTCAGATTTCCCGCAACAATTTTCTTTTCTTCCGCTGTTCCGTCATTATTGGCATCAATGAGCGCATAAATATTCCCTTCGCCGGGTACGCTGACAAAAAGCAAGCCGTTCGGCACAAACTGAAGCACTCTCGGTTCTCCCAGGTCCTTTGCATAAATGGAAACATTTGCGCTGTTTTTTATGGACAAAGGCTTCCCGCCTTTGTTGATTATATCGGAAATATTCTCAGAAGGTTTTTTCACTATGGGCCACACCCCGCTGAAATTTTTCCACAGGAAAAAAAACAGATAAGATAAAACTATGATAAAAACTATCGCCATCAAAATCTTTAAATATTTTTTAGTATCTGCGTTCATGATTTCAATATTTCAATAAATTGCGAAACTAATACCCCTACCTTAATCTAATTGCTGCAAGCCTTCGCCCGCAGTTCATATTATATATATTCACACTGTAACAGATCGTCATGCTGAACTCGTTTCAGCATCTTCGCTGTTCTATAGTAGATCCTGAACCAAGTTCAGGATGACACTATTCAGGCCTCTAGCCCTCGCTTCTCCAAAATTTCTGTTTGTCTTCAAGCCATTCCGACACCGCTTCTTTCAACGCCCCAGGCAGAACTTCCGCCTTCTTGAATTCATCAAGCGGAAAAAACTCGAATTCCAAGTGATCCTCTTTGCTTTGAAATTCGTTTCCAAAAACCTCGACTTCAAAAACCAGATTTATTTCATGATGATCATACGAATCGCTGAATATATTTTCCACAGCTCCCATGAACGACATTTTGCCCGAATCCGCTCCGATCTCCTCCAATAATTCTCTTTTGAGAGCTTCCTGGGTCCCTTCGCCTTTTTCAACATGTCCTCCCGGAAAGAAAAAATAGCCTTTCCCCTTCCCCCTGCAAAGCAGGATCTTCCCATTTTGAACTATCACAGCCCTTGCTATCACTTCAAAGCTGTCTGAATATTCCGGCATATCATTTCAATTTAATTATTAATTTTTCCAGATATTTCTTTGCCTCAAGCTGGCGCTCAATGCTATTTTCAAGTTCGATTGCCAAGTAATCGGAAAAAAATCTTCTGGGATAGTTTTTCAGATAGTCATATTCCGCCAGATCGCCCAATTCATGGGAGTCATAGCGGATGTTCAGCCGGTCATATTTGCTTCCGTCATCATGGCTTGTCTCTTTTTTTATCGCGCTTAAATGATTGCATCCGATCTTGTATTTTTCAATAAGACTTACATTATGCTCGTATTTTTCTTTGTATAACAGCCTGTCGTTCTCAAGATGCGAAAAATCAACGCATATGCCCGCAAACTTCTTTATTTCCTCCTCGTCCAACGGATAATAAATATTCTCGACATAGATCAAGCCCGCATACTTGGAATAATCGCATTGAAAAGGAAATTCCCGGCTAGTGTGGATATTAAAAACTTTCGTCTCGAACCTTCGCATCAGATATTCCATTTCGGGAACATCCATATCGCATCTGAGATGTACATAGGGAATCCTTTTGACGGAAGATCTTTCCAGCATTCCATAAAGCTTTTTTCGCTTTTCCGCGTCAAGACATGTCGGGAAAATGGCGATTTCCTCCAATTCCAACCTGTTTATCTCGTCAATTTTATCCATCCACTTCATTCCGGATATCGTTGTTACTGTCGGAAGTATATTCATTCCCGCGTTATTCTCTCGAATGTTTGTTCCGCTCATTTCTAAATAATGTTATTAATCTTTTAAAAGTTTAATGCCCAAGCTTGAGATCTTGCTTCCCGCGTATATTATGATGAATGCAAATATCGACCAGCTCGAAAGATTCATCAGTTTCGAGATCAGATCAGCCGGAATTAATTTTTCAAATTGCTGGCCAATGCTGTTTTCAAGCATGGCCTGAACCTCCGCCTGCTGCTGATTCTGGAGATTCGCAAGATCGGCAGGATTGAGATTTTGTAATTTTGCGGGGTCGATCTTATCAACTTTCCCGCTGCCATTTCCCGCATTTTGCGAATTCTGAACGCTTTCGGAAGCTGCCGGCACCGTGAATATTTCCGGCGGTTTGGTCTTTCCGGTAAAGATAGCATGTGAAGAATATATGCCCCAGAATATGACAGCCAGCCCGAGGACAAGGAGCGCCCATCCCGCTAATTTATTTTGCACCGGAGGTTTGTTTTGTACTAGATCCATTTTTTTATATTAATGTTTAATTCTCAAATTTAGCCGCTTCAGTCCTGTATCTGCAATAATCGCATTCATTGCCCGCACCGGGAAGCTTGTCCTGCACAAGACAAAGATGGGCATCGGCTATCGCCTGCTCTATCCAGTCGCCGCTGCCCGTATATGGAATGATCTTTATGTCGAATTCAAGCTTTGCATCGAATGCCTCCCGATCCGCATCTCCGTTGCAATAGACGAAATATCCCGTATCGGAAACCTTGAAATCATTTTTCCTGAAAAGCCATTGATAGATCTCCATCTGGCGCTTATAACCGATCTGCCACGGAGCGTCCAAGCTCACTTCTTCCGTTTTTGAAGTTGCTTTATAATCCACAATGATCAATTCTCCGTCGCGATTCACCCAAACATCATCCACGCCCCCCGTTATCATAAAATTGGTCGGTTTGTGATGATATTGTATCCCCCTGCGGAGCGAATCCCTCCATTCATCCATCCTTTCGTGTTGAAACGGAACCGCATCGATCCCATATTTTTTCATAAGAGGATGTGCAGTCTGCTTTGCCCTGTGAATATCGAATTCTTTTTTGAGAAGCGAATCTACCGCCGAATTCAGACTGAATGGAAATCCGGGAGGCTGCGCGACTCCAAGGCGCCTGTCTAGATAAAAACACCTCGGACAATTCAAAAACAAGTCGATCTTCGACCGGCTCAATCTGAAAGGTTTGTCCGAATTCGGATCAAAAGTGCTTTTTCTCTTTGGATTGTAATATTTCGACATGATCGATCTGCATTATCCGATGATTGAATATATCCATTATAGCTCAAATATCCATAAAATAAAAATAGTGGATAATCGATATTAGCCACTTTCTTTCTTTTCTGCCTTATTTTTTATCTTCACATCTTTTAACGCTGTTATAATGCGCTCTTCTTTTTCCATCTTCTTTTTGAAATCGAGAAATTCGTCGATAGTTATTTCTTCGTTAAGAAACAATTTTATCATTTGATACACCCTGCAGCTCGTAGTGTTGTTGAGGCTACCATCGATCATATTATTTCTGTACAGAATTCCTCTGAAATCAAGTTTTTGTGGGTCTCTATTAGCCTGTTCGGCGATAGTCTTGATCCCAACCTGCTTCCAAATGAATGGAGCTCTTGTTATTCCCGCGCATTTATATTCGCCGTCATCATCGATCACTACGCAATTATCAAGCGATACGATCAGATTAGGCTCGAACGACTCCAGCATGCCCTCAATTACGATAGTCTTGTTTCTAAGGATCATTTCCAGGAATATATCCCTGCCCAGATCTTCCTCAAGTCTTTTTTTGTTTAAAGGTACTTCCGGCAAAACCCTTATGTTTCTCATTTTTATCCCTCCATTTTTCCTTAACTCAAATATATCAGAATAGAAGAATAAATCAATAAGCTATTGATTTCCCTCCCGAAAGGAGTAATATGAATTAAGGTGATAAAATGAAAAAAGGATATTTAAGCTTAACGGTCGCGACAAGCATAATGCTTGTGGCAATGCTGGTTTCAGCGGTAAACAAAGCCGCATCGGAGGGAATATCCGTCTACATCGTTTCTTTGGCAGCGCTCATGATAATATTTCTGAGCACAAAGATATATAAAAAGAAAAAAATAGATCTCCCCGGAAAAAAAATAGCGGTCATGACACTGATACTGTTGATAGCAGCATATATAAGCGCAATATTTGCTCCGCACGTCGTGGCGCTTCTGGTCATCTCCGTATCTTTGGGCATAAACATACAATATCTGAGATATTCTCTCAAGATGGCAATAAACGGAAACGAAGGATTTTAATCCTTCTTTTTTTATTAAAGCGCAAAAACCTTTCATAAAACACCCGACCTGATATCCCACGGCCCATAGCGGATTTAAGTTCACTTTATCCGCGGAAACGATTTATATGTAAAACAAGAAAATATTAGTAGTGATTATATACAACTGTTCCCGGATTATCCGCAGCAGAACGAATAGACTTGGCATTTTCGGGAATTTTCGGATTCACGAGATCAAAGATGAACTTGGCATCGCCTTGCGTGAGATTAGTACATCCTGCGCTCTGTCTTGAACCGAATTTGTCATGCCAATACGTTCCATGAACGGCGTATGACCCGCGGTAATACATGACGAAAGGAACATTTGGAAGATTGTAATAATATGACACCGTAGGCGGTCCGCCTCGCATTCTCGTTTTTTCAAGTTTGTACCAGATGCGGTAAGTTCCGGTAAGAGTCGGATTTCCCGGACGGCCCGTTGCGACATAGGTCGCAAATATTGGCTTGTCATATTGAAATAAGGTCAGAATCCTTTTTGTAAGATCCACGTCTATCCAATATTCTCCCTCTGCCACAGTTTCCGGAATTTTCGCGTTCGCCGGAGGTTCGGGCTGATCCATCGGAGAAACGAACGAGGAGAATATGTACGCCCCCGGATGCGCTCCGCCGTCGATCTTATACCAAAGATTATTCCTTTTGATCGATTCTCCCGAAACTTCCTCCAGAACCTTTACCGTATTTATCGTTGAGAACATTCCAAGTTTTTTTGACTGAGTCGTCGGTTCCTCATACAGATCGATCTTATTGCCGTTAACTTTCCCCCACCACCCCAGATATTTGAACCGATCTCCGTTGAGCTTAGCCGCTTTCGCTCTTTTTTGAACCCCGAACTCCCACGAGATCGCCGCCGTCCGATCTTTTGCATCCGTGACGACCGCCCTGACTTTGTATTGCTGATCGTTTTCAAGGCTGCTCGTGAAACTTAGCTTATATTTTCCGCCGCCCAGATCCGCCAGAGCATGCTCGACCAGGCTTTCCTGAAAATATATCAAAGTCTTCTTCAAAGGTTCTTTGGATTCCGCCTCTATGCTTATCTCCTGTTTTGCAGGATAGACCGTGGAATTATTCATAGGCTCCTCATTCAAAAGAACAATATCGCCATCCGCGCTTAACGGCAGGAAAACTTTTATTGAATCATTATCCGCAGATATCTCAGCAGGTTTTATTTCTCCCTTTCTGTGTATCGACACTACGAGATCGCCATCGACCTGTTCATAGTTCAATTCGTCAATGGCCGGACTTTTCATCATTGCCTCATAATTGAATTGCGCGTTTACAGACGGTATTTTGCGGAATATGATCTCCGTCTTTGCTTCCTCGGGAAATTCCTTCATCTCGTAACGAGGCGTGCCGGTTATTGCCGATTCAGCGGCGTTAAACACAAACTGGACAGTATCGCAATCTTGGACGGTTTTTATGCATAATGCCCGCGTTACGAAATAACCCGATGCGAACTCCGGTTTAGGAGCTTGGGGAGGATCGAAAGATATTACGCTTTTTCCAACAGAAAAAAGCAAATAAGCGGCGATCAATGCCAGAATGGTCAAAGAAAATATCTTCGCGCGCCTTATGGAAACTTCTTTCATGATCGTAAATTACTTAATTAATGCCTCATGGTTGTTCTGGTTATATTATATCGAACATTTATGCTGTTTACAAATTGCCTCACATATATAAAGAAGCGGCTTTTATTGCCGCTTTTCTCTTTTGGATCCTTTCGGAAAATCTTTTCAGAATTTCTTCGAATTCAAAAAAATCCTCATCGTCTATGGCTTCTCTTTTTATTTGCCAAGAATTCATCTTGTTCAAGCCTTCGAGATCTCCATTGGACCTGCTGACATTCTTCACTCCGATCAATTCATTCTTTAATTTGCACAACTTTATCGAATCATCCGTTTTTCGGGGAAACAACATAATAAACTTATTTCTGAACACCAGACGCGCATAATGCCCATTTTTCGTTATTAGCATAGTCATGCTGTATTTCAATCCTTTCGGATTGAATTCTCTGGATATTTCATAAAGTTCGTCATCGATGTCGGGATATTTCTTGCCATTCAATCCCGCCAGCAATCCAAAATATTCGCTGTTCAATTCTTGGACCGTTTCCTTGTCGAAAAGGTGATGTATAAAGTCCATTCCTCTTATCCTGTTTTCGTTTTCATTTATCCTATCCATATATCTTACTCCTCCACAATCATGATACTCTTCATATTTTATCAGTCAAAATATTTATTAACAAATTTACAATTTGATATTTTCGAAACAAGCATGATGTATAGCCTTGATGATTAATTTGTTCATGTCTGTTTTTAAAATCTTTAAGCATAGATCAAAAAACAGCCTTCAAAAAGCCGTTTTCTTTGTGTTGCATGCTACAAGTTATATGTTCCACGCTTCGAGGCAGACTGTGAAAGTATTTTAAAATTTTAATTACTCGGTAGAAAGTATCGAAATTTACGCTAAGCGGTTAAAAAAAACCGGAAATTGGGTTTTTCCAGTCCGGTTTAATCAAAAGGTACACAGCCAAACACACTGCACCAACCATTTATCAGCACTTCAGCAATTAGACCCATAATCAGGAAGGCAATAAAAAGCCAAAGCAATTCCCAAAACGTGGGTACAGGATAATAACCCACCCCAGGTCTTGTATGAGGAGCTTCTTCACGGCAACGACATCTGCAATTATCTCTTGACATATCCGTTCCTCCTCAGGATTTGCGATTTTACATGTCGATTTTCGATCTTTGTCCAATTTGATTTATCTTCTTCATTTCTAATGAACTTCATTAAAATTCCTCCTCTTCTTAATAATCCTATTAAGATTTTGTGTTTCAAGTATACCACATTTCCGCTTTATGTCAATTACGGCAATATTTTATGCAACTCTATTTATTTTTCTAATTAGGCCTATCCGCAAATATAAAATAGTAATTGCAATCACAAAAACAGCCTTCAAAAAGCCGTTTTCTTTGTGTTTCATGCTACAAGTTAATCTATCTCTTCATCATTGTGTTTATCAATGCAGAAAGCATTTTGGCTATTTCAAGCAATAT
>Ga0102851_10001021_pt1 | contig 15287 bp, 12 predicted proteins | sample Mud3Dept3metaG_FD_79558 | JGI IMG/M metagenome (GOLD analysis project Ga0102851, IMG submission 79558) | Freshwater wetland microbial communities from Ohio, USA, analyzing the effect of biotic and abiotic controls - Mud 3 Core 4 Depth 3... | ecosystem: Environmental > Aquatic > Freshwater >... | reverse complement strand
GCACGTCGCATACGTCAACCCGCCGCGGTCCGGACTCGAGGAAGAGGTGACCGCTGCGCTGGCGCGGCAGCTCCGCCCCGCACGCATTGCCTATCTGTCCTGCAGTGCCGGCACGCTGGCCCGGGACCTCGATGCATTCGAGGCGGCCGGATATGGGCTGGATCGCATCCTCCCCTATGACTTTTTTCCGCTCACCCACCACGTCGAAGCCCTGGCGCTGCTCGAAAGCTGCCGAAAGCGGCACGCCTGGGTTGGCGGGGCAGCTCTCGGCACGTAACGCAGGCCGGCCGCCCGGCATGAATCCCGCCTGACCAGGGACCGGGTGCCGCTGGCCTGCTGTCGATCATTTTTACATATCGCATCCTGCCCCTTGCGCGCTCCTTTTGCTAACCGCTGTAAGTCTTTGAACAGGAAGGGCCGTGCCTGGCGTGGTCCGGATCTTGCAAGCTCGTCGTCGGGGGTAAAGAAAAAATGTTAGGCAGGGCGACCGGATTACTTGCGCTGGCGCTGGGCCCAGCGGCAGCCTTGTACTTTCTGGGCTACACCGCAACGGCGCACTACGTCGCTCTAGGCACGGTGCTGGCTGCGCAGATGAGCCTGCTGGCGCGCCCGGTTGCGGGTTTCTCGATCCTGCTGCCGTTGGCTTATGCGGCCGCGGCCATCACGGCGCAGTCGACGGGTGGTGTCATCGCCCTCGTCGTCGCAGTGGCGGCAATCGTGGGTGCTGCCAGTTCCCAGGGACTGCAACGCGGGTTGCTGGCGATGCTGGCTGCGACACTGATCGGGTCCAGCGAGCCCGCGGCCCCCTCCGCGGTAGTCGTTCCCACGCTCGCACTGTTCGCCGGCAGTTGCTTGGGCTACGTGCTCGCAAAGACTCTGCTGCGCGACGTCATCGTCGATGCGCGGGCGGTCAGTCCGCGCACGGCGCTGAGCTTCGCGATGCTGCTGGCGATCCTCGTGCTGGTCGCATGGCTCGCCTCGCGTGCCGCCGATCTCACGCGCGGCTGGTGGATACCGTTCGCGGTTGCCGCCACCGGCCACCCCGCCATTTCCGGCTCGGCCCTTCGCTCGCTCGCGCTCCTCGCCGCGACCTTGCTTGGCACCCTCGTGCTCGTCTCAATCATCGAGCTCAGCGATGCCGTGTCCTTGCGTGTGGCTTACCTCATCGTCCTGACACTGCTGATTCTGACGGCCGGGCGAACACGGCGGTGGCTCCGTGCGTTGTTGTACACGCCAGTCCTGGTGCTGCTGGTCGCTCACCAGGGTGGCCGTCCACAGACGCTCGAATACCTGCAGTCCGCGCTTCTGGCGTGTGCCGCGGTGTTTGGCGTGGCGCTGGTCGGGCAGTGGCTGCTCTGGACGATCCGTCCCGACTCGGGCCACGCCGCTGCCTGACGACGCGGCGCGCTGGCCTGCTGCTATACCCGGGCAGCGCGATAGAACCAGATGGAGCACGGTGTCCGTGCGGCAGTCGCGATCGCCCGACGGGTGAGAAGGAGCCGCCGCGCAATGTGCGCGGCGGGCTCCGGGGGGCGGACCTCCGGCGGGAGGAGGATCCAATTCGCTCCGCACCCCCAGGTTCCGTGTCCATGGCTGTGTGCCGGTATCGACACGAGAACCCTGCATTCTTTGTACGCCGAAAGCTGCGGCCAGAATGTGAGTCAGCTCGCAGACCGCGGTGCGTCGTTGCGCGGCTTCGATCCCAGCCGGCGCAGCAGGCCGGAGTGTCAGCCGGAAGAGGTGCGGACGCCGAGCATCCGCAATGCCTGCGCGATTGCACCGCCGGGCTGGAACGGGTGCCAGTCGCCTTCGTGTTGCGCGAGGCGGTCCGCGACGACCCACAGCACGACGCCGTTGAAGCCGAGCCCCATGTGACTGCTCGGGACGCATACATTCTCGTGGTCGGCCGGGTCTCCTTCGAGCGCTGCCTGAGAGGGTGGCACGAAGCCGTCGCTCTCGGAGTAGATGCAGGTCGAGGGAACCGGGGGCGGCGCGCGCATCGACCGCGACCGGGAGCGGGCCTGGTGCGCCAGCGGTCCGACGTTGCCGGAAATGGCGCGATACATCGCACTCACGCCGGGGGGCGGCCGCCTGTCCGGATCGAGCCGCAGCGGGCTGCCCAGTGAAATCACGCAGCGCACACACTCGGGGGCGACATGCGCCGCGTAGAACGCGAATACACCGCCGAGGCTCCAGCCGACCAGACTGATCTTGCGCCGGTGCTTGTGGTGCAGATAGCGGACCTTCTGCTCGATCACGTTCGAGACCTTGCGGCTGAATCCACGATTTCGGCCGAGTCCCCAGGTCTCGACATGGTAGTTCCGCGAAGCGAGGAACCAGCGCAGTGGCTCCATCGAAATGTCCCCTGCGCCGAACCCGGGCAACAGCAGCACGGGATGTCCGTCCCCGAGCGGCGAGCGACGCAGAATCGGCAGCGCAAGCAGGGCCGCGCCGGCCTCCATGCCGGCGCGCGCTTCGAACACCGTAAGCAGCGCGCGCGGGACCTTCGCCATCAATTGCGCCTCTGCGTTCCTTACCCTGCGCGGCGGCGCGCAGGCCTCGCCCTGCCGCTGCGCCTCGCCGCCGGACGTTTGCCAAGCAACCTGAGCTCCAGTTGAACGCCCTCCGCGAGGTCCCTCAGGTCGGGAAGCGCGCTACGGGCGCCGGTAAGCCCGAAGAAAAGCCGCCCGTCGTAGCTGTACACGGTGATGTTGAGCGCGCAGCCGTGGTACGGGATCGAGACGGGCGAATACGTCAGCGCCTTTGCGCCGGCGACATACAGAGGTGCAGGCGGGCCCGCGACGTTCGAAATGATGACATTGGTCGGCAGCGGCAGGCGTCCGATCAGCTCCTGCCGGGTCATCAGGCGGGCAAGTCCGCCCAGCAGCCAGGGCAGCCCGATCGATGGCAGGTCCTCGGGCATCATCGCCTTGGTGCGTTCGGCGCCCACCTTCGACTCGGCCGCCGATTCGTGGATGGCGCGCAGGCGCGCATGAGGATCCTGCATGTCGGTGTGCAGCGTCACCGACATGAAGGAGACCTGGATGGACTGGTCGGTGTTGCCGGACTCGCGAGTCGAGAATGGCACCGAGCTCACGAGCGGTGCGTCGGGCAGCGAGTCGTGCAGGATGAGCCAGCGCCGGAGTGCGCCGGCGCACGCCGCAAGGATGACATCGTTCACCGTTGCGTCATGCGTACGTGCGACCGACTTCACTTCCCCGAGATCGCATGCCACCGAAGCGAAGCTGCGCTCACCAGTGATCGCGACGTTGAGCGGCGTGCGAGGAGCGGATGGGACGCCCGTCGCCAGTGAGCCAACGACGTCGCGGAAACCACGTATCAAGTCGGTGGCGTTGGTGGCTGCCGCAGCGATGGCCTGTGGGGCCCGGAGCAACTCTGCGACCTGGTGCCTCGCGCCGGCCCGGACGAGATCGGCGGTCGTCGGGTGCTCGGCAGGAGGCGGCTTCGCGCCACGCCGGTCCTTGCGGTCCGGATGCGCCTTCGTATCGACGAACGACTTCAGGTAGAGCTGCGCCGAGGCTCCGTCGAGGCCCGCGTGATGCGTCTTCACGTAAAGCGCGAGCCGTCCTGCTGCGAGGCCCTCGATGACATGCAGTTCCCAGAGCGGCCGCGAGCGATCCATCAGCGGCGCATGCAGGTCCGCAACGCATTCCTCGAGCTGGTGCTGGCTGCCGGGCTCCGGCAGCGTCGTCCGGCGCACGTGGTAGTCGAGATCGACCTCGCTGTCTACCCAGATCGGGTTCGCGACGTTGAGCGGCAGGCTCGCAGCCCGTCGCGTGAATACCTCGCTGCGCCCGAGTCGCGCGCCGATCTCGCCACGGAAGCGCCTGAAAAACGTCGCCCGCTCGCGTGCGGACTGGGGCTCGAGCACGAACAACGCGCCGACATGCATCGGCGTCGAGGCTGTCTCGAGCTGCAGGAATGCCGCGTCTACGGCCTTGACTGGTTTCATGTGATCTTCGACGGCTTTGCACCGCCGCCCTCCACATAGAGCTTGCGCAGCTCTTTCTTCAGAACCTTGCCCTGCGGGCTCAGCGGCAGGGCATCGATGATTTCCACCTGGCGCGGCACCTTGTACTTCGCAAGTCGCTCACGGCAAAGATCGGCAACTTTCTCCGGATCGACGGTCCGGCCCGGGCGCGGCACCACCAGCGCGAGCCCGACCTCGCCCCAGCGCTCGTCCGGCACACCGATGACGGCGCACAGGCCCACGTCGTCGAGCGAGGCGACGACGTCCTCGATCTCGGCCGGGTAGACGTTTTCGCCGCCGGAAATGAACATGTCCTTGATGCGGTCCACGACGTAGATCGTGCCGTCGCTCGTCATGCGGCCCGCGTCGCCGGTGCGAAACCAGCCGCTCCTGGTGAACGCCGTCGCGGTGGCCTCGGGATCGTGCCAGTAGCCGGGCGTCACTCCAGGGCCGCGAACCTGGATCTCGCCGACGCTGCCTCGCGGAAGTTCGTGACCACGGTGATCGGCGATCTGCACCGTGACATGCATCAGCGGGTGGCCGGCCGAGCCGATCTGCTCGCGGGCCTTCTCGGGAGGCGTGAACGAGACGCTGAATACCTCGGTCATGCCGAACGACTGGGACAACACCTGACCGCGCTCGGCCCACACCTCGAGCAGGTGCAGCGGCACGGGCGCCGCGCCGACGCCGGCGACCTCGAGCGTCGGGAAGGTCGCCGTCGCGAACTCGGGCAACTGGCTCATCATCGCGTAGGTCGTGGGGACCCCGACGGTGTGCGTGATCTCCATCGCCGGGTCTGTCAGCAGGCGCAGGCATTGCCGCGGCTCGAACGTCTTCATCACCAGCACGGCGCCGCCGTAGTGGAACTGTGGCATCGCCACGGCATTGAGGCCCGCGGCGTGGAACAGCGGTGAGTACGTCAGCGTCCGTGTGCCGGCTCGAACCCGCGCATGCAGCGCTGCATGGATGACGATGTTGTTCGTCATGCGGTGCGTGTAGATCACGCCCTTGGGCCGACCAGTCGTGCCGGAGGTGTACAGCAACATGTTGACGGTGTCGAAATCCACGTTTTCCATCAGCACGTGCGGCTGGTGGGTCGTGATCAGCTCTTGGTAGCCGCAGGCATCTTCGCCAGGCACGCGACACACGGTCGGCGCGTGCGCGAGGGCGAGTTGTGCTGTGAACTCCTCGTCATGCAGGATTACCCGTGGCTCGCAGTGCTCGATGATGGCCGCCGTCTCGTGGGGCGACAGCCGCCAGTTGACCGGAACGAAGATCGCTCCGAGCTTCCAGCAGGCGAACATCGTCTCGAAGTGGTCGGTGCTGTTCTGCGCCAGGAATCCCACCCGGTCCCCGCGCTCGACGCCAAAGCGCTCCCGCAGCGCGGTCGCGAGTCGTGTCGCCCGGTCGTCGAACTCGCCGTAGGTCAGCCAGCGCCCGGTTGCGAGATCCACGGCCGCAAGCCGGCCCGGATCGAATTCCGCGTAGTAGGCGAGCCAGTCGAAGGCGGGATCCATGGCGGTTCGGCCCGTCGCTCGTGCCGGCCGTTACTAGACCTAGGCGGCAGCCAGGGCCTGGGCGAGGTCCTCGGTCAGGTCGTCGACATGCTCGATGCCGACCGAGAGCCGGACCATGTCTTCGCTCACGCCCGACTTTTCCAGTTCGGCGGCGTTCAACTGCCGGTGGGTCGTGCTGGCCGGGTGGCACGCAAGCGACTTGGCGTCGCCGATGTTCACCAGTCGCACGAACAGCTTCAGCGCGTCCTGGAAGCGCGCGCCCGCTGCGCGTCCGCCCTCGATGCCGAAGGTCAGGATGCCCGACGCGCGCCCGGCCATGTACTTCTGCGCGAGCGCGTGGCTCGGGTGGTCGGGCAGTCCGGCGTAGTTGACCCAGCGTACCTTCGGGTGGCTGTGCAGGTAGGTCGCGAGTCGCAGCGCGTTGCGGCAGATGCGGTCCATGCGCAGCGCCAGCGTCTCGATGCCCTGCAGGATCAGGAAGCTGTTGAACGGGGAGATCGCCGCGCCCATGTTGCGCAGCGGCACGACTCTCGCGCGACCGATGTAGGCGGCGGCCCCGAAGGCCTCCGTGTACACGACGCCGTGGTACGAGATGTCCGGCGTGTTCAGGCGCGGGAACTTGTCGGCGTGTTCGGTCCACGGGAAATTGCCGGAATCGACGATCGCGCCGCCGATGCTGGTGCCGTGGCCACCGAGGTACTTGGTCAGCGAGTGCACGACGATGTCCGCGCCGTGCTCGAACGGCCGGCACAGATACGGCGTGGGAACGGTGTTGTCCACGATCAGCGGGATGCCGTGACGGTGAGCCACCCGCGCGAGCGCCTGGAAGTCCGTGACATTGCCGGCCGGGTTGCCGACCGACTCACAGAAGATCGCGCGGGTCTTCGCGTCGATGAGCTTCTCGAAAGAGGTGGCGTCGCGATGGTCGCCGAACTTCACGCCGATGCCGTACTGCGGCAGCGTGTGCGCGAACAGGTTGTAGGTTCCGCCGTAGAGCGCCGACGAACTGATGACGTTCTGGCCGGCCTCGACGATCGTCTGGATCGCGTAGGTGATCGCGGCCTGGCCTGAAGCCAGCCCGAGCGCTCCGATGCCGCCCTCGAGCGCCGCGACGCGCTTCTCGAGCACGTCCGTCGTCGGGTTCATAATGCGCGTGTAGATGTTCCCTGCGACCTTGAGATCGAACAGGTCCGCACCGTGCTGCGTGTCGTCGAACGCGTAGGAGGTGGTCTGGTAGATCGGGACCGCCGCCGCGCGGGTCGTCGGGTCGGGGCTGTAGCCGGCGTGAACGGCGAGGGTTTCGAGTTTCATGGGCGACCTTCGGGAGTAATGGCAGCGTCATTCTCCCGCAGGTCGGGACGGCCTGTCCCTCAGTGAGAACCACCGGGCATCAGGCTAGAAGGCCGCGGACAGCCGGCCGCGGCGCAGTTGAGCAGCGCCGCGGCGATCGCGCTGGCGAGTCGATGACGGTTGACCTGGGTCATGGCTTCTCGCTGCGCGGCTGGCGCAAGATGGGTTCCGGGCCTGACACGCGCGCCTTGTGCGCCGCCCTTGGGAGACTTCCCGTGACCTCGATCGATCGCCGCAAGCCCATGATTGGACTGGTTCTATCCGCGGGCCTCGCGGTTGCGCCGGTCGTTCGCGGCGAGCCGGCCACGATTCCAGCGGCGCCCACCGTGGAGACGGGGCCGGGACTCGAGACCGTCACGGTGTACGCGCGGCGCATCCAGCCGCTGACGCGCGTAGCGGCAACCGTCACGGTCATCGACAGCGAACAGATCCAGCGGGCGCTGATGCAGGACGTGAAGCAGCTGGTGCGTTACGAGCCGGGCCTGAGCGTTCGCAGCGACCCGTTCCGGTTCGGCCTGGACACGTTCACGGTGCGGGGCATGACCGGCAACCGGGTGTCCGTCGAAGTCGACGGCGTCCCCACGGCGGGAGGGTTCTCGATCGGCAGCTACTCTGACTCCGGCCGGAATTTCGTCGACCTCGCATTCGTCAAGCGTGTCGAGGTCCTGCGGGGCCCGGCATCGTCCCTGTATGGCAGCGACGCGATCGGCGGCGTCGTCGCGATGACGACGCTGCGTCCGGACGACGTGATCGTCCTCCCCGGAGGATCTGGCCTGCGCACGGCCGCAGGCTACACCGGTGACGACGGCGGCTGGAACGCTTCGATCCTCGGCGCCGGCTCTTTCGTCGACGCCAAGGTGTTGCTCGGCTACGTCTATCGGACCGGCAACGAACTCGAGAACGCGGCCGGCGTGCCCCCCGATCCGCGCGACTACGTCAGCCAGTCGGTACTCGCCAAGGTTGAGTACGCAGGGGCGCCGGGCGGGCCGCTGACCGTCACGGCGGAGGGTGGCGGCGTGCAACAGGACACGTCGGTGGATGCATTCGAACGGCTGCAGGGCTCGCGGTTCGCGAACACGGTACTGCTCGACGGCGACGACTCGGGATCCCGTTTCAGCATAGGCGCGGACCAGCGGCTCGACCCGTCGGGCTGGTACGACAGCGCGACCTGGCGGGCGTACTGGCAGGGCACCGACACGACTCAGAAGACCGTCGAGCAGAGGTCAGCCGTTCCGCCGCGCACGCCGCCAGTGAGCATCGACCGGACGTTCCGCTACGACGACCGCACGCTCGGCGCAGAATTCACTGCGGTCCGCGCTTTGACGAGCGGCGACTGGAATCACGAACTGACCTACGGCTTCGAGTACGCGTGGACCCGGCTCGACGAAAAGCGAAACGGCGAGCAGACGAACCTCACCACCGGCGCGACGACGAAGACGATACTCGGCGAGACTTTTCCATTGCGCGACTTCCCGACCTCCGACGTGACCGACGCTGGGCTCTTTGCGCAGGCCGAGATCCGGATGGACGAGGGCCGCTGGTCTGTCATTCCGGCGTTGCGCCTCAACTACTATGACCTCAGCCCGCGTCCCGATTCGCTGTATCGCGAGGACAACCCCAACGTACCCGTGGTCGGGCTGAACGACGTCTCACTCTCCCCGAAACTCGGCCTGACCTGGCAGGCCAGCGCCTCGCTGGTCGGCTTCTTCCAGTATTCGAACGGCTTTCGCGCCCCGCCGCCCGAGGACGTGAACATCGGGCTCGAGTTGCCGATCTTCAACGTGCGTGCCGTGCCGAACCCCGATCTCAAGCCCGAGCAGAGCAACGGCTTCGAGCTTGGGGTGCGCTGGAATTCCCCGGCGCTGTCGCTGACGGCGAGTGGCTACTACAACGACTACCACGACTTCATCGAGTCGAAGGTGAACCTCGGTGCGGACCCCGTCACGCAGGTGATCCTGTTCCAGTCGCAGAACATCGCGAGCGCGCGGATCCATGGCGCTGAAGTCGCGGCCACGGCACGGCTGGGTGAGTGGTCGCGCATGGTCGACGGATGGCAGGCACGTCTTTCGGCGGCGTATGCGCGCGGCGAGGACCTGGAGCGCGATCAGCCCCTCAACTCGGTGGACCCGGCGAGCGGTGTCGCGTCGCTTGGCTACGACGCGGCCTCCGGTCGCTGGGGCGGGGAACTGGTGACCACGGTCGTCGCGGCCAAGCGCCGCGTCGATCGCAGTCGCGTGGACCTGTATCGCACGGATTCCTACGCGACGCTGGACCTGCTGGGCCACGTGGACCTGGGACACGGCCTGTGGCTCGACGCCGGCCTGTTCAATCTCACCGACCGTGAGTACATCGAATGGGCCGACGTGCGTGGACGACCCGTGGGCGATCCGCTGATCCCGTACTACACGCACCCGGGACGCAACGTGTCGGTCACGCTGCGCTGGAGTCACTGAGCGTTCAGTAGGGCCTGCCGTCCCGATGCGTGAACCGATCCGGGTTCACGGCCGGATCCCAGAGCAGGTCCACGTCCGGGTACACGACGGCGTCGGCTTCGTCGCGTGTGCCGACCTCCAGGTAGACCGCTGGCTGGCTGCTGCGGTTTACCAGCTGGTGGCCGTCGTTCGCACCGGCCTTGAATCCGGCGCAGGTGCCGGCGACCAGTGTCTGCTCGCCCGCGTCGGTGCAAAGCACGACTTCGCCTTCGAGCACGAAGACGAACTCTTCCTCGTGCGAATGCCAATGTCGCATCGAGGATTCCTTGCCGGGCGGCAACGTCGTCAGGTTCACGCCAAACTTCGCCAGGCCGAGCGCGTCCCCCAGCGAGCGCTTCTCGCGTGGCAGCACACGCGAGCGAAACGGTTCCGGATAGCCCGAGTCATTCCGCGTTGGTACAGACCGGGGGTCGAGCGCGGGGGGCTTCAGGTTCATCATGGTCTCCAGTTGCTGACGGGCGAGAGCGCGTTCTACACCCGGGCTGGCGCGCCGTCGACAGCGGCAGGACGTCGGAACCTGCTGCCCGAGAGGCGGGTACGCGGTCCGAGGAATCGTGCTACTTTCGCGTCTCAGGCAGCATTTCGCTGCTAATGAGGGGGGAGAAAATGAAAAATCTTATTCCGAGAACCATTCTTGTCCTGGCGCTGGGCGCCACGTCGATGTTCATGGCTACGCGCGTCATTGCCGATGAGTGGCCGCTCGTTCCGGGCAACTACTGGGAAGTCACCGGCGTCAAGATCAAGGACGGCGGTGGCCTGGCGTACGCGAATTTCCTTGCCAGCGAGTGGCGCGAAGACCAGGAGTTCGCGAAGTCGAAGGGCTGGATCAAGAGTTACATGATCTTCTCGAACGCTTACGCGCGGCCGGGCGAGCCGGACCTGTATCTCGTCAGCGTCACGGAGGATGTTCCGTCGGCTGCCACCAGCGAGAAGCGGTCGGACGAATACATGGCCTGGCGGAAAAAGACCTTGGCGCAGATGCAGAAGGAGAGCGGCAATCGCGCGGAGTTTCGCGAGGTGATCTCAAACTCGTTGCTGCAGGAGCTGACGTTCCGCAAGTAACAGGCAAAGCCTCGACGTTGCGTGCGTAGGCCAAGCTGGGCACGACCGCAGACCATGGACTACCCCGGCCCTGTGCCGGGGTAGTCATTCCGGGGCGGCCGATCCGCTGGTGCGGCCTTCTGGCGACGCAGCCGGTCGAGTGAATTACCATGCTTGGCGGCGTGCACCACTGTGTCGCCAAAGAGGTGAAACATGGGCCTGACCGCATACCTCTTGCTGGCGCTCAAGGCGTCGGTCGCATTGCTGATCTTCGCCGTGGGCCTCGGTTCGCGTCTCAAGGATTTCACGTACCTTACGCAGCGACCCCGCGTAATGCTGCGCTCGCTGCTTGCGATGTACGTCGTCGTGCCTTTGCTCGCACTGGTCGCGGTGAAGTTGCTGCGCCTGCCCGAGGGCGTCGAAATCGCGCTGCTGGTGCTGGCGATTTCCGCGGGCGCGCCACTGCTGCCACGCAAGCTGATGCGCCTCGGCAACGAAGAGTACGTGTTCTCGCTCGTCGTCATCAGTTCGCTGCTTGCGATCGTGACGGTGCCCGCTTGGCTCACGGTGCTTGAGCCGCAATTCACCCGGCTGGACACGGTAGATGCGGGCAAGGTGGCCGTCGTACTCGGCAAGTCGTTCCTGCTGCCATTGCTGCTTGGCATGGCCGCGCGCTGGTTGCTGCGCGACGCGAGCGACCGGGTGTCCGACACGCTGCTCAAGGCGGTGGGCGTGGTGTTCTCTGCGTGTGCGCTGACGCTGCTTGCGACGCACTGGCAGTTGATCGCCGCCATCTTCGGACTGCCGCTGCTGGCGCTCGGCGGGTTCACGCTTGCGGCGCTTGGGGTCGGGCACCTGATGGGCGGTCCAGATCCGAATGACCGCACCGCGCTTGCAGTAACGTGCGCGACAAGACATGTCGGCGTCGCCATGGTGATTGCGGCAGCTACGCCGGGGCCACGCACGGTCGTGCTGATCGTGGCCTACATGGTGGCGTCGGCCCTCGTGATCATTCCGTACATGAAATGGCGCGGCCGGGTGACTCCGGCGGGGCTGAAAAGGTCGGCTTGACCGGACGAGCAGGCTACCTGGCGTACGTTTCCATCAGGTAATCGCGAATCGCCTCCGATTCGAACATTGCGGTGCCGGTGTTCGGATCCACGAGATACGGCACCTGTACCTTGCCGGCTCGCGCGAGCAGTTCGATGCGATTACGGCCGGACACCGGCAGGCCCGGGAACAGCGTAGCCCGAAGCCCCGGGGGTCCGAGGTCCTGCCAGCGGGCCTTGCCGGTGCTGCGCAGCAGGTACGGCAGTTCGAGTTCCGAGAGCAGTTCACGGACGCGCCGCGAGTAGGGGCTCGATTCGAAGCTGAAGAGTTCCAGCGGACGCTTTGGAGCCCGCGAGGGGCGGGCCTGGCCTCCTGCACGCAGGCGCGGGATACCGGCAAGCACGGACGTCGAGACATCGAGCGGTCGGAGCAGTCGCGCGGGGGCAGCGCGCCCGCCGTAACGCCGGTAAAGGTAGTCGATGATGTCCGCCGACTCGTACATCGATTCGCCGCTGTTCGGGTCGACGAGGAACGGGAATTGCTGCTTGCCGCCGAGCTTCTCGACCTTCGGTCGAAAGCGGTTCCCGCCGTGCGGGGTCGGATAGATCATTGCGTCGAGATCGAGCTCGGTCAGCGCCTCGCGGACCAGCCGACAGAACGGGCAGGCCTCGAATTCGTAAAGCTCGAGATGCTTCTTCGGCAGCTTCGCGGCGGCGCGCGCGTTCGTGCCGCGCCAGAAACGCAGCGTCGAGGTCAGCGTTGAGTTCAGGACGTCGATCGTGTCGCTCATCAGTCTTTCCTCAGCAGCGCGGCGAGGTCGGCGAAGGGTGTCTGGGTCGCGCCGGGGGTTCGGTCTTCCCCGCTGAGGGTCGTGGCCGAGGCTTCCAGGTAGCGCTGGTGTTCATTGTCGTGGCAGTAGAGGCACAGCAGTTCCCAGTTGCTGCCATCCGGTGGATTGTGGTCGTGGTTGTGATTCTTGTGGTGCACCGTGAGTTCCTGGACATTTGTATTGTCGAACTCGCGGGCGCAGCGTCCGCAGATCCACGGGTACATCTTCAGCGCCTGGCCGCGGTAACTCTGCGCGCGTTCCTCGCCTGCGCGGCGCGCTTCGGCGACCAGGCGGTCGAGGCGGGCCTGGTCGGGTTCTACTCGCTTGCGGGTGGTCATGCGCGCATTGTGTGGCCGCGCGACGCGCCGGGGAAGGGGCGCCGTGTGCAGCCGCGGTGCCGGACGAAAATCGGCCCCGCCCCTCGCGGGGCAGGGCCGAAAGCGGGCCCCGGAGGAGCCCGCGCAGGGAGGATCGTCAGTAAACGTCGTCGACGGTGTTGTGCACGTTGAACTTGCCGGTCGGCGTCACGATGCGCGGGTCGTCGATGACGGCCTTCAGCGCGAGCGTCTTGTCGTCGACGACGACGAGCGCGGACCGTTGTTCCTTGCCATTCCACACCGAGAACCACACTTCGTCGCCGGCCGCGTTGTACTCGGGCTGCACGACACGCTTCGGGCCTTCGCCGAGATTCGCCCATTCGGCGATCGGCAATACCTTGTAACCGGCCTCCAGGTCATCGATGTCGAATACGGCGACCGACTGCGAGATCTTCGGGTCCGGATTCAACGGAGTGTCGACGTAGAGGTGCTTCGACTTCGGGTGCGACTTCACGAACAGCGAGCCGCCACCCTGGCCCGTGAGCACCCGCGCGACCTTCCATGCCTGGTCCTTGTGCTTGACAGGGTCCGTGCCGATCAAGGTTATCTTCTCGTTGCCGAGCGCACTGGTCGTCCACACGGGGCCGTACTGCTTGTCAGTGAAGTTGGCGCCACGGCCCGGGTGCGGGATCTTGTCCACGTCCACCAGTGCAGTGAGCTTCTGCTCCTTCGAGTCGATCACGGCCACCTTGTTCGACTGGTTCGCGGCCGTCAGGAAGTACCGCTTGGTGACGTCCCAACCGCCGTCATGCAGGAAGCGGGCCGCGCCGATCGTCGTGGTCTTGAGGTTGTTGATGTCCTCGTAGTTCACGAGCAGGATCTGCCCGGTCTCCTTCACGTTGACGATGAATTCCGGGTGCTCGTGCGAGGCGACGATCGCCGCCACGCGCGGTTCCGGGTGGTACTCCTGGGTGTCCACGGTCATGCCGCGCGTCGAGACGATCTTGAGCGGCTCGAGCGTCGCGCCGTCCATGATCGTGTACTGCGGCGGCCAGTACGAGCCGGCGATCGCGTACTTGTCCTCGAATCCCTTGTACTTAGAGGTCTCGACGGAGCGCGCCTCGAGTCCCACCTTGATCTCCGCAACCACGCCGGGCTTCTCCATGAAAAGGTCGATCAGGTCGATCTTGCCGTCGCGGCCGATGGTGTAGACGTAGCGTCCGGAGCTCGACATGCGCGAGATGTGCACCGCGTAGCCGGTCTTGATCACGTCGATGATCTTCTTGGTGTCGCCGTCGACCAGCGCCACCTCGCCGCTGTCGCGCAGCGTCACGACGAAAATGTTGTCGATGTTGTAGTTGTTCTGCTTGGTCGTCGGCCGGTCCTTGACCGGCACCAGCACGGTCCAGCTCGCCTTGATCTCATTCATGCCGAACTCGGGCGGCTGCGGCGGCTCGTGCTGGACGTAGCGCGCCATGATGTCGACCTGCTCGGGGGTCAGCTCGCCGGACTTGCCCCAGCTCGGCATGCCGGCCGGCGAGCCCTGGTTGATGAACACCTTGAGGTACTCGGTGCCCTTCTTCTGCGTGATGTCGGGGGTCAGCGGTTTACCGGTCGCGCCCTTGCGCAGCACGCCGTGACAGCCCGCGCAGCGCTCGAAGTAGATCTGCTGCGCCTGCTTGAACTCGGGCTCGGTCATGTCCGGTGCGCCGGGGGTCACCAGGATCTTGACGCCCTCGGCGCCTGCGGGCGACGGTGCGCCCTGGTACTTCAGCTCGGCTGTGGTCGTCGGATGCTGCGTCGGCGAGTCGGCCTTCTTCGGCGTTGCAGCCGCCTTCGCGCGCACGCCGGCCACCTGTGCCGCGGTAATGGCGCCGCCCGCATTTCCCCACGAATTCATCGCGTAGGTGAGCGCGTCCGCGATCTCCTTGTCGGAGAGTTGCGTCATCGCCGGCATGACAGAGTTGTACTTCGTGTCATTCACGACGACTTCGCCCTGCAGTCCGTTCACGACCACGCCGACTGCGCGGTCCTTGTCCTTCAGCAGGTAGTCCGAGCCGGCGAGAGGCGGAAACGCACCCGGCAGGCCCTTGCCGTCGGCCTGGTGGCAGGCCATGCAGGCGACCTCGAACACCGCTTTGCCGTCGGCGACCTGGGCCGCGACCGATGCCGCGCCCGCGACCTCGGCCTGGTGGACCTGCTGCGCCCAGGCTGGCGCGGACAGCGCGAGCGAACCCGCGATGGCGAGCGAGACCGCCGCCCTTGATCCGAAACGATGCTTGGCAATCATGGATGGCTCCGGTGATCTGGAACTTGGGCGGCCGGATTCCGGCCGCGACTCCAATTACAGACCTTAGGCGCCTCGCGGGGCCTCCGCATTGATCTCGGTCAAGTCAGGGCTGGCTTTCAGGGAACCGTGTCGAGTACGGCAAGAAGTCTCCTGCGATCAGGGACTTGCAGTTGCCGTCCATTCACGATGATGGCGCCCGCATCCGACAGGTTGCGCAGCCGCCTGGACAGGGTCTCCGGCTTCATCGACAGCCGGGACGCCAGCTCCTGCCGCGATTCGGGCAGGTTGATCTCAAACGGCCCTTCCCCGTCGAGGGGGAGGCGTCCCTCGATCATCCGCACGAGGCGGTGCGTTGCGCTCTCGAGCGTCAGGTACTCGATTTCGCGCAGCCGCATGTGCAGGCGCTGGCT
>Ga0102851_10001020_pt1 | contig 15288 bp, 10 predicted proteins | sample Mud3Dept3metaG_FD_79558 | JGI IMG/M metagenome (GOLD analysis project Ga0102851, IMG submission 79558) | Freshwater wetland microbial communities from Ohio, USA, analyzing the effect of biotic and abiotic controls - Mud 3 Core 4 Depth 3... | ecosystem: Environmental > Aquatic > Freshwater >... | reverse complement strand
TGGTCCCGAGCTTCACCGGCAAGTTGCAGCTCGTGGGTCGCAACGTGAATCACGCGCTGATCCTGCCGACCCCGATCTCCTATCCGCGGATCGCGAGCCGGGCCAGGAGCTCGCGGGTGGTCGTCGTCGGTCACGGACAGATCCTGGTCGCCGAGCTCGGGACCGTGCTGCCGCGTCGGCTCCCCGAGACCAACGGCAGCGAGGCGGAGTTCGCCGACGATCGGACGCTGCTGCTGTGGAGGTCGGCCGCCATCACGTGGGCGTGGGTCGATGTCGCGACGGGCGCGCTCGAGCCGATCACCGACGAGGCGCGTGGTCTGCCGTTCACGCTCGACGTCGGCGAGGGACGCGTGTTGATGCTCGACGATCGGGGCTCGTCGAGCCGGCTGATCGTGCTCGAGCGGGGCAAGCCGCTCCTCCAGATCATCGAAGGATCCGTGCCGTGGGGTCGGCTGATTCCCGGCGGCGCCGTGCTGTTCGGCGTCGCGGAGACCCGCAGCGGAGACGTGGTCAAACCGGACGGCCGGGTGTTCGCGAGGATCGGTGCGGCCGAGCCGCGCGAGATCGTGAAGGTCGATGGCGCCGTGATCTCGGCGGTCGCGCTCGGACCGAACCGGTTCGCGGTGCTCAGCAGCCAGGGGGAGCTGGTGCGCGGCAACCTCGCGACAAGCGCGATCGAGCGGACGAACGTGGTCGCGGGAGAGCGTCACTTCATCGGTAGCGAGTCGGGCGGCCGTGTCGTGGTCGCCACCGGCGACCGCCTGCTCCTGTGGGATGACCACGTCGTCGAGATCGCCCGCTTCGAGTCCGCGCTGCGCTCCGTCGCGCACGGCGATCGCGGGCGCATGGTCGTCACGCTGATGAACAACGACGTGTTCGTCGTCGCGGTCGAGCCCGGAGCGACGCCGCAGCGCCTCGTCAACGGCGGCCAGTATCCGCCGGTGGTCAGCGGCGACGGCAAGACGCTGGTCGCGTCGGGGCTCGGCCACCAGCTCACGATCGTCGACGTCGCGTCCTCGAACCGATGGACGTTGCCGTCGATGTTCCCCGCGACGTCGAAGTTCGCGGTGTCGCCGACGTCACGCCAGGTCGTGCAGGCGACGTTCGCCGGGCTGATGCTGTGGACGCTGCCGACGACGACGGCGGACTTCAGTGCCTGGCTCGACGAGCAGACCAACGCGGTGAAGATCGGCGACGACGTCCTGGCGTGGCCGTGGCAGGTCCGCACACCCTGAGGGTGGGCTAGGATGTCCCCATGCTGGCCACCCAGATCCGACAGAAGGACAGCGTCTTCTACTTCTGCGCCTATCCGGTCGACGACATCCTCGACAAGGCGCGGTTCATCAGCCGGTTCTACGCCGAGGGCGCGCCGAGCCTGGCGGGCGAGGAGGTCGCCGCCGACGACGAGGTCGCGAAGTTCATCTCCAAGATCGAGGCGACCGACGCGGCGTTCCAGCGCCAGCTGTCGAAGGCCAAGGTCAGCCAGATCCAGAACTTCTACGAGACCGCCGCCAGCCAGCCGCCGATCCCCGGCACCGTGCTGCTGTTCACCGACGAGCGGCTCACGTTCGATCCGGTCAAGCCGTTCGCCAACGTCGGCAACCTGACCGAGCCGAAGGGGAAGTACCTGATCATCGACGGCCAGCACCGGCTCGCCGCGTTGCACTTCTACCGCCGCGCGCACCCCGACGAGGCGCGGACGATCCACGTTCCGTGCGTGATCTTCGACGGCAGGAGCGAAGACTTCGCGACCGAGATGTTCGTGATCATCAACTCGACGCCGACGCGGATCAACAAGAGCCACCTGATCGATCTCTACGAGAAGGTGTCGTGGGCGGCGCCCGACAAGAAGTTCGCGGCGCGGATCGTCGATCATCTCTATCGCGAAGGCGATAGCCCGCTGCGCTACAAGATCAATCGCCTCGGTGGCCGCAGCAAGCAGGAGAAGTGGATCCTCCAGGCCGAGCTGTTCAACGAGCTCCATCGCTGGGCGTCGTCGGAGTGGAGGAAGCTCGGCAAGAAGCAGAACCTGCCGCGCGAGGCAGAGCGCTACTACGAGATCGTGCGCGACTTCCTGCGCGCCGCCGAGAAGGTCTGGGGCGATGCGTGGGCCCACCCGCGCTACATGATCACGCGTCCGGTGACGCTCAAGGCGATGCTCCGCGTGTGCGCCGACCTCGCGCACGAGGACGCGGAGCCCAAGGACGACCGCGTCAAGCGGTGGGCGCGGCGGTTGGCGCCGTGGACCGACCTCGCGCGCGGCTTCCAGGTCGAGGGGTTCTACGAGCGGTTCCCCGCGAAGGGGCAGGTCGAGCGCGTCGCGCGGATCCACCGCGAGCTCGGCAACGCCGCGAAGATCGAGCGCCGCGGCAAGGACAAGGACGCGGACGAGTAGTCCGCGTGGAGGACGTGTACTTCACGTGGCCGGATCGGCGGTTCCGCTACGAGTGCCGCGGCTGCGGCGCGTGCTGCAAGGGCCATGGGATCGGGCTCGACGTCGCCGGTGGACAGCTCGTGCAGCTCGTCGCGCGGCGCCCCGAGATCGCGGCGTTCCTGCGCCGCCGCGGCGACGCGATCACCGCGTTCAACCCGCGCGATCGCTGCTGGTTCCTCGCCGATGACGGGATGTGCAAGGTCGAGGTCGAGGACGGCCGCGACGCGAAGCCCGCCTCGTGCCGCCTGTTCCCGTTCAATCGCGTGTTCCGGATCGGCGCGTACACGGTCGTCGACTACAACAGCGTGATCTGCCCGCTCACCGTCGGCGAGGACGGCATCACGCACGCCGAGGTCGCGGCCGAGATCGCGACGATCCAGGATCCGACCATCGTCGGGACCCGGCTTCCCGCGCAGAACGCGGAGGTGGAGGGCAAGGCGTTCGTCGAGGGCGAGCGTACGATCGCGGCGGCGCTGTTCGCCGCGCCCGGAGACCTCGCGGTCGCGTGGGGCGCGCAGGCCGATGCCGCGGCGCTCGATCACGAGAAGGCGGCCGCGACCGCGGCGTTCGAGGCGATCCTCGGCGCTCCGTGGCGCGAGCCGAGTGCCGCGACGCTCCTGTCGGTGACGTGGCTGACGCCGTCGCTGCGGTTCAACGAGCTCTACGGACCACGCCAGTACGCGCCGCGCTCGGCGATGTCACCCGTGCTCGCGCGGATGTGGCTCGCGTGGGTCGGGTTCGCCGCGCTCGGCGAGCAGCTCGCGGGCCGCGCGCTCGGGCTCCAGGAGCTGACGACGCTGTGGTCGGAGCAGGCGCCGCTGCTGCACGTCGTGGCGCGCTGGCGGGAAGCTCCGTCGCTCAAGCCCGGACCGATCGAGCTGCCGGGGGTGGATCCGGGGAGTGTCGTACGCGGGCTCGCCCAGGCGCTGATCGACAACCGCAAGGCGAAGAAGCAACTCGGCGCGCTGGTCGCGGCAATGCCCGCAGATCCGACGACGCGAGTCACCGCGCTCAAGACCGCCGAGGCGATCCTGCGCGCCGGGTTCGCGCGTTAGCGCTGGCCGAGCGGACGCGAGAGGTCGCCGTGGTCCTGCTGCGCGGTATCCGTCCGCTGGATCACCGGGCCGCGCGCGCCACCGCTGCCGGCTTTCCCGATGCAGCCGGTCGAGACGAGAACCAGGAGAACGACCGCGGCGAGGCTCTTCATGGCCGGCACCATATTCGAAACGTGGTTCAGTGTGGGAGCACGAACTTCATCGGCCGCACCAACATCGACCGCCAGGTTGCTGCGGTGACGCAGCATCACCCCCTGGCTACGCGAGTCGTCGCCGGTGCAACCAGTCGTGAGCGATCACGCGCATCTAGCGGAGCTTGCAGCTGATCCGCCACGGCGGCTTGTTGGACGCGGCCCAGGCCGGCGGCGAGACCTCGAGATCGCCCCCGGCGAGGGTCTGCACGGCGAGCGTATCCCCGAGCGCGGCCGGGGCGCGGAGCGCGGGGTAGGGAGGGCCGGCGAGCTCGCCTTCCGTCGGGCAGTGGCCCTGGCGCAGGATCTCGAGATGGAGCCGGAACGCCGCGAGCCGGGCGAATCCGGCGGCGCGCTTGGCGGCGTACTGCGAGAACGCGGGGTGCGCGACGCTCTCGAGGACGCCGACGATCGCCTCGCGGATCCGGTGCGCGGTGGCGGTCGTGTCGGCCGAGCCCACCGCCTTCGCGAGGTCCGTCCACAGCTGCTCGCCGATCGCCTTCGGATCGTGGCTCTTCGCCGTCTCGCCGAGCGTGACGAGCCCCTCGTGACACGCCTTGAGCGTCGCCGTGGCGGGGCACGCGGTCGCGCGATCTGCGGCCATGCCCTCGGCGGCCGCGAACATGATCCCGGCCTCGTCCCGCGGGTGCTTCGTCATCGGCTTGGTCCCGAACGGACCGGTGTCGCCCGAGCCGGAGCGAGGACCGGTGCCGTCCGGCCAGCCACCGGGCGGCACCCAGCTCGTTCCCTTGAGCGGCGGCATCCCGTAGTAGAGCTCGAAGTAGTCGCGCTCGGCGGCGAGCGTCTCGGCGAACGGCGGCTCCGAGGCGAGGAGCGCGTCGACCCCCGCGATCAGCGCGTCGAGATCCGCGGGCGCCAGCGTCGCCACGGTCAGGATCGCGCGGGCCTGTTCGAGGAGCAGGTCGGTCGAGGCGACCGCGATCATCGAGCCGATCAACCCGACGCGGCCGCGCCCGAGATCCCGGAACGCCGCGGCGCCGTCGAGCAGCATCCACAGCGCGAACGCCGGCGTGCCGCGCTCGGCGCTCAGGCGCGCGCGGAGCCCGAGCAGGTGCGCGCCGTACATCACGTTCATCCAGGTGTCCGGATCCTTGCGGAGGCCGAGCTGGAACGGCGAGCAGGCGTCGCGATGTGCGGCGGCCTTGCGGACCGCTTCCTCGAGCTCGTCGCCGCACATGGCCTCGAGGTCGAGGAGCCGCGGGGCGCGCGTCTCGACCAGCGTGCCGACCTCGATCGACGACGAGCTCGCGAGCTTGCCGATCTCCGGCAGGCACACGAGCGTCCCCGTCGGTTCGACGAGGACGACGAGGTCGGCAGCCGCCGGCCCGTCGGTGCCGGGCTCGCGGACCACCGGGCGCGGGCAGGCACGCTTCGCGGTCTCGGCGAGCCGGTCCTGCAGGCCGCGCTCGAAGCGGGCCAGCTCGTCGTCGGTGAACAGCCGCGGCCCGGGCGCCGCCTGTTCGCTCGCGCCCTTGCCACATCCGACGGCGATCAGGAGCAGCGCGAGCCGGAGGTGCATCCCGCGAGGGTACTACCAGCGCCGCGCGGCTTCCGGGCGGTCGGAGGTCGCCTCGAGTTGCCACGCGGCTGGCTAGCCGACTAGCCATCCTGTCGTGGGCACGGCCACCAACGGGCCCCGCGCACGGCACGGGGCGTGCTTCTTCCCGGTTCGTGAGCTCTCGCGCTGTGATGTCGCTGGCCGCCACGTTGGTGGCGGGATGCGCCATCGCCGCGCCCACGGATTCCACCGTCGACTCCCGGGTGACCGTGCTGCCTCACGTTCCGGGACCGGGCATGACGGTGCGGGCCGACGGGCTCGAGTTCCCGCGTGCCGACAACGACGCGCTCCTCGACCTCGCGGTCGGCGACCTGGTGGTCTCGGGCTCCGGCGAGGGCTTCCTGCGCAAGGTCGATTCCGTCGCCGACGATCGGGATCGGATCGTGATCGCGACGACCGACGCCGAGCTCGGAGACGCCTTGATCGATGGGAGCGTCGAGGGCTCGTTCGGTGGCGAAGGCAAGGCCGACACCCATCAGCTGCCATCGATCGGCTTCGCGGTCGCGGACCGCACGGTCGTCAACAACGCGGCGATGACCGTGAACGTCGTCGCCGCCTCGATCGCCCTCGCACCCGAGATCGATCTCGACCTCCAGGTTCAGAGCCGCCGGCTCTCGCGGTTCGAGATGGTGGTGCGCGGCAAGCTCACCGGATCGATCGACCTCGCGATCGACGCGCGCGACGTCGCGGTCGGCCCGGACATCGTCCTCTGGGAATCACCACCGGCGGTGTTCTACCAGCAGCTCGGCATCCTCCCCGTCGTCGAGACCGTCACCACCAGCGTGCACCTGAAGCTGGAGGTCGTCGCGCGGGGGCAGGGCACCGTGCGCATCCACGCCGATGCGAGCGCGCTGCTCGAGGCCGGCCTCCGATACGAAGCAGGCACCGGCTGGAGCCCGGTCGCCGAGCTCGACCTGCAGGCCTCCGGCCGCGTGCCACAGGCCAGCGTCACGTTCGCCGAGCTGGGGATCCGCGCCTGGCTCGTCGCCCGGTGCGACGTCAAGCTCTACGGCCTCGCCGGACCCTACGTGGCCGTCGGACCGCAGCTCGAGGTCGTGCGGGATCTCGTCGAACACGACTTCGACGGCGCCGCAGGGTTCAAGGGCGAGATCGGCGGCGAGCTCAAGCTCGGCTGGTTCAACGTCCTCCGCGCACTTCCCGAGTACGAGCTGTTCGACCGGCTCGACCCCGTGTTCTGACCTACCAGACGACGCACTGCTTCGCGGGAACCATCTTCGTGTTCGCCTTGCAGCGGAACGCCGTCTTGAACTCGGGCGTCGCCTGCAGCGCGCCGTTGACGCGCCACTTGCCGGGCGCGTGGACGTCGACGGTCGCGACGAGCTTCTCGTAGTCGGGGCGCATCTTGTTGCACCACGCCTGACCGAACCCGAGGAAGAACTGCTGGTCCTCGGTGAAGCCGTCGGCGACGACGGTGTCGGGAGCCGGCGCGCGCAACGCCCGGTAGCCCGCGAGGGCGAGCTTGACGCCGCCGATGTCGGCGATGTTCTCGCCGACGGTGTTCGCGCCGTTGAGCTTGCCGCCACCGATCACGTCGTACTGGTTGTACTGCTCGATCACGCACTGCGTGCGCTGCTTGAACTGCTTCTCGGTCTCCGGCTGCCACCAGTTCGTCATCGTGCCGATCGCGTCGTACTGCGCGCCCTGGTCATCGAAGCCGTGGGTCAGCTCGTGGCCGACGACGACGCCCATCGCGCCGAGGTTGACCGGGATCGAGGCATCGACCGAGTAGAACGGCGGCTGCAGGATGCCGGCGGGGAACACCATGCCGTTGCGGGACGCGTCGTAGTACGCGTTGACCGTCGGCGCGGAGATGTACCAGTCGTCCTTGTCGTCGGGCTTGCCGATCTTCGCGGTCTGCCGCACCTGCTCGGCCTTGCGCGCGGCGAGCGCGTTGCCGCCGAACGCCCGCGGATCGATCTTGAACGCGTACGAGCGCCACTTGTTCGGGAACCCGATCTGATAGGTCATCGCCTTCAGCTTGGTGTGCGCCTTCTCCTTGGTCGCCGTGTCCATCCACGGCAGCGCGTCGAGGTTGCCCGCCATCGCCGCGACGATCGCGTTCACTTGATCGACGGCCGCTTGCTTGCTCGCGCCGCCGAACCGGTCGCGCACGAACACCTGGCCGAGCAGATCGCCGAGCGCGCCATCGGTATGACCGACGCAGCGCTTCCACCGCGGCGCCATCTCGGCCTGGCCGGTGAGCGCGGCGAAGAACTTGAACTGCGTCTCCTCGAGCTTCTTGGTCAGCATCGGCGCTGCCTTCGAGCCGAGGTGGAACGTCAGGTACGCGCGCCACGTCTCCGGCTTGGTCGACGCGAGCAGCCCGTCGACGCCCTCGAAGAACTTCGGTGCACCGACGGTGACCCCATCGGTGGTGCCGAGGCCAACCGTCTTCCAGAACGTCGTCCAGTCGAACTTCGGCATCGCCTTGGCGACACCCGCGCGCTCGATCCGGTTGTACATCGTCTTCGGATCACGGCGCTCGACCTTGTCCTTCGAGACCTTCGCGAGCTCCGTCTCGAGCGCGACGATGTCCGCCGCCTCCTTCTTCGCGACGTCGGGCTTGCGACCGAGCTCGGTCAGCATCGCGGCGACGTAGCCCTCGTACGCGGTCTTGAGCGACTTCGACTGCGCGTCGTCCTTGAGGTAGTAGTCGCGATCGGGCAGGCCGAGGCCGCCCTGATCGAGGCCCGTGATCACCTGGCGCGCGTCGCGCGCATCCTGCGTCGGACCGAACGAGAACAGCATGCTGAAGCCCGCGGCGTGCAGCGTCGAGATCGCGAGCGACAGCGACTTGACGTCCTTGACCTTGTTGATCGACGCGAGCATCGGCGCGATCGGCCGTAGGCCCGCCTTCTCGATCGCCGCCTCGTCCATGCACGCGGCGTAGTAGGCGCCGAGCGGCCGGGTCAGCGGGTCGGTGCCCGGCGTCGTGCGCAGCTTCTCGAGCACGTCGTGCTCGTAGGCGAGGTTGCGATCCCCGATGTCGACGAAGCTGCGCATCGCGATCGGCTTGTCGGCGGCGATCTCGGTCGTCTTGACCCAGGTGCCGCACGCGAACTGATAGAAGTCCTCGCAAGGATCCGCGGTGCGATCGAGCGCGTTCGGATCGAGGCCGACCGCGGCGAGCGAGCGATTCGTCACCGGCTTGGTCGGCGCGACCGGCGGTGGATCGCCCGGGGCCACCTGGTCATCGCTGATCGTGACCTGATCGCCGCCGGGCGGAGGCGGCGCGGGCGTCGTGGTGGCGGGGGTGCCGGAGCCGCACGCGGCGGCGAACAGGAGCAGCGTGAACGTGGAGCGCATCGGGTTCGGGCGTATCACGACTTTTGTCAGGATTCATGCGCTGTTAGCACCGTCGCTGGGTCGCAGGACGACCTTGCAGCCTGGCGGACGAGCGTGCTAGACACGCTCCCTCCTCGAATTCTTCGAGGAACTACTCACCGCATCCGAGATCTCCGGGCGTGGCCCCCCAAGGGGGTTTCCGGACTCGACGACGATGCGGGGTGAACCAACGCAAAGGACCGACATGGAAACGATGGCAGAAGCGACGGCGCAGAACCCGATCTCGATGCGGGCGCTGCTCGAGGCAGGCGTTCACTTCGGGCACAACACCGGCCGGTGGAACCCGAAGATGAAGCAGTACATCTTCGGTGCCCGTAACGGCATCCACATCATCGACCTGCAGCACACGGTCAAGCTGTTCCGCCAGGCCTTCCAGGCCGTGGTCGACACGACCGCCAAGGGCGAGACCGTCCTGTTCGTCGGCACCAAGAAGCAGGCGCAGGACGTCATGGTCGAGGAGGCCACGCGGTCCGGTCAGCACTTCGTGACCCAGCGCTGGCTCGGCGGCACGCTCACCAACTTCAAGACCGTGAAGGGCTCGCTCGAGCGCCTGCGCGGCCTCGAGAAGATGGAGGAGGACGGCACGCTGTTCGCGCTGACCAAGCGCGAGCAGGTGATGATCCGCCGCGATCGCGACAAGCTCATGAAGTCGCTCGGTGGCATCAAGGGCCTCTCGAAGGTCCCGGGCATGCTGTTCGTGATCGATCCCCACAAGGAGCACATCGCGGTCGACGAGGCGCGCAAGCTCGAGATCCCGGTTGTCGCGATCACCGACACCAACTGCGATCCCGACCGGATCGACTACGTCATCCCGGGTAACGACGATGCGATCCGCGCGATCAAGCTGTTCGCCGGCAAGATCGCCGACGCGGCGATCCTCGGCGCCAAGGTCTACAAGGAGAACGCCCGGACCCGCGGCCAGCAGGAGCGCGAGGATCAGACCGAGCGCGTCATCCACGTCTCGTCGGGTGGCGATGGCCCCCGCGTCGAGATGTCGACCGGTGGCAGCATGTTCAACCCCGAGGCGTCGGCGTCGCCCGACGAGCCGCAGAAGTAAAGGAGCGCGCCATGGAAGTCACTGCAACCCTGATCAAGGATCTCCGCGAGCGCACGGGCGCGGGCATGGCGGACTGCAAGAAGGCGCTCGTCGAGGTCGACGGCGACATCGACAAGGCGATCGACTACCTGCGCACCAAGGGTCTCGCGAAGGCGGCCAAGAAGGCCGGCCGCGAGGCCACCGAGGGCTCGGTGGTCTCGTACATCCACGGCGGTGGGCGCATCGGCGTCCTCGTCGAGATCAACTGCGAGACGGACTTCGTCGCGCGCAACGAGGACTTCCAGGCGTTCAGCCGTGAAGTCTCGCTGCAGATCGCGGCGATGAACCCGCAGTTCGTCCGCAAGGACGAGGTTTCGGCCGACGTGGTCGAGCGCGAGCGCGCCGTCCTCCTCGCCAAGGCGAAGGAGAGCGGCAAGCCCGAGCCGGTCATCCAGAAGATGGTCGACGGTCAGATCTCGAAGTGGATGAAGGAGATCTGTCTCCTCGATCAGCCCTTCGTGAAGAACCCCGACAAGACGATGGAGCAGGTCCAGCAGGAGCTGATCTCGAAGATCGGCGAGAACATCAAGATCCGCCGCTTCGTCCGGTTCGAGCTCGGCGAGGGTCTCGAGAAGAAGAAGGGTGACTTCGCTGCCGAGGTCGCCGCGCAGGCCGGCCTGTCGTCGTAACGACGTCCCGCTGTCTGCGAGCAAGGGATCCGATCCGTCGGGTCCCTTGTCGCGTTTCGGGGGGGCAGCGCGGCTCGTCCACGGGCCACGGCAACGGCAGTGGCCAGTGAAACTCGCGCAAGGCCGTGATCGTGCGCGACCCGACCCGGGCACGCCTGCTGCACTGCGCCACGGCACCTAACATGCGCGTACTCCTGATCTCGACTCTCCTGTTGACTCCTGCGTTCACCGCCTGCACCGAAGACGGCTTCGGTGAGGAAGGTGGTGCGGATCTGGCCGGTCAGGACGACAAGGGCGATGCCATCCCCGGCATCGAGGTCCTGGCTCGCCTCGAGCCCGGGAGCGTCGACACCAAGCTGACGACCGCCGTCCCGCGGCCCGGCTTCGTGTTCTACGCCGCCGAGGGCGCGAAGGTGAACCTCGAGGTCACGCACGCCGGCTCGACGACCGGCCTCGACACGTTGCTCAAGGTCTACGGCCCGCGGCTCGCCGACGGGAGCTACCCCAAGACGCTCGCGACCGACGAGGATGCCGGCTACGGCAAGCTGTCCAAGATCCGGGACCTCACGGTCTCGTACGGCGGGTTCTATCTCGTCGAGGTCTCCGCGGGCGCCGCGAGCGCGCCGCTCACCGACGCCAAGGCGCGCCTCAAGCTGAGCTGCACCGGCGTCTGCGACACCGACGCACCGGTCGCCCCGCTCGGGTTCGACCTCCGCTGGTACCAGCGCTCCGCCGAGCGTCGCGCGCTCACCGCGCAGGCCTACACCCTGGCGACCGCGAAGGTCGTCGCGAAGGTCGCCGCCGGCGCGCCCGCGAACTGGGGCGTCGTGCTCGACATCGACGAGACCACGCTCAACAACAGCGCGTATCAGCGCGCCCGTGCCGAGCTCGGCCTCGGCTACTCCCCGGCGAGCTGGACCGAGTGGGTCAACAAGAAGGCCGCGACGCCGATCGACGGCGCGCTCGCGTTCACCAGCAAGGTGAAGCAGCTCGGCGGCAAGGTCGTGTTCGTGTCGAACCGGATGGCCGCGAACGAGTGCGCGCAGACCGAGGACAACCTCGCCGCGACGGGCTTTGTCTACGACGCGATCCTGTGCCGCACGGCCGCGAGCGAGAAGAACACGCGGTTCGCGGCGGTTCAGAACGGCACCGCGAAGCCGGGGCTGCCCGCGCTCCAGGTTCTCGCGTTCGTCGGGGACAACATCCAGGACTTCCCGGTGCTCACGCAGGAGGTCCGCACGCAGCCCGAGAGCGCGTTCTCGGGGTTCGGCGACAACCTGATCATCCTCCCCAACCCGATGTACGGCAGCTGGGAGAAGAACGCCGACTGAGCCCCGCCTGCGAGGGCCGGCGTCCGGGGAGACCCGCGTGCTAGCCTCGACGGTGTGATGTACGTCTGCGGGGCGTGCGGGCAGAGCTCGGACCGTGCGGGCTATTGCTCCACGGACGGCCAGCAGCTCGCCGCGGCCCAGGATCCGATGCTCGGCACCGAGGTCGGGCGCTACCGGATCGCGCGCCTGCTCGGGGTCGGCGGCATGGGCCAGGTCTATCTCGGCATCCAGCCGGCGATCGGCAGCCGCGTCGCGATCAAGATCCTGAGCAACGAGTGCACGCGCAACGCGGAGCTGCTCGATCGGTTCTTCGCCGAGGCGCGTGCGGTCAACCTGATCCGCCACGAGTCGATCGTCAGCGTGATCGACATGGCGCAGCTCCCCGACGGGCGGCCGTACATCATCATGGAGTTCGTCGAGGGCCAAACGCTCGGCGAGATCGTGCGCACTGGGATGGCGCCGATCGGCGGCGTCATCCAGGTCGCGACCGAGATGCTGTCGGCGCTCGGCGCGGCGCACGCTCTCGGGATCGTCCATCGCGACCTCAAGCCCGACAACGTGCTGGTCACCGCCGAGGGGCACGCGAAGGTCCTCGACTTCGGGATCGCGAAGCTCGCGCCCGGGCTGTCGAACCACCTGTCGCCGCGCACCCGCACCGGGGCGCTGCTCGGCACGCCGGCGTACATGGCGCCGGAGCAGATCAGCGGTGCGGAGAACGTCGACCCGCGCACCGATCTCTACGCGGCCGGCGTCGTGCTGTTCGAGGCGGTCACGGGCCGCACGCCGTTCCAGGGCGAGACGCTCTACGACCTCATGCGCGCGCACCTCGAGCTCGCGCCGCCCTCGCCGCGCGCGCTGCGCCCCGAGCTGCCGCTCGCGCTCGAGCACGTGATCCTGACCGCACTCGAGAAGGATCCGGCGCGGCGGTTCCAGACCGCCGCCGCGATGACGCAGGCGCTGCACGACGCGGCGCGCGAGCTACCGCCGGATCAATGGCGCGTGCTGTCGCGCGGGGGAATGATCACGGGACGCCCGTCGCTCGAGCACCTGCGGCACTCCACGCCGCACCCTCCGGCGCACGCGCCGACGGCACGCGCTTCCGCGGCGATCCCGCAGCAGCCGACGAAGCGCGATCGACCGCGCGGTCTCGGCCGGGTGATCGCGATCGTGGCGGTCGCCGCGGTGGCCGCGGGGGGCGCGCTGATCGTGGTCAGCCAACGTCGTGGAGGCGAGACACGCGCGAGCGAGCCCGTCGCGGTGGCCGCCGACGGAAGCGCGCCGGCGCAGGGATCGCCCGGGACACCCGGATCGCCGGCTGCGCCCGGGTCGCCGGCTCGGGCCCCGACGACGGAGGAGGCGGCACCGCCTGCACCGCGCTCGACGCCCCCGACGCGGGGGGCGCCGCCCGGTGCGCCTTCGACGACGGCGACCGCGAAGCCGGAGCTCCCGGCCGCGCCTCCGGCCACGCCGCGCGACCGTGCGGGCTCCTCCGCGGCGGGAGCTACGAGCGGCCCGACGATCCTCGGCGGCGGTAGCGCGGCGGATCACGGCGTCCACATCGGCAGCGGCGTCCAGATCGGTCCGGGTGTCGTGATCGGTGACGGCCCACCGACGGCGCCGCCCGGGCAATCGAAGACGTTCACCCGACCGATCGACTACAACCCGAAGAAGTTCGACGGCGCAGCGTACGTGAAGAAGGCGCTCGCGCTCGCGCAGTCGGTCTTCCCCGACGCGAGGTTCACCCGCTACGACATCGCGAACGTCTACCCGAACGGGCTCGCCGACCTCGGGCTTACCGACGACGAGTCGACGTACTGGTTCCGCTCGCCGTCGCACTCGGCGCGGCCGGTTGGCGTGCCGACGAACCTCGAAGTCGACATCTTCTGCTACGTCGAGGTCGAGGTCGGCGTGAAGGAGATCACCGTCAGCGTGCGGTCGCTCAGTCCGATCGATCCGAACTGCAAGTGGCCGCTGCGCCCACTTCCGACGTGCACCCACGCGCAGGTGTGGGCGAAGGCGAAGGCGAAGGGCGCCGACCTCGACACGGTCGCGAAGGTCGCCTTCCTGTCCGGCGGAGATTGGTGGTTCGACAACGAGTACGACGGGGAGGGCATCGCGGAGTCGTTCGAGGATCGCTGCCCGTGACGCATGTCTGCGGGCACTGTGGCGCGCGCTACCCACAGGCCGGGACCTGTCCGCATGACGGAGGGCAGCTCGTCCTCGCCGACGATCCATTGCTCGGCCTGGAGGTCGGTCGCTATCGGCTCGTCCGCGTGCTCGGGCAGGGCGGCATGGGACGCGTCTACGCGGCGGTGCAGCCCGACGTCGGCAGCCGCGTCGCGATCAAGGTGATCAGCGAAGAGTTCGCGCGCGACCGCGAGCTCGCCGAGCGGTTCTTCGCCGAGGCGCGCGCCGTGAACATGATCCGGCACGAGAACATCGTGAACGTCCTGGATCTCACGACGCTCCCCGACGGCCGCCCCGTGATCGTCATGGAGCTGATCGACGGCCACACGCTGCGCTCGATCGTGCGTGCGGGTCCGACTCCGCTCGGCGGCGTCGTCCACGTGATGATCGATGTGCTGTCCGCACTCGCGGCCGCGCACGCCGCGGGCGTCGTCCATCGCGACCTCAAGCCCGACAACATCCTCGTCACCGCGAGCGGTCGCGCCAAGGTCCTCGACTTCGGGATCGCGAAGCTCGCACGCGCGCTGCCAGGTCAGCTCGGACCGCGCACCCGGACGGGGGCGGTCCTCGGCACGCCGGAGTACATGGCGCCCGAGCAGATCAGCGGCGGCCACGTCGATGCACGGACCGACATCTACGCCGCCGGCGTCGTGCTGTTCGAGGCGATGACGGGTCGACGACCCTTCGACGGCGACAGCGACTTCGAGGTGATGCGCGCGCATGTCGACCACGCGCCGCCGTCGGCGCGCGCGCTGCGCCCGGAGATCCCCGACGAGCTGGCGAGCGTGATCGCGTGCGCACTCGCGAAGCGACCGAGCGAGCGGTTCGCGAACGCGACGGCGATGGCGAACGCGCTGTACGGCGTCTCGACGCTGCTCGGTGCCGAGCAGTGGCGATCTCTGACCCCGGAGGGGCGGGCGATCTCGCGCCCGTTCGCACCTGCACCGGCGCCCGCGACGCGCGGGTTCACGGAGGGCCCGGCCGAGCGCTCAGGTTCGCTGCCGACGGCGGGCGCGAGGCCGGGGAACCGCGACCGCGCCGTCGCCCCGACCCGCGTCGAGCGCGCACCGACCCGAGCGCGGCGCCCGTGGGGGCTGATCACGATCGGCGCCGTGGCGGCGGTAGCCGGGGGCGGCGCGGTCATCGTCGTCGCCACGCGGTCGGGCTCCCCGGCTTCCGACTCGACGATCTCGGCGGGGTCGGCAGGGCCGCCCTCGGTCAGCGCGTCGACCACGCCCGCGACGATCCCCGCGGACGCGGTGGGCCTCGAGCGCGGCGACGGTTCCGAGCGAACGAGCCCGACGCCGGTCGCGGTGGCGCCGCCGACGCCGCGGCCGGTGACACCCGCGCGAGGCGAGCCGCCCGGTGTCGACCGGGAGGTGCGGGGCGCCGCACCGGTGGTCGTCGCCCCCGCCCCCGC
>Ga0102851_10001017_pt1 | contig 15307 bp, 8 predicted proteins | sample Mud3Dept3metaG_FD_79558 | JGI IMG/M metagenome (GOLD analysis project Ga0102851, IMG submission 79558) | Freshwater wetland microbial communities from Ohio, USA, analyzing the effect of biotic and abiotic controls - Mud 3 Core 4 Depth 3... | ecosystem: Environmental > Aquatic > Freshwater >... | reverse complement strand
TTCTTAAAAAATGTGGCCAAGGTCTGAAGCTGTCCCTTCATTTACAGTGTCCCTGAAGTCTGGTACCTGTCCTTTCCGCTGGTAATCATGGCCCGGCATCATTTGTTCGTTTCATCTGTCCACCTTTACAGGAGGGTACAACGGGTATTAGAGTCTCTTTGTATCACTGGGCAGCGGGAACTGTACACATCCGATAGAGAGAAAGTAACCCGGTTACCCGGATGATCACATCGATAAGGTCTGCCAACGATAAGGGCCATCGCCAGTCACAGGAGCGTCCGGGCAGCCTCTCGCCCTCTCCAAGATGTTCTCGCAGGAATGAGTCAGCCTCCATGACCCCTCACCTGTCTCTTCTCCTTTAAAACCTTACCACAGCCTCTGCAGGACAATCTCTGCATGTGAAGCTGTCGGAGTTGAAATCGGAGATGGCTTTGCCGTTGATCTTCACCTGCCGGATAGGATGGGGCAAGGGCGGCATCACAATGATGCCACCCGGAGGCACGGCCAGATGCCCCCTGAGCCTCAAACGCAGAGTGTCTTTACCCTTCAAGCGCAGCGAGTAAGTGAGGTTCCCATAGTAGGTAGGCAGATTCTTGACCCCCACATCAGAACCGTCAGATAGCCACTTCTCCGCCACTCCGGCAGCGATGACAAGGGATTCATCCTCTTCCCGCTCGTAAGCGAACATACTGCACACCGCCAGGATGTATTCCGCGCTGATCCAAGTGTGGGGCAGATCACCTATAAAGCTGGGGCTGGAAGGGTCACGCCAGGAAATTTCCGGCCACTGGTTCCAGGGTGGGATGCGCCGGTCAGCGAGCATGAATTTCATCACTTCTAGAGCGTCCCGGCGCCTTCCTAGCTTTACGAGGGCACCGATGATGCGGATTTCGTAGGCGCTATAGTTGTTCCAGTTCAACTTAGCGCCAGTGCGCTCCCGGAAACCTGTAAGGTACTTGTCGAAAGTGCGATGGGTTTCGGCCTGGGGGAGCAGGTGAAGCTGGTCCAGTAGGCCGACGGCGATAGAGGTGGCCGTGGGGTCGAAATCACCGAACTCCACAGACCCAGGCACGAAGTCGATCTTGTGCCGGGCAATCGTGGCTGCCAAAGATGCACGCACATCCTCCGAGAAGGACTCCCGCAAGGCAGAGAGACGTGCTGCCTCCGTCGCATCACCCAGCACTTCTGTCATGAGAGAGGCATCCCTCAGGCCCCGTATGGCCCAAAAGTCATCCCAGTAGGCGTGAACAGGGTGGGCCATGTAGCCTTCGTGGCTCATGGATTCGGGCAAAAGACCGTAGCAGGCGCGTTTGGCACCTCTTTGGTATTCCTTGGTGAGGCGTTTGTTGCGCAAGCCTTCCATATAGGAAAGCGTCTTTGACACGGCAGGCCGCATTTCAGAGAGGAACCCCTTATCCCCGGTGAATCGGTAATACTCCACGACCGCGTATATGAACTCGCCGTAGGCGTCGAATTCCGGAAGCCACTCTGCGCCTTCTCGGTCCGCGCAGTCAGGGATGTTCCCGTCGTCCGACTGAAATCCTGCATACCAGCGAATGAAATCGCAGATGGCGGTTGGATAGCCTGCTCTCAACAAAGCAGCGCCCATGATGGCTCCGTCCCTGATCCATGAACGGTTGTAGCGGCGGGGGCCGGGGTGCAGGGCAGGGCCATGTCGATTGATGAGAATGTGGGCGGCTGCTGTCTTGAAGGTGTCGGCCACGGCCTGCATCTGCGGAGGCACCTGAATGTCCACGGAGCCAAGCTTCACTTTCCACTCCCGGACCGCTCGTGCGAACTTCTTGGGTGCGGAACCACGCTGCAGCGAAGCCGCCGACCGACCGGCCTTGGTTCCCCCCGTGCCGAAGGGGACTGCCAGACAGACTTCACCCATGGAACCCGGTGCCAGGTCCAGGTCAAAGCGCAAGGCCCCGGATGCGTATCCGAAATCGTCGTGGACCTCTATTTGGAAAGGGACTTCGCCCACGGGTAGATGCTTGGTTACACCTCCTGAATCGAAGGCTGCGGCTCCGAATCCGTTCGGCGCGGTGAGGGGAATCACCGGCTTGCTTCCGTTGACCCAGGCCGCGCCACGGGCGAAGCGCAGGTCGCGGATCTGGCTCACCCCGCCGAAAGCCCTCCAGTTCTGCCAGGTCGGGGTTACCTGGAAAGGTCGAAATGCAGCGAACAGACGGAACGACTGTCTCTTCTTCATTATGTTCACGATGCGGTAAACAAGGTACAGGACGGGTTTGCCGAGTCTTCCGGTGGCGAAGGCGGTGATCTCCATCGTGAAGCGGTCGCTTCGCCATTCAGAGGAAGGGAAGGGGAGATACCCCTTCGGCAATTCCTGGCTCAGATCCACATCCGTCCAGGTGAAGAGCCTGCGATCCACGTAGACGAAAGGCTCTATGGAAAAGGAGCCCTTGTCCACTTCCACCATGCCCTCCTCGTTCATCAGGGCTTGGGTGTCTGACTCGCCCGTTCCCACAGGGGTCCAGTAGGTCTGCCGGCCAAGGAGGTACTTTGGGTAGAGCCCGGGCGTCGCTTGTCTCGCGATATTCTGAAAGAAGTGGTTTATGGTGCGGGAGAAGTCGTAAGGTTTGACCTCGATGCTTCGAATGGCAAACCCGCGGCCTTCGACGCTCAGATAGAGATTGAGGCGGATGTATCGCGAAATGGTTTGAGGAAGGTAAAGGTAGCTTCGTTCCGCCTCTCCCTGATCTGCGGCATAGGCGGTGCTCCATTCGGCACCGTTGACCGATACCTCAACATCGAATTCCCGCGCCTGAAACCCTTTTCCCCAGTCAACGACCAACCCTCCGTATTCCCTTTCCTGCTGGAAGTCGATGAGGAGCCACTGGGGTTCATCGGAAACCACGCTTTGCCAGGAGGAGGTCTCGGAGGTCGTCAGCGCGTTTTTCGGGTCGTGGCCGGGAAGCGCGCTGGAGGCATGCACAATGGGCGTCAAGCGGTAGGTGTCGTCCCGAAACCGGAGGTCCTTGAAGCATACCGTACCTTTGCCGCCCGGACCTGCTGCGATCACCAGTTCAATCGCCGCCACGCGGGTGGGCGGGCCTCCTCCCAACGGTCCCCAGCCGAACATGATATGGCTGCTTCGAATCCACAGGGTCTGCCACTCCTCCGGGAAATCAAAGGCCTCCACCCGATAGCGCCACACGTTCTGATTGGTGTCGTCCACCAGTTTGAATTCGAAGACATTCGCAGGAGCCGCGCCGCGGATCTTGAACCCAAAGGAATAGCTCTCGGGGATCTCGAGGGGGAATGCCTTTCGGGCGACCACAAAGCCTCCGCCCCCTCGGAAGTCAAAGTCCAGGCGCATGGCCCTGCCCTGGAGCCCCTGGCCCCGGGTGATGCGGAGTTGAGCCGCTCCGGAAGTGATAGCCGTCCAGGTCGAGAGGTCATTAAAATCATCCAGTATTTTTTCGTCCATTAGGGCGCTCTCTTAGAACCCCTAAACCCGAATATCGAATGTCGAACAAGAAATGTCGAATAACGAAGTGAAAATCCTCTGGACCCCGGCGACCCTGTCCCGGCGAAAGCCGGGAGCCGGGGTGACGACCTTGATGATTTTTTTCGAGGCCATCAATGTTCCATGATCAATGGGCATTGTTCAATGATCATTGTTCCCGTCAGTATTCTACTTCGACGGCGACGCTTCCGCTGAGCCCCGTGATATCCACATCCTCGGCTGCAAACCGGGTCCACAGCCGGCCATTGACGCTCACTGCGCGGATAGCCGCCTTGTGTGGGTGCCGAAAGCGGACCAGGACCTGCGGGTTATCCCGCAGCGTGCTGAGCTCCACGCGAGCGACGATCTTTTTATCTGCCAGGCAGGCTTCATAATGAACTCCCACCCGGCCGAAGAGGGTGCACACCCCGGACAGCTCGACCGGGGTTTGCTGCGCGAACCATGCTCTTGGCATGGCACGGCCGAAGTGAAGAAGTCGGTCATTCCAGTAAATGACCATGTACCGCATCCACATGACGGCATTGGCCTCGTCACTCGTCTTGAAGGTGACCGAGGTAGAGAACCCGAGTTCGGGCATGGGATGCTCGATCATGCCTGAGATCTCTTCGCGGTAGATGGCCGCAAAAGCATTGAAGAACATCCAGAGATAGATCTCCGGTTCATCACGTTCCAAGTGGGGCATGAGCCCGGGCAGCAGGCAAGGCTGGATCGAGAAGCCGCCGCGGCTCAAGAGATCGGCGTCTAGCTCCCGCATGACATACCCGTATGGCGGGGTAAGATAGAGATTGTCTTGGTAGTCGTCCAAAATCCATGAAGCCTGCCTGGAGCGGGGATCGAACAATCCGGACAGGATCAAATAGGCTGCGCCTTCGATCACCTGGCGGATCCAGCCCACGTCCCGGCCCCTGCAGTAGAGACGGCTGGGGTACTGGGGCACCCACCTGCCGTCACGGAGTCTCACCAGGGGCGAGTGTTTGCGCATGTTCTCGAAGCCTCGGATCAGGTCTTGGCGGAAGGCGTCAGCCTCTTGCCGGATCCGGCCAGCCTCGCTGTGCCCGTAGACTTCCAGGGCCTGCGCGGCTCGATCTGCTCCGCGCCAGGTGAGACAGTTGGTGGAGAGCCAGTAGTAGAATTCCGTGACGTCCTCCAGGCTGCCGGCCGGAAGGAAGCCGTGCTCCCACCCCCGCGAGTGAGGCATTTCGCCCATGGTTCGGCGCCGCTGCCGGAAGACCCAATCTGTCCCGGCGATCAGAGACCCAGCTACTTCTCCGAACCACTCGCGGTCCCGGGTGAGGAGGAAGTGCTCGGCCATGCACCAGAGCACACAGCCGTGGTGCTGATTGTAATGTCCTTGCTCGAAACCGCCCGCACCGTAGTACATCCCGTCGAAATCCGAGAAGTTCCCGGGCTGAGTGGCCGTGCCCTGGTATTTGACCCAAAGGTCCAAGCGGCGACGACAGTCGTCGTGAAAACCGCGCTGATCAAGCTCCTGGACGACCATGCAGGACTCGTTGCTAAAGTTGCCGTACGTGGAACTGCCCACCGAGGTGTTGATCAGGTCCGGCGCCTCCGGCATGGCGAAGTCAGTGATCTCCACATGGCTCAGATGGCTGGCATGGAGGCTGTCGAGCTGAGGCACGGGCGAACGGAGCTGGCAGCCTTTCTTGTTCTCCATGCGCCAGAATCGGGTGGTCTCCTCATGACACTTTTGGAACTCTAACCGGGCCAGAGACTCCAGCTCGGCCTCGCAGTCGGGAGTCAGGTAGGGGATCTTGAGCAGCGCCTCGCAGCGCCCGCCCGGCTGCAACGTCTGACGCAGCACCACAGCTTCGCATTCAGCGAGGGCCGCCATAGCGGTTTCACAGACGCAGCGCAGGAGTGCCCTGTTTTCATAAAGGCCTGTGATCCGGCTTCCGTTGAGCGCCAAGTGATCCATCGGGCTTTTAGGCACCATGTGCTCTGTCTGGCCGAGGTCGATGTGCAGGAAGTGAAAGCTTCGGCGCGAGTCCCCGGAGTAGCGGATCGGCAAACGGGCTTCGACCGGAGCGTCGCCCAGGTTGTGAAAGCGGAAACGCATGAGGGCCACGGTGGGTTCATCGAACCTCATCTCGCCATCCAGGATCGATCTCCCCAGGGGCACGCAGAGGACCTGCTGCTCAAGCCACAAGCTCCGCTGCCGGAAGCCCAGGTGATAGCCAAGCACGGGCGGGGGATCTGTGAAGCGGGAGGTGCCGGTCCACTCCTCCAGGCTGAAGAAAAAACGGGCATTCCCTTTGTTCAAAAATCGTGCTGCACCCTGGCCTGGATGCACAAGACGGGTCAGGTTGTCTTTGTGCAGTACCAGATCGCCGTTCGGTTCGAGCCAGAAGCGCTGAGGGGAATGCTTGCATCCCAGGCTGTAAGCCACGGCGTGGGGCCGCGGCTGGCCCAGAAAAGATCTGGCATAGGAGTGTTCGGGCAGTGACGCCACGCGGGTGTTGATGGTTTGGACGGAGGCTTGTTCCCGCCGATACTCGGCGAAGGTCGTCGGGTCGTCTGTCGACGTGACGAAGATCCCGTTCTCGGCGCACCAAATGGGGCCTTCTTCTATCAGCGCCTCGAGGGAGACGGTGAAACTGTCACGGTCCAGGTGAAACTCCACCAGCCCTGTGTCTCCGCAGTATCGGTGTGTGGGGACCATGTGTTCGACCTTGAGCAGGAAGGAGCGTTTCTTGCCCTTTCCGAGTTTCATCTCGTCAAGGCCGATCGAGGTGACACCGGATAGCGAACCCGGTCCGGCTATCCGGGCGTTGTAACCGGAGATCCGCAACTTTTTGCCCGGTGTCCTTTTTCCGGCATCCAGTTCAACCCGCAGAAGGCGCAAGGCCGGCGAAGAGGTCGTGTGGACGGCAATCCTCCGAACCAGGGTCCAGTCGGGCACGGTCAGCTGCAGGGCCATGGTGCGGCGGAACTCCACGTCATACTCTTTCGGAGTCCCTTCAAGTCCGTCCGCCAGAAGCCCTCTGAACCGAAGGATTGCGGTCCTGCCGTTCAACTCCTTGCGAACCTTGGCCTGCCGCCACTTTCCGTTAAACCAGTCGTCCGTCTCCACCCAGCCGAAAGCAGCAGGGTTCTCTGTGTCGTGTCGCTCCTCGTGTCGGGTATTGGGCCACTTGTCCTGCAGGTAGCCCACTCCCATCTGACGAGGGACCGTTTCCCTGAACTGCACCACCACTTCCTGGATGTCCCGGCTCTCCTCGAACCAGAATTCTCCGGGAGGACAGTTGGGCAAAGCAAAAGGAGTGATGTCGAATTTTTTCATGGCAAGATCTCCCCAACGAGGGTTAGCTGATCACCTGTTGAGTTTCTTCGCTCAATCGCCTGGCTTTCGCGGGTTTGAATTCCCAGGCTCCTCCCTCCTTGATCTCCAGCACTGCATCGTAGCGATCCATGTTCACGCTGCTTTCATCGCTCTCAAAGGTCACATAGGAGATCGATCGTTCGTTGAGCAGGTCCAGGATCCAGTTCACTCGGTCCGGATCGAATGTGGTGCTGGGCCTTTCCAGGAACACGAAGTGAGGCTGTGACAGAAGGACACGAGCGAGCACCAGCATTTGCTGCTGGTCCAGGGGCAGAATGTTTTCCCAGTGCTGCCTCTGGTCCAGTCCCCCGAAGCTTTTGACCATGGGATCGATCTTCAGCGCGGCGAGCGTCTCCATGATTTGTTCCTCAGGAGCCTTGATGTCTGAGAGAGTCTGTTTCCAGGGGAGGATTTCCTCCGGCCAGGGCTGCATGAGCAGTTCACGGAGTGTCCCGGGAGGCAGATAGGGGAGTTCAGCCACGAGGAGAACCTGTTCCAAAGAGGGACGCGCGATGCGGCCCTCGGCAACGTCCCAAAGTCCGACCGTGCCTAGAAACAAAGCAGCCCTGGCCGTTTCATCTCGTCCCCGAACCAAAACACGATGACCCTGAGGAATGGCGAGCGACAGGTCCTTGATCAGAGTGCGGCCGCTGCGGGGTGAACGGAGCGTCAAGCCGGAATAGGCGATCTGCCCTTCCTCAATTGAAAATTCAATAGGTCCGGCCTCCTCCTCAACCTTTGCAGTTTCTCGGGCCTCGGCGAGGGCAGCCAGCCTGGCGAGCACCGCCGTGTAGGAGGAAATGGACTGGAATTGGTTGACAATGATGGAAAAGGCGCCCAGCAGTTGAGTGAAGGCAATTGCCGACTGTGTAATCACGCCGAACTCAACCTTGCCCTCAATGAACAGGGGAGCGATGATCAGAGCTGGAATGATCTGGATCAGCCAGTTGTACCCGGTCGTGAAGAAACCCACGTTACGGTTGACGGCGATGATGCGGCGAAAATTCATCGCCAGGTCGCCAAGGTACTTCAGACTGAGCTGGATCAAATGCCCTTCTCGGCGAGAGACGGCCACGGATTCGGCGTTTCCGCGCAGATAAATCAGAGAGCCGCGCAGATTGGCCTCTTTGTCCAGTTGATCGTAGTTCAGCTTGACCAGCGGCCGACCTAAGCCGACCGTCAGCAACGTCCCCACTGCGGCGTAAAGCACGGACACGACGAACAAAAGCGGGCTGATGGTCCACATGACTCCTGAAAAGGCAATGACCGTCAAACTGGCGTTCAGGAGGATAAGCATGAAGGAGAGGGTGGTTGTGCAGTAGGTGCGGATGTCGTCGGCAATGCGCTGATCGGGGTTTGCGATCTCCCCTTTCTTTTTGAGCCGATAGTAGACCCTGTTATTCGCATAGTTAAGGATGGTTTCACGGGTGGCCCAAAACCGCCACAGCAGCCCGAGGCGTTGCTCTGTGAAGCTGCAGGAGACGGCAACGATCGTAGAACCAGCGAATACCCCCAAATAGATCAGCGCCATCCGGACGAACTCGTCAAAGTTTCGGTTCTCGATGGCGGTCATGAAGTCGCGGCCCACGTAGCTGTTGACGACGTTCAAGGCATTGATGCCGAGCAAGAAGAAGAAGAGACTGCCAAACGCCCATTTGGCTTTGGTGCCCACTTTTTCAGCGGTCACGAACATCTTCAGGTTGCGAAAGAAGATATCCCATCGGTGTCGCTTGAAGGAAAGTTTTTCTGTCACCGCTTCAGACCTCCAAGACCATAAGGCTTCAACCCACTCGCCAAGGTCTCACCTCACAGAGACGCCACGCTTCCGGAGGTACTCCTTGAGTTCCGGGATGCCGATGAGGTTGAAGTGGAAGACCGAAGCCGCCAGCAGGATGGTTGCCCCTGCCTGGACCGCATCATAGAAATGCTCCAACTTCCCGGCACCGCCTGAAGCGACAACCTCTGCGGAGGTCGCCGCCTTGATCTTCCGAATGAGGGGCAGATCATATCCGGTTTTGACACCGTCCGTGGTTTTGCTGGTGGGGAGGAGCGTTCCGACGCCGTACCCGTCGGCACGCTTGGCCCACTCGATCGCATCTTTTCCTGTGGCCGTCCGTCCACCATCGATGTAGACTTCGTAGCCGGAGGGCAGGGTGGGGTTCACGGTTGCGTCAATGGCCACCGTGACGCGATCCCTGCCGAACTCCTTGACCATGTCTTGGATCACTTGGGGCTTGCGAAAGGCGGCGCTGCTCGTGGAGACCTTGTTGGCTCCTGCTTGGATCACGGCGGCCGCTGAAGCGACGTCGCTGATCCCTCCACCGACGGTGAAGGGGACGGTACACACTTCAGCAACCCGCTTGACCACATCCAGCATGGTGGAACGGCCCTCGATTGTCGCGGTGATGTCCAAGAGGGCGAGTTCATCCGCGCCGGCCCGGCAATAGGCCAGGCAGCATTCCACAGGATCGCCCGCATCGCGGATGTTCACGAACTGGACTCCTTTCACGACGCGGCCTTTCTGCATATCCAGGCAGGGCATAATCTGCGCAGTCATTCTCTGTTCTCCTTTGCGACCATCGTCTCTTACGGAGCTCGCGGAGGCGCTCAGGTCTTGATGGATCACACAGCTTCGATGGTCGAGGGCGGTTTGGTGGTGATGTTGTAGGTCACGCTGACCACCCCGGGCACCTCCGAGGTCATTCGAGCGGCAAGCTTCTGGAGCAAATCGAAAGGGAGGTTGGTGGGCGAGGCGGTGACGGCATCTTTACTGTCCCAGCATCGGATCTCAATCTGGAATCCATAATCCCTTTTCCCTGCGCGCATGCCCGTGACGCGATCTTCATGCAGGATAGCCATGAATTGAAACGCTTGGATGCTGGCCAACTCCTGCTCGACCACCACCGTGGCTTTTCTCACGAGGGCCACACGCTCGGAGGTTGCCTCTCCAATCACCCTGGCCACGAGCGCAGGGCCGGGAAAGGGGGGGCGGTTGTACATGGCTTCGGGCATGCCGAGAGCTTTGCCCACGGCACGAACCCCGGGTTTTCTGAGTTGGATGAGGGGCTCGATCACTTTGTAACCGTAAGCTTTTTCCGTGTCGATGCCGAGTTGGGCCAGGATATTGTGCTGGCGTTTGATTCCCGCAACCGTTTCTTCCACATCCGTATAGATTGTTCCCTGGAGCAGATGGCGGGCCCCGCTTTCCTTGACAAGGCGGCCGAACACGGTTTTGTAGAACGTGTCGGTAATGGCCTGACGTTTCTCTTCCGGGTCGGTTTTTCCTTCCAAGGCGGAAAAAAACTCTTTCTGAGCGTTCATCAGCACTACCGGGACCCCGAGCTTTTTCATGGCGGATACCACGGCTTCGGGCTCGCCTTCGCGCATGAGACCATGGTCAATGAAATAGGTGACGAGCCGCGGCCCCAGCGCCCTGTGCGCCAGCATCGTGGTCACTGATGAATCCACTCCTCCGGACAGAGCATTGACGGCCTTTGAATTACCGACCTCAGCGGAGATCAAGCGGCACTGCTCTTCGATGAATGCGTCTGCTTTGAGATCCTGAACTATGATTTCCTGGATGGTCATGGGAGGCTCCTTTTGAAGATAGGGAACGTTAAACATTTACCATTGAGCATTGAACATTGAAAATCGATACCTTGCTTTTAAGCTGTTAAGCAATGAGCAATGATCAATGGAAAATGATCCGTGTTCAATGAGTAAATTGGGGCCGGGGGCCCGATTGGCTTGGAGTACAGAGAAAAGGCAAGGGTGTCAAGGGGGAAAATGGGGCTATTCGGAGCGCTTCAGGAGAAGCCCGGTTCTCTTGGCCCTCTGGAGGGCGGCTTTCATTGCAAACACCTCAATCACCAGGTAGGCAATCACCATGACGTAGCCTTTGAGGAGGACGTGAGAGAAGATAGGTGGAAAGCCGTAGAGCATCGCGTAGTATTCCAGATTTTCCCTGACGTTCAAACTCCAGAGAAAGTTGGCATGCCCGGAAGACAGGTTGATCCATCTGCAAATCTCCGTGGCATTTTTCCAGAGGTTTTTTCCGAGGACGCGGACCTCTCCCTGTTCCGGGTGGAGCAGGTTCGAGATGACGGAAAGAAGGGTCGTCTACCCGGCTCCGTTGGGTCCCAGGAGGCCCCAGAACGCACCCTCCGGCACGCTCAGATCCACGCCTCTCAAGGCCTTCGTTGTCCTCTTCCTGAACCAACCGGACACAAAGGTCTTTTGCAATCCCTTAAGTTCAATAGCGAGATTCAACGCGGTTCCTTCTTCTTGTGAGCATTTCAAAACGGAGAAGCGTCACCAAGAACTTAAGATGCCGGATAAATGGGGTCAATGGAGGCGAGAGCGGGGCGGAGGAGAAAGGAAAGAGCAATTTCTCTTGACAAAAGAGATCACCCGTGGAAGGAGAATTTGTATAGAAGCAGTGTGTTTGACTGGGTCTTTTTCAGGACCCTACTTGAAGGAATGTTATTTACAGGAGGCTTGGAATGGCGAAGTTTCTACAAGGGTTCACGCCGTACAAGAAGAAAGATGCCGAGAAATACAGCAAACTCCGGTGGTGGTCAGGTCTAACTTTCGGAGACCTCTTGGACAGGGCTGCGGACATCCACCCTGAAAAAGAGGCCTTTGTAGACGGGAAAACGCGCGTGACCTATGGCGAAGCTCGGGAAAAAACGAACAAGCTGGCCACTGGGCTGATGAACTTGGGAATCCGGCCTCTCGACAGAGTCCTGGTTCAGCTCCCGAACTGGAATGAATTTGTTTTCGCTTATTTTGCCCTTCAGAAGATCGGTGCTATCACCGTCCTGCTCATCGACCGGTATCGCCAGTTTGAGATCACCCGTCTGATCAGCCTCACAGGGGCGACATCCTGGATCGTGGCGTCGCAATACAAGAATGTGGATTACTTTCCCATTATCCGGGATGTTCTGAAAGAGCACCCGGAGGTCAAGAAGGTCATTACCGTGCGGGGCCAAGGGAATCAAAAGCCCTTCAAAAGCCTCGAACGCCTTATCGATCAGGCGAAACTAACAGGGGATAATCTGGAGAAGCTTGCCAAGCGGCGGCCCGACCCCACTCAGGTCGCCCACATGGGGCCAACCGGAGGAACTACCGGAGCGCCAAAGATTGTGCCCCGCACTCACAACAGCCTGATCAACGGTATTGAATATTGCTCCAAGTCCTGGGAGCAGAGCATTGAGGACGTTAACCTGCTCGCCGGTCCCATAGGCCATGATCTGACGTTCAGCAAAGGCTTTATGGGAGCTGTGATCACCCTTGGAAAGGTGGTGTTCCTGGATTCCACGGAAAACGAAAACATCTGTGCGACCATTGAACGGGAGAAAGTCACTTCGATCATTTGGGTCCCCACCTTGGGGCAAAGACTGCTCCAGTACGAAGACCTGCACAAGTACGATCTGAGTTCCCTCAAGAAGATGCACAGCGCGGGGGGCGCAAGCCATCCTGATCTTGTCAAGGAAGTGACGGAGAGACTGAGGATGAAGTTCTTTAACGGGTACGGCGGAACAGAAGGGATGACGACCATCACTCGACCCAGGGACCCGTTGGAGGTCATCTGCACCACCGTGGGGAGGCCCACGGGGCCCTATGACACCTACAAGGTGATTGACTCAAAAGGGAAGACCCTCCCTACTGGCGCAGAGGGCGAACTGGTGCTCAAGGGACCAGGGGTCTTCACCGGTTATTACAACAACGCGGAAGAAAACAAAAAGGTCTTCACGAGAGAAGGGTTTTTCAGGACCGGGGATTTGGCCAGGATCGATGACAAGGGCTACATCACCATCACGGGTCGCATCAAAGAAATGATCAATCGGGGCGGTGAGAGTATCAGTGCCACGGAAATCGAGCGACTCATCACCCGTCATCCGGCTGTGGCTGCTGTGGCTGTGATCCCCATGCCTGATCCCCTGATGGGCGAAAGGGTTTGCGCCTATATCCAGCCCAAAGCGGGAGCGCACCTGACCTTCGAGGAGGTCATTTCATTCTTGAAAGGGCAGAAGGCTTCTGTGCTCCAACTCCCGGAGAGGATTGAGTTTATCGATGCAATGCCTTACACAGGCGTCCAAAAGACGGATAAGCGTTCTCTTCAGGAGGACATTACAAAGAAGCTCAAGGCGGCTGGACAGTCTGTTTAGAGCGAGAACGCCCTTTCGTTAAGAGGGCTGGAGCAGACCGGGAGATGTCGCCGTTGTTTGACTCAAAAAACTTGATCGAACAGATTCGGCACAATTGCAGCATCTCGGACTGCCGGTATGCCGGGAGCTTTTCGGTGTGCGGGTTGGCCTTGAGGCTACGGGATCTCTACAAGTGGGAGAAGGGGCTCGAACCTTGGGTGGAAGAAGACTCTTCGGTGCTTCTGGAGTGGATCGGAAAGAAAGAGGATGAGTGGGGCGAACTGGAAGAGCAGGAGTTCGCAGGGATTTCGGTAGCGAGAAAAACGTATGACCCCTTTGATGTGGAAGGCCTGAACGCCATCGTGGCTCCTCATGGGCTCTTCTATGGCGCGGGTTATGTTCAGGGCCTCAAACCCAGCTTTCTGCTTGCGGACCTGCTCGAAGCAAGACAGGTGGAGGGTCTTCCCGTCTACGTCCTCGGCAGGGAGCATGCGAGAGACCTGCTGACGGTGCCTGCCTTATCTCAGGGAAACTCCATCCTGATGCGAAAGGAATCGGCAAGGATCTTTCTCTGGAACCTGATCTTCTTTTTGAAAAAATCCTCGAGGGAAGCTCTGCAGTTTGCCCTGGAAACCTATGGGATTCTGGACCATCAGCCTCAAGCGCTCAAGGAGAACTTCGCAAGAATCTGTGAAGACGAGGTAGAGGACTACATCTACCATGAAGTGGGAGAACTGAAGGACACGGATTTCGATCGAGAGGTGTGGCGGGATCTAATAGCAGCTTTCCCTTACACGGTGATCGAATTTTTCGTGCGAGCCCTCAAGGACATTCTTGCCGATACGAACGACTTCGGGAAACTTCGCTACATCATCCAACAAAGAAAGGAAGCCTCTCTCGCTCTCTACGCGGCGTTCCTTGACGGCCTGAGAGGGATGCTGTTCCCGGAGCTTGCCGAAGCCTTCACGGCATTCAAAGAGACGCGTCAATGGCAGCCTGTGCAAGAGGCGAGATTGAGCGGCTATCGCGCGGCGCGAGAACGTGCGGAATTGGTCACGGAGATCTACAGGATAGGAAAGAAAAAGGAGGATAGGGACTGGATCGCCAAGGAGATCGAGAAAACGGTGCTCGGCCCCCTGGGCCTCCTCAAATGACCCTTACGTTCCTTTGAACCACGTGGCCAGGATGGGGAAATAAATCACCAGGGCGACTCCGACTATGTCGATGACGCAGTAGGGCCATGCGGCTGTATAGATGTCCTTCATGGTCACTTCCGGAGGGCTGGTCGCTTTCATCACAAAGAGGGCAAGGCCGAAAGGAGGGCTCAGCTGGCCGATGGACAAGCAGAGCAGGACGAGAATGCAAAACCAGATCGGATCCATGCCCATGGCCTTGATGATCGGCATAAAAATGGGCAGGGTGATCATCATGATAGAGACCTGCTCGATGAAGCACCCCAGAAGCACCATCACACCCAGCATGAGGATCACGACCCACAAGGGATTGACCGCCATTCCCAGAACAAGCCGGAGCATTCCACGGCTGGCCCCGGAAAAAGCAAGAATCTGACTGAAGGCAGCGGAAGCGGCGATGATCGTGAGAATCATTACGGTCACCTGAAGACAGCTGAGGACAGAGATGCGAATGACCTCGAAAGTCAGATTTCTGTATACGAAGGCCAGAACAAAGGCGATCAGGCTTGCCAGAGCAGCGGCCTCGGTTGGGGTCGCTACCCCAAGGACGATCAATCCCAGAGCGACGAAGATGACGATTCCCAGGGGAAGGAGATCCCTGATCCCTGAGAGGATTTTCTCTTTGAGGCTCACTCCGGCGAATTCGTATTTCGGCGCGAGGGAAGGGTTGATCCAGCAACGGATGATGACAAAGGCGATGTACATGCCCAAGAGGATGTAACCGGGAAGGAGGGCATTGATCAGCAGCCTGCCGATGGAAACTTCGGCAAGGCTTCCCAGGAGCACGGTCAAGGCGCTCGGAGGGATGATCATGTCCAGAGCGCCGGACGCCATGATGGGGCCCAGCACCATCTCCTTGTGATAGCGCCGCCGCATCATTTCCGGAACCATCAGGGAGGCCAGAACCGCCGTACTTGCCACGGTGGCGCCGCTGAGGGCGGCAAAGAGTCCGCCGATCAGAAAGGTCACGATGCTCAGACGTCCGGGAATGGCGCCCACCCACTTTGAGAACACATCCAGGGCCTTGGACACGAGCCCCGCATGGTAGAGGACCTCTCCCATGAGGATGAAGAAGGGGATGGCTGTCAGGTTGAACTTGGTCAGGGAATCAAAGATGCTCACGATGAGCTGG
>Ga0102851_10001015_pt1 | contig 15316 bp, 13 predicted proteins | sample Mud3Dept3metaG_FD_79558 | JGI IMG/M metagenome (GOLD analysis project Ga0102851, IMG submission 79558) | Freshwater wetland microbial communities from Ohio, USA, analyzing the effect of biotic and abiotic controls - Mud 3 Core 4 Depth 3... | ecosystem: Environmental > Aquatic > Freshwater >... | reverse complement strand
TCGGCCCGCTCCCGCCAGGGAAACGATCGGATCTCTCGCGCGACCTTCTCGGACAGGCCGCCGATTTCCCGGAGTTCGTCCTCCGCTCCAGCGAGAACGAGGGCGGCGGAACCGAAGTTCCTGACAAGTCTGCGAAAGGTGACTCTGCCCACGCCGGGGATGCTGCTCAACCCGATCCAGGAGAGCATGTGTTCTCTGTCCTGTGGCATGCTGGTGTCCGAGGATAATCCGGGCGCTTGAGGCAGGAATTATACAGGGTAAGCGACGTTAGTCAAGGTTTTTTTTCCGGCGCGTCTCCCGAAGCGTGACGGAAAGTTGAACAACGCGTTGCTTTCGTGAAGGAAAAGGTGCCGCGGCGGCGGCCCTAATCGTGCTACAGCTCCTGGATTAAGTTCCCTGCAGCAGGCTGCAGGGAGTCTTCGATCCTCAAGGAACGATCGTTATTCTGATCGCTCGCCAACCCCAGAGCAAGCTGCGGGGAATGCGCCCGCTCCTGGATTCATGACGAGCGGGGCAATGACGAGCGGCGCCGGAACCTGTTGATGATCGCCGGCGCCAGGGTGAAAGCAGCAAGGATCAGGAACGCGAGGAGCACTCTGCCGGTGAAAATGTCACTGACTGAATGAACCTGCTCCAGCTGGTGACCGGCATACGCGAACACCGCGGTGCCGGGGATGATGCCGAGCGACGTGGTCCAGGAAAAGGTGCTGAGGGGCACCTGCGTGAGCCCCGCGAGAAAATTCACGACAAAGAAGGGAAAGACCGGGATCAGACGGAGCGTAAGCAGGTACCGGGTGCCGTTCCGTTCCATCTCGCGGTTGAATTTCTCGAGGCGGTCCCGGTAGGTCTCCTGGAGCCGGGCCCCGAGCAGGTACCGGGCGGACAGGAACGCCAGCACCGCGCCGGCGGTAGCGCCAATGTTGACGTACAGCACGGCGGGCAGGGTCCCGAACAGGAAACCTCCTGCCAGCGTAAGCACCGCGCCGCCGGGCAGGTTCAGGGCGATCGCTGCGGTGTAGATGAGTATGTACAGCGCTATGGAAGAAGGACCATGACCGCGTACATAGGCGACAAGGGCGTCACGGTTCTTCTGCAGGTTCTCCAGGGTCAGGAGGTCACCGACGCCGCTCAAGCGCAGCGCGATGATGGCGCCGATGAACAACAACAACAGCAGAATATTCCGGCTGTGCTTCTTCACGGCTTCTTCCCCAGGAGCCGCGCTGCGATCTTGATGAACGGGTTGTTCCGGAGCCGGTCAACATACAGGAGCTTGGCAGGCTGGCGCACCACGTCCGTGAAGGTCGGGTAGATGTGGATCATGGGGGCGATCTTCGTGAATGGGAGCCCGAGGTGCCGAAGGAGCTGCGCTTCGTGGATGATGTCGCCTGCCCGTTCGCCGAGGATATGCGCTCCGAGGAGCCTGCCGCGGCGGTCGCAGATGAACTTGGCCCTGCCAAACTCGGCATTGTCGGTGCGGGCCCGGTCCGTGTTGCGGAACTCGTAGCGGTAGACACTGATCGCGTCGCCGTGCCGCAGACGCGCTTCTTCTTCGGTGAGTCCCGCGTGGGCAAACTCGGGGTCCGTGAAGGTGCACCATGCAACGGTGTCGTAGTTCACCTTTGTTCTGAAGGGCAGGAAGGCATTCCGCGTGGCCGTGACGGCCTGGTACTCCGTCATGTGGCTGAACTGGTAGGGCCCGACAACGTCGCCGCAGGCAACAATGTTCGATGCCGTGGTTCGCAGGTAATGGTCGGTGGTGATGCCCTTCGGCGTATTGGCGACGCCCGCTTTTTCGAGGTCCATGCCTTCGACGTTCGGCTTTCTTCCCACGGCGACGAGGATCGACCCGGCCTCGACCTCCCGGCGCTGCTGCTGCCGGTCTTCAATAGTCAGGCTGATGCCGCCGTCCTTGCCGGCGGCCCGCACTGCCTTTGTCCCGGTCAAGAACGTGATCCCGTCGGCAGCCAGCTTCTCCGCGAGGAGCTTCACCAGCTCTTCGTCCTCCCGTATCATGATCCGTTCGGACATTTCCACCACCGTGATCCGGACCCCGAGGTGGTTCAGGGCCGAGGCCATCTCCATCCCGATGGGGCCCGCGCCCAGGATGATCATGGACGCCGGAAGGGTCTCGAGGTCGAAGAGGTTCTCGTTGGAGAGATAGGGGACCGATGCCAGGCCTTCGATGGGAGGAATGAAAGCGGAGCTGCCCGTTGCGATCATAAACTTCTTTGCCGACAGGACCTTGCCGCCCAGGCTGATGCGGTGGCTGTCGAGGAACTTCGGAGCGCCGAACAGGACCGCGATGCCGAGCTTCTCGAAGGCGGAAGCAGGGTGACTGTCGTACACTTTGTTGACCGCGCCCCTTATGTACTGCATGACGTTTTTCGTTGAGAGCTTCAACTCTCCCGAGGTCTCCAGGCCGTAGTCCCGCAGGTGCCGCGCCTGGTGCGCCGCGGCAGCGGCTTTGATCAGGGCTTTGCTCGGCACGCATCCCCGGTTCGTGCATTCACCGCCCAGCCTGTCCTTTTCGATCAGGGCGACCTTCTTGCCGAGACCCGTGGCGAGCTTCGAGGAGACGAACCCGCCGGCGCCGGCGCCTATCACAATGAAGTCATAATCGTATCGTGTCATCAGAAACCTCCGAAGAGAAAAGGATATCCTTGATCCCTGCAAGGAACGACATTGTCCGGGACGAACTGAACGCCGATCGCCTGTTGCGGGCTGCGAGGTCTTTCAGGTCTTCCCTGGTGTCCACGTCCCGCCAGGGCGAAAGCACATGGACCCGCTGTCCCGCCCGGCCAAAGGCCTGCATCGTGGAACTGAGGACCGTCCCCGTGCTCCACGCGATCCCGGAGAACGCTGCGGGAGAGAACGTGTCGTTCCTGAACCCGATGAGGTAGTAGCCTCCGTCGTGTGCAGGGCCGATCACCGCGTCATGCGTTAACAAGGATGCCATGGCCTCGTTGAGGAAAAGAGCGGGGAGGTCCGGAATGTCGCTGCCGATCAGGACCGCCCGTGAGATCCCCCCGGAAAAGGCCTGGCGGAATGCGTTCTCCATCCGCTCGCCCACGTCCCTGCCTTCCTGGGGCAGGTACTGCCGTTCCGGCCCCAGCCATTCGGCAACCGCCTTCCCGCTGTCCGGCGGATAATAGCAGATCCTGACAGGGATGCCCGTCTGCCCCAGGGTATCGAGAATATCGAGGACGAAGCTCCTGTACAGTTGGAGGGTCGCGTCTTCTCCCAGGGCGGATGCCAAGCGGGATTTTACCCGCCCCCTGGCCGGGTCCTTGACGAAAAGAATGATGAGCGGTCGGTCAGCCATGGATGAACGAGTCTCTGCTGCGGGAACGCTGTTGGGCTGCTATTTGAGTATTGCACAAACCGAAGGTCAGTTCAAGGCCAATCCATCTCACGGTGGCGAAATGGCCGTCCTTCGCAAGGTCCTGTAGGCGTCGGGACCGTCGGCCATGGGTTCCGGAAAAATGTCCGGCAGATCGCCGGAAAAGGTGCTATACTGATATCAAAGAGGATGGAATGCGTCCTTATTAAAGATGGGGAAGGCGATAAACATGCGCGGTAGGAGCAGGTGAAAGAAGGAGGGCGACATGGGGACCGTAAAAGATATAAAAAAGAACGAATATTGCGATGAGGTTCTGGGAGAGCTTGCGTACATGATCCAGAGCGTTCATGATCTGCGGGAGATGCTGGGAAAGACCTACGGGACGGAAACTCGATTGTTCCACGAACATGACCGTCATCTCGTCGATCTTGCCGAATTCCTTGACTGGAAGCTCCAGATCCTGACCGCATCCTGCCCGTTCGAGTGGAAGGGGCTGGGGCCGGATGTCGAGAGCATCGTATCGGTCGGTCAGACCGAAATGATGCCAGACCGCGACTTTTCCGGCGGATATGTCGGCGGATAGATCGGCTGTTCATGACCAGTACAACCAGTACAGGTTACCGGCCGGAGGGTCTTGCCGATCCTTCGGCCTTTGTGGGTGCAGATGCCTGATGACCTTATCGGACGAACTTCCACTTCTTCGAGATCTTCCTGAAAGTCTCCCGATCCTTGGTGGGGGACCGCATGTTCATTTTCTGCGCGGACAGTCGCGGATCGGGCAGGTTTCGCAGTTCTCCTCGTTGTCCCGCTCAAAACCGAAGGGAATACTTTCCCCGCACCGGCACTTCCAGCAACCGGCAGTACGGTCTTTCAACTCGCTCTCGCATATCGGGCAGGTAAGCATGGGATAGCCTCCATGCGTATCGTACTCCGAACACAGGTGGGCCGGTATGATCTATGTCAGGGTGAGGAATGCGGGGAAACGGAGTGTGAGGAAGGTCAGAGAGCTCGCAGCCGCTCCCGGAAAACCTCGATCGGCTGGGCTCCCACGATGCGATCGGCGTTGTTGATGATGAAGGTAGGGGCTGCGGTGACATTGAGGCCGGCAGCCGCTTCTTTTATCTCGTTCAGTTGTTTCCGGTATGTGCCTGTTTCAAGTGCGCGCTTCAGGGCAGCCGGATCCAGCCCCGAGCCTTGCCCTATCTGCGCAAGGACTTCGGTATTGCCGATGTCCCTGCACTGAGCGAAGTAGGCCTCGAACACCGCATGGTGGAACTCGTCGAACCTGCCCTGTTCTTTGGCGAATTCACCTGCTTCAAGGGACAGTCTCGAATTCGAGATGTTCACGATCTTCTGGAAGGAGAGGCCGAAGGGAGCGCCCATGCTGTTCAGGCGCCTGGTCATGCCATCCACGTCCGCACGGGGGAACATCTTCACGAGGGGCATGCCCTCCGGCGGCGTCTCGGGATGGATCTCGAATCCCAGCCACTCGATCGTCAGGTCGAATTCCCTTTTCAGTGTGTCGACAAGTCCCATGCCGATATAACAGTAGGGTCAGATGTAGTCGGAAAAGATACGGATAGGTATGCTCATGATCATCCTCCTGTGCTTCTCCGATTGAGACTGACAACATACGCTGCTTGACGACGAAGCGTAAAATTCAAGACGCGACCATAAAGAGTTCCAAGATTAAAGGTTCCGCATTTTTCTTTGCGCCGCGATCGTCAAGTTGCTCCAACCGGGCTTGCCGAATGCGCGATCAAGCACTTTAAGAGTATGTCGCTGCATTCGCCTGAAATCCTCGGCGGTTGGCTTTTTCCCAAGACGCCCGTAGAGTTCGATATAATCCTCCACCAGATGGGTGGCCGAGATCACGTTCTTCGGAAGCGCCTTGGCGCCTACGGCGGAAATCATGTTTTTCCATCCCGGTTTGCCGAATATCCTGTCCAGGACTTTCGGCGTGTGGCAACGGGCTGAATATTCGTTGATGCTCGGACGCCGGCCGAATACGTGCTGGAGCTCGAGAAAGTCCTGGATGACGTGCTTCGCGGTCAAAGACGATCGGTTTATCCTCGCTTGAAATTTAGAGTATCTTAAGAACTCTTGCCATGCATTCTCGCCGAAACGGTATCTGATGTCCTTGAGGGAGTAACCGGAGAGCTTTTGATACTGCCTTAAATTCGGCGCTTTTCCCAGCTGCCTGCTGATGGAACGAAAGGCGCACAGCAGCGATGCCTTTGACGGGCCTTTCCGCTTGTACGTTCGCGTCCGGTTAGAATCTCCGACGGATTCAAGCAGGCGAGTCCAACCGCGGCCCGCGAACAACTTGCTCAGCGTCGAACAGCTGCAGCAGTTTTCCTCATATTCTTTGCTGTCGGGGACCCTTCCGAGGTTGGCTTTCAGGCGTCTATAGCAGTCTTGGACCGATTCTCTTGAAAACTTGCGCGCTCGGATGTGGGGCTGCGCGCCGACCGATGCGAGGAGTTTTCTCCATCCCGGTCTTCCAAAAACGGGCACGAGCGAAGAAATGCTGTGGCATTTCTTCGCGTATTCCACACAGGTGGGCTGTCGCCCCAGTTTTCGTTCGAGCTCGCGATAATCTTTAATGAGATGGTCCGCGGTTAATTTTGTCTTATAATTACTCATCATTCACCCCATCCGAACTCACTCGGCTTTCTGCACTACTGCAATTTTTTTTCCGATAACTTTCGCCCATAGGCTGAACATCGTATTTCCGCGTAGTATCTCTTGGCGCTGTTGGGCGATGTCCCTGCCGAGAGCGTCAAAGAAGGGGTTCAGGAAGTCGATGCGGACCTGGGCTTCGGGGTAGCCCTTGGAGAGGTAGTGGTGCTTGTCCTGTTTGAACTTTCCGACCAGGGCCTCGACGTCTTTCCTGAATGATTGAAAATCAGACACTCATCAGCTCCCTGGGTTTCTTGGTCGCTTATGGGGTTTAGAATAACATCACTGTTTTTCAAAAACAAGACGATAATTCGGCGAAATACCGCGCGGATTGAGTCCAGGAGCGAGCGCATTCCCCGCAGCTTGCTGCGGGGTTAACGAGCGATTAGAATAACTGAAAAACCTTGAGGATCGAAGATTCCCTGCAGTTTGCTGCAGGGAGCTTCAATGACCGGAAGGAGGCGCAGCTTGGTAGCTGATGAAAAGGCGGTGAATATCAATTACGCACCCTAAAGGGTGCGACTACCTTAATACCTCGATATACTCCATCCACGATACCGCTGACTCGCCCGTATTGTCCGAGTCGTTCATGATGGCGATCCGTGCGCGCGCAGGTGGCCTTGTCTTGAATGCCTTCTGATAGTCCGCCGGGATGTCGATCTCTTCGTCCACCCAGGTCCCCACCTTGGCGGGTCCCTTCTCGATTAGGACCATCATGGCCTTGCCCGTATAAGGGCTGACAATGAAGGATTCCGGGTCGTCCTTGCTGGACCAGACATAGCTCAGGCTGCTGTGGGGGGGGTACTCGCCGTAGAGCGACTTGGCGAAACCGTACTTGATGCGGTCCAGCGCGCCCGCCTTGTCCGGGTCGTACTCGAACATGATGTACACGCGAAGCGGGTAGTCGTCGCCCTCTTTGGTCCGTACATCACCCTTTGCATAGACGTTCCTGACCTTCCATCGCCACTTCACCATTGGATGTTCATAGACGTTAAAAACGTCCTTGTACACGATGGCCGATGCGGATGCGTTGCTCTCGGCCCTGAGAAGGCCTTTGTCGCCATCGCGCTCGATGGTATAGGTCGAGTGGCTCTTGATCTTGGGAAAGAAGAAGGGCTTCCAGTTGTCGAGGGTGCTGAAGTCGTCACGGAAGAGGACCTGCCGGTCGCCGGCGGACGCCGGGGATGCCGAAAGAAGGAAAGCCAGCATACAGAGGACTGCGCTCAATCTCATCGAGTGCCTCCCTGCCGGGCCTCAGGCGGTCGCGCCGGTGCAGGTGGAGCCGCGGCCCGCGGTGCAGCCGTAGCAGTGGTCGCCGACGCGGATGGTCCTGCGGGCGAGCGCATCATAGGAAAATTCTCCGATATGCGCCGGAACGCCCGGACCCACGGTCAGTCCGAGGACCTGGTTGAAATCGCAGTCATAGAGCCTGCCGTCCCAGCCCACGCTCAACAGGGTACGGCACATGACGCCGCCGAGCGTCGCGGGATTGAAGGCGCAGGCGAGCAGGTCACGGTATCGCTCCAGTTCCCCAGAGCGTGCGAGGCGGTCATGGAAGCGCCCGATGGGCATGTTCGTAATGGTGTAGAGGGTGCTGAACGAGACTCCGTAGCGGTCGCGCAGCTCGCGCCGGTAGTCCTGTTCCAGGGCGGCCTGCTGCGGGGGAAGGAAGGGCCCCGCGGGGTTGTAGACGAGATGGAGCGGACGACCGCCGGGCATGCCGTAGCCGAGGCTGTTCAGCGTCCGGAGCGATGAGATGCATTTTGTGAAGGTGCCACTGCCGCGCATGGCATCGACATTAGCCTCCTGGTAGCAGGGCAGCGAGGCGATGAGCTCGACATCCTGGTCCCGGTAGAAGGCCGGCAGGTCCTCCTGGCCGTGTTCGTGCAGGACCGTCAGGTTGGTCCTGACGAGGACCCGCATCCCGAGCCGGCGCACCGAGCTGACGAAACGACGGAAGTGGGGATTCAGCTCCGGCGCTCCGCCGGTTATATCGACGACGTCGATGGGGCTGCCTTCGAGCGCCCGAAGGAGCGCGTCGACGGTACTGCCGTCCATGACCTCTGTCCGGCCGGGTCCGGCCTCGACATGACAGTGCGAACAGGACAGGTTGCATCGGTAGCCCACATTGACCTGAAGGGTCTTGATGCCTTCCGCGGTGAGCGGCTCACGGCAGAGGGATCGGACCGTCTCATGGAATGGGCCGCGGGGGCGCGGTTGCGGTTTCAGGGTGATCATGGTGTTTTCTTACTCCAATACCGGCTGGCGATCATGGTTTGCGGAATGCCCGTACATGTCAAATAATATACCACAGTCGGGGCGGCATTCGCTACACGTTCCCATTCCGCTTCCCCCCGGCGGCACGCCGAAAGCATAGAGCAGCTGCTGCATCACGTGTCTGAGCGCGGCGCACAGGATGCTCCCTGGCTGGCACCGGGGCAATAGGCACGACATTTCTTGACACGACTCCCCGGTGTGCTATCCTTGAAGCTAGGAGCGACCGCATTCCCCGCAGCATGCTGCGGGATCAGCGAGCGATCAGGATAAACATACTACCCTGAGGATCGAAGATTCCCCGCAGCTTGGCAGGGAGCTTCGATCAAGCGCATGCGGATGGCCGGACCAGGCGGCTGCTCGACGCGAGGAAGAGGGGCGAGGTCCATGGAAAGGCTGCGGGGAACACGCGACGCGTTCGGAAAACCCGGCATTGAGCCGCGGTGGACGCAGGGCGGCAAGGAAGGGGTCGGTACGGCCTATTCGGCCACAAGCCGCCTCTGGTTCACGCTCTGGAACGGCGTGGTCACGGAGGTCTACTATCCGACCATCGACCGGCCTCACGTCCGCGATCTCCAGTATCTCGTTACGGACGGGGAGACCTTTTTCCACGAAGAGAAGCGCCACCTGCGCACCAATACGAGACGGCTTTCCGATCACGCCCTGGCCTACGAGATCACAAACGCCGACCCCGAAGGCCGGTACCGCATCATCAAGGAGGTCATCACCTCCCCGCATCTTCCCTGCCTGCTGCAGCGGACGCGGCTCGAAGGCGACAAGGCGTTCCTCTCCCGTCTGAAACTGTACGCGCTCTGCGCCCCCCATATCCAGGTCGGAGGCATGGGCAATAACGCCTACGTGCTCCAGGTCGCGGGCAGGGACATCCTGGCCGCCGAGAAGGGCGGCATCTGGCTGGCCATGGCGGCAACGGTCCCGTTCACCCGGCTCTCGTGCGGCTACGTGGGCAGGTCAGACGGCTGGACGGACCTTGCCCAGGGATTCGCGATGGACTGGGAGTTCGACCGGGCCTTGGACGGCAATGTCGCGCTTACCGGAGAGATCCTCCCTGACGGCAGGAACGATTTCACGCTCGCCCTGGCCTTCGGAGACGGACAGCACAGCGCGGTCTCGACGCTCCTGCAGGCGCTCGGCATTCCCTTCGCGGAACAGCACAAACGGTACGTGGAGCAGTGGAGCAGGCCGGGCAGAAACGTCCTGCCGCTCAAGAAAGTCTGCTGCGACGAGGGGAACCTCTATCACAGCAGCTACAGCCTTCTGGTTGCCCACGAGGACAAGAGCTATCCAGGGGCGTTCATCGCGTCCCTCTCGATCCCCTGGGGGGAGTCCAAGGGCGACGAGGACATGGGCGGCTACCACCTGGTCTGGACGCGGGACATGGTGAATACGGCCACGGCGCTCCTGGCCGCGGGAAACAGGATCACGCCGCTCCGGGCGCTCATCTATCTCGCAGCGTCACAGTACGAGAACGGAGGGTTCTCGCAGAACTTCTGGATCAATGGCGATCCTTACTGGGGAGGGGTCCAGCTCGACGAGGTGGCCTTTCCCATCCTGCTTGCCTGGCGGCTCCGTCAGGACAACGCCCTCGGCGAGTTCGATCCCTATCACATGGTGATCCAGGCGGCACGGTTCCTGATCTCTTTCGGGCCGGCGACGCAGCAGGAACGGTGGGAAGAGGCAAGCGGATACTCTCCCTCCACGCTCGCCGCGAACATTGCGGCGCTCATCTGCGCGGCGGGATTCGCCCGCGAGCGGGGCGACGGGCAGACCGCGGTCTATCTTGAGGAGTACGCCGATTTCCTGGAATGCCATGTCGAGTCCTGGACCGTCACGACAGAGGGCACGCTCTATCCCTCCATAAAACAACACTTCATCCGGATCCATCCCGTCAGGATCGACGACCGGCACCCGGACGAGGACCCGAACCACGGCACGCTGGTCCTGACCAACCGGCCTCCCGGAGCGCGGGAGAAGATCCCGGCCAGGGAGATCGTGGACGCGGGTTTTCTCGAACTGGTGCGCTACGGGATCAGGAAACCCGACGATCCCGACATCGTCCGGTCCCTCGAAGTGGTCGACGCGGTCCTGAAGATCGACACTCCCTACGGCCCCTGCTGGAGGCGGTATAATCACGACGGCTATGGCCAGCGCGAGGACGGCGGTCCGTACCTGGGATGGGGCAAGGGCCGCGCCTGGCCGATCCTGACCGGTGAGCGCGGCCATTATGAACTTGCCGCGGGCCGGAGCGCGGAACCCTATATCCGGGCGCTCGAACGGTTCGCGAGCCGCACGGGAATGCTGCCGGAGCAGGTCTGGGACGAGCCGGACCGGCCTCTTCTGCATCTGCGCCTCGGCGGGCCCACGGGAGCGGCAATGCCGCTGGCATGGGCCCATGCAGAGTATCTCAAGCTGCTGCGCTCGGCCTATGACGGAACGGTCTTCGACCGGATACCGGAGGTGGCGGACCGCTATCTTGACGATACAAAACGGTACAAGCTGCTCGAGATCTGGAAGCTGAACCGGCAGCCCCGCGCCGTGAAAAAAGGCTATACGCTCCGCGTGCAGACCCACGAGCCTTTCCGGCTACGCTGGACCCGGGACGAGTGGAGGACCGAGCGCGCCGTTCCGTCTACACCGACGGCGCTCGGGATCGAGTTTGCGGACATCCCGGTCCCCGAAGACCAGCAGTCGCCGATCAGGTTCTCTTTCAACTGGCTGGTCAGTGGAAAGCACGAGGAACAAGAATACGCAGTAGCTGCGATCGATGAGGTTGCCGCGGCATGATGAACGTGATAGCGTTTACGGGTACGTGGGTGTCAGGGAGATGCATGGTTCGGTGATGCCAGCCGTCGGAACAGATCAAGCATGAACGCGGATATGCATGAAGTTGTCAGGATACTGCATGCAACGGCAGTGGCTCAACATCCTGTATACTCCTGAACAGGAGTGATTGATCAATGAGGAGCATGCCATGAAACTGGGATATGTCGGTTTGGGAAAGATGGGTTTCAACATGGTGGAGCGGCTGCTCGAAAAAGGCCACGACGTCGTTGCCTTCGACCGCAATGCGGATGCTGTTCAAGAAGTGAAGAACAAGGGCGGCCGGCCCGCGGATACCCTGGCGTCGCTCGTCGCGGCGCTGCCGCCTTCCCGCCTGGTCTGGCTCATGGTGCCCCACCAGGCGGTCGATATCGTGCTGAAGGAGCTCGCTCCGCTTCTTGCCAGGGGAGACGTCGTGGTCGATGGAGGCAATTCACCGTACAAGGAAACGATCCGCCGCGCGCGGGAACTTGAGGCACGGGGCATCGACTTCCTTGATGCAGGCGTGAGCGGCGGCCCGGCAGGTGCGCGGAACGGCGCATGCATCATGGCCGGGGGCAGAAAAGAGGCGTATCAGAAGTGCGAGGCATTGTTCAGCGACCTTGCCGTTCCCGGCGGGCTTGGCTACATGGGCAGGTCAGGCGCAGGCCACTTTGTGAAAATGGTCCATAACGGGATCGAATACGGCATGATGCAGGCGCTGGCGGAAGGCTTCGCGGTCATGAAGGCGTCGGATTTCAGGCTCGATCTCACGAAGATCGCCGACGTGTACAACCACCGGAGCGTGATAGAATCCCGGCTCGTGGGCTGGCTAGAGAGCGCCTTTCTCCGATATGGAGAGGATCTCGCGGAGATCTCGGGTTCCACCGCGCAGAGCGGGGAAGGGCTCTGGACCGTCGAAGCAGGGAAGGAACTCGGCGTACCCACGCCGATCATCGGGGCTGCTCTCGACTTCCGCACCCGGTCGCAGGAGCACCCGAGTTATACGGGAAAGGTCCTCTCGGCGATGCGGAACCAGTTCGGTGGCCACGAGGTGAAAGTGAAAAAATAGTCCGGCATGCTGGCGGCCTGCTGACTATGATGGATACAGCCGTAAGAACTAACATTTTCACAGGTCGCCACAAAGGCACGAAGAAAAGCACATTGAAAATATTCAAGATTCTCTTTGTGGTCTCCGTGGCTTCGTGTGAGACCGGACTTTTTACGAGATCATCATGAAGAGAACCCGTGAAATATCATTGCGCATAAGGGAAAGGAGCTGTCATGAGACCACAGGATCTGAAAACGAGGCTGTTCCTGGACGGCGGGGATCCCGAGGAGACGAGGGCCGTGCTCTCGCAGCTCGGTTTTCTCGACGGCCAGACCACGAATCCCACGCTTATCTCAAAGAACCCCGAGGCGCGCAGGAAGCTTGAGCAAGGGAAGAAGTTCACGCCCGCGGAGGTCCTGGCGTTCTACCGCGGCGTGGTCAATACGATCTCCGGCCTGCTTCCCCGCGGGTCGGTCTCCGTCGAGGTCTATGCCGACGCGACGACGACCGCCGGGAAGATGCTGACGCAGGGAAAGGAGATGTTCGGCTGGATCCCGAACGCCCACGTCAAATTCCCAACGTCCCGCGAAGGGCTGAAGGCCGCGCATGAAGCGGTCAAGGCAGGCCTTCGGGTCAATATGACGCTTGTGTTCTCCCAGGAACAGGCGGCCGCAGTGTATGCGGCCACAGCCGGCGCGAAAAAAGGGCAGGTCTTCCTCTCGCCCTTCATCGGCAGGCTGGACGACCGCGGCGAGAACGGCATGGACCTCATCGCGAACATCATCAGGATGTACCGGCAGGGCGACGGCCACGTGGAGGTGCTGACCGCGAGCGTGAGGAGCATGGACCATTTCCTCTATGCGCTCAAGCTCGGCTCGGACATCATCACTACTCCCTTCGACATCCTGAAGCTCTGGGGAGAGAAAGGGCTTTCGCTCCCCGGCGCCGGCTATTCCTATGACGCGAAGGGGCTGAAGCCGATCCCGTACCAGGACATCGGCCTTGCGAAAGCCTGGGCCTCCTACGATATCCGCCACGAGCTGACGGACAAAGGCATGGAAAAGTTCTCGGCGGACTGGAACGCCCTGATCGGATGATCTGATGAAGAACACCACCCCGTCCTATCGAACCGTACATGCCTGCGAGATACAGATACCGGGACCCTGCTGCCTGGTCATCTTCGGCGCGTCAGGCGATCTCACCAAGAAAAAGCTGATGCCCTCCCTCTATCTCCTGCATAAGAACGGCGTGCTTCCGGACCGGTTCTTCATCCTCGGGGCAGGCAGGGAGAAGATGACCTCGGAGCAGTTCCGGGCCGCCATGCTTGCTCCGGTGCAGGAAGCATATCATGAGGAATTCGATCGACAGACATGGCAGGCGTTCTCCGAGAAGCTTTCCTATTCCGCGATAGATTACGCACATGAGGCGTCCTATGCCGAGGGTCTTCGCGACAAGCTCCGGCCGCTGGAACAGAAGCACCGGACCAACGGAACGCGGATATTCTACCTCGCCGTCCCTCCGACCGTGTTCGAGGATATCATCAACAACCTGGGTTCCACGGGACTCTCGGGAGAGGAACAGGGAAACAGCAGGATCGTGATCGAGAAACCATTCGGCCGGGACCTTGCATCGTCCCGTCGTTTGAACGGTATTCTGCAAAAGCATTTTCAAGAGCGCCAGGTCTACCGGATCGACCATTACCTTGCCAAGGAAACGGTCCAGAACATCCTGATGTTCCGGTTCGCCAATTCCATCTTTGAGCCGCTCTGGAACCGGCGCTACATCGACCATGTCCAGATCACGGTCGCGGAGACCCTGGGGGTGGAGCGCCGGGCAGGGTACTACGAGAAGGCGGGCGTTCTCCGGGACATGTTCCAGAATCACCTGTTCCAGCTGCTCGCGGTCATTGCCATGGAGCCGCCGCCGGCGTTCGATGCGGACCTTGTGCGGGATGAGAAGGCCAAGGTGTTCCGGTCCGTCCGTCCCTGGCCGCTCGAACGCCTGGACGAGTTCGTCGCCATCGGACAGTACGGCGCAGGAACCGTCGATGCATCTCCGGTTCCCGGCTACCGCGAAGAGGCCGGGGTATCGGCAGGGTCCGCTACGCCGACGTTCGCGGCAATGAAGATATTCATCGACAACTGGAGGTGGAACGGCGTACCGTTCTACCTGCGGTCCGGCAAGCGGCTTGCCGGCCGGAAAACGGAGATCGCCATGCACTTCAAGCAGGTCCCGCACGCAATGTTCCCCGAGACGGTCGGCGCGTCGATCGACCCGAACACGCTGGTGCTCCGCATTCAGCCCGATGAAGGGGTGAGCCTGATGTACCAGACCAAGACGCCGGGGTCCAAAGTGTGCCTCACCCCCGTGATCATGGATTACTCCTATTCCCGAAGCGTGGCGCTCTCCGCCTACGAGTGGGTGCTGCTCGACTGCATGCAGGGAGACCAGATGCTGTTCACCAGCCAGGATTGGGTCGAACGGACCTGGTCGCTCCTCACGCCGGTCATCGAGAAGCTCGAGCAGACCGTGACCGCGGAAACGATCCCCCTCTACGCCGCCGGTTCGGACGGTCCCGTTGAAGCCGCATCGCTGCTGGCAAAGGACGGGAGACAATGGCGGCCGGTTTGAATCCGGCCGCGGCTCCCCCTGTCCGGATCTTTCAAGACAGCGAGGCGCTCAGCACGGCTGTCGCCGGCCGGTTCGTGGAGATCGTGCTGGAGCGGCAGGCATCCGGCGGCCGGAGTGCCGTGGCGCTCTCCGGCGGCGCGACGCCGCGGCATGTATATGAGCTCCTCGGAACGGAGGCGTACCGCGGACAGGTCGATTGGGCCGGCCTGCACGTGTTCTGGACCGATGAACGCTGCGTACCGCCGACCGACAGCGACAGCAACTACAAAATGGCCCGCGATCTGCTGCTGTCCGCTGTCCCGCTTCCCGGGAAGAATGTACACCGCGTACGGGGTGAAATGGGGCCGAACGAGGCGGCGCTGCAGTATGAATCCGAGATCAGATCGTTCTTCGGCGACCATCTGCTGCCGGTCTTCGATCTCGTGCTCCTGGGCGCGGGCGTTGACGGCCATACAGCATCGCTCTTCCCCGGCGCTGAAGCGCTTCATGAGCGCAGGCGTCTTGCCGTTCCCGTGTTCATG
>Ga0102851_10001014_pt1 | contig 15319 bp, 16 predicted proteins | sample Mud3Dept3metaG_FD_79558 | JGI IMG/M metagenome (GOLD analysis project Ga0102851, IMG submission 79558) | Freshwater wetland microbial communities from Ohio, USA, analyzing the effect of biotic and abiotic controls - Mud 3 Core 4 Depth 3... | ecosystem: Environmental > Aquatic > Freshwater >... | reverse complement strand
CGTGCGTGCCGGGAGCAGGGGATCCCCGTGCTCGCGGTGCCGGGGCCGAGCGCCATCGCGGCAGCGGTGGCGGTGGCCGGCCTGCCGCCGATGCCGTTCACCTTTGCGGGGTTCCTGCCCGCGCGCGCCGGACAGCGGGCCACGGCCCTCGTCGCGCTGGCGGCGGTGCCCCACACGCTTGTGCTCTTCCTCTCGCCACACCGCCTCCGCCCCGAGCTGGAGGCCTGCGCCGCCTGCCTGGGAGGAGAACGCGAGGCCGCGCTGCTGGCCGAGCTCACCAAGGTGCACGAGCGCTGCGAGCGCGGCACCCTGGCGGCGCTCGCCGAGTGGTCCGCCCAAGCGACCCCCCGCGGGGAGTACACGCTGGTGGTGGGGCCACCTCCTCCGAGGGCCCCGTCGGCAGCCTCGGCCGACTCGGCCCGCGCGGCCCTGGATGCGGCGCTGGGCCGCGGTCTCGATCGTGCTCAGGCGCGCCGCGAGGCGGCACGGCAGCTCGGCCTCACCCGCAGGGAGCTGTACGCCCTGCTCACCCGGCGTGGGGCGTGAGCACTCCCAGAACCACCTCGCTCACGGCCGCCAGCACCTCGGGCCCGCGGCCGGCCTCCGCGGCGCTCCCGGCCGATCGGCCGAGCGCCTGGACGAGCTCATCCTCCGTGTAGCGGGCGGCCAGGCGGAACGCCCGGTGGAGCTGCCAGGGGCTCATCCCCGCCAGGGGGGACGCCGACGTGGCCTCGATGTCCTCCTCGAGGCGGGGGAAGATGCGGGGCTTGAACGTCTTCGGATACCAATCCCTCGCGGCACACCGCTTGGGCTCGAGCTCCGCGGCGAGCCCGGCCCGTGCCGCGTGCCCGCGCACTGCCAACGCCTGGCGCAGCAGGCGCCCGACGGTTCCTGCGAGCGTCCTTCCGAACCGCTCGGGCCCCACCGCCTCGCCCCGCCAGTCGGTCAGGGTTCCGCCCGCAGAGAGGGTGCCCACGAAGCGGGCAAAGCGGGCCGCGTCCCGGCCGAGCAGAGCCTCCTCGATCTCCCGGATCGAGCACTCGCCGGCACCCGCCTGCTCCCGGACCGCCGCCGCGCTGGCTCCCCCTGCGAGGGCGAGGCGCGTCGCGGCCTGGGCCAGCTCGCGGGGCCGGAAGCCGTAGACCTCGCACAGCGCATCCACGACCTCCTCATTGGTGGCCAGGTCGGGGGCGACGCGCGCGACCAGGTTCGCGAGCAGCCGGCGCTGCGGCCTTGAGACGCGGGCCTCGTCCCACGGTTTTGGCGCCTCTGGCAACGCCAGGAAGCGCACCTCCCCCCTCCGGCCCGCCGCCTCCGCCACCGCGCCGCCGGGTGCGGTCGGCACCACGGCCGCGAGCAGGAGCGTCACGTCGCCGAGCGGCAGCGAGCCGAGCGCGGAGGCGAGCGCCTCGTTGTTCTTGTCGCGCCCGGAGAGGTAGGGCGACGCGTCGGCCACAACGATCAATCGTTCGGGGGCAAACAACGAGGGGCTGGCGAGCTCCTGCACCAGCCGACCGGGTGGCGGCGCCTGGTCGAACGCCGAGGTCTCGCCCTGCGGGTAGGCTGCGCGCCAGGCGGCCTCGAAGTCGTGCCACTCCAGTTCAAGCAGGAAATCGTCCGGAGAGGCGAGGAGTAGGAGGCGCGGGATGGTCATGTGTGTCCGGTCCCGGGCTGCATCACAATCTCCCGACCCCTTCGCCATGGAGAGCGGGCGCACGCGCCGGGTTCAGTCGGATCCCTGGTCCCCTGCGTCCAGCGGGGAGGGGGGGCACCCGCGCGCCCCCTGACGGATCGAGGTCACATCTCGCCCCGGTCCTGTTGCTCCTGGCACGCGATGCAGTGGCGCGCCCACGGCACGGCCTCGAGACGCTGGCGCTCGATGGGCTGCTCACAGTGGACGCACTGGCCGAACCGGCCGTTCTCCAGGCGCGCGAGCGCCTCGTCGATCATGCGCAGCATCTTGCCCTCGTTCTCCGAGAGCGAGAACGAGAACTCACGCTGGAAAGCACTGGTGGCGCGGTCGGCGATGTCGGGCGCCCCCGACTCGGTCTCCACGGAGCCCATCTCGCGAGCGCGCGAAACCCCTTCCATGACTTCCTTGCGCTTTGCCTGCAGCTGCTTCCGGATTGCCTTGAGATCCAGTTTGTTTCCCAACACGTCCTCCGAGCGGGTCATTATATCAGAACGTCTAACCCGTGGCACCCCGGTGATATTGCCCCCCGGCCAGGAGGTCGCACGCCCGGTAGAGCTGCTCGAGCAGCACCAGCCGGGCCAGTTGGTGCGGGAGGGTCAGGCGGGAGAGCGCGAGAAGCTCGCGGGCGGCGCTCTTCAGCCCCGGGTCCAGTCCGAGGTCCGAGCCGACGACCAAGACCGTCCGCCCGTGCCGCCGACGTCCCGCCAGCCAGGCGGCGAGCGCCTCCGTGGTGCGCTCCCGCCCGTGCTCGTCGAGCGCCACCACGGTGTCCGAAGGCTCCAGGTGCCGCCGGATCGCCGCACCCTCCTCGGCCAGCGCCCTGCGCGGATCCTGGCGTCCCGCCGCGGGCCTGACGCGCACCTCCGCGCAGGGGAGGTGGCGCGAGATCCTGCGTACGTACTCCTCCGCCAGCTCCTCCAGACCCCTAGGCGGACGCTTTCCGACCCAGATGACCAGCACGCCGCTCATGGTTCCCGACGCCAGCGGATGAGCGTCCGACGCGAGATCCCGAGCATGCGGGCCGCGCGCGAGACGTTGCCGCCCTCGCCGGCCAGCACCCAGAGCCCGTAGAGGCGCTCCACCTCCGCGAGCGGCGTGACGCGCTCGGCGGCCAGTTCGGCCACGCGGGGCCACGCGTCGAGAGGGAGCGCGAGCTCCACGGGCCCGATCTGGGTACCACCGGCCTGCAGCGCCGCCCGGGTGAGCACGGCCTCAAGCTCGCGGAAGTTCCCCGGCCACGGGTACGCCGAGAGCAGCCGCTCGGCCTCGCGGTCGAGGGAGAGCCGCCGGCCAAGGCGGCGGGCGTGCCTGCGCAGCAGCACGCGGGCCGCCGGGATGATATCCTCCGCCCGCTCACGCAGGGGGGGGAGCTGGGTGTGGTAGCCGGCGAGCCGGTGGTAGAGGTCGGCCCGGAAGAGCCCTGCTCCCATGCGGTTACGCAGCCCGGCGTCGGCGAGCGCCACCACCCTTGCCCGGAACGGCCGCGACGTCGAGGATCCGACGGGGACGAACTTCCTCTCCTCCAGCACGCGCAACAGGGCAGTCTGGCCTTCCGACGGGAGGGCCTCGACGCGGTCCAGGACCAGCGTTCCGTCGCCGGCGCGCTCCAGCCACCCGGTCCGGGCCCTGGTCGCATCGGTGAACGCCCCGGCCCGGTGGCCGAACAGCTCGGCCGGGAGCAGGGTGGCGGGCAGCGCACCGCAATCCACCACCACGTACGGGCGGCCGTGCCGCCCCGCGCGGTGTACCCGGGCGGCAAGGTAGCTCTTGCCGACCCCGGTCTCGCCCTCGAGCACCAGGGAGAGTTCGCTCGCGGCCAGCCGGGCGAGGGTGCGGGCCATCTCGGCCGCTCTCCGGTTCCGGGTCGAGAAGAGGCCCTTCACGTGAGGGTGGGCCTCAGCAGCGCCGTGACCTCGGGAGCGTCGCCCCACAGCCGCTCGAGCGCGAAGTACTCGCGCCGCTCCTCGAGGAAGATGTGCAGCACGAAGTCCCCGTAGTCCATCAGGACCCAACCGCCCTGGGCGTACCCCTCAACCGAGAGAGCACGAACGCCGGCCACGGCCAACGCCCTGTCCACCTCGTCGGCCACCGCCTGGGCCTGGCGCTGGGAACCGACCGAGCAAATGACGAACGCCTCGGCGATTGAGGTGCGCTCGGCGACGTCGAGGGCCAGGACGTGGTACGCCTTCTTGCCGTCGAGCGCCGCGAACGCCAGCCGAAGGCGGCCCAGCAGCTCAGATTCCATCGGAACGGTCGTCCCCCTGGTGGTAGAGCCGGTGCTTGACGATGTAGCGGTGCACCTCGGGCGGGACCAGCTCGTGGATGGTGAGCCCCTGCCGCAGGCGCTCCCGCAGATGGGTGGCCGAGACCGGGAACGGCTCGTGTTCCAGGAGGTAGATGCGGCGCACTCCCGGCTCGGGGTCGGCGACCTCGCGGAACGGCTCGATGCTCTCCATCCTGCTCCGCAGCCCCTCCGGCACGCGCGACTCCAGCGCCCTCCCCCACACCGTGTTGCGGTGCAGCACCACCAGGTGAGCAAGATCGGCGAGCTCCTGCCAGCGGTGCCACGTGCCGATCTGGGAGAACGAGTCGCTCCCCATCAGGAAGTAGGGCTGCTCAACGGCGAGTCGCTCCGAGAGCGTGCGCAAGGTGTCCACCGTGTAGGTCGGGCCCTCGCGCTCCGCCTCCACGGCGGACACCAGGAACCGGTCGTAGGACTGCGTGGCGAGCGCCATCATGGCGAAGCGGTGCGAGAACGGCGTGAGCGCCTCCCCGAGCCTGTGCGGCGGATGCGCGGCCGGGATAAACACCAGGGCGTCGAAGCGGAACGTCTCGAAGGCCCGCACCGCGGGCACCAGGTGCCCCAGGTGCACCGGATCGAACGTCCCGCCGAAGAAGCCGACCCTTCTCAACCGCGCTCCGCGAGGGCGAACACCACCTCAAGCATACCTTCAATACCCTCGCCGCTCACGGCGGAGATCACAACCCAGGGCACCCCGAGCTCTGCAGCCAGGGCGGCCAGCTCACCCGGGCGGCCGGGGTCCGACAGGGCGTCCGCCTTTGTGCCGACCAGCATGGACGCGCGGGAGACCAGCGCGGGGTCGTGCAGGGCGAGTTCCTGCCTCAGCACCTCCACCTGGTGGCGCACGGGTTCCGGGCTCGCCAGGTCGACCAGGTGCAGCAGCACGCGGCAGCGTTCGATGTGCCGCAGGAAGCGGTGACCGAGGCCGGCGCCCGCGTGCGCCCCCTCGATGAGGCCCGGGATGTCGGCGAAGACCAGTGAGCGCGCGCCGCCGTCCCGGCTGACCACGCCAAGGTAGGGCTCCAAGGTGGTGAAGGGGTAGTCCGCGATCTTGGGACGCGCCGCCGACACGCGCGCCAGAAGCGTGGATTTGCCGGCGTTCGGGAGGCCCACGAGGCCCACATCGGCGAGCAGCTTGAGCTCGAGACCGACGTGGCGCTCCTCGCCGGCCTCGCCCGGCTCGGCGAACCGGGGAGCCTGGCGCGTCGGGGTCGCGAAGTGCTGGTTGCCACGCCCGCCCTTCCCGCCCCTCGCCACCACGGCCTCCTGCGCCTCCGCCACCAGGTCCGCCAGCACCTCGCCGGTGTTTACGTCGCGCACCACCGTGCCGCGCGGGACCTCGATGACGACATCCTCGCCCGAGGCGCCGCTCTGGTTGGAGCCGCGCCCGTGCTCGCCGCGCTCGGCCTTGACGTGATGGCGGTTGTAGAGGTGTGCCAGGGTGCTCCAGTGCGAGCAGGCGCGCACGAGGACGCTGCCGCCGTGGCCCCCGTCGCCGCCGTTGGGGCCTCCGCGCGGGACGAACTTTTCGCGTCTGAAGGCGATACAGCCACGCCCCCCGCTGCCGGCCTTCGCGAAGAGGTGGACTTCGTCGAGAAACATCAGGCCCTGGGGGGCGCGTCCTAGACGGCGGGTTCGATCTGGACGAAGCGGCCCAGCCGCCCGCGGTCCCGGAAGCGGATGCGGCCCTTGATCATGGCGAAGAGGGTGTCGTCCCCGCCCCGGCCGACGTTGACGCCCGGCTTCCAGCGCGTCCCGCGCTGCCGTACGATGATCGTCCCAGCGCTCACGAGCTCTCCGTCACCGCGCTTGACACCGAGCCGCTGCGCCTGGGAATCGCGCCCGTTGCGGCTCGAGCCCTGACCTTTCTTGTGCGCCATGTTTCCTCCACCCGGGGGGCGGTGACATCAACCCGCCCCCGGCACCCTGGACCCCCCGCGCTGGGCGCAAGGGAGGCAGCGGCGCCCTGTTACGCCTCGATGGCGTCGATGCGGACCTCGAGGAGGTCCTGGCGGTGACCACGCGTCCGCCGGAACCCCTTGCGCCGCTTCTTCTTGAAGATGATGATCTTGTCACCGCGAAGTTCGCGCACCAGGGTGGCCTTGACGGTGGCGCCTGCCACCGTCGGGCTGCCCACGGCCACGCGCGCGTCGTCGCGGAGCAGCAGCACACGGTCGAAGACGACCTGGCTGCCGGGCTCCGCCCCGGGCCACACGCGCTCCACCGCGATGCGCTGTCCGACCTCCACGCGGTGTTGCTTACCTCCAGCTTCCACGATTGCGTACATATTTACTCCCGCCCGAACCTTCGGGGAACGAGCTTTTTAGCACAACCCCAGCGGGGTGTCAAACACCGGCGGCCCCGTCCCGGCCCTCCGGGGGCGTACCTGGGCTGCATGACCGCCCAAGCGGGCGCCCGCAGCACGGCGCGCGCCTGCCTTCAGCGCTTCTTCACCGCAACATCGGCCAGCACGCCGAGGACCAGGGCTAGGAGGGCGGACAACGAGAGCAGCACTGTCTTGTCGGTCAGGTTGTGCTCCCAGACCACGTCCCATACGGCGAACGCAAGCGCCGGCACCCCCAGGCCCACGGCGACCGGCACGAAGACCCTGAGCGGGGCGAAGTACACCACCGCCCGGAGCAGGCACGCGAGGAGACGGAGCGTGTCGCGCACCGGCTTGAACTTCGAGGCACCCGTGCGGGCACCGTAGGCGACGGGGAACCACCTCATCTCCCACCCGTCCAGCAGGCCGGCCATGGTCAGCGTGGTGGTGAACGAGAAGCCGTCCGGGAACAGACCAAGCGTCGGCCCCACGAGGTCGCGTTGGAAGCAGCGCAGCCCGGAGTTGAGGTCAGCGATCGGTTGGCGCGCGAGCGCACCGGCGAACCGCGTGATCAGCCGTTTGACGAAGCGCCGCAGCGGCGGAACGTGGCCCACACGCACACCGACCACCTGGTCCGCCCCCTCGTCGAGCAGGCGCAGCATCGCCGGCACCTCGGCGAGCGAGTAGGTCTGGTCGGCGTCGACGACGCACACGTGCGGGCTGGCGGCCGAGCGGATCCCACGCTTGAGCGCCGCCCCATATCCCCGGCTCACCTCGATCCGCACGACCCGCGCGCCCGCTTTCTGCGCCAGCTCCCCCGTTCCGTCGGTCGAGCCATCGTCGACCACGATGATCTCGAACTCACCGCCGCCGGGGTGCGATCGAAGGGTGGCAGCCACCTGCGTGACCACCTCGCCCACGGCGCCCGCCTCGTTGCGGGCGGGGATCACGACGCTCACCCACGGCGCGGGGGCCCCGAACGCTTCGGGTCCGAACGCGTCAGATCGCGTCACGTGCATCCCTCCAGGACGAACACCTCGACCGGTCCCTCGACCGCCACCCGCCGCAGGCACCCCGCGAAGAACGCCGCCAGACGCGTCCGGGCCGCCGGCGTGAGGGGGGCGAAGTAGTCGTCACGCCGGTTGAGCGCCGCGATGCGCTGGGCTTCCTGCGTGTTGAACAGCACGTGGGTGACGCCCATCGCGTGAAGGCGCACGCCGATCTCCGAGCCGGCGCGACTCGCCTCGGCCAGTTCGGCCAGGAGCGGCGTGTGGAAGGGGTCCTCAACCACGACGCTGCGCTCGATGCCGAAGCAGCGCGACTCGCCGACCAGCAGCACCCGGGCGCCGGCCGGGAGCTCCCGGTTGACGAAGGCGACCGCCGGCCAGTAGGTCGCGTACCGGCGCAGCAGCTCGCTCCCCGACTCCCGCCCGAGCGTGCAGGCGATCCGCGTGAGCTCGATCGGCGACAAGCCCCCCAACAGGCTCCAGGCGAGCGCCCCGGCAAGGAGCGCCTGCAGCCACGGGCGCAACGGCCCCGCGGCGGTCGTGACCCTCCGCCACCCTGCGACCGCCAGCGCCGCCAGAGGAACCAGCACCGGTATCAGGTAACGGCCGAGCAGGGGCCCGGCGCCCCACCCGGCGAGGCCCCCCAGTGCGATCACGCCGAGCAACGCCTCGGCGCGACGCCGGGGGCGGAGCGCCGCCCAGGCGGCGAGTGGCAGCAGCGCCAGGTAGACGGGTCCGATCGAGCCTGCATCCCCTGCCGGCGCGAACGTGCCGAGGGTCAGGAAGCGGGCAGGGTCGGGAAGCGAAGCCGATGTGCGGGCGATGCGGTCGCCCAGATCCGGGGGCGCGTCGGAACCCTCCGCCGTGGCGAAGACACCGCCGAGGAACGGGTAGACCGGGTTGCCCGTCGCGCTCCAGTTGCGCACCATCCAGGGTGCAAATGCGACCGCCGCCCCCGCCATCCAGAGCCCCGCTGCACGCGCGCGCCGGCCACGCGCGGCGAGCAGCGCGAGGAAGGCCGGCAGCGCGACGGTCGCCAGCGCGAGCACCTTGCACCCGGCGGCCACCCCCGCGAGCGCCCCAGCCAGCACCCACCACGCCGGCCGCTGCGCTCCGGCATCGGGAGCCGTCACCATGACGAGGCACGCCCCGCCGAACGCCGCCACGCCGAGGTCGGCGGCAGCCCACGTCGAGCTCAGCAGCACTGCCGGGGTGGCGGCAAGCACGGCAGCCGCCCACCACGCCGCCCGTGGTCCCGCCGCCCGCCACGCCAGGACCGCTGCACACCCGGCCGCCACCGCCCCCATCCACCAGTGGATCGCCTGGGCCGCCCACGGCCCCAGGGAGGCCAGGGCGTACGTGTAGAGCAAACCCATGTCGGCGGGAAGGAACGAGTAGCTCTGGCGCGCGAACATCACCAGGTGGCCGGCCCGCAGCCACTGGAACGGAAACGCCAGGTGGTAGTGGAGCTGGTCGTAGAACGGTGAGGCGGTCGGAACCGCCAGCAGGCTCACGGTCCACGCCACCCCGAGAAGACCGACGGGGAGCCGCGCGTGGCGCGGCACTCCGTGCAACGGCGGCAGCACCCGCCGCGCCAGGAAACCCCCGAGGCCCGCCAGGGCGATCAGCAGCGCGGTCACCACGGCCGGGCGCAGCACGCCCGCGACCGCCGCGCCGGCCGCGGCTGCGACCAGACCCGCCGCGCCCAACGCGAGCACCACCGGCAGCGCCGGCCACCCGACGACCCAGGCGCCGCACAGCCCCCTCCAGAGCGAGGCACCGACCGCGAGGCAGGCGAGGGAGAACACTCCGAGCCACGCGGCAAGGAGGACGAGCGCGAGCAGCGGTTCCGGCGTGTCGACACGCTGGTACCGCCAGAGCACGACGCCCATCCACGCGAGCAAGGTAGCGAGAACGAGGTACCTGGCCCGTAGTCGGCCGGAGGCCATCACTCAAATTCTAGCCCAGACACGTTTTCCGGCGCCCCGGGCAGCGGCCCGAGGGCGCCCTACCGTTCCGGTGCCTCGCCACCGCGGCCGGGGACGGCCGCGCATCCGACCTGCAGGGCCCTGATCTCGAGCGCACCCTCTCGCCACACGGGGGACGTGCAGCTCGCCAGGAACGAGCTCCACCGCCCGCCGGCGCGCGGATCCTCGAAGCGCATGACCCGGTAGTCGGGGCCGCCCAACCGCTCGAGCTCGGACCAGCTGATCAGCAGGTGGGTGAATCCTTCGGCGTGCACGCGGGAGGCGACCGCCCCCGCGTCCGCGGCACGTTCGACCATCTCCTGAGCGAGTTGGGTGTCGTACGGCGAGCTTGCGTGGTGCGGGCGGGGGCACCCCCACGGGCGTCCCTCCCCCACCACCAGCACACGGGCGTCGGCGGGGAGCAGCCCGCCGCACGCGCGGTACGCGGGCAGCGGATCGTCGACGGTCAGACCCGCACGCCACGCCTCGGCCGTGAGAGTTCCCGCGCGCAGCGCGCCCAGACGGAGCGTCCCGGTCAGGAAGACACCAAGCGTGAGGCCGCCGTGGGCGAGCGCGAGACCGAGCGCGCACGCCGCCAGGCGCGCGGGCCAGCGGCCCAGGCCCGCGACACCGGCCGCCGCCAGCGCCGCCATCAGAGCCGCGACCGGCAAGGCGTACCGGGTCGTCTGGGAACTGAGGACCCACACGGCGGATGCGAGCGCGATCGCGACGCCGACGAGCCGAACGCGCACCTCTGCCTCGCCCCGTCGAAGCAGGGCAGCCAACGCCAGGGGCACGGCGAGCAAGAACCACCACCCAAGCCCCTCCGGCGGCACCACCAAGCGGACGAGCGCCGCCTGGAAGGTGCCGCCCTGCACCCCCTCGCGCACCAGCGCCTGGTAGCGCTGGTCGTCCCGGAGTGACCACCCCGAGCCGCCGAGCACGTTCCACAGGAGCGGGAACACCGGGTTGCCGGTCTCCACCACGTTACGGATCCACCAGAACGAGGAGGCCCCGAGCGCCACGGCGCCCGCCAGGAGGAGCCGGAGTCTCGCCCGACCGCACGCCACGAGGGCGGCCACGCCGACCGCTGCCGCCGGTAGCGCCCCCTGGTACTTGGACGCCAGCGCCAGACCCCAGGCGGCGCCGACACCCACCCAGTCCACGCCCCCCTCCCCACGGGGTTCGGTTAGGAGTTGCACCGAGGCCACTACGCCCAGCACCACCAGGTGATCCACGGCTGCGAGGCCGGCGATCCACGGCGCGTGCCAGCACGCGGCAAAGAGCGCCGGCGCGAGCCACCTCCACCGTCCCGCGCCGAGGTTCCCCGCCACCCGCGCAAGCGCGCCCAGCGTCACGAGGAAGGTGATCCAGTGCAGTCCGGCCGCCGCCTCCGGCAGACCGAGCGCGACCGGAAGTAGAAAGACTGTCTGGCCGGCGAGCGGGAAGTGACTGAAGGTGTTGTGCGCGACGGTTCCGAAGCCACTATTGGTCAACCAGCTCCACGGAAGGCCCAGGTGGTAGACCAGCGTGACATAGAAGAACGGGGGGGCCAGCCAGAGGAGCCCGCCGGCGCCGGTGGCCACGGTGTAGGCGACCAGCGTCCCAACCGGTTTGCGAAGGCGGAGCGCGGCGCGCACGCATCCGACGGCGAGGACGGTGAATCCACCTACGACCGCCGGCCACGGCCCGGCGAGCTGGCCGGCGAGCGCCACCACCCACCAGAGCAGCGTCCACCCCCGCACCCAGCGGTCGGCCCCCGACCTTCCGCGCAGCAGGTCCCCGAGGCCGGCGAGACCCGCCGCCATGGACGCGGTCAGGAGCAGGGCCGCGAGGGTGTGCACCTCCCTATTGTGCGCGAGTCGGGCCCGTTCCGGACCCGGCGGCTAGAGAGACTCGTAGAGGGTGCGGCGCTGGCGGGGCGTGAAGCCGGCGTCGGAGATGACGCGCTCCATCTCCTCCCTGGTCATCCGGTAGCGTGCGCCGGCGGCAGCCACGACGTTCTCCTCCAGCATGATGGAGCCCAGGTCGTCGGCGCCGAAGAAGAGCGAGAGCTGTCCGATCTTGGGCCCCTGCGTCACCCAGGAGCCCTGCACGTGCCTCACGTTGTCGAGCGCGGGCCGGGAGATCGCCAGGGTGCGCAGGTAGTCGAAGCCGCCCGAGACCTGCACCTCACCCTCCATCGCCGTGTTCTCCTCCTGAAACGTCCACGGGATGAACGCCGTGAAGCCCTCCGTCTCGTCCTGCAGCTCGCGCACACGGAGGAGGTGCTCGACCCGCGCCGAAACCGGCTCACCCACCCCGAACATCATCGTCGCCGTGGTGCGCATCCCCAGACGGTGGGCCTCGTGCTGCACGTCCAGGCACTGCGAGGTCGAGGCCTTGGCCCGCGACCAGATCCTCCTGCGGGTCTCATCCTCGAGGACCTCCGCGCCGCCGCCCGGGATCGACTCCAGGCCGGCGTCCCGCAGCCGGGCGATGACCTCGGGGAGGGGCGTCTTCTCCGCCTTGGCGATGAAGTGGATCTCGGGTGCCGAGAACGCGTGCAGGTGCACGGTGGGGAAGCTCACCTTGAGCGCTCGCAGCAGCCCCTCGTAGAACGGGAGGCGGAGCTCCTGTTGGACCCCACCCTGGAGGAGGATGCCGGTGCCGCCGGCGGCGACCGTCTCCTCGACCTTTTTCGCGATCACCTCGAACGGGAGAACGTAGGCGTCCGCGTCGCCCGGGTCCTCTAGAACGCGCAGAACCGGCAGCGGTAGACGCAAACGTTGGTGTAGTTGATGTTGCGGTCCACGATGTAGGTCACGACCCAGTCCGGGTTGAGCTTGAACCCGAGGGCGTGGGCGGCGGCGGCGAGCTGGTGCAGGCTCGCCCCTTCGAACAGCACCGTGAGCTCGGCACCCGAGAGCCGCTCGCCCCCTGTGGCGCGGGCGAGCACTGCACCGACGGCGTTGTCGTGCGTCTCGGACCCCCGGCCCTTCAGCGCGGTTGGGTGCCCCGTGCCCTGCACGCTGTGCCCTGCGTCCTCAGCCGGCATGCCAGCCCTCCCACCGGGGGGGGAGCACGCCCGCGGCCGCCGCACGCCGGAGAAACTCCTGCAGACCTTCCCGTTCGGCCTCGCCGAACGTGTAGGTCAGGGTCTCCCCGAGGTACCGGCGGGTCTGCTCGCGATCCACGCCGTGCGCCTCCGCCCACCTGGGGAGGAGATCCTGCCAGTGCTCCCGGGCGTACGCCAGCGAGCCTGCCAACAGCTCACCCACGCCAGCCGGCGCCGCGGGCCTCACCCCCCATACGGCAAAGACGAACGGCAGGCCTGTCCATTCCACCCAGGCGGCGGCCAGGTCGATCTCGTCGAGGCCGGTGCGGCCCTGCACGTGCAGGGCGGGGTCACCGATGAGCACCGCCGCGTCCGCTCCGGCCAGCATCCCCTCCAGGGGGGGCCGGGCCTCCACCACCCGCGGCCGCACCCCCCAGCGCTCCGCGAGGAGCAGACGCGCCAGCGCCACCGACGAGCGGGAGGCGGCGTGGGCGGCGAGGGTCCGCACGTTCTCGAGCGGCACACGGGAGATCAGCAGCACCGATCGCACCTCCCGCCGGGCGGCCACCCCCAGCGCGGGAAGGGCACGCACACCGGGGAGGAACGGCAGTGCCGCCGTGGGCACCAGGCCGGCGATCGCGCCTCCGCCGCCCAGCTGCTCGGCGCACTCGGAGGGCTCGGCCGTCGAGAAACGATAGGCAAACGGCGCCGGCAGCGAGGCCTCGAGGCCGGCGAGGAGCGGCCTCGCGTTGAGAAACCGCACCCCCACGATGGCAATCTCCTCGCTCATTGTCTCGGCGAGCGCGGCGGGTGCGCCGACGCCACGCCCCAGGACGCCACCCACGCAGGGCGCAGGGGACGGGGAACGGGAGAAGAAATCGTCGGCGTGTCGAACGGGAAGGCCGTTGTGGCGGGTGGGGGAACTTTTCTCCCAACCCTGACCCCTGTTCCCCGCCCTCTCATCCCTGGCTCATCGAATCGAGGAACTCCTTGTTGGTGCTGGTCTTCTCGAGCCGCTCCAGGAGGAGCTCCATGCACTCGACCGTGGACAGGGGGCTGAGGACCTTGCGCAGCACCCACACGCGCTTGAGCTCCCACTGGTCGAGCAGCAGCTCTTCCTTCCGCGTACCAGACTTGTTGATGTCGATCGAGGGGAAGACGCGCTTCTCGGTGAGCTTGCGGTCGAGGTGGACCTCCATGTTGCCGGTGCCCTTGAACTCCTCGAAGATCACGTCGTCCATGCGCGAGCCCGTGTCGATGAGGGCGGTGCCCATCACCGTGAGCGAGCCCCCCTCCTCGATGTTGCGGGCGGCGCCGAAGAACCGCTTCGGCTTCTGGAGGGCGTTCGAGTCAACGCCGCCGGAGAGCACCTTGCCCGAGGGCGGAACCACCGTGTTGTAGGCGCGCGCGAGGCGCGTGATCGAGTCGAGCAGGATCACGACGTCACGCCGGTGCTCCACCAGACGCTTGGCCTTCTCAAGCACCATCTCCGCGACCTGCACATGGCGGTAGGCGGGCTCGTCGAAGGTCGAGGAGATCACCTCGCCCTTCACCGAGCGCTGCATGTCGGTGACTTCCTCGGGCCGCTCGTCGATCAGCAGGACGATCAGGATGATCTCGGGGTGGTTGGCGGTGATCGAGTTGGCGATGGCCTGCAGCATCATCGTCTTGCCGGTGCGCGGCGGCGCCACGATCAGCCCGCGCTGCCCCTTCCCGATCGGCGTCATCAGGTTCATGACCCGCGAGGTCATGTTCCCCTCGACCTCGAGGTTGATGCGCTCCATCGGGTAGAGCGGCGTGAGGTTGTCGAACAGGATCTTCTCTGCGGTCTGGTCGGGCGCCTCGAAGTTGACCGCCTCAACCTTGATCAGCGCGAAGTAACGCTCCCCCTCGCGGGGGGGCCGGATCTGGCCGGACACGGTGTCCCCCGTCCGCAGGTTGAAGCGCCGGATTTGGGAAGGGGAGACGTAAATGTCGTCCGGGCCCGGGAGGTAATTGTACTCGGGGGCGCGCAAGAAGCCGTAGCCGTCGGGGAGGATCTCCAGCACGCCCTCCCCGAAGATCAGCCCCTCGCGCTCCGTCTGCACCTGCAGGATCTTGAAGATGAGGTCCTGCTTGCGCATCCCCGCGGGGTTCTCAACCTCAAGGTCGCGGGCGACGTGGGTGAGCTCGGAGATCGACATATCCTTGAGCGTCCGGATGTCCAGCCTCTGCTTGCCTTCAGTCTCGGCGCTCTCCGCCTCCAGCGCCTCCTCTTCCAGCACCACGGGCAGCCCGTCCGGCGCCGGCTCGCCGCTGCGCCGGCGCTCCCTGCCTCGACCGCGCTGCGTCTTGTTCTCTGGCATGTCACGACTCCTTCTCGGTGTGAGTTGTCACGCCGCCAGCGCCTGCGCGATGGCGGTGAGGATCTCCTTGCGTCCAGCCCCGGTCTGGGCCGAAAACGTGAGCGGTGTCCGGCCGGCCAGCTCCCGGGCGAGCCGTGCGGACGCCTGCGCCAGGGCGCCGCGGCCCATCTTGTCGGTCTTCGTCATCACCACCAGGAGCGGTTTTCCGGCCTGCCGAACGAAACCTACCAGGTCGACGTCGAGCGGCGAGGTCGCGATGCGCGGATCCACCAGCCCCACGACCAGCCTCAGGCGCTCCTCCCGCAGGAGGTACTCGGTGATGCTCCTTCCCCAGGCCTCGCGCTCCCCACGGCCGGTGCGCGCGTACCCGTAGCCCGGCAGGTCCACGAAGTAGGCACGCCCGTTGACCAGGTAGTAATTAATCGTGCGTGTCTTGCCCGGAGTCTTCGAAACCAGCGCGATCCGGGTGCCGAACAGCGTGTTCAGGAGGCTGGACTTCCCGACGTTCGACCTTCCGGCAAACGCGACCTGCGGGAGGGCGTCGCGGGGACCCTCGCGATGATCCGCCACGGTGGCGCGCAGGGTGACTTCCTCGATCTGCACCGTACCTACTGGTGGGCCACCGGCCCAGGTACCTTCACGGCG
>Ga0102851_10001013_pt1 | contig 15324 bp, 23 predicted proteins | sample Mud3Dept3metaG_FD_79558 | JGI IMG/M metagenome (GOLD analysis project Ga0102851, IMG submission 79558) | Freshwater wetland microbial communities from Ohio, USA, analyzing the effect of biotic and abiotic controls - Mud 3 Core 4 Depth 3... | ecosystem: Environmental > Aquatic > Freshwater >... | reverse complement strand
TACATGGGATTGTGATGAAGTTCACGGTGATGGTGCTTTACTTGATGATATACCGGATTTTTATTATAGTATAGATCCTAATAATAGTAATGAAAACTTTTTTAAAACTGTAAATGCATCTGATAACGATCAGTTAATAACTGGAATTAACAATACATACTTTGATACGGGAATAACATCAAAAGAAGAATATGAAAGCTATTTAGAAGGCGTGCTATGGTTTGAAAGAGCTGCAGTCGTAATTTCTGATCCTGCTGTATGGACTGATAATAGTAAAATTTATGAATTATGTTTTATTTTTAAGAGAGAATCAGATATAAAAGAAAATATTTATATTCCTTTTCATGGTAGATTACTTTCACAACCTACATGGAGAGAAGGTTTTGAACCTTGGGCATTATTGGAAACTCCTCAAAATTTACTTGAGCATGTTTGTAGATTGCAAAATTATCAAGATACGTGTTCTATTCCTGTAAGTGGTTGGGGTTTACAATATGCATCTGATCCATTAATAGCAACTAATGGTTATGGTTCATTTGATGATCCCGACTTAACTTCTGTTAGAAACTATTATGCTGCGTGCCAAATTACTGAATATGAAAAAGGTTATACAGATGAAATAAAAACGAAGATTTGTAAAGACTTTGTACTTGCTAATTGGCAAGATAGTGATAATAAAGAAAGAGTTATTCCTCTACCTGAAAATAAAATAAATCCTGTATGCACAATTACGCTTGATGAAATTGTAGATAGAAATTCTCTAAAAATAAATGAGTTGCCACAAGAGCTGATTTACTCTGAACCATTTATTAGATTTGATAAAAATCCAAGTACTAATGAGTTTGAAAGTATTATTCAAATAAAAAATACATCTGCGTCGGTATATGTATCCGATTATGTAGTAGGAATACGTAATAATACTGATAAAGTTGATTTATGGAATAGTTGTCATTCACTGGCAATAAAATGTCATCAACTGAATAAACCATCATCAGATTTAACAGATTTACAATGGGCGAATGGACAAGGATCTTACACAATAGCTTTAAACTATCTGAAAAACTGGATTAAATCACAGTTCTACAGTGAGATTGAATTTCAAACGCATTTTAATATTGCTGGAAGCTGGGGGGAATGCACACCATTTAATGTAGTTTTTTCGCAGCAAACAAATAATATTTCCCGATCTTGTCTTGTCGAGGAATGTACTATTAATCCTAATCATCCATATGATGAAATGATTAGGGCAATTATGTACGCTTAATTATTCAACTGTAAATATAACTTTATAATAGTAATTATTGTATTCTTGAAGTGGATCATAAATATAAATTGCGGATGAATTAAAATTCCAATTATCTTCATTCAATATTTTATATTCACTATCCAAATTTTCTTTTATCTGAACTATAGCTTTTGTCATATGAGGAGATATCCTTATGATCCATTCATTATTTTTGCTGAATGGTACATTGCATTGCATACAACTACTATCAATAATACCGGTAAATTTCCCTTCAAAACTTATTGCATTAGTATCATAAAAGATTGAATCGATTAAATTTATTGAATCAATTGATTCAGTCAAAATTGACGTTTTTGGTCCCACTGGGAAAAGAGGATTTTCACACGAGCATAAAATTATTGCTGTAGTTACAATTATTACTATAATAAGTGGAATACTTAAATCAATGCTGATTAATATAACTCTATTTTTCATATTACTTCCCTTCCGATAATAGTATTGATTGCATCATCTATTGTTTCACCGCTCGAAAACATCCATGATACTATATCTTCTATTTGTGTATCCGTCAATTCTGGATGTTTTTCTCTGATTCGATCTTCTTTAGATTGTTGCATTTTATTTCTCCATTTCAGGAAATGATACTAAAAATAATGGTCTTGATTTATTATATGCATGATCTATTGATAAGCATTTTCTAATTTTATTATCTTTACAAAGGAAATATGAAAAATTTAATTTAGTATTTATTAATTCAATTACTTCAACAGTATCAATAAAAATACCTGTATCTATTTTATCCATTTTATTTCTCCATTTTAATAATTTTTGTGGAATCTTCATTGTTATTATACCAAAACATGTTTTCGCAAATTGAGTCACGGAAACGTTTTTTACTGGCACACATTTTTATATTTTGAATACCTCCCTCTCGTTCTGCTGCGCGAACTATTAATTTAATTACATTGAAAAAATGTATTGAATCAATATATTCGTTGCAGATTTTGCGCGATGCTTCCACCTGTTGTTCTGCTGGCATTGTTTCGGTAATCATCAGTTTATTTAATGTTTCTATTAGCATAATTACCTCCTCAATATAATGGTACAAAATTTTAACAGGAAAATCAAGAGTTAAACAAGATTTATTTTTATTGGTGCAGAACCAATATACGGAATTCCTGTTTTTGGATTGATGCCTTGTAAAAATAAACTATTTCTTTTTTCGTTGTTTATGTAAATTATGTTAAATAAATTAATTGTTACGTTTATCGCATCTTTTGATCCAAATTCCCAATTTGGCTCAATATTTGTAATCCTTCCTGCAAAACTATTATAAAAATATGATCCTGTTATTATATCATTTTTTTTTTCACTTTATTGCTCCTTTTTAGAGTTGAATTAGATTTATCTTATACTTAATTATACACGATTTTGAACTATAAATCAAGAGAAATCGTAAAAATCTTACATATATTGTTACATACCATACATAACCCACATATATAATTGTATTGTTAATCCGTTAAAATATCAAGATTTAAATGATTTGAGTTGTAACTTATTAATATTATTATATTTATATTATTAATTGTAAATATTTATACTATTAAATATATCATATTGGATACTATGGATACTGAAGCGTATGTAACATTTTATGTAACATTTTATAGATTTCAACAAATTTTTAAAAATATTTGATTTGTAAGCTATTGAAATTAGTATGATTATAAGAGTAATGGATAAAATTTTTAAAAATTACCTTGATTTTATTAAAAATATTTGGTATAATTAATTATCATCAATTTTATTTTTAATTGCTTACTCACCAGAACGTCGAGATGCTGGCGATGGTCGGAAAAATAATCTCAAACGAAGGGGGCAAGTTATGGATCCCGTAAAATTCGCAGTAGGTTACTACAAAATCAACGGAGTGCCGGATAATCGTTCGGACAATTGGTATTTAATGCCATCGGAAATTGCCAATAACGATAGGTTTTTATGGTATACCGCAACGTACGAAACTCCGCTTCATCAGGCTCAGAAGCGCGCGATCATGGCGACACGGTGCGAAACCCGTCGGGATATGGTGCTGACTCTCTCAATAGCCCCCGAAGCCGGGCCGCTGTCGCGCGATTGGCGGGTTGATATCGATGTGGATAAAAACGGCATTACGATTTTCGGCAATTGCGAATTTTCAGGATTTCACACAGTTGAATTCATTGGTCCCCCGGAAATGCATACCTACGAATACCGACGACAAAATGAGGGAACCGAACTATACCTGAAATTGTATTCCGAAGCGGAAAAAATGTGCGACGCTGGGGATGAGCGTTTTCGCCGAAGCCGTCGGTCAGGATTAGTTATGTACTCCGCCGGATGGCCTCGTTATCATTCTAATGGCAGATGGTGGGATGGGGCACATGAAAACAACTATTTGTCATTTGATAATGATGATGATCTGCAGGAACAATGGGAATGGATTTTCAACCGTGCAGTGTGGAATAGAAAATACCAATTGTCAAAACCTAAACCGATTTCCAATTCAGAGAGAACACAAACCGGGACTTGCCCCGAGTGCGGAAAACATATTTACAACACATCAACACCGATTCATAAACGGGGTCAATTGGTTGTTACCCTGTGTACGGACTGCGGGTTGAATAGATATCCGGAAATGATTAAAAAATACTACGATAATTTTTAAAAATAATCACCGAGCCGGGGCAATCACCGGTAAACAGGAAATGCAAAAATATATTTATTTTCTTTCTTGATTTCTCTTCACTTTCCAGAAAGGAAAGCTTATGGCACACCAAATTTCAAAACATGCTGACGGACGCAATCAGGTTTTCACTTCTGGTAATGCTCCCTGGCACCACTTGGGTGTTAACGTTCAATCTGCTCAAAAATGGGAACAGGTCATAAAAATGGCCGCTATGGATATCACCATTGATAAATTTCAACTCGAGTATTCCGGGAAACCAGTTAATGCATACGGGCTATTTCGTTCCGATACCGGATCATTTATTCATTCCTGCGGGTCTGATTACACTGTAATTCAAGCTACCGATGCATTCGAATTTGTTGATTCTCTCATTGATGTCGGAAATGGTTGTCACTATAACAGTGCCGGAATGCTGTTTGATGGACAAATGATATTTTGCAATGTGGAAATTCCGGAAGCGATAAGAATACGGGGAACTGATGATATAACAAAAGTCAATTTATTATTTGCCGATTATCGTAACGGTAAGGCTGCAACCGTTCATAATTGTTTCACACGAACGGTTTGCTGGAATACATTTCAGAGAGCAATGAAGGAAGACGGTTTCATTTTCAAATTTCGGCACTCTTCCGGAGTACATAATAAAATGAAACATGCAAAGGAAATATTGATAAAAGAGAAAGCGGAAGTGAAATCCATTGAGGAGAAATTAAATATTCTTTCCCGTAAAAAAGCCACTGACAAAGTAATTGCCGGACTTCTCGAAAAGCTCTTTCCGAAAATTCAGGAATCAACTCGCTCTCAAAATATGGCAAGAGATATTTTGAAACGTTTCGAGGAAAATGATGGCAACGTTTTTCCCAGCGAACGGGGAACGGCTTATAATCTACTCAATGCAGTTACCGGTTATATTGATCATGATAAATCAGTACGATTAGGAGACGATGTTCAACCGGAACAATCAAAACAAGTTGAATATGTCAAGCGAGCTGAAAATGCAATGTTCGGTACTGGAAATGCTTTCAAGAATACCGCTCTTGAATATATTCTTGAAGCAGTTGAAACCGTTCCGGAAATGAGTGAAAAGCAAATATTTGATATGTCAAAGAAAAATAAAATAGATTCAATTCTTGATCAAGTTGTAATTTAAGAAAGAAGGAAATTATGACTATACAAACAATAAATCAAATTGATGGTTCTTTAATTTATGAAGGAGAATATAAAAGTATAAAAGAAGCAGTTGAATATTGTATTATACAAAAGATAAATCTTTCCGGAGCAAATCTTTCCTATGCGGATCTTTCCTATGCGTATCTTTCCTATGCGGATCTTTCCTATGCGAATCTTTTCGGAGCAAATCTTTCCTATGCGAATCTTTCCGGAGCGGATCTTTCCTATGCGAAATATTCAATTCTTTCTTTACTTAAAATCAATTGGAATCATTTATCTAATTTATTAACATTAGAGTTAATGCAATGGGATGCAATTTCCTGCAGTGAAGAAAAGATGCAAAGTTGGGCTGATGGTGGAAATTGCCCTTTTGATATTTTAAATCGTGATTTTTACTTTAAAGAAAAACGTGAGTTATGGAAACCAGGAAAACCAATAATGAACCATCGGGAACTTTTTATTGCTCTGTGCAAAGAAAAGAATATTAAAATTTCCATTTAACTTTTAACTTTCCAGAAAGGAAGTGACTATATGTCTTGTAATAATCTAATCATGAATGGTAATGGCACGATGTCCCCTTGTCGTTCATTCAATTCAGTTTTAAACGGTACTGATCATAAAGAATGTATCAATCAACAATGCACTCATTCAAAAAGAATTTCTCACTATATTCCATTGTTTAAAGCAATCAGTAAAATTTTTATTACTAATGATTGCTCTGCAGACATGGCGAGAAAAATTGAATCCTATGATGTACGTCCGTCAATATTTCGAATTGATACAAAAGTGCGCGGGGAAGTCTGCAAAGGTCAATGGCAAAAAGTTTTATTATAATTATAAACATTTATTAACTGAAAGGATTTTGTATTATGGCAACAAAAATTACTACAGCAAAAAACCCAGGAAATTATAAACCGTATACTCCTGATGATCCGTGCAATAATACGGAAGGTAAGAAAGAAGAAGAAAAACCGGTTGAAGAAAAATCAACTGAAGTGAAGAAACCAGTTGCAAAGCTTCCGGCAAAAACAACTGAAAATAAGAAACTGGTAAAAGTCCCGATTGAAAGAACACAAACAATAAAAAAGGTAATGCCGAAACAGGTAAAAAAGAAAGTAACTGTAAAAGCATCCATCAAGAAAACAGAAAACGACAAACCAAAACGGACAAGAGGAGATGAATACAAACTAGCAACCAGTTTGATTATTGAAAAGAAATACACTGATGATGAAATGCTTTCATTGCTGTCAAAAACAAATCCGGAACGAGATAAAAATCAAATTCTGAAATGCATTTCGGCTTGTCGCTATTTTCTGAATGCTGGTGCCAGAAAATGCTATGATCCAAAAAAGGATGGAATTATTGAACAATTAATAGACTATAATGGAAAAATGATTTTACGAAGTCAGAAACCGAAAACGGAAAAGAAAGTCCGTGAAAAAATCGATCCGGCAAAAGATCCTCTTCGGAAACTGGGAATTATCGGAAAGAAAAAGCAAGAGGAAAAGAAATTGACAAAGAAAACAGTGAAGAAATAATTTTTAAATTGTTGAAAGGATCAATATGCATCTTATTTTAAATTTTATTCTTTTATCGATACCTATTGTTATAATATCGATTATTTTGATTTTCTTTTTCTCCTGGTTAGGAGTAAAAGCAAAAGATTTTGATGATACGGATTTTTAACAGTAATATTAAGATTGAAATGAAATCACTTGCACTATATCAAAAAGAGGGATTAAAGTACTGTTTGTCAGTACAACATCCCTCTTTATTTTGGTCAATGCGATTACGCAAAACTATAGTTGCAATTCGATATATAAAAATTCAGAATCAATATCCTGTCTTAATTTCCGCACCATATGCTGCAATATGGGAATGGAGAGAACAATTGATTGATGATGGATTTTCCTATCTTGATATTGTAATGCTAATAGGTACAAAAAAAGAAAGAAAGAATTTATTATTGCACTCTGGAAATAAGAGAATCTTCATTATCAACCATGAAGGATTCTTTTCCCTTCCAGCGATAGGACAATTTTCTTTTAATGTAGTTATTTTTGATGAATTGCATCAATTGAGAAATCCGAAAACAAAAATATCACAGTTTTATACAAAAAATTTTCGAAATGTTAATCATAGATTCGGGTTGACGGGAACATGGATTTCGGAAAATGAACTTGATATTTTTCAACAATTAAAATTTCTTGACTATTCTTATATACATCCATATGCAAATTACTGGCAATTTCGGAATGCTCAATTTGATGAAATAAAATTTAATTGGGTTATTCGGCCATCAGGAAGTAAATGGATTGCTGAACGTTTGAAAAAATGTAGCGTAAAGGAATATGAAACAGTTGGAATTAAAGATCGAATAACAGATATTTACAGATATGTTTATTTGACAAAAGAAGTAAAGAAACAATATAATCAGCTATTGAAAACATTTATACTTGAAGATACAAAAGTACAGAAAAGTACGATTTTCGCTGGAGTAACCTATTGTTGGATGCGACAATTGCTTTCCGGATTTATTGAAGATCGCTTATTAAATGATTCAAAAATAAAAGAAATTTGCAGAATTCTTGAAGACGAGCAAAAAGATAAACAGGTAATAATTTGGGCTTTCTATAATGAGGAAGTGCAATCACTTGCAAACTATTTTGATTGTAAATATATAAATGGAAGTATAAAACCAGAAGAAAGAGAATGGATAAGACAGGATTTTCAAAGAGGAATTCATCAACTTCTTGTTTTAAATTCAAGGTGTTTTACTCATGGAGCAAATTTTTCTTCTGCACAAGCTGAAATATATGCAACAATACCGGAAAGTGGATTAGTTTACAATCAATCAAAACGAAGAATTTTTGATATATATGAAAAGTTCTCAAAACCTTGTTATCATATAGTGACAAAAGATACACTGGAAGAAACTATTGTTTTAGCTCTTAAAAGAAAACAGAATTGCAGAACTGAAATTTATGACTTCATCAGAAGGATGAAAAATGTATATAAGAGTAATTGATGAAAAGCATGAATACTATGGGTTGTATTTTGACATAGTAACAAATGAATTATTAAGTAATTATCATCAAAATTTAATTTGTAATATAGATAAAGAATATATTTCTTTTAAAGATGAACAATGTAGAATAGTATCTAATATAAAAGAAATTAAAAAAGCGGAAAAATCTTTCTATCGATTCAAAAAAACTTTTCTTACTGCAAAAGAATTGAAGGCTGAATTCTATATTTATAAAGGAAGATATGGTGAAAGAATACCTGCATTTAAGTATGGTTATTTTTCATTCTGTTTTTATCCCGATACTGAAAGATGGAAAGTTTTTCATATTAATAATGAATCTATTAAGTATACATTTAATAATAAACAGGAGCTTTTAGAATGGATACATCCAGCTCAAATTTTTTAGATGGTGTTCTAACTGTTGACACTGGAATAAGTACCGGATGGGCTTTTTGGCATAGTACAAAATTTCCGGAAACAGGGGAAATAAAGTGTCCTTCAAAATTACTGAATAATCATTTTCTAATGAGGAGCTTTATGTCAGAACAGTTTGAATATTTAGTTAACACTGGTATTGTTAAAACTGTATATCTTGAAGGTACACAAGCATATAGCTCAAGTGTATCTATTGCAGCAATCAAGAAAGGTTCACTTTTTGAGTTATCATATCTTGTTGGTAGATATGAACAAATTTGTGCGGATAATAATGTTGACTGTAAAATAATAAATGCTCCTGAATGGAAAGGTCAAATGACAAAAGAAGCAACTGCTGCAAAAATAAAAATATTGAACGGGATAATATATTCCAGTGATCATATAACTGATGCTGTTGGAATGGGTTTTGGTATTATGAACATGTTACAATGGAAGAAAATAAAATATTAAACGTTTAATTACGTATAATAACTAGTTGTGCGCAAGCCTGTTTTTCTCTTGAATAAATAGGCCGCACGTTTAAAGCGAGGTTGTTCATGTTAAGAAAGTTTTTTGCATGGCTGTTAAATTGGGAACTTGTAGCACTTTCTGATTATGACGGAGAAGTATGCGTTCGCCGAGTAATTGAAATAGGTTCAAAGAGGGTTGCCTGGAGGTATGGAATGGGTGTGCGACAAGTTCAGTTGTTACCGGGTGGTGCAATTTTACCGAACTGTTATGTTAAATCGTGGGAGACTGTGCGGCATAAAATTAGGGAAGAAAAACAGGCCAACGCACAACAGGCGCAGCCGTAAATTGGAAACGTTCCGGCGTGCGCCAGGACGTTGCACGCAATGCGGCTCTTAAATTTACAAATAGGCGGTTCGCTATGGTAATATGTCCAAAGTGTCAGATTGTTTACGACAATAGATATTGTCCATTATGTGCCCTTCGCACTCACGATAATTTAGTTCACGACTTCATAGAGTCTAAGGGGCGTCCATTTGTTTCCGAATTGGTTGCATATCTCAATCGTCGCGAAACCGCAGAATCAATTGAACCCGCCGCACAGTCCGGCGAAGCGCCCGTACAACACACGCAGCTTGCAATTCCAGCGCGTGCCGTTGTCAATCATTGGGATGAGTTCGGGCCTGAATTTGGCTTCGATGAAACAGTAGAGTGTTTACGCATGGCGCTGAAACAGCAAGCGGGTGCGTGATCCCGTTGTAAGCTGTTCGACACGTGCAAAGCCAAGAATTATAGGCGTACGCGTAAAAAGAAAGAAAGAAGAAAAGAAAATATGAGCAGTGGCGAACGAAACAGGTACTTCACTGTTAATGAAAAACATCTGTTTCGGTTTATTCCCTGCTCTTTAAATAATGGATGGTGGCGTAGATGAGAGTTACTTCTATTGCTAATAGTGAGGTCGCCGGTTCAAGTCCGGTCATCGCAGAAATGCGATGTAGCTCAGTGGTTAGAGCGCATTGTTTCTCTTATCGCTTTTCCCCCATCCTGAAATCAACAGCCGGTAGCGAAGGCAACGGTTACTTCTATTCGGATAAAAGCGTTCCGTTGCCGTTTATTCTCCGGCTTTTTTATAAGGAGTAGTCATGCGTACCAATGTAAAAGCAGTGTCAACATCCAGAACCCACGAAGGCGCAATAACTGTATCGGTAAACGCTTTAGAAAAACTGAAGCGGTCGGTAATGTCGTGCATGTTGTGGGAAAAGACTTTTTACGAAGACGGAGTTGCTGTTGCCGATCGCATTATTGATCTTGTCCCAAAGGTTAAAGCGGAAGAGGCTTTTCAAATAGCTGTAGACGCTCGCAATAAGAGCAAACTCAGGCACGTTCCGCTGCTCATTGCTCGTGTCATGGCTCAATGTAACGGCCATAAAAAGCTGGTAGGGAGGTTGCTTCCTGAAATCATTCAGCGCCCGGATGAATTGACCGAATTCCTTTCAATATACTGGAAGGATAAACGGCAACCGCTTTCTTCGCAGGTTAAAACTGGACTTGCAGCAGCGTTTAAAAAGTTCAATGAGTATTCGCTTGCGAAATATAATCGTGATGACAAAATAAAATTACGTGATGTTCTTTTTCTTTCTCATCCGAAACCGGAAAATCAAGAACAGCAGAATTTATGGAATCGACTTGTTAAGGGGGAGTTGAAAACTCCCGATACCTGGGAAGTTGAACTGTCGGCAAAGGGAAATAATAAAGAGTCGTGGGAGCGCCTTCTTTCGGAAAAGAAACTCGGTGGACTTGCCTTGATTCGCAACCTTCGAAACATGATCGAAAAATCAGTGTCGCGGCAATCTATTAAATCAGCCCTGTCTGAAATGAAGACTGAAAGAATACTTCCGTTCAGATTTATTGCCTCCGCTCGATACGCTCCAGATTTCGAACCCGAACTTGAAGAGGCTATGTTTAAGTGTATTGCAGAAAAAGAAAAATTGTTCGGAAAGACCGTGCTTCTTATCGACGTTTCAGGCTCGATGGATAAAACACTTTCCGACAAGTCGGAAATGAAACGTGATGATGCGGCTTACGGGCTTGGAGTTTTAGCGCGTGAACTTTGCGAAGACGTACAGATATTTTCTTTTTCTCAAGCAGTTGCACAAATACCGGCACGTCGAGGGTTTGCACTTCGGGATGCAATAAGGCAAAGTCAGCCGCATAGTTCAACATATACCGGACAAGCTGTCGGATTGATAAATTCAAAATTTGAGTACGATAGAATAATCATCATTACCGACGAACAATCAGCAGACCAAGTTCCTAATCCGAAGGGTAAGGGATACATTATTAACGTTGCGTCGAATGAAAACGGAATAGGGTACGGGCCTTATGTACATATTAACGGATGGTCTGAAGCGGTTCTTGACTATATAAGAGAATACGAAAACCAAGAAGCGCGCACAGGAGAATAAGGAAAGCACGTGTCGAACAGCTTACAACAAACAATAAATGCTGCGGGCTTGAAGGCCCTTGGGCTAAAGCCACATGCCGGAGGAACCGGCACGTCATTTATTGTCGGACGTTATGCAAAATTTCGCTCTGTAAATTTATTATAGGAGTTTACCATGCTATCAGTTCAAAATGCTATTGATGTTCTCGATAATTATGGACTTTCAGGGTCCGCTTGTGATGGGATATGCGAAGCATGGCAAACTCTGAAATCATTTGTACTCGCTCAACTGTCGCATAACAACGCAAGGAAGGATTTTGATATGAGCCGCGCAGAATTAAAAATATACGACAAGGGCGAGTTTTTTCTTATTAAGCGCCCACGATCTACGCATCATAGAGCATTATGTTTTACAGCCGACGATGCAGAAACAATATGCGCGGTTCTGAACGCTAAGGAGTCGCGGCCTACTGTTCGGCAGAATCCGTCCGTGCAACAAACAAAGGTTACAATACCTCTCTCGTGTAAAAGTTGCGGTCTAGGTTGTCATACAGATGTTCATAGAGGTAGCTGTTATTGTACCGACAGGTTACGCGAGGCACTATGGAAGCCTTCTTTACGTTCACACAACAGCCGCAGCCCAACATGTCAAAGCCCACGTCGGGCGGGTGCGGCGAGACGTTATAAAACATAAACCGGCTTTCTTTTATTAGAGGCCGCGCAAAAGAAACGGAGTTTTACGCATGAATATTAAATCGCATATCGCAGCAACGGCACTTATGGCAGCGGCTATGAACAGTAAAATGTTCAGCTTTCATTCCGGAGGCATTGTAAGTCGTCAGTTTGATCTCGGAAGTATTATGCATGTTCGAAAGAATAATCAGCGCAACAAAAATCAGCGAAGATTGCGCGGCATGGGGTTAAGGTGAGCCGGTTTACGTTTCATAACACGGGCTATACGCAATTGGAAACTGACGCATAGCCTGGAACGTTGTGTGGAAATAAAGAAGGCTTTTATGGTTGTAGTGCGTTTACAATTAGGCTTAGCGGCTATGTGTCATGGTTGTAACGTCACGCCTGGTCAACCGTGTTCCGTGCCCTACCAGGCTGCGGAAAAACGCTTACACTATGGAAGCCTTCTTTACGTTCACACAACATCCGCAGACAGCAATGCCGGGTCTGTGCCATCTGTGGGGCTTCGAGCTTCTCATAACACTGGGGCATTCCCGGCCCGTTGGTTGCAATTAAACTTTTCTCTGGAGTAAATATGGCCACTCAAGATGCAGTAGAATTTTCAAACGAAATGCTCGAAACGTCAAACCGACTTCCTCATCCGCAAGAGGTGTGGGATGCGGCCTGGAACGCTGCTGAAGAAAAGTTTAACAGTACGCAGGCTGAAATTGCCGCCCTCGTTCGGGCTTGGGATGCTTATCAATCACATGGGTTTTTACTGTACTGTCGTGATAATATGGAAAAGTGGCGTCAACTGTCAGCCGTGCGCTGACGTTGTGTGAAACTCAAGTTGCACTTATCAACTATGGAGGTGGCAATGTTTATGATCGTATTTTGGTGGGGTATCGTGGGTTGGTGTTTGGCAATGGTGGTCATCGGTTTTCTCGTAGATTGCCATGCGAGAACCGATAGCGAGTCACAAACTGGTCATTTGTTAACAAAAAATCTTCACTAGAATTAATTAATATATGAAAATATTATTATGTAGAAAATGTAATCTTCATAATTTCAGAAGAAATGTAGTACAAGGAAGGGGTTTTCTTCCAGCGGATATATGCATTATAGGTGAAGCACCTGGAAAAACTGAAGATATGCTCAATGATGCGTTTGTTGGCCAAGCTGGAAAATTGCTTGATTCTATGATTCATGATGCTGAAAATAATATTGACTTTTCGCCAAAAATATATTTTACAAATACAGTTTTATGCAGACCTACCGATCGAATTGGCGGGGATAATAGGCCACCTACAAAAGAGGAAGTTTTTTTGTGCAGTCAGAATGTACAAGAAATTATTTCAAAAACGAAAGCAAAAGAATTTATTCTCGCAGGAGATATTGCAGAAAAATATATGAAGAGTTCAATAAAACATTATACTAAAATTATGCATCCTTCTGCAATATTAAGAAATGGTGGAAAGTCAAGTGGATATTATCTTGAAACAATACGAAAATTGAAAACTGTTTTCAGGAGGTTGAAGAATGCAAAAAAGTAAAACAGATTTTATAGAAGAAATTTCAAAAATTTATGTTAAAGAATTAAAAAAATTTACAAAAAAATATATTAAAGATTTAATAAATGGTACATGTAAAATAAATAAAATTCCTATTGGTATAATAAATTATTATAATAAAAAGAATCAGAAAGGTAAATGATGATTTACGTAGTAAATAAATATAAACACAAATCAACTACTTATGACGTTTATATCGGAAGAGGATCAGCTTTAGGCAATCCATTTGTTATAACTAATAAGATTCCACGGAAAGTATCAATAGGACTATATAGAGTTGAATTCTATCAAATGTTAAAACATAAAGTTAATAATAAATTAAAATATGAAATATGTAAACAAGAGCTAAATAAAATTTTATATATGCATAAGAAAGGAATAGTTAATCTTGTTTGTTATTGTGCACCATTGATTTGTCATGGAGATGTTATTAAAGAATTTATTTTAAACCAAAGAGGTGAATATGAAACCTACTAAAATCTCACAACTGACAATTCCGGATAATTATTCACTGGAAGAAACCGGGCTTACGCAATCACTTGCTCATATGTTTAGTGATTGTCCTCGAAAATTCCTGCTTGCTATCAATAGATGGAGAAGCAAGAAAGGACAAGAAAAGTACACAATAGGAAGTATAGTGCATGATGTTCTTTCAGTTGCATATATTCAAAAACCAGTAAAATATATCGATGCTTTTGTTGCAAATGAAATAAAAGAATATTTTTTACTACAATTAAACAGTGGTTTGAATAAATTTCAATATATTGAAAAGCAACAACTTGAAATATATAGAACAATTGCCTATTGTCTTTTAATAAAATATATAGAATACTATAAAGACGATTTTGGAACAGCTAAATTTACAAATACAGAGAGGGAATTTGCTTCGATGATAAATGGTATTTTGTGGAGAGGTAAGATAGATGGTGAGCATACTGTAAAAAAAGATAAGTCATTATGGGTATTAGAAACAAAAACCAAAAGCAGAATAAATGATGAAACAATACAAAAAGGTCTTTCGATGGATTTTCAAGGAAGATTATATTGTAAAGTAAAAGAAGTAGAATCAAGTAAGAACGTTTCAGGTTTCATTTATAATGTTATTAGAGTACCTGGAATTAAACCACATAAACAAGAAACGATACAGCAATTTTCCCAACGATTGCAGGATGATACTGATGTAAGACCTGAGTATTATTTCATGCGATGGGAAGTTCCATTATCGGTTGATGATAAAAGAAGTTTTCTTTCTGATTTGAATACAATTGAAACTGATATAAAAAATTATATGAATTGTGACTCAAGATCTGCAAAAATTTCTGACATAAAAAACTGTTTTGCATGTACCGGGGGAATATCACCTTGTCAGTATTTAGATGCATGCATTCAGGGACATACAGGAGGATATTATCAATCTGAAACTATTTTTGATGAATTGGATTGTGGATTGTAAACAAAATAAAAAGAAAAAGAAAGGAAAACAATATGAATCTAAATCTTGAAATGCTTAAAAAATTTAATACTTGTGAAGAAATGAAAGAGTGGTATATAAAAAATAATCAACCAGAAACAGTTGAAAAATGT
>Ga0102851_10001012_pt1 | contig 15324 bp, 14 predicted proteins | sample Mud3Dept3metaG_FD_79558 | JGI IMG/M metagenome (GOLD analysis project Ga0102851, IMG submission 79558) | Freshwater wetland microbial communities from Ohio, USA, analyzing the effect of biotic and abiotic controls - Mud 3 Core 4 Depth 3... | ecosystem: Environmental > Aquatic > Freshwater >... | reverse complement strand
CCTGTAGGTGTACCGGTCATCTTTCCAGCAGAAATCCATACCGAGACAATATATTTCATTAAAGCCCATATAGTCTGCCAGCAACAGCATGACTTCAGATACCGATGAGACAGGTTCCTCTAGTACCGGCAGTTGTGACTGTTCCCATAACTTATCATGTACCTGTCTGCTTCTGAAGTGAAACAGGAATGTCCTGTTCTTATTCCAGTCAAGTGTGCCGGGATCAACGCCTGTCTCTGCAAAAAAGGCGTCAAAATCATCATTACATTCTGCGATAAAAGGTGACATGACTTTGGGGTCTGTGCAGACTATATAATTCACTCTTATCCCGTTTTTCTGCAGATAAGAAGCAGACTGGAGCGATGCAAACACAATAATGTCATCAGGACCATTCATTACCTGAATGCACTGCTTCAGACTCGGCCCCGGATTGACGAGAATGGCCCTCCTGCCTTTATACACACCCTCAAATTCCCTGCTCGTACCGAGAAAAGGCAGCCTGACCAGAGATTCAAGGGACCTCTGACTTATCACATAAGATTCTTCATTTCCGGTGTGATATATTCGTTCAAGGCATTTAACGGCAAGCCTGTGTTCAAGACGACAGAAAATATCATACCCGGGATGGATGACCAGTTTAGGCCTCGAACCCCTGCCGGCAAGGCGAAGAACGGCATTTTCAAATTCATTGTATTCATGTACAACAGCCACTGCTTTGTGCCAGTCTCCGCCACACACAGGGAATGATCGTTGCATGACAGGAAAGGGTTCCCAGACGATGATTCTTGTAAAGCCTGCATCGTATAGGGCCCGGGGAATATAGCCCAGTCCCAAGCCAATGATGATTATATGGTCGCAGCCTTCTTCTTCTGTCTTCTCAAGAAGCCTGCCCGCTGTGCCTTCAGCATGTTTAAGCGGGTCGTATAAACTGTACACCGCCCTGCCCCCTAATAAGAGTGTCTTGTCACCCGAACTGCTTTGCCTTATCTCCCACTCGAACTCTGAATACCCTTTTAACTGCATAACCCTTTTAAATTGAGAGCAGGTTTAACTCTTTGAATGTTTCAATGTAGCTCGGATCATGCTTGACCGCTTTTTTGACCCATTCCTCAGGTATGTCGTACCATTCTGTCTTTATATATAAGTCGCACATCGCCGCGTATAGATCATTAAGATGAGGATATTTGTCCATAAGCCCTGCAAGTACGGAAATTGCTTCCACCGTGTTGTCCTCAGATATGTAATTCTTGACTTCTGCAATCCTCTCCTTGAACAACCGGCCGGGCTCCGGGTCTGCCTCATCCTTCATATCTTTATAGAAAACACCCGGATAAGAAAGAACACTATGCGGATTATATATTACCTTATATCCCTTTTTGCGTACTCTCGAGCAGATATGTACATCCTCATCATCGCTTCCCGGACCGGCCGTGAGTCCACCGTTTTCAAAATATACATTTCTATCAATCAACATGCAGGACTTTGATACCGCATCATACTCTCTTAATTTGTTTACAGCAGGATTATTCGAAGATACCCCATGGAAAACGTTATGCGCACGCATCTGCCTGTTTATCACAATCCCGGCATGATGTACCTTATGATCTGAATACAGTAACTTACTGCCGGCAACGCCGGTAGCATAATTACATTCGATGGCCTTTACAAGCTCCATAAGCCATCCCTTTTGAGGGACCAGCTTACTGTCCAGGAACACAAAATACTTGCCTGCAGCAGCCTCTGCCCCGCGATTGCAGGCTTCAGCATAGTCATTTCTTCCTTCTGCGGATAAAAATTTTACATCCCCCTGAATGTAATCAGTAAGGGTGCTGTTACAGCCTGTCGGACTGTTGTCCACCAATATTACTTCATATGGTGCATAGTCAGTATTGAGTGATAAAGCCTCAAGGCACTGCAGGGACTGCTCCTGGTTATCAGGCAAAGGAACGATGATCGAGACAAGCGGATGGTCAGACAGGTTGAACAATTTCTCAAGATCTCCCACGTAAGTCTTTCTCTGACTTGTCAGAATCTGTGGTTTTCCCTCGGCGAATTTCCTGTACCGTTTATATATAATCTGGGCTGTGTTAACAAATTCCGCCCGTCCACTGCTTGTCATTGAGGATCCGTCATTTCTCCAGGTAAATTCAGCTGTGGTCTTCCTGATATGTTGCATCTGAAACCGTCTGGACATCCGTATCCATAAGTCCCAGTCTTCAAAGACAGGCAGCGACTCATCAAAGAGACCTGCTTCGTCAAGACACGACTTCTCATGCATAAAGCAGAGTACAGGTACATAGTTCGTAACAAGTATCTGATCATAATCGAAATCATAAGAGTATGGGAGGTCCTTCTTCCTTGTAACATATTTTCCGTTTTCTTTGACCTGAACAGACCTGTATGCGTCTGTATAAGCCACCTTGTAGCCGCTGTTATTAAGATATGAGACAAGTGTCTCCAGATGGTCAGGATAATAAATATCATCATCATCCAGATATGCTATATATTTACCGCGTGATAATTTAATGCCTGTGTTCCTAGCCGCTGCAAGGCCCCTGTTTCTGGAATGCCTTACGTAGGTCATCTTTTTATCCCTATTCAATCCGGTCACGATATTTTCAACATCAGCTCCGGCGTCATTTACTATGATGACCTCAAAGTCCCGGAAGGTTTGATTTAAGACACTGTCAATTGCTCGTATAAGAAATTCCGGCCTGTTGTATGTAGGGATGATCACCGAGACAAGACATTCTGTTATTTCTCCGAATACCCTTCCGTTCATCCTGTTTTCCGATTCTGAAGCGGCCTTCTTGGCGTAATAACTCTGCTCGTCTTTCTTTTTACTGGAGATAGAACAGGTCAGCGATCTCCAGCAATATAACGGTTCCTTCACGTTGGCAATTTTATAATCTTCTGCTATTCTGAGCCATAACTCGTAATCCTGGGAGTATTTGAAATTTTCATTATATCCTCCGGTCTTCAACAGCATGTCTTTACGTATCATAACGCTGCCGTGGCCAAACCAGTTCTGTTTTTTCAATCCCTCCTGTATATCAGAATTTTCCGTCAATACATTTATAAGTTTATTTATTTCTCCTTTATCATCTATTTCATAATATGAACTGCCTACCATGGCATGATCGGCATTACGCTTCAGGAATTCAATCTGGGTTTCAAAGCGATGGGGCAATGAAATATCATCAGCATCCATTCTCGCAATATATTCTCCCATGGCATTTTTAATGCCTATATTCAAAGACTTCGTCAGACCCAGATTTTCGGTATTTCTTATTATTTTGATTCTGGGATCATCATACCTGTTCAATATCTCTGCCGTATCGTCAGTAGATGCATCGTCCACTATGATAAATTCAAAATTCTGGAATGTCTGAGACAAAACACTGTTAACGGCCCTTTCCAGATACCTGCCGCTGTTATAAGCTGACATGACAACGCTTATTTCCGGACCAACGATTTTATTATGTTCAACAGTGACCGGCACATCTGCATTCCATTGATTGCGATAAAACCTTTTAACGCGCTGATTATGTCCCTTCAGATATACAAGCCCCCTGTCATCTATGAATTCATAAAGACTATTGTCCAGGACATATTGATATAGTTTGCTGTGCGGGATCCCGACAAAGACATTGTACCATGTCACCGTCGGCTTCACTTCCTGCAGCAACTGCGCGGTCTGCATTACATCTTCTTCTGTCTCATGAGGGATGCCCGTTATGATGCTTGCAGCCGTCTTGATTCCGTATTCGCTGCATAAATTAAAGGCGTTTTTAATCTGCTGGACCGTTATGCCTTTTTCAAGAAAGTCCAGTGTCTTCTGGGAGCCGCTTTCGACGCCGAGATAAAACGCGCGTGCGCCGGCGCGGGACATCAATTCAACGATTTCTCTATCAAGGGTATTTACCCTTGTCTCACATGCCCATGATATATTGATCCCTTTTTGAATCAGTAATTCACAGAATTTTTTCAGCCTGTTCCTGTTGAGCGTAAAATTATCTTCCCTGAAATATACCCCTTTTGCCCCGTAATTCTGTATCAGGTGTTCAATATCGGATACCAGCCGGTCAGCGCTGAAATAGTTATATCTCTTGCCCCATATGGAATCGACAGAACAAAACGTGCATCTAAACGGACATCCGCGGCTTGTATTCATCGTAAATACCGGCTTTTCAGGGAACCAGTCAACATCCCATTTGTAAGGTAAATTTACAAAGTAGTCCCATGCAGGCATTGGAAGGTCATCCAGGTTTTCTATGGGTGAATATTTGACAACTCTCTCTTTTACCCTCCCTTCGACAATATCGATAATGGCCTTTTCGCCTTCTCCCTGAACAATATAATCTACAAAATCAGGAATGGTGCCCGGCGAGACAGTTGTATGGGGACCGCCTACAATAATCTTTCCTTTCCACTTGCCGGTCTTTCTGAGATACTCCAGTTTATAAAACATCCGGAGGGTGTCACGATAACATATGGTGTTCGCATAAATACCTACAAAATCTATCTGGTTTTTTGTGAGATAATCTGTTTCAAGAAAATCACTCGGCTTGAGATAATTATCTATAAAAGATACCTCGTGTCCAGCATTTTTCAAGACTGATATTAAAAACCCGACACCGACAGGAGGCCTTTTCTCCGTAGTTGAAAATGGAGATTGCGACGGGGCCGCTGACGTAGTGAGCAATACATGCTTATTTCTCTTTTCAGAATATGCTGTCTTCTTTTTAGCGGAGCCTACAATATATGCGATTGGATTATCAGGCCCTTCGATTATCTCAAATGATAGTGTGTGGAATTTATCGGACAGGATGTTTTTTAAATCTTCCAGCCCTGGTTCATGGAGATGATACGGATTGCCTGAATGTTTTCCTCCCTGCAATATTACCGGGGTTGTCATGACGAGCAGACCATCGTCTTTGAGTATTCTTGAGGCGTTTTCCAGAAATTTCAATCCAATACTTTTACTTACATGTTCAAAGCCTTCCATGCAGACGACAACATCCACACTTCTCTCATCAACAGGAATGTCAGCCATATTTCCGTGTAAGAAATCTATGTCTCCATAGCGGTCCTTGGCATATGCAATAGCTTCCAAGGAGATATCCACACCTATTCTCCTCTTTCCCTTTAACAATGATGTTCCCCATCCCACACCGCAGGGGATATCCAAAACCGTTTTCCCTTCTGTATATTTATTTGCAAATGCATATCTCATAAAAAGATGTGCCCTGTAAGGGCTGCCGGATTTAAATCCCGGGTCCTCCGGATGTGCTCTTTCAGCCATTAACTCCTCCTCATGTTCTTCATCTTGCCGGCCCTGTTTTCAGTGACATATCCTCTGTTAGAACAGAGCGTTCTTCATAACCCACTGAAATCAGCATTAAATTTTCGTGATACAACATTATCCCTTTATTGTTCTCTCTCGCATCAGCTTAGGAAACGCAGCCGTAAAATTCGTTACTCCGATGATTTCATATTGATAAAAAAAACAGGACAGCAATTTTTCCATCTCGTGTTTTGTATAAATATGTAAATGGTCTTTATTGTCGGAATTCTGGATATGCAATTGTCTTTCACGGTCTGTAGGCGGTATATATGTTGTCCCGACTATCACTCCAGTAGGGCCCAGACCGCGTACTAATTCACTGATGCATTTATACCCGTCTTCCATTGTGAGGTGTTCCAATATTTCCATAATAAGGGCAACGTCGAATATACCCTCCGGATAAGTGATATTAGTAAGATCCATAACTTGAAAAAGGACATTATCATATAGATAATTCTCTCCGCAGAACTTAATTGTTCCGGGATCGCAGTCTATCCCTATCACCATAGCGGCCTTTTTCCTAATGATGTCCGCTCCCCAGCCGAGGCCGCATCCTGCGTCAAGCACTACCTTATTCGTGCATAGTTTTAATACACTTTCATATCTGCCGATCATTACTTTTGAATATCCGGACTTGAGAAAGGCCGGGTTATATGGGACATCTCTTTCATCTCCGATTAATCCATTTTTCTTCAACAAGTCAAACCTGCCCTCCATACAATTTAATCCTTCCATATTGATCACCTGCAAAATAATCTTAAACTGTATATTATCCTGCGAACATACATGGCCTGAATTATGCACTAATTAAAATTGCATTTTTTACCAATCAAGGCTCAAATTCGCATAGAATACAAATCATTCACAACAATAGTGAGCAATTACTTTGCCAGATCTTTATATTGCAAAGGATAGTTAGACTTGGAGGGCTTAAAAACTGATTTAAAATATTTAGTTAGACACAATGTGTTTATCGAAAACACGGCAAGCTACTTAACGAATCTTCAATGTATTTTCAAAAATGATGTCAACATAATGACATAGCCACTGGGATGATGCGTGAAGACAGCAGGTGAATCCTTGATCAGGCCCCTATCCTTACCCTGTCCGGCTGTTTTTGTTTAAGACCATCCATCATCTCTTTCCAGCCGCTTTTTAGCGTTTCAATGACCCGTTCTGAATCTTCAATTGCAGTGATATCATTATTCAGATTGGCGTAAAGGAGTCGCTGAAGAACATACTCATAAAGACTTCTGAGGTTTCTCGAAATCTCTCCACCCTTTTCCATATCAAGTACATTTGATAGTTCGCTTATTATTAATGTTGCTTTTGAGAAATGGTGACCCTTTGATATTTTGTCGCCGTTTTCTATCTTCTTCCTGGCGATCTTGAGATGGTTAAGAGCACCTTCATATAGCATATATACAATTTGAACCTTGTCTGTAGTGAGAAGAACTGTCTTTTTGTATTGTGTAATATCCGCCACTGTGCCTCCTATGCCTTAGTTGAAAAACTTGAAAAATTGCTCAGGTAATTGCCGATAGAGTTATAGTTGCCTACGATTTTTTCCAATGCCGTGAACTGTCTGACCATATCATCTTCCGCTTTATCAAGACGGAACTCCATGTTCCTGATTGTATTATTGACATCCTTGATAATATCACTTAATCCGTCCTTCCTTAACGTTATTGCTCCGTCAACCGTACTGGTGAGAGCACCTATATAATCATAAATCTGTGTTGCAATCCCGTTATTACTGTCCTTGAACAGCTCCGCTATATCATCAAGATTTGATCCAAGCATTGTATCCAGTTTAGAGCTGTCTATTACAAGATTCCCGGTTTTGTAATCCGTTGTTATGCCTATCTCGGCAAACATGCTCAGGCTGCCCGAAAGTCCTGATACGTCGCTTGTAACTATATCTCTTATTCTGTTCTGAATATTTCTTGCCGTTCCCTCTCCGGAGAGTATCCCGCTTTCCCCAGTAGCTGCATCATAAGCAGTATTTGTTGTCAGGAACGATATGACATCATTATAAGCACCAACAAAATCATTGATCTGTTCTTTAATTGAAGCAGTATCTGCCGCTACTGTTACAGTAGCAGTAACTGGATCCAGAAGTGTTCCAGCTTTTTTAAGATTTATATTCAGGCCTGTTATCACATCCGAAATGGAATTTGTGCTCCTTGAAATAGAAAGACCGTCAACAGTGAAAGCAGCGTTGGCAGCTGTCTTATTTTGAGTAAAGGTTGCCGCAGTGAAATTTACTGTGCTGTTATTTCCATCCAGAGTGGTACCAGCATCAATTGTTATAGATTTAGTAGATCCGGTATGATTCCCCGTGACTACCAAACGATAGTTTGTGCCGTCATTAACAACCGTAGCATTGACACCGGGGTTGCTCGCATCATTATTAATAAGGTTCTTAAGACCATCAAGTGTAGTTCCGTTGGCTACTGTCAGCGATCTCTGTGTCCCTGCATAGGTGTATTGGAAGACTTTGTTACTGCCGCTGTTGTTCACAACGCTGGTTGAGGATGCAAGTCCGGTCCCGTTATGGGCTTCCTTCTCCTCTGAAGCCAGTGTCATAACTTCTATGGAATAGTTACCGACTGATGCAGTACCGCTTGCTGTGGCATCCAGGACATTTTCATCACTTACCGTCGTATTGTTTACATAAAAACTGTGAGAGTATTTCAGCTTGTCTGCTACGCTTCGTAAAGATGACAGTTTTGAAGAAAGTTCACTATAGGAACTCATCTTATCAGTATACGCTGTTTTTTTGTTCTCCAATATCTTAATGGGCTGGCGCTTAACTTCCATTAGTTTAGAGATCAGTTCATTATAGTCTATCCCGGTGCTGAGACCACCAACAGTAAAACTCGACATTTCATCCCTCCTTGTTTATCAGGAGCCCTTTTAAATCTTTTGCATTCTTTGAAAGAGCTACAAGTTCTTTCGGCGGTATTTGGCGTATAACCTCTTCGGTTTCACTGTCAATTACCTTCACAATCATAATATTGAGGTCTTCTTCCACTTCAAGTCGTATCTTTCTATTGAATAAAATGGCTGCCTCTTTAATTTTGTCCATCGCTTCCTTGGTGTCAATATTTTCATCTTTTACAGAATCCTCAGTAATAAATCCTTTTTGCTGTTTGACCTCTGCCTTTTGAGCCTCCGAAAATCTGCGGTTCTTTATTTCAGCAGCCGGCATATTATCCAGATTTTCTTGTTTGACAATACCAGTTATCATTTTATATCACTCCTGCCCCCTATTTTTTAGTTAATCAAGGGCAAGGGCAATTCCCTTGCCCTTGATTGTTGGTACGTTACCGACTCTATTGCAGCAACTGGAGAGCATACTGCGGTATTGTATTTGCCTGTGAAAGAACGGCAACTCCAGCCTGCAGTATTATCTGGCTCCTTGTAAGGTTTGCTGTTTCAATTGCGAAATCAGCGTCCTTAATCCTTGAATTAGCTGCTGACAGGTTCTCAGACGCAATCTCAAGGTTTGCAATGGTACTGCCAAGCCTGTTCTGAACAGCGCCCAGATTACCTCTTCTAGTAGACACTGTTCCGATGGCGCTATCAACCAAGGCAAGCATGGACTGTGCATTGCCTGCTGTATCAATGCTTGATACAGAAGCGGTGAGTCCTAGAGCTGATGCGTCAATATCATTAAATGAACCACCGGAGACTGCAACCCTGTCATTAGCGGTGTTGTTTATACCAACCTGCAATGACACACCATTGGCGCTAAGACTTCCGTCTAAGAGTTTCAATCCGTTAAACTCTGTTGTGTCAGAAATTCTTGTAATTTCACTCTTGAGATCCTGGAACTCCTGATTCAGAGCTGCCCTGTCGTTACTTGACAGTATACCTGTGGAAGCCTGCTGTGAAAGCTCCCTCATCCTGGTAAGGATGTTATGGATTTCGTTCATTCCGCCTTCTGCGGTTTGCACGACAGAGATGCCGTCTTGTGCGTTTCTTACGGCCTGGTTTAAACTTCTGACATGAGCAGTCAATTTCATCGAGATGGCCATTCCGGCAGCATCATCTTTTGCCGAATTGATCCGAAGTCCTGAGGATAATCTTTCAACTGCTGATCCGAGGCCGTTCTGAGTGTTCTTGATGTTTCTCTGAGCATTCAGAGAGAGTAGATTGGTGTTGACTATTAAACCCATTTTGTTCCTCCTTGATTTGAGTCAGTCGCCTTTGGACATATTCTTTGTCCTGACCCCTGACTTACCCTGGCTTCCTTGCCAGTTTGAGCAGGCTAATGCCTGCTGTAAAAAGTTTAAGGATTTAGGTCATCTGATTGAAGTGCTCTGCAAGATTTACTGCTTTTACACTCCAATGCTTCATCATCACTCCTTTCTGGACCGTCACCTTCATTTCCTTTAGGTTATTTATCGGCACACTTCAATAAAACTTTAGCAAATAGTTGTAAAATATTTTTTCAATTCGGAAGCGCTTGTAATATTCCTTTAATTGCTCGATAAGAGAGGAAAAATACCATAGCATCATCTGGAAGTTATTATGCTTTAAAAAATAGTACTGAAAAGATCTCGTAGAAGTTAATTCATAAAATCCGGATCGCTGGTGCGTTCGCTGTAGAAAATTGTCCCGGCAATGTGAAAGATTTATTCGTACACTGTTTCGGGGTATTAGAAGGAACCGAATGGAGGGATTACTGATTAGTCGAAAATACAGGGATACGCGAAATTCACTATACTACTTCCTGGTATGATTTTCCTGGCCGGTCCAATACTACCTGAACGCCTTTCATTGCGCGGGAGTTAATGACTATTGGACCCTGAAAGTTTGCCATTACATCTTCTCCACTAACTCTCATGGTCACAAGTACGGCAAGATCATCTTCATTTTCAAGTTGAATATATTGTTTTACAGATTTATCAAGATCTAGGCAATACTCCTCAATAATTAATGAGGGTGATACGACGATAAACGCCATGTCGGGATCATCTATGGCCTGAAGCCATTTAAGAGGAGTATCTTTATGATCTATGAGAATGAAGCGGTTAAGACTTGGCAGGCCAACAAGACCCGATGGGAAATTTATAATTTTTTCTTCCTTGACTTCCAGCGTGCCAAATCTTGAAGTATTTAACTTTATCATTTTGACCTCAGCGCTTTATTGATTTTCGTAAATTCATCCATGAAGAGATTTGATGCCCTGTAATTCTCTTCTTTTATTTTTTCGTATAATTCTTTTCTGTATATCCTTAGACCGGAAGGGGCATCTATTCCCAGCCTTACAGAATTTCCTTTTACCTCTACGATTGTAATCGTGATATCATCGCCGAGTTTAATCGATTCATCTGACTTCCTTGTCAATACCAGCATCCTGCCTCCTGTTTGGGAGTTGGGGATTTCGTGTTATGGGCTATTAATGAGCTAATCCCCAAACTCTAATCCCTAATCTCTTTTTTTATCTTAAAAAATCCAGTAATGACTGTGATAAAACTTCCGCTCCCGATTGTCTCAGTGATTGAAGCGCCACTTCTGTTTTTGAAATTTCGCTTATTGTGCTTGCAATATCAGTATCTTCGATCTCCGAGAGATACGCTTTTAATGTAAAATCCCTGTCGTCCAGATTAATTTTACGGTCATCAAGATGATTCAGTCTTGCACCGATGTCTGCACGTACATTTGCGATCTGATCAAGAGCACTGTCAATATCCTCAATAGCTGCTTGTGCGCCTGCCTGATTATTAGCCATAAGATCATTATACAGCGTATCAAGAATTCCCATGATGCTTGTGGCTCCAGATCCATACACCTGATCCCCGGGAATATTTATTGCCATCGTAGCACTGCGATCAATCATGACATTTACTTCACCGGAATCTCCCTGGTAGTTGAATCCAGCGTCAAATGACTGTGTGTCGTTCTTGAACCCTGAAAAAATATACTTGTTCCTGAATTTTCCGTTTGCAACGCTCATTATCTCATCTCTCAGGTTGGCCACTTCCCCGGCCATTGAGGCACGGGTATCAGCATTCTGGGTACCTGAGGAAGCCTGATTGGCCAGTTCCTCTGCCCTTGTTAAGGCATTAGTTACTGACGTCATTGCTGTCTCAGCATAACTCAACTGTTCATATGCTTCATCAATATTTCTTTTGTATTGCTCCAGCTCATTTATACTCACTTTATAATCCATAACCTTCATCATGCCTGATACATCGTCTGATGGATTATTAATCTTTTTTTGTGTTGCAAGCATATTACTCATTCTGGACATATACCTTAAATTTTCAGTAAGCGACCTCGTAAGTTGATTGAACATTGTAAATGAAGTAATTCTCATAAGTTTATTATCATCTCCATAAGTTCATCTGTTATTTTAATTATCCTTGCCCCTGCCTCGTACATACGCTGATATCTGATAAGATTTGCAGCTTCTTCATCGAGGGAGACTCCTGATACCGCATCTCTTTTCTTCTCCAGTTCAAAGCGCAGATTGTCATCATAAGCAAGACTGTCTAACGCAGCCTTGCTCATAATACCGACATCAGCCACTATCCCGTGATAATACCCTTCAAATGTAGCGTCGCTCAGATCCGAGATACCGGATTGATACAAGGAAACAATCCCCAGCGCATTAACATTGTTCCCCTTTTCACCTGTAATACTTACATCCGTATCAGAGGCTGCAATCTTGTCTGTTTCCGAGCTTGATATGGCAACACCGAAATTTTCAATTACATCAGTCAGAGGACTGATTAAAAAACTGTCATTCGCCGCCGGCGATCCATCAATTACTACATCGATACCTTCGAAGCTGATCGTATTTCCGGCAGTATAAGCGCCAGATATGACCAGAGCGCCTGTCTGCAGGTTATATACTTCATAATTTGCCGCGTCTACAAAATTAATTTCATATTCATCAAGAGTGAGAGATGCTGCATTGCCCACCACTGCCGATGAGATATATCCTGATGCCGAATTATCACTGCTATAAACCTGTAAGGCGTTGAAAAAATTATTATTAGTTGAACCATCAAGTCCGTAACCTGCGCTGTGAAGTATATTTGTTTCTTTCGCTATAGAAGCTATCAGCTTCCTTAGATCATGCAAAGCATTAGTCTCAATATCGCTTCTGACATCAAAAAATCCCCCGAGTTGGCCTTTCTGAAACACTGATGATATATCTTTCCCTCTTGCATATATATTTCTGTGTCCATCTATATCAATTTGTGTCGAAAGCGAATATGCTCCTTTCGAGTTTACCAGACTTTCCCCACCAACAAGGATCTCAACCCGGCCGTTGTTGTCTTCATACCATGTATAATCCATGAGTTCGGCAAGCTCATTCAGCTTGCTGTCCCTTTGGTCCCTGAAATAACTGGCCTTGTCCGTACTGAGACCTGCCTCCAATTGAGATATTTTTTCATTCAACGCTGCTATGCTTGTTGTTAATGAATTTACATCCCTAACAACATTGCTGATATCGTCATCAATTTCTTTCAGCGTATCCAGGATGTCACCCTCCATCTGCTTTGCTGTCTGGACTAAGGCATTGCCACTTTGCAGCAATTCTGTCCTTTCAGGCAGTGAATTAGCATTGTTTGCAACCTTCTGCCATGTGTTAAAATATTCTTTCAGGGAATTCCCCAGCCCCAGATTTTTTGCTTCGTTGAAAATCTGCTCAATATGGCTTAACCCGCGCTCAAGCGCAAAAGACCTGCCATAGCTCTGGTTCTGCCCGATAATCTGCAGGTGGATAAAATTATCATAGTGCCTTCTTATATCAACATTTCCTACACCCCTCCCGATGTAATCCCCCTTTACCTGGACCGGGTTGGCGACTTCAAGAATCGCTTCATGCCTGCTGTATCCCGGAGTATTAACATTAGCGATATTATTGCTTACTACGTTTAGTGCGGTCTGACTGGCAAAGATTGCTGATTTGCCTATATCAAAAAGTCCGGAAAGCGACACCTATGTCTCCTTTGATAAAAGAACACCTGTAGAATTCGGATTGTGTTCCTTATTGAATAGATTAAAAAAATTTACAGAGGTCTTTATATGATTAAGTGAACGATTGATCAGAATAGAGTTGATCCTGTTCAACTCCTCGATATTCTGAAGGAGAGAAAGAAGCTGTGATCGTAATTCATGGTATGTGCTGTTTCCCGACAGGTTGCCAAGCTTGTCGAGATTCATATCAGTCTCAAAACCATTGTCCTCGGCATACTGTTTTACTAATCTCTGCCGTTCTTCTTCGAGCAGTCTCAGTTTCATAATGACCGTGTCTTTTACTTTTGATATCTCATCAATCTTTTCTGAATCAATGTTGACAAGACATGACCTTTCCCTGCTCAGAAGGTCACGAAACACTCTGTAGGTCTTAATCTGCTCCTGAAGTATACTGATTATCGCTTTATCTGATGTCATATTTCTTCTAATATTTTTTCCGCCACTTTTAGTGTATTAAAGTTATAATTACCGGCATCAATGGCTTTTTTAAGTTCTTCAACCTTATCCATCCTGATGTCAGGGAGTTTCTCGATCAGGCCCATGAGTTCACTTATTTCCTTTGACCTGCCGGACAGACTTATTATGTCTTTATTAATCTCTGCCTTCTGAGCGCCTTCTTTTTTTTCACCTTCCTGGGATTTATTCAACTCCTGTATCTTGCCGTACAGCTCCTTGCCGTCAAGTGGATTATTGCCTTGAATCTTCATTTTTCTACCCCCTTTTTGTGCAACCACACCATATAAACCACAGCAACTCTATATCATCCTTTCACTGTAATTGTCCGCTCGTGTAAACTTAATTTACACCGCTTATTTTTCATATCGGTTCTTTTTTTTATAACTTTAATAATTTTATTCATTGCCGCTATCATTTGCTTTCTCAGTTACTCCCTGAGATCTTTCCAGCCAATTAATTATTGAATCCTGCAAACCAAGCCCTCGATCAGCGAATAACTTCGAAATCTCCATATCAAATAGCCCCATATACGTATCATATCCGTTTTCTTTTTTATCATCAGATATATTACCGGCTGTTTCTCTCATGACCTTCAGCAATTGATAAGCAAAAAGAGACTCCATTTCCTTAGCAATTTTCTTAAATTCATCTTTTCTTCCTTTAACGTCCTCTGCATGGAACCCGGGTCCCGCGTCCTGAACTGTATTATCCTTTGCCTGATGCGCATTGCCAGTTAAAGCTGACTGCTGAATGCTGATCGCTGAATGCTGCTCAATCATATTATCTCCAGTTCGGCCTTTAATGCACCGGACGCCTTTAATGCCTGGAGAATCGATATTAAATCGCGTGGCGTTACACCGAGCGCATTTAAGGCCCTGACAACCTGTCCTAACGTAACCCCGGAAACTGGAATGAGAGACGCTTTCTGTTCCTTAACGGAAATATCCGTTCGCGGGACCACAGTTGTTTCAGCCCTCTCAGGGGCAAAGGGAAGCGGCTGTGAAACCTCAGGTGATTCCTTAATTTCAATAGCCAGTGAACCGTGCGCTATAGCTACAGGGGATATTCTGACATTATCGCCGATAATAATAGTTCCTGTTCTTTCGTTTATGACAACTTTTGCTGTCATATCAACCGTAACATTCATTTCTTCAACTTTCGTTATCATCCTGACAATATTGTCCTTATAAGCCGGTGGTACTGCTAACCTTACAGACGATGGGTCAGCAGGAAATGCATATTCACCGTTAAAAGCCTGGTTAATTTCCTTAGAAACCTTATCAGCAGTAGTAAAGTCGGCTTTGTGCAGGAACAGTCTTATTTCTTTTCCATCCCCGAGAATAAACAGCGGTTCTCTCTCTATTGTGACCCCTTCAGGGACTTTCCCTGCTGTAGGATGGTTCTTTTGTGAGGATGCGCCTTCGCCTTCTGCTGCAAAGCCTCCTATAGAAACAGGTCCCTGGGCAAGGCCATATACCTTGCCGTCAGGGCCTTTCAGGGGGGTAAGAAGCAGAGTG
>Ga0102851_10001011_pt1 | contig 15324 bp, 12 predicted proteins | sample Mud3Dept3metaG_FD_79558 | JGI IMG/M metagenome (GOLD analysis project Ga0102851, IMG submission 79558) | Freshwater wetland microbial communities from Ohio, USA, analyzing the effect of biotic and abiotic controls - Mud 3 Core 4 Depth 3... | ecosystem: Environmental > Aquatic > Freshwater >... | reverse complement strand
TTCCATCGGTCAATTCCCACAGGGGCCCGGCCCGCGTGTTCTCCCTGAGGGGAACTGAAGGTAAGGTGGGTTTCATCAGCCCCATGTCTTCCCACATATGCCAGGACTGCAACAGGCTTCGGCTCACGCCTGATGGAAAAATCAAACCGTGCCTCTTCTCCGACACGGAATACGACGTCAAGGAACTGCTGCGCGGCAAGAGCACAGATGAGGAGATCGCGAAATTTGTGATGGAGATTGTGCAGGCGAAGCCCGAGCGCAAGTTTGAATCGGGTGTCATCCGTAAATGCCAGCGCAGCATGAGAAATACCGGAGGCTAGCACAGACCGGACATAACACGTGACGCGTGAGATGTGACACGTGACAAGGAAGGCCCAAGGAACTGAGGATTGATATGAAGCTGACGCATGTGGATAGCGACGGAAAAGCCAGGATGGTGGATGTGGGCCAAAAGCAGGACACGGAACGGCAGGCTGTGGCAAGGGGTCATGTCACCATGTCCCGCCAGGCATACGACACAGTCCGCAAAGGCCAGGGCCCGAAGGGCGATGTGTTCACCGTCGCAAAGATAGCCGGCGTACTTGCTGCGAAGAACACGGCGGGTCTGATACCGCTGTGCCACCCCCTGGCCCTCAGCTTCGTCGACGTCACCTTCCGCTTCAGAGACCGCGAACGCATCGTGGAAATCACCTCGACCGCCAAAACAAAAGGGCCAACGGGCGTCGAGATGGAGGCCCTCACCGCTGCCGTGGTAACCGCCCTCACCGTCTATGACATGTGCAAGGCTATCGACAAAAGCATCGAACTCGGCCCGTTCTACCTCGTCGAGAAGAGCGGGGGCAAGAGCGGAACGTATAAAAGGCAGGGGCAAGGGTCCAGCGAAAGACAGGAAGTAAGGATCAAGGATCGAAGGAGAGACAATGAAAGGTAAGATCATCTCGGTGAATATAAGCGCTGAAAAGGGCGAGAAAAAACAGAACATAGGCAAGTGCATGCTTATGGAGGGTCACGGCCTGTCAGATGACGCTCACGCCGGGCCGTGGCACCGACAGGTAAGCCTTCTTGCTGCGGAGAGCATCAAGAAGATCAAAGACATGGGCCTTGAAGTGCACGCGGGAGACTTCGCAGAGAACCTGACGACAGAGGGCATCGACCTCCCTTCCCTGCCCGTGGGTACAACGCTGAAGATCGGCGATGGCATCGTCATGAAGGTCACACAGATCGGGAAAGAGTGTCATGCGCGGTGCAACATCTTCTACCAGGTGGGGGACTGTGTCATGCCGCGCGAGGGCATTTTTGCAGAGGTGGTGACCGGCGGTGAGGTCAAGGTAGGAGACCTTGTAGAGGTCGTCCAGTGAGATACAAGGCTGCAATTATCACGATCAGCGACAAAGGTTCCCGTGGCGAGCGGGAAGACACGAGCGGACCGGGGCTCGCCGAGATGCTGCAGAAGAACTACGAAGTTATTGAAACGGTCATCGTGCCTGACGAAGTGGACCAGATCGCCGGAGCGATACGGAAACAAATTGACGAGCAGTGCGCCGATCTCGTGGTCACAACGGGTGGTACAGGCGTAGCCAAGCGTGATGTAACGCCGGAAGCGACACGTCTGGTGATTGATAAGGAATTACCCGGCTTCGCAGAGGTCATGAGGCAGCGGAGTTGCGAAATAACGCCCCATGCCATGATCTCGCGCGCTATCTGCGGCATACGCCGCGAGAGTATTGTCCTCAATCTTCCAGGGAGCCCCAGGGCAGCCCAGGAATGTCTCTCCTTTGTCTTTGATGCAATACCCCATGCGTTAGATAAACTAAAAGGCGACCCCACCGACTGCGCCCGGTAATGAGGGGCACCGTCGTCAAAGGTCCATCTGCTTTGTCGCGCTTCACCCTGTCTCACTGCGACGTACAAGGGGTACGCCTTCGTTCGCCAAGATTCGCGCTTCGCGCATATGAAGCCTTTTACTCGGTGCCTCATGTCTTCTGCTTAAACAAACGGCGGCCTCATCGGCCGCCGTGCTACTTGTTGTGACTCTGTTTATCCTTTATCCTCGAACCTTTCTCCTTGTTCCTTTTACCTTTCTCCTTGTTCCTTTTACCTTGCTCCTTGCCCCTGTGTTACTGCCGCCCCCCGTCCCATTCCAGCTTGAGGCGCATATCGCCTTTCTCGGCCACCTTGTCTTTCTTGACTTCAGCGGTCTTTATCCTGAGTCGCACGTCGTTCTGGCTGTCCGCGTAGGCGATGGCGTGCTGGTAATCGATCCTCCCCGCCATGTAGAGGTCGAAGATGGACTGGTCAAAGGTCTGCATGCCCTCGTGGTAACCCAGCCCCATGGCCTCTTTGAGGAGAGGAATATCTTGCTGTGCGATGAGGTCCTTCACCCTGGGCGTGTCAAGAAGGATCTCTATGGCGGCGACACGCTTGCCGTCGAGTGTGGGGATGAGCCGCTGGGAGATGATCGCCCGCAGTGTCAGCGAGAGCTGCATGAAAATCTGGGAGTGCTGCTCGGCAGGGAAAAAGTTCATGATACGCTCAAGCGCCTGGTTGGCGTTGTTCGCGTGCAGTGTGCCCAGGCAAAGGTGACCGGTCTCGGCGAAGCCTACGGCTGCTTCCATGGTCTCCGTGTCCCGTATCTCTCCGATGAGGATCACGTCAGGGGCCTGCCGCATGGTGTATTTCAGGGCATTGGCAAAAGAGAGCGTATCAAAACCGATCTCGCGCTGGGTTATGATGCTTTTCTTATGGTGATGGACGAACTCTATGGGGTCCTCCACCGAGATGATGTGCCCCCTCTCGTTTTCATTCCTGTGATCGATCATGGCAGCAAGCGTCGTTGACTTGCCCGTACCAGTCGCACCCACAAGCAGCACGAGCCCCCGCTTTGTCATAACAATATCTTTGAGGATCTGCGGCAGCCCCAGGTCGTCGATGGTCTTGATCTGGATCTTGATCTGTCGAATGATCACCCCGATGTGACCCATCTGCCGGAAGATGCTCACCCTGAACCGTCCCAGATCCGGATAGAACAGGGCAAGGCCCATTTCAAACTCCTCTTCGAATCGCCTCTTCTGCCGCTCGTTCATGATGCCGTATGCGACTTCCTGCGTGTCTTCACCGGTGAGCACTTCCGCTTCGCCTTCGTACCGATTGACGATGCCCTCAATTCTGAACATCGGGGGCAGTCCCACGGTGAGATATATGTCGGACGCATCCTTCTCAATCATATGCTTCAAGAGTTTCTTTAACGGCACCATACGCTCATCTCCCCACGGCCGTGTTAGGCAGGTAGAAAGAGACCTCGTCGAGAGCCACCAGGTTTCTTGCCACCAGTTCTTTCACCGCGGCCTCCATGGTCTGCATGCCGATGGATTTGCTCGTCTGCATGATTGACGGCATCTGGGCGATCTTATTCTCCCTGATCAGGTTACGGATGGCCGGGGTGGCCATCATGATCTCAAAAGCAGCGACACGCCCTCTCCCATCGCGCCGCTTGAAAAGCGCCTGCGTTATGATAGCCTGCACAGACTCAGACAACATTGCCCTGACCTGGTTTTGCTGGCCTTCAGGAAAGACGTCGACAACCCTGTCGACCGTCTTAGGGGCTCCACTCGTGTGCAGAGTAGCGAAAACAAGATGGCCGGTTTCTGCCGCGGTAAGCGCGAGCGAGATAGTTTCCAGGTCTCTCATTTCTCCGACCAGGATGACGTCCGGGTCCTCTCTGAGGGCTGCCCGCAACGCGTTCCCGAAGCTCTTGGTATGAGGCCCCAGTTCCCTCTGGTTCACAAGACACAGGTTTGACCGGTAGACAAATTCTATCGGGTCCTCAATCGTGATGATATGCCCCTTCATCTCGTTGTTAATGAGGTCTATCATGGCCGCGAGGGTCGTCGATTTACCACTGCCTGTCGGGCCGGTCACAAGAACAAGTCCTTTTTCGAGGCGGGCTATGTTCATCAGCACCTTCGGCAGTCCAAGCTCCTCGAACGAGGGTATCCTGTTCGGAATGGGCCTGAACGCCGCTGCATCGCCCCTGTTCTGCTTGAAGACATTGACCCTGAACCTGCCGTAGTCTCCCAGAGAAAGAGAAAAATCAAGCTCGAGGTGTTCTTCAAATGTTTTCCGCTGGTCATCGCTCAGTATGTCGTAAATCATCCGGTGAATCGTCTCGGCGTCAAGCGCGGGCATTTCAACCTTCCGTATGTCGCCGTGGATCCTCACCAAAGGTGGTTCACCAGCGCTCAGGTGCACGTCTGATGCGTGGTTTTCCACTGCAAAAATAAGCAGTTCGGAAATGTCCATGCAGACCCTCCTACTTTTCTAATGACTCTATCTCTCTTATTGTCGGCAGATCTTTGATATTTTTAAGGCCAAAAAGCTCGAGAAACTTGGGGGTTGTCCGGAAAACTATCGGTTTACCCAGGTCTTCATTGCGCCCGGCTATCTCGATAAGCTTGCGGTCGAGGAGCTGCTTGATGGTTCTTGCGGAATCGACCCCCCTCAGGTTGTCGATGTCTCTCTTGGCTACAGGCTGCCTGTATGCGACCAGGGCCAGTGTCTCCAACATGGGCCGGGTTAGCCCGCTCTCCTTTTCTCGAACAAACTTCCGCACCTGCTCCCGGTACGCAACCTTGGTGCGCATCTGGTAGCCGCCGGATACTTCAACAATTTCGACTGCATGCTCCGGGCTTCTGTACTTTTCGGTGAGGCCCTGGATCGCGGCCGTAATGTCGTCGGCTGTGAACTCAGCAAGCCCTTTGTGCAACTTCCTTGCCGAAACTGGTTTTGCAGATGAGAAAAGTATAGCCTCCAAAATCTGTGTGAGTTCAGTTACTGAAGAAATTGTTCTGCCCTCCTTCTGATTTGGTCTCTGTCTTCAGGAAATTGGAACCACTCAACATCTTTGTCCCTGGCAAACCACGTCATCTGCCTCTTGGCATACTTCCTGGTCTCCTGCTGTATCGTCCTGACCATCTCGTCATACGTGTAAGCACCGGCCAGATACAGAACGATCTGACGGTATCCGATGCTCAAGAAGGGCTTGAAGTCAGTAGCGTATCCCCGGTTCAGCAGGCCCTCGACCTCCGCAACCCAGCCGGCTTCCAGCATCTGCAATACACGCTGATTGATCCTGTCGTAGAGTTCCGACCTGTCTCTCCTCAGGCCGATCTTGCACGTCTCGTATCTTCGCTCCTTGAAACCGTGGCGCCGATACCACTCCGACATGGTTACGCCGGACGCACGAAAAACCTCGATGGCCCGCACAACCCTCACCCTGTCCCGGTGACTGATCCTTCGGGCGTATTCCGGGTCGATTCTCTTCAGCTCCTCGTACATGGCAATAGGGTCCTGCTGGTACGCCCGTGTCAAGTCCTGTCTCGACCCGGCGGCCTTCTGCACCTCGAAGAGCCCGTGAAAAAGCATACGCAGATAAAGCCCTGTGCCTCCCACTACAATCGGGACCTTTGCTTTCAACCAGATTTCGCGAATGGCCCGGTCCGCTACCTCGCGAAAAAGGGCCGCGTTGAATTCCTCGTCCGGCTCCACGATGTCGAGTACATGGTGCTTCACTCCACTACGGACTCCGGCACCCGGCTTGGCGGTACCTATATCAAAGTGCTTGTACACCTGCATCGAATCCGCATTGACAAGCTCTCCTCCAACTTGACCGGCAAGCCAGAGGGCGCACTCTGATTTGCCCGTGCATGTTGGCCCCACGACCGCCAGGACCTTCTCCTGGTTTGTCTGCACCCCACTAATAAGATATAATATACGCCGTCATGTCAAGACTTATAAAGCTCACCCTGCTGGTCCTGTTACTTCCTGCTGCCATGGGAATGGGGTTCGCATACAGTCTCGTCAATTACCTGGAACTCCCCGACGTCAAGCAGCTAGAGACGTTCAAGCCCAAGTCAGCCACTCGCCTCTATGCAGACGACGGCACGCTCTATGCCGAGCTTTTCGTGGAGAAGCGAATCCCCATTGCCATAAGCGAGATGCCCAAGCACCTGAAGCAGGCCTTCATCGCCATCGAGGATGTGCGCTTCTATGACCACGTGGGCGTCGACGTGAAAGGAATTGCACGCGCAGTCTACCGCAACGCCATGAGACAGAGCCTCGCAGAAGGCGCCTCGACCATCACCCAGCAGCTTGCCAGGAACCTCTTCCTATCGCCCACCAAGAACCTGAAGCGAAAGATCGAAGAGGCGATCATCGCCGTTAACATCGAGCGGACCTACTCCAAAGATGAGATACTCAACATGTACCTGAACCTCATCTACCTGGGCGAAGGCGCGTATGGCGTTGAAGCCGCAAGTTACACCTATTTTCATAAAAAGGCCCGTGACCTCTCGATTGCCGAGTCGGCAACGCTCGCCTCTCTGACCAAGTCGCCCTCACGCTCGTCACCCTTCAAAAATGTCCAGAAGGCGACCGACAGGCGGAATCTTGTTCTACGAAAGATGTATGAAGCAGGCTTCGTCACGAGAGATGAATATGCCAGGGCGGCAGTGGCGCCGCTCGCACTAGCCCCTTTCAGGACGTATGCGCGAAAAAACGGGTTCTTCATCGAGTACGTGAAGATAGTACTGGAAGAGCACTTGCAGAGCAAGGAGGAGATCTACACACAGGGGCTCAACATCAAGACCTCTCTCAACCTGCAGATGACGGAGTTTGCCAATGCGGCTATCGAGAAAGGACTGATCGGCTACCGGGAGAGAAACCCGAGGGCCGCCGAATTACCCGAGGTAGCCCTCGTCGCCGTTGAGTTGAAAACCGGGGAGATCAAGGTGCTGATAGGCGGTAAGGACTTTGCCACCTCGCCCTACAACAGGGCAACACAGGCGAAGCGACAGCCCGGCTCCGCCTTCAAACCGATTATCTACCTTGCAGCGCTGGAGGAAGGCTACAAGCCCACATCCATACTCAGGGACGCTCCCATCTCCTTCACAAACCCGTGGACAAAACAGGTCTGGTCACCCCACAATTACAGGAACGAGTACCATGGCGACGTCACCATGCGGAGGGCTCTGGAGCTTTCGCTGAACACTGCCACAGTCAGGCTCCTGGAGAAGGTCGGCGTCGAGGATGTGATTGAGCTCGCAAAGAGGCTGCACATCTCCTCCGATTTTCAACCCAACCTTTCCCTGGCCCTGGGCTCCATGGAGGTGATTCCACTGGAGCTGGCGCTTGCATACGCCACGGTGGCACGCGGCGGTTACTACATGCCTCCCAAGGCTGTACGGAACATCACCACGCTCGAAAATGAAGAGATCTACGCGGACCAGCCTGCAGAGCCTGAACTGATAGTCAATTCCGAGCATGCCGCCACACTAATAGACATGATGAAGGGAGTCATCAAGCACGGGACCGCAGCCAGAGCCTCCAAAATGCCTTACCATCTGGCCGGGAAAACGGGCACCACAAACGATTTCCGGGATGCCTGGTTCGTCGGTTTTTCGCCTGAGCTGCTCTGTCTCGTCTGGGTGGGGTACGACAAAGAAGCGCACCTCGGGGGCAAGGAAGCCGGCGGCGTCGCAGCCTTGCCCATATGGATTGATTTCATGTCAAAGGCGCTCGCCTTCTATCCCAACGAGGACTTCTCAATACCCGAGAAAGACTCGATCAGCCGGTTCGCGCCACCATTCGGCACAGGGAACTGAATCGCACGTTCAACCAACCAGCTCCTCAAGTCTCCAGCGATCAGTCTCTGAACATCCGGCCACGCTCATTGGACACGAAGCAGGTCAGTTGGTGGAGCCCCTTGCACGAAGTGCGATAGTAGACGCTGCAGTAAGGCAGGCGAGTAGAATGAGACCGGTGGCAAGCAGATAGCAGCAGGCTTGCCAGGCAATCAGCGCTGCAAGGACCAATCCGATGAAAAGAAGACCCAAGACAAGTGCCGGCGAAAGCAGCTTGACGAGGAGCAGGAATATCCCTATGGAGATTGTGAGCGTAAAGGCACCTGCCATCAGGAGCACTAGCCAGGCAGCAAACGACATCGAACCTCCCCTTCGCATATTATCGTCCAGGTCTTCAGGTTGATAAGGGGACGCTGTGCGCTGTTACGAACAAAAATCGTCTGGGGCTGGAAGGAATGTGGCCTTGTGATGCAGGCTGAACACTATCTCATCATTCATCGTCGGTCGTGCAGCGCATCAGTTGTTCGCTGTTCTCTGGCTTCAGTACCAACCGGTTGCGCCCCGTGATATCTGATGAATCTCTGGTGACTTCAGAAGCGTGCGAAAACACGTCCGACAAAGACTGACCGTCATCCGGGTGGCGCTTCTGCCATAGTTCGAGAGCCCTTCTGGCATCCCACGGCAGTATTTCCCTCTTGGGATCAACCGGTTTAAACACTACCGATGGCAGGGTGTCGTCGCAATTAAGACAACGCTTTGCTTGCTCAGAGGCCAGTCTCTCTCCCCACACCCCTCCGGGTTCGGAGATACCCCGCTGCAATGGCAAGGGTAACGCACGTGTCCTTGTTGCCGGGGTCCGCCCTTGCCTCAGGTCTTCTCCCCTAAGGTAACGGACGATCGAAACAGCGGCGGCTTTACCTGCCGCAATTGCGCTGATGACGTCGCCTCCACCGCCGATCACGTCCCCACCTGCGAAAATTCCCTGGACTGCGGTCTCAAGAGTCACCGGATCAACCTCCGGCGGTTTGGACCGGTCTGAGCTTGTTGCAAAAGGCATTGACGACGGGTCAACCGATTGCCCGATGGCAACTATGAGAGTATTCCCCTCAAGAGTGGATACGTTGGTTTCATCAAAGATAGGACGGAATCTACCATCCCTTTCCCGAACTTGTGCACACCCCACAAGCTCCAGGCCGGCTGCTCTTCCATCCCGGGTGACAATCGTGCGTACCCCCAGACAGGGATGCAGTATAACACCCTCTTTCTCGGCTGCGTCGACCTCATCCGGCTGGGCCAGCATCCTGTCTCTTGAAGCAAAGTCGCGGCATTCGAGGCAGACCAGATGTACCTCCGCCCCGCCCTGTCGTTTTGCGACTCTGGCTGCATCGACAGCAACACTGCCGCCGCCGATCACGATTACCTTGTCACCCAGGGGAACCTTCTCATTAGAATTCGCCTGTTTCAAGAAATCGAGTGCATAGAGCACGCCACTGCTCTCTTCTCCGGGAACATCCAGTTTCATGTTTTGCCATGCTCCGGTCGCTATAAAGAGCGCCTTATATCCCTGATCAAAGAGAGACTCCACGTTCTCCACGCGGCTGTCCGTCTTAATCGCTGTCCCAAGTTCCTCAACGAAGCTGATTTCGTCGTCAAGCATGTCTTTGGGCAGACGGTAATCAGGGATGCCGTAGCGCAAGAGTCCGCCGCTCTTTGATTCGGCTTCAAACACGGTCACACGGTAGCCCTGCCTCACGAGGTCGTAGGCACAGGTCAGGCCAGCCGGACCGGAACCAACTATAGCGACCCTCTCCTCGTGAGCAGCTTGGACTCTGCCTGCCTTCTCACGGCCCGCCTCGAATTCCTTTTCGGCAATATAGCGTTTCAACGAACAGATGGGCACGGAGTCATCGAACTGTCCGCGCAGGCAATCGACCTCGCACGGATGGGTACAGACCCTGCCCAGGACTCCCGCAAAAGGCGTGCCCTCGCGAAAAAGCTCCAACGCTTCTCGTACTTTTCCTTCTGCGATACGTTTGATATAGCCCGCTGCATCAAGATGAGCAGGACAGGAGACGCGGCACTGGGAGAAACCTTCTCTCACATCGCTTAACGGGCCGCCGTATTTTTCCCGTAACGCATCGGCTGGCCCGAATTCCAGCGCCCTCATCGAACAACTTAGGACACAGATGGGTGCGAGACCCTTCTCTAATCTGTCGATGCACATGGTGCACTTGGACATCTTGGTTCCCGGTGCATCTCCTCCAAACTGAGGGGCACCATACGGACAAGCCTCCCAGCACTTTCGCTGACCATCACACTTGGATGAATCTACGAGCACAGCGCCGTACTTTTCCTCTTTGGTGATGGCCTGGTTGGGACAGGCTTCAGCACAGACAGGCTTTGCGCAATGGAAACAGGGGATAGGCAGTACATGAAGATCGATCTGTGGAAATGATCCCTTCTCCCACTGATATACGCGCATCCATTTTGCAGGCCCGGGTTCAAGATCATGCCATTGCTTGCAGGCAATGACACAGGCGTTGCACCCGATGCAGCGACTCAAGTCTATGAAGAACCCGTACTGTGTCACTCTCTTTTCCCGGTATGCTTCTTTATCTGAACAAGGTTCGTAGCGCGGGCCGGAGCAAGACAACTCTCAAAATCGCCCCCCAACAATGTTGAAGGAGAGGCTCCGAGGTCAACACCGTTTTCATCGTGGATCACCTTGCCGCCGGAGTGTATCAATACAACGCCGGGCATTATCCTTGATGTCACATACGCGGGCATGAGCACTTTTCCCCGGTCGTTATAGACCTCGATCATATCTCCATCTATTATGCCACGCACCCGGGCATCAGCCACATTGAGCCACACCCTGTGCCGGTAGACATGGTCCTTGAGCCAAGGATGCTCCCAGAATAGATAGTGGACCCGGTACCGCGAGTGCGGGGTTATGAGCATCAGCGGATACTCCCTGGTGAGTGGATCGTCCATACCCCGGTGCATGGCCTTGTAGGTAAGGGAAGGCGTCATATCGCCCCAATCGGACGGCAGGTTGTCATACAGGTGGTTGAGCGCGTCATAGTGCTCCCCCCTGCCGCGGTTCGCTTCATCGGCGACATATCTGGAAAAAAGTTCTATCTTGCCCGAAGCCGTGTTGAACGGCTTGCCCTGCTTCATCTGTTCATCAAAACCGGTAAAGGGCTCTTCATCATGCTCGTCGCAGTTGATGAAGTCGCCTTTGCTAAAATCCTCCCATGCAGGGATGGTGATCCCTTTACGTTTGTAATATTCTGTCAACTCATCATATGAATGTCGGCTTGCGCGCTCAAGGTCATCATCAAAATGTTCATCGTTCGTATAAAACCCGAACATCTTTTTCGGATCTATGCCAAGCCTCTCTGCGAGCTTCACATAGATCCAGAGCCAATTCTTGACCTCGCCCGCTGGCTCCACCACTCCGGGGCAGTAGTTTATGCACTCAACGGTGCCGTAGGAGGCGCTCCTCACGATGCCCTTCTCTTCCCACATGGGACTGCGAACCGGAAGAAATATGTCGGCGTATTGGCCGGTCGGAGTCATGATGTCGTGCATATGGACAACGAAATCCATCTTGCTGAAGGCTCTCACCTGATTGTTTGACGAGCTGCATGCCGTTACAACATGATTGGTAGAGTGGGGGCTATTCCCCCCAAAGAATAGGAACCTTGGATTGAACTCTTTCAGGATGGCGGGGTCGGCTTGCCAGCCGACCGTCTTCATGTACTCCTTTTCGGAAAGCTCGCCTTTGCGCACCCTGTCAAGCAAAAGGACAGCCTCGGCCCAATTGTGGCTTCGATAGAGCTTGGGCGACTTGTAGTCACCTGGGGGTCCGCCGAAGTTCACCCATTCACCCACGGGAAGCCGCCGGATAGAACCGGGATGCAAAGGCGGCCCCGCACCCGGAGTGCCCCAGTATCCCATCATCGCTTGTAGCGCTGTAAAAGCTCCTACTGTCTGTTCTCCATCACCCTTGCGGGCAACTGCCCAGTGCGACCAGAGCCATGCAGGCTTGATCGTTCCGATTAACCTGGCCAGTGCGTGAATAGTCGCCGCAGGTACCGCGCATCGTGTCTCCGCCCATTCGGGCGTCTTGGGAATACCGTCCTCTTTGCCCAGGACGTAGTCGCGCCATTTTTCGAACCCGAGAGGGTCAACGTACTTAGCCACGAACTCCTTATTCCAGAGGTCGTTCATGAACAGCGAATGGGCCAGCGCCATAAACATGGCCCGGTCCGTTCCCGGTTTTATCGGTATCCACTGGTCGGCCAATGTTCCGGCTGCCACGCTGTATCGTGGATCAAAGATTATGACCGGTATGCCCCGTTCCCTCGCCAGTTTGATGAACCACGCCCACATGTGCGCCGGTCCCTGGTGGCCTACCGTGGGATCAGTGCCCCAGAGCACAATCAACTTTGTATGAGCCAGCATATCCGGAGCTGATCCTGAAGACCAGGCATCCATCTCCCAGCCTTTACCACCCGCAATCACGTGTGCCATCAAGCGTGCGGCGTCGAACGAGCACCAGCCCCAGCCGTTTACTCCGGCACCCCAGAAGGAAAAGAACCGTTCTGCGTTCCTGTTGGCATACGGTGTCACTATCGAATAAGGGCCATACCTTTCCCTGGTCTCGCGCATTGTGTCAGCGATCGTGTCCAATGCCTCATCCCACGATATCCGCACCCATTCGCCCTGTCCGCGCGGGGTGCCGGGTTTTCTCTTCATGGGATAAAGGATACGGTCAGGGTGGTAGAGGTAGCGATGGAAGGCCAGGCCCATCACACATGGCCGGCGCTGAATTCTCACCTTAATAAGATCGGCATCGGATAGGACTTCGTCTTCCCTCCCCACATTCGTGTTGAAGCGGTCATCAGGTTCGACAGCCATAATCTTGCCGTTCCTCACATGCGCCTTCAGCACACACTGATGATTTCCGCCACAGTTGCAACGGCATGTGGTGTATACTGAGGTGCCGTCCTGATCGTTTGTGGTATTCCGAAGACTCATCTGCTAACCAAAGTTCCCTCTATAAGACCAGGCCGATCTTATGACCATCCTGGATAGCATCCACTATCATGCCAGGCTCTATCAGTGGGGCTCACGTCGCCCCCTCCACCAGCAAAGCTGCCGGAGCCTCCCCCTCTCGCTCGCGGTGCTCGCTAGATAGATTCCTAGGCTGTTCACAGGGCCAGGCCGATCTTGTGACCATCCTGGATAGCATCCACTATCATGCCAGGCTCTTTACAGCTGCCGATCACATGTGTTTCCGCCACCAGTCCGCTCAGTCGATCGATCATCTTTCTGTTGGGGATCAGATCCTGGGTGTCTATAACGTTTTCACCCTTCAAAAGGTAGGGGAGTCGGCCGTGCTGCGCAATCTTCAGTCCTTCAGGGGTAATCTCCTTGTATACGGCGTTATCCCATACCGATACGTGATTCTGCTTGAACCATGCCACCAGGTAATGCAGGTCATCGATGGTCATACGGTCACCCAGTTCCTTTTCGGGACCGTTGTGCACGACTGTTACTGTTCTGCCGCGTTTAGCCAGGAACTCGGCCAGCTGAAATCCGTGCAGGGTGCCGCCCAAGATCACCACGCTCTTGCCAATCGGCATCCACATCCTTGAGAGTCTCTGCAACTGGCGCGACGTGAAGAATCTGAGGAACGTCTTGACGAGTCTGTGCATCTTTTCTGCCTGCACACATTTCGGAGCCACAGCGCCCGGAAGGTTTGTCCTGGCGTGATCCGGCCCGGCGGCGATAACCAGGGCATCAGGCTTCTCCCGCTTGACCACCTCGGCGGTGACCTCTCTTTTCAGGTGGACCTGAACGCCCAGTTTTTCAAGCTGCGTAACCATGTATGCGACGAATCGATTCAGGTCTTCGGTCTCCAGATCTTTGACCACCGCAGCCACGGGAATCAGCCCGCCCAGATATGCGTCTTTCTCGTAGAGCGTCACACTGTGGCCGCGTTCGGCCGCAACCCGCGCCGCTTCCATGCCCGACGGCCCGCCGCCCACCACCATCACCCTCTTTTTCTTGTCGGGCGGCCTTACCTGAAACTCGGGCAACAACTCTTTGCCCAGGTTGGCATTTATGCGGCATTCCAGTTTCTGGTTCTTGTTGCGGACATCCAGACAGTGCAGACAGCCGGTGCACCAGCGAATATCCTCGTGGCGGCCTTCTCTGACCTTGTTCGGGAGTTCCGGGTCAGCTAACAGCCGACGCGTCATGCCCACAAAATCGAGGCTGCCTTTTCGCAGATACTCCTCACCCATCTCCGGGTCTAGCAGGCCGGCGGCCCACACCGGAATATTCTTGACCTTTGCTTTGACCGCTTCCGCCAATGGCACCGCTGCACCCTTGCCCCTGCGGCTCCAGTCCAAGTCTTTGGGTAGGTCGCAGGGCGCTTCGGGGTACAGGATACGGTCGGGGTGGACGAGCCCCTGCCGCTGCCCGTACCGGTGGGCCCGGCAGCTGATGCCATCGGCGACCTGGGCCACCGCCGCCGCCATCTCCACGCCTTCTTGCAGGGTGGTCGCCCCGGGATGATTGTATTCAACAATGTTGAACAGGCAGTGCACCGCAAAATTCTTGCCGCAGCGGCGCTTGGCCTCGGCAATGCAGTTGCGCAAGAAACGGGTCCGGTTCTCATAATTCTGCGTCCCGTATTCGTCCTCACGCTTGTTCCATAGCCGCGACAAGAAAGTGGATCCCTGGTGGCACGTGCCGTGGTTAATCTCACAGGCGTCAAAACCGGCCTTGAAGGCCCGCTCGGCCGCACTGGCCCAATGGTCGATCTGATCTTCTATCTCTTGCTTCGTATAGGCCCGCGGCGGATTAAAGCCAGGTCCCGGCAACTCCTTTTCGGTCATCGCCGAAGCAGCACAGGTGTCTCGCGTCCGCGGCAAAAGGCCGGTGGGGTTCCACGGACCGGCGTGCTGAAACTGAATCGACACCGGGCAACCATGCTTGTGCACCGCATCGGTCAGCCGCGCAAAGCCAGGTATGAACCTGTCATCGTCTAAGTGCAGTTGGACGCCGCGGATAAGCTTCCCCTCTTCGTCGTAATGGGCGTGCTGAATGCCCAACGGATACTCCACGCCACACGACTCCACAACCAGGAATCCCACACCACCCTTGGCCAGCCTCTCGTAAAAGGCTATCATGCGGTCGCCACAGGACTGATCGTCATCCATGTACGAGGTTCCGCTCGCGGTCTTGATTATGCGATTGCGCGTCTTGATCGGCCCGATCATCCCCGGCTCAAGGATCTTCTGAAATCTATTTGACATGCTCTCCTCCCGACGCCTTATCCCTGTGTGTAATAAAACAGTCGGCCCGGCACTCCTCACATCTCCTGTATTTTTCATAGGGTCGCACAGGAGCACCCTGAGGAAAATAGGATAAAAGTACCTTTCTATTGGTATTTTGATACTATTATACTATTGCTTTCCGGAGAGGTGGGTAGAACTATCACGAGTAGGCGGGGAACAAAAGCGTCCCCACCGGGATTTGAACCCGGGTTGCCGGCTTGAAAGACCGGTGTCCTAGGCCAGGCTAGACGATGGGGACGTGCATATCATATTGGGCCGTGCAAGATTCGAACTTGCGACTCTCTGCTTAAAAGGCAGATACTCTACCGCCT
>Ga0102851_10001010_pt1 | contig 15331 bp, 17 predicted proteins | sample Mud3Dept3metaG_FD_79558 | JGI IMG/M metagenome (GOLD analysis project Ga0102851, IMG submission 79558) | Freshwater wetland microbial communities from Ohio, USA, analyzing the effect of biotic and abiotic controls - Mud 3 Core 4 Depth 3... | ecosystem: Environmental > Aquatic > Freshwater >... | reverse complement strand
CTGTCGTGTTCGCCGCGATTGAGCTGAACGCCGTATTCTTGAGGTCTTCGAGCCTCTTCTGGGCAAGCGACGTGGCTATGCCTGCATCCTTATTGAAGCCGGTGCCGGTTATGTTCAGTACCTGGGTCGCTGCCAGTGCCAGCACCCCAAGGCTGAATATCACAATCGTAACAAGGATCTCGAGCAGGGAGAATCCCTTGCTAAAACTTCTCCGGCGATTCCCTCTCGACGGGTGATTCCCTCTCGAACAGATGTTTTGCGAGTGAATGCTTTTCGAGTCCATGCTTTTCGAGTCCATGCTTTCCGAGTCCATGCTTTCCATTGTTACCTCTGAGCAACCTCAACAAGACGAGTCTTTGAGATTTTTACTGAGATTTTCACTAAGATTCTCATTGTTATCGGTTACCCGGAATCATGCTTAAAGGTAACTGCTTAAACGCTCTCGCCTAAACGTGCTTCATTAAATGCTCTCCGCTCTCGATGAGGGTGCAAGGCAGGTGCCAGTTAACGGGGTAAACAGCCATTAGCAGGGGGATTCGGCGGAACCCCTCATATTGCTTGAGAGAACGAGGAATGGGACTCTTTTTATTGCGGGTTGAGATGCCCTGTTTTTCTGCTGCAAACGTGGGCGCTTTTGGCCAGATAGGCGCTTTTGGTCTACTTCTTGGGCGTTGCCTGAGACGATTCCGGCGGTATTCTCGAGACCCTGACACCCGCATGATATGCGGCAGACAGGTACTCATCCAGAGGGACTTTCTTAACCATGCCGCCCCTCCTCTTGGTACCCGAAGCGTGAATGAGGTAGACGTGCCGGGTCGATGACTGGCCTGATGATTGGCCTGGGCGTTCGACATTCACAAACCCCATGTGTGCCACGATCTCACCCGCCTCACGTCTCGACGGATCCTTGATGAAATAAATGATGTCTCCTGTTTCAAGCAGGCCAAGGGCCTTGCGCAGCGCCTCAGGGGGCAATGCTTTGATCGTGGCCTTGCCTGGAGGTGCCGGAATGCTCCTCACCGTGCCGAGTCGTGATGTGATCTCCTCACCATATTTCCCGCTCTCGAGCATTTCTGCCCCATCCTGGTAGCGTTCGTCATAGTTGATCACCCTGCCCCGTTCAATGAGGCCGCGTGTGTGGAAACGCAAGTTGAGCGCCTTTTCAGCTGCATCATCGGGAGTCGTTGAGAGGCCGAGCTCCACCGCCCGGAAAGTAAGGTACATGCAGTCAACGCGGTCATCGGCGACAATCGTTTCTCTTCTCACGTACGTCCCGAGCGGGTCCGTGTCGTATGGCGTGCCCACAAAGAGTTCGGCCCAGGAGGCTATTCGTTCCGAAAGTGAAAGAGCCCGTATCCGCGCCTGGGTCGACTTGACCTCTTCATCGCTAAATGCGAGCGCGTGCTGGGCAATGCAGAAGCTGAAAAGAAGAAGCATCCTCGCCGCATATCGCATCACGGCAAGTTCTTCTTCTCCACGTGGTTTCGTAAGATCCCGACCTTCTCCACTTCGGCCTCCACCACATCGCCCGGATAAATGGGGGCAATACCCTCCGGAGTTCCGGTAGAGATGGTGTCTCCCGGCTCAAGTGTCATGAGCGCCGAGATCCGTGATATAAGAGCAGGTATCTTGAAGATAAGGTACGCAGTTGAGGAGTTCTGCCGGATCTCACCATTCACAATACAGCGCACCTGCAACGGCTCGTTCGCACTGATCTCGTTGGCTGTCACGATCCACGGCCCTATGGGGCAGAAGGTGTCGAGGCTCTTTGAACGGAACCACGGATGCCGGTTCTCCATGTCGATTCTCTGCATGTCCCGCGCTGTCACGTCGTTCAGGACCGTGTAGCCGGCAATATGGCCCTCGGCCTCTTCTTCTTTCACAGACGATGCGCGCTTTCCAATGATCACGGCGAGCTCAGCCTCCGGATCAACCCGACCGATGCTTTCCGGCGCCACAATGGCCTGTTCGTGCGCAATCACCGCAGATGATGCCTTCAGGAAATAAATCGGCTCTTGGGGTACGTTCTTCGACGTCTCCCGCGCATGCTCCACGTAATTCAGTCCCAGGCAGATGATTTTACCGGGCCGGTAGAGGGGTGCGTATGATACCAGGGAAAGGGGCAGCCAGAACTCTTGGCGATACTGGCCGAGCATGAAGAGCTCGTGGAAAACCTTCGAGCCGAATCGACCTTGCGCAAGCAGTGTGCCGAGGTCGGGCAGTGCCTCCTTCTCGATCTGCTCGGCTACTCCGGAAAGATCGAAGACCTGATCGCCGAACACCGCACCGACAAAGGTTCGATTGCCGTCTACAAAATTACCGATCCTCATATGCGGAACATTTTACCAGATTTGCCTGCGGCAGGTAAGAGAAAAAACAGGTTGCGGGTAAGAGAGGATAACCTATGATGTGGTTTGAAGTTGGGCACCAGGGTGGCTGACCCGAAGGGCCGACAATCGCTAACGGCAAGTAAAAAGCTCCACACCCGCAATCGGGTACCCGGCGAAGCTCCGAGCCGCCGGGAACGGAGGCGTACCTTGAGGTACGTCGGAGTGAGAGACGGCGAAGGGCGACAAAGCAGATGGACTTTTGACGAAGCCGTTGTTCCTCAACCTTTGAGATGGAGGTCGTATAGAGCCTTCCCTATGAAGAAATCCCCCCAGAGGATAGCAATGTCCGGGAACGTAGACCTGAGAATCCAGCCCTCGATGGGCAAAGATTTCCCACCCAACTGAGCAATGCTGAAGTGGGCCATGAAGACTGTTCCGTAAATGGCGATAAGGCCATTCAGGAGAAAACCATAGACCGCGGTCCTGCGGAAGGCAAAGAGCGGAGTCACCAGGACAACGTCAACCAGGGGGAAAATGAAGGCCATGAAGTTATTTTGATTGAATAGAAGAGCTCCCGGATTCGCTTTGTCCGGGACCATGAAGGGGTGGATGCGGTAGTGGAGCAGAAAGCCACCCAGCGCTATCAGAAAGAGTGCCAGCAGAAGTGCCCTTTTTGTCATCGAACCATCGTGCACGCCATCGTGCACGCCATCGTGTATGTTCTGCATCAGAAGACGAACCTGACTAGATGCCCCAGGTAGAGCGTGCACCCGACGGCCACAATATGGAGCACCCACCATCCTGGCTTATACCTCATGAAGTGCCTGAGCACGCTCACCTCCAGAGAAGATGGCCAATCAGGTAGGCCAGGCTGATACCCAGGAAATGTATCACCCACCATCCTGCCCTGAGAAAATTTATGCTGCTCTGACTACGCGGTCTCGGTGATGGTTCCATGTCTGATCCTGGCCTGTGCCGTACCTGGTCCATGCCTGATGATAGGGTTAAAGTGCGCACCAGACCACTTTTTGTCAAGTGGGCCGTCAAGTGTCCTGTCAATTATCCCGTCGAGTCTCGTAAAATTTTGCTTGCGTGGCACAGAATTTGATATAGAATATGTGATACGTGAGGGGTGCGGGTAGTTCGTACCGTGATCAGCCGGGGCTTAAGGCCGGCACCCGGAACGGCGATAATCAATTGAGGGGTGAATCCCATCTGGAGACGACAAAATTCAGCGGGGGTTCAGCAAGACTATAAAAGCTTGTTATTTTGGATACTTGAGATAGTATGGAATGACCGTAAAGGAGGAAGTTCAATGAAAAAGAGATTTGTTGTCGGATTGCTCGTGCTGCTCGCAATTGCCATGCTTCAGACACCTTCTTACGCAGAGCCTTCCACTAAGTACAGCACCCAGACCAAGGGGAACATTCCTCTTGACGCCACGCTGTTCGACGTGCTCATCCTTCGGCCCATGGGCATAGCATCCTGCGTTCTCGGTATTGCCACAAGCGTTGTAGCTATGCCTTTCGTCATAACGAGCGGTGGCGGGTACGAGGTTGGAGACAAACTGATCACCGAGCCCATAGAGTACACGTTCAAACGACCCGTGGGGTACGACTACTAACTGCTCTGAACGCGACCCTGGCCCGGACGTTGCGACCGGTCAGGGTCGCGCTTCCCTCTTACCAGGACTTCGGAAACATTTACACTCGCTTTTTATGCCGAAAAGCGATCGGTGCGTTCCCAGTGTTGCCCTGCGCACGGTAGAATCGCGCCAGACGCTCCGGCGAAACCCCGCACCGGTAAAGAAGCACCAGAAGCCAGTTCCTGAGCGTGCAGTAGACAACGCCTTCAGTTTCCCACCTGCGGGGCGAGGTCGACACTCTCGAAGCGATGATGCAGATCTTTCCCCCCGATTTTCTTAGGCGTCGCATGAGCTCTACATCTTCCATAAGCGGTAATACAGCAAAGCCACCAATACTCAGAAAGTATGCCCTATCGAAGAACAGGGCCTGGTCTCCATACGGGGCTCTCGTCAGCCGGGAGCGCAAGGAAGCCATTCTCTCTATCACGCGGAACCGGAGACCCTCGGCGCGTATCCCTAGATCGAATGAGCCGGCAATGTATCTTCCCGCACTCATCACGGAGCATATCTGCTGGAGACCGCTACCCGGGATTTCCGTATCCGCGTGCAGGAAGAGCAAGATACTCCCTTCCGCTATTGAGGCGCCTTTATTCATCTGGTTTGCGCGGCCTTTTTCAGAAAGAATCTTCTTCACGCGTGTATCCTCGATGGAGCTGAGCGTGGATGCGTGCGGGTCCCCGTCGACCACAATAATCTCCAGATGGCCTGTAAACGACTGCCCGTACAGGGAGGCAATAGTTCTGTTGATGGTTTCCTGCTCAAAGAGCGCGGGGATAATGACCGATATGGAGGGTTCGCTCATGTCGAAGCGTCCCACCCCAACTGTGTCCTCAGGTAGTCGAGCGTCTGAAGAGCACCGGGCGGGTCAGCCCGATGCGCATCGAAGAAGGCCTTCAGATCATCCATCGTGTCAACGTCTCTCCACCGCGGCAGGACATGGACTCTCCAACCTGCCTCTGCAAAGATGTCAAGCGTGCGCGCTAACACCCGCTCACTCCCCCACTCGATACCCTCAAATACTGCCTCCAGGAACCTCTCCGACCGGAAGCCTATGAGATAGTATCCGCCGTCATCGGTCGGCCCTATGACCGCATCTGCGGCGTCGAGTGCGTTGAAGGCGTCTTCCAGCATTGCAGCCGGCAGGTCCGGGCTGTCGCTACCTATGATGACTATCCTCCTAAAACCATCCGAAAAGGCATCCGTGAAGGCGTTGGCAAGCCGCTCTCCCAGGTCTCTGCCCCGCTGCGATACGAATCTTTGCTCTCGACCCAGCCAGTCAGCCACCGCTTCCCCGGCGTCCGGTGGACAGTAACAGATCCGGATGTTGAATATTCCCTCGTGCAGCGTTGTGAGCAGGTCTCTCACGAATCGGTCGTACAGACCCAAAACAGCCTCGTCGTCGAGGGCTCTTGCCAGCCGGGTCTTCACAGACCCTCTCTCAGGCAACCTGACAAACATGATTATGCATGCGTCTTTTGTGCTTGCGTTTTCCACGCTCATAGACTCGCCATATCCTTCATTCGTTTACGTGATTATAGAACGCGCACAGCGCGGAAAGTCGACGGGATAATCCTACTACCGAGGGCATGGTCCCGGGACCGGCCCTCAGGGCTGGGCCACATCCGTCTTGACAGCCTTACGACGCCTTGCATCTTTGGCAAGGCCCTTCTTAAGGCCCATACCCAGCCAGAAGAGGCCCACGATTACCATGCCTGCCAGCATGGCAAGAAACACAACAATAGCCAGTGAAGCGCTGAATTGCCACCAGATAAATGAGAGCGTCACAGGGCTGGCGTTCTGCGCTGAGAAGATTATTGCACCAGCAAGAATCACAAGGGCCAAAAAGAGAACAGCCATGAGACCTCCTTTTCTCCCGCAGGCTCTTCCCCGCACAACTCAGGCCAGGGAAACTACTCTTTCTAGAGGACTACCTACCCTTCCTAGTCCATTATAGCATGAACGGGAAGACCTCACCCAAAACTTGCCGACGCTCCGTCGACCAGCAGAATCAGCTTCAACTCCCGCCAGCAGTTTTACCCACTCTTCGAGCGTGACGCAACGAGCCCGAAGCACAGCACTGCAAACACGTAAATCGTGACAGGCCACACGGGATGCATGACCTTGTAGAAACCAAACACAAACAAAAAGAAGAGAATCACCACGGTACCTGCAAGGGCCGTGAACGCCCACACGCTGGGGATCCTCTTAACGAGCCAACCAAAGAAAACGATATACGCGATCGCGCTGAGAAGGACCGCAAGCCACGTAATCTCTCTCAATATCTCTCTCACAAAAAAACCAAGGAGGAGGGAAACGAGGCCTATACCCACCGTGGTCAACCTCGACGCGACGAGGAGTTTTCTGTCGCTCGCAACACCAAGCAAGGGACCGACGTACCCCTTCACCGCAATGGTCGTTGCCGCCATCAGGTAGGGCGACCCGGCGCTCATAACCGGTGCCCACATGGCGATCAGGAAGAGGATACCAATTGAAACGGGTACAATCTGCAAGAGCGCAGGCAACGCTGAAAGGCTCGACAGTCCGGGAAAAACGGAGCGCGACACAATGCCGCAGAGTGCTGCCATTGCGACGACAGGTACCGCCAGAAGATTCCCGGTGATGATGCCGATCTTGCCCTGTCTTACACCGACGGCGGAAGATGCGGTATTGATAACGGGCTGGGCAAGCAAGGCGAGCGTAAAGTTGATATACGCCCAACTCAGGGCTTCGGCCATACCCAGATCACCAAAAGGCTGAAAATAGTGGCCGGTACTCGCCATGGTTGTCAACGCACCCGTGTTGACGATCACGTAGATGCCCCCTATGAACATGCCGATCAGTATCGCGGCAATGTGAACGAGGTTAGTGTAGGCCGTCGCAACCAGGCCGCCTGCCGTATTGTAGAGCGTGAAGACGATGGCCGTCAGCACCATGCCCTGCCCGAAGCTGAGATACTCTCTCAGAATGAAGGAGAGGATCGCGCCGCCGCCCACAATGTTCATTGTGATTACCCACACCATGAACACGAACTGCAACAAGCCCGCGAACTGCGCGGTGTTCTTCCCGTAGAGGCTTCCCACCACATCAATGATGGAATAAGTTGTCTTTCCCTGAATGATCTTCTCGAAAAACATGGCAGTGACAAACATGGCAACCCAGATCCCGAACTGGAACCAGAGTGCGCTGATGCCGTGAATGTAGGCTCCCTGCGCCATGCCCACGACCGATACGCCCCCAGTCCAGGTACCGGCAATCAGTACCGATACCAGGGGAATGGAAAGGCCACGCGACGCCAGAAGATATGCGTCGCTGGAGCGGGACTTCTTGGTGACGAGAAAGCCTGTCAGCCAGAGTAGAAACACATAAGCAAGAACGGCGAGAAAATAGATTCCGTTCATCCGGGTCTCATCTTTTCAGGACGGCATCGAGTCTCTTGTTGAACTCCGGCCTACCCCCCAGTTCCGCAACGTAGAGCCTCTCCTTGTCCAGGTGAGTGGCGAGCCCGGAAAAGAGTGAGAGGTTGACGAGTTCTTTAAACTTGCGCATCGGTTCCATGGCCAGCCCCTTGAGCTCAGCTATCAATGACCCGAGCCTCTCCTCCAATTCCTCTTCCCCGAATACAAAGTTCACGAGACCTAGATCGCTCGCTTCCTGCATGTTCACGTTGCGGGAGAACAGGTAGAGTTCATTGAACTTCTTCGCGCCGATGAGACGCGAGAGGAAGAAGCTACCGCCTCCATCTGGTGTCAGGCCAATCCTCCGGTACGCCATGTTCATGATCGCCTTCTTTTCCGCAACCGTGATATCGCAGGCAAGCGAAAGGCTCATTCCGGCCCCGAAGGCAAGCCCCTCGACCACGGCAATCACAATCGCACTTACAGTGCGGATCTTCTGGATGCCCTTGTGGAGATAATCGGCCATGCAATCGATCTGCACCTCGATCTGTGCGCTCTCCCTGAACTCCAGTACATCCCCACCTGCGCAAAAAGTCTTGCCGGCACCTCGTATCACGATGATTGACGCGTTTTGCGCCTCGGCCCTCCCAATGGCTTCGAAAAGTCCTTTGAGGAGCTCAAGGCTCATGGCGTTCTTCTTCTCAGGCCTGTTCAGGGTGATCGTGAAAACTCCATCCGCAAACCTTTCGAGTATCACACTCATCCGCACACCTCCGTTCTATTTTTCGATTCGCGCTGGAATGCACTGCTGACAACCATTTCTATCATGAAACAAGCTTGCAGGTTTTGCAAGACAAAAAAGGAAGGCTGAGAAGCAAACAGAAGAGGACCGCTGACGGCTTGCTGCGAGTTACGAGTTTCGAGTTCAAAAAAACGCTTTCCAACACAGAACAAGTTCTACTTACGGATTATCGATTACGGATAACGGGTGTTTCCTCACTCGATACTCGTCACTCGGCACTTTTCACTGCTCACTGATTACTGGCCACTGGTTTCGGTCGGAGCACCCGCTTCGATTTTGCCCTTCAGCGCGCTGATCTCTTTTGACCCGGTGTACCACATGGCCACGCGCAACTCCTCTTTGAGTTGCCCTACCCCGTGCAGAACATCTGCGACCGACGCGTTTGCCCACTTGAGAAAGGGGAGCCCCATCGAGGCGAGTGACGCACCGAGCGCCAGCGCCTTTGCTATATCAAGGCCCGTCCTGATGCCGCCCGAGGCGATGATGTACTGGTCTTCTCTCAAATACTTTGTGGCAGCCTGAAGAGCCGCTAATGTCTTTCTTCCCAAAAGTTCATACACACTGTGGTCCCTGCGGCGTATGATACCCTCCACCTTCCCCCAGTTGGTGCCACCAAGCCCTGCAACATCCACCCCGGCAATAGCATGGACACCTGCCCAGGCGAGCAGTTCATCGGAGGCGCCGAAACCGACTTCCTTGAGCAGTACGGGGTATGGGAATCCCTCCAGCATATCGTCAAGCGACTCGAGGATGCCCGCGTAATCAGCCTCCCCTCCCTCCTGGAGCATCTCCTGGAGCGGATTCACATAGAGAATGATGCCATCCGCCTCTATCGATTCAATGGCCCTGAGAATATACTCGCTGCCTCTTCTTACATGGGCAAGGCCAAGATTGGCAACCAGCGGTATGGATGGGGCGTGTTTCCGGACAAGATACGAATCCGGCTGGGCTTTGCCTTCGAGCATCGGCTTCTGCGATCCTACTGCCATGCCGATCCCAAGCTCACTGGCTGCGATCGCCAGGTTTCTGTTTATGCGTTCTGACTGCCGGCCGCCCCCGGTGAGTGGAGAGATGAGCAGAGGGAGCTCAAGCCTTTTGCCCAGGAACTCTGAACTCGTGTCAATTTCGTGAGAAGAGAAACGGGGGAAGCCCGCGAGGAGCGCCTTTTGCTCCAGCCCGGAGCTTGCCTTGGACTCAACGTCGTGATTGAGACAGACGTGTACGTGCACATCCTTGATGGGGCTGTAAGACTTCTGAGCCCCCGGCCGTTTGCTTCGTCTAGATGGCGACGAGCCTTTCGCCTGCCTGATATGCATCTCCTAAGGCGGTTTCGTGCTGCAATATGGCGCCCTTCTGATCAACTTCAAGGAAGCCTAAAGTTTCGTGCTTAGGGACGCTCACAGTCCTGAAGAATGCCTTTGCGGTTGCCTCGGAGCACTGAATGCCTATATCCTTCTTCATGCCTCCGACCAGAAGCAGGAGACCTTTTCTGCCGTTCGGGCCTTCAGCAAGCGGCTGCTTCATCAGGTATTTTTCGCACCAGAAAGCCTGGCTCCTATCGATTACCATTTTGGTCTGGGCAGAGAGACCAAAAAAAAAGACCGGCGAAGCCACAATAATTCTGTCTGCGCCCCGTATGGCCTGATAGATACCGGCCATGTCATCCTTGATCACACAGACCCCTGTCTTCTCACACCCCCCGCAGTCCTGGCAGGGCTTGATCTGCAGCTTGTTCAGGTTGAACCGCTTCACGTCATGACCAGCCGCCTGCACGGCCTTCTCAGCTTCATCGAGCAGAATCTCCGTGTTGCCGCCAACCCTGGGACTGCCGTTGAAAGAAATGACCTTCACCCCGCCCCCTACTTGCCGAACTTAATCGTTACGGTCTCTACGTCGTCCTTCTCCTTGACCTTGACCTTCAACTCGATGCTGCTGTCCCGGACGCCCATGGCCAGGGGCAACTCACCCTTCTTTCCCTCGATGTGCGTGATCTGACGCAAGGCCGCGATCGCTTTTTTTCCGATCACCTTGCCCGGAGACGGCAACTCAGCGTCATCGTACTCCGCGACCACCTTCACCGCTCCGTCGGCACCCCTGCTTATCGATATCTGTGTTGCGCCACTATTTATGCCGTGCAGAATCGCAAGCGCGACCCACTTGAGTGCGGCCTCTTCCTTATCGGAGTCCTTCTGCACTGCCGACATCTCCCTGAGCGGATCCGTCTGCGCGTAACAGCTGACAAGGTCCTGCACTTTGAGGTGTAATGAGGTCATATCCTTCATGGTCCTGCCTCCTTTAAGAATGTCTTGAGTATACGTTCTCCCCTCTTGGGCACGTATTTCTAACATAAGCACACCCCGTATGTAAATGCAAGCAGACCCTCCCGTCCGGTTTGTGTGTGTTTTGTCAAGATGATATACTTCTTCTGTTGGGAACAGGCCGGGCAGCATGCACGAACTCTCTATTACCCAGAACATCGTTGATATTGCCCTCAAGACAGCAGAGAATCGAAGGGTCACGGGCATTACCATCGTATTAGGGGAGCTTTCGGGTGTGGTCGAGGAGTCCGTCAGATTCTGCTTCGGCGCCGTGACGGAGCATACAAAAGCCGAGGGTGCCGCACTCTCCTTTGAGCACATGCCCGCCGTGGTGCGGTGCGCCGGGTGCGAAGCTGAGTTCGGCCTGACAGAGAGCGAGTGGGAGTGTCCCAGTTGCGGCAGCGTGGGCGGACACGTCGTGCAGGGTCGCGAATGTTACATAGACAGCATTGAAGTGGAGGAGTGAAGGTGAAGATCAAGGTCGTCAAGAATATCCTGGACGCCAACCAGCAGATCGCGGATGAGAACGAGAGGGCCTTTGGCCAAGCCGGCTTGATCACTATAAACATCATGGCATCGCCCGGGGCCGGCAAGACGAGCCTCATCCTCAAGACCATAGACCTTCTCGGGCTTCCAGTTGCCGTCATCGAAGGGGACATCGCCTCGACGTTTGATGCGGAAAAGGTCGGAGCCAAGCGCGTGCCCGTTGTCCAGATAAACACGGGCGGCGCGTGCCACCTCGATGCTGCAATGGTGCGAAAAGCTGTAAAGCGGTTAAACCTTAAGAACGCGCGGTTCCTCTTCATAGAGAATGTCGGCAACCTTGTCTGTCCGGCCAGTTTCGACCTGGGGGAGCAGGCAAAGGTTGTTGTGGCATCCGTGCCAGAGGGGGATGACAAGCCGTATAAATATCCGGGCATGTTCTCCGCAGCCACGGCCGTGGTGCTCAATAAGATCGACACACTTCCAGTGATCGATTTTGAGATGAAGCGGTTCAAGAAAGGCGTGAAGGCCGTCAATCCTGATGCGCCCATCTTTGAACTCTCCTGCAAGACAGGCGAAGGTCTGAATGCGTGGATAACCTGGCTCAAGAAACTCGCGAACTGAGGCACATCAGCGTCCAGGGAGTCGTGCAGGGAGTCGGCTTCCGCCCCTTCGTTTACAGGCTGGCTATTGAAGAGAGTCTCAAGGGGTGGGTCCTCAACACGAGCGGCGGCGTTGAGATCGAGGTTGAAGGCACGCGCCCATCAATAGATCGCTTCCTCAAGGCACTCACAAGCGATGCCCCACCCCTGGCCTACATAGCCGGCGTGCGCATGATGTCAGGCCCAATCAATGGCTACGCCTCATTCGAGATCCGGGAGAGTAAGCAGGATACTGGTTATCAGCTCATCTCGCCCGACATAGCCACCTGCGCCGATTGCAGGCGCGAGCTTTTTGACCCAGGGGACCGGCGCTTCAGATACCCTTTCACCAACTGCACAAACTGCGGGCCCCGCTTCACCATCATCTCTGATATCCCCTATGACCGGCCCAACACCACCATGGCGCTTTTCCAGATGTGTGAAGCCTGCCTGCGCGAGTATGAAAACCCGTTGAACCGCCGGTTTCACGCGCAGCCGAACGCCTGTCCGGAATGCGGTCCGCGCGTATGGCTCGAAAATGAAACGGGGGAGATCGTAGCGGCAAGCAATGCGATCGCGGAAGCGGTCCGTCTCCTCAAAACAGGATCGATCCTCGCGATCAAAGGACTCGGCGGGTTTCATCTTGCCTGTGATGCTTTGAACAACCAGGCGGTAGAACTTTTGAGGGCACGCAAGGGACGGCTTCACAAGCCGCTTGCCGTGATGATGGAGAGCATGGATGGGATCAAGGCAGAGTGCATGGTGGACGATGCAGAGGAGGCACTTCTTTCTTCGCCCCAGGCGCCTATTGTGCTCCTGCGCCGCAAAGAAATGAATCATCTGGCGCCCTCCATCGCTCCCTGTAACAACTATCTCGGAGTGATGCTTCCCTGCACCCCGCTCCACCACGTGTTACTGGCGGACTTTGGACGGCCAGTGGTCATGACAAGTGGAAACATATCAGAGGAGCCGATCGCCAGGAATAATGACGAGGCGGAGCAACGCCTCGCTGGTCTTGCAGACTATTTTCTCCTGCACGATCGCGACATCTATTCCCGGTACGATGACAGTGTCTATGCTGTTGTTAAGAACAAGGCTTACCCCATACGCAGGGCTCGAAGTTATGCGCCGCATCCTGTCAGGTTGCCCTTCATGGCTCAGCCTATACTGGCAGTGGGCGCCCAGGAGAAAAACACGTTCTGCCTCACGCGCGACGAGTACGCATTTGTAAGCCAGCACATCGGCGACCTCGACTCCATAGACACGCTCGATCACTTCAAATCAACGGTTGAACTCTACAAGAGACTCTTTCGGATCGAGCCCACCTTGATCACCCACGACCTCCATCCCGATTATCTCTCGACACGCTATGCGTTGGAATCGCATGGCGCACTCCCGCTCATGGGCGTGCAGCATCATCATGCGCACATCGCCTCATGCATGGTCGACAATGGCACGACCGAGCGGGCCATCGGCGTTGCTTTTGACGGTTCCGGGTTCGGCCCTGACGGCACTGTGTGGGGTGGCGAGTTCCTGCTTGCCGACCTCCGCGGGTTCGAACGCGTTGGGCGCATCGAGCCGCTTCCTTTGCCCGGCGGAGAGTTGGCCATCAAGAGACCCTACCGCATCGCGGTTGGTTATCTTTTCGCTCTCTTCGGCTCACTTCCACGGCTACCTTCCATCGAGTCTATCCCTGGCGAGGAGCTGAGCATCATTCTCCAGCAGGTTCACGCAGGTGTGAATACACCCATGACCTCTTCGTGCGGACGTCTTTTCGACGCGGTGAGCGCCCTGCTCGGCATCCGCTCGTCCATCACGTTTGAAGGACAGGCAGCCATAGAGCTTGAGATGCGATCGCAGGAAGATGCCCCGTTTCAACCATACCCATACGGGCTCGATCAGGCGAACGGTCTATGGGAAGTGCGGGTCAAACCACTCATTGAGGCCATCCTGGAAGATGTGAGTCAACGCGTCCCTACGGGAGTGATCGGCTCCCGGTTTCACGACACAATAGCCTTGATCACACAGGACGTGACATCCCGGATCGCCCGCGAAACCGGCATCAACAGAGTAGCCCTGAGCGGGGGCGTTTTTCAGAACAGGCTCCTGCTCAACCGGACTCTTCCCTTGCTCAGGCAAGCAGGTCTTGAACCACTCCTCCATCGCCAGGTACCCTGCAACGACGGCGGGATTTCTCTCGGCCAGGTCGCAATAGCGCACAACAGAAGTCAAGGTAAAGACTGGAGCGAAGGTTGAGGTCTTTCCTCAACCTGCTTTTGCTCTTACCTGTTTCCATCCCTCTACGTTCTCGTCTCGGTTGTGCCGGCTCTCCAACTGTCGTATACTATTTTTCTATGTGTCTCGCTGTACCGGCGTTAATTACGAACATCGAAGGAACGATGGCCGAGGTTGAACTCGGGGGTGTCGAGACGCGCATCAGTATTCTTTTCACCCCGGAGGCGAAGGTCGGGGATTACGTCGTCCTTCACGCGGGCTACGCTATAAACACGCTCAACACCGAAGAAGCCCAGGAGACGCTCAAGCTCCTCGAGCAACTCGCGCAAACAGATGCAGACAGTTAGAGCCTTTCGCAGCCCGGAACTCGTAGAAAAGCTGAAAGAACGCATCAATCATCGGTCGCACAGGCCCCTCAAAATCATGGAGTTCTGCGGGACGCACACCCACACCGTCTGCAGGTTCGGCATCCGCGAGCTTCTCCCTTCCACCATCGAGATGTTTTCCGGTCCCGGCTGCCCTGTCTGCGTGACAGATCAGACGGACATGGATTACGCAATTGCGCTGGCCGCCATTCCCCACGCCATCGTGACCACCTTCGGCGATCTTCTGAAGGTCCCGGGGAGCCACGGTAGCTTGCAGACGGCGCGCGCCGAAGGCGCTTCCGTTGAAATCGTCTATTCTGCGCTTGACGCTCTCACGTTTGCCAGAAGGAACCCTGACCGCCCGGTGATTTTTTTGGGAATAGGGTTCGAAACGACCGCACCCACCATTGCGGCTACCATCTTAGAGGCAGAGAAACGAGGACTCGAGAACTTCTATGTTTACTCTATGCACAAGCTCACGCCTCCGGCCATGAGGGCCATACTGGAGGCGAAAGAGGTGGGCCTCGACGCAATACTCTGCCCGGGCCATGTGAGTGCGGTCATAGGGAGCAAGGCTTGGTCGTTTCTGAGCGAAGAGTATGCGATTCCCGGCGCTGTAGCCGGGTTCGAGCCGGTGGACGTGCTTTGGGCCATCGCGGAACTGGTCGAGCAACACGAAGGCGGAAAGCCAACCGTGGCGAATACGTATTCGAGAAGCGTCTCGGAGAAGGGGAACGTGGCAGCCCAGCGTGTGATGGAACAGGTATTCGAAATGGCGCCGGCCCGCTGGAGAGGCCTGGACATGATCCCTGCGAGCGGCCTCGCGATCAGACCGGAGTACGCGCGATTTGATGCGAGGAAGGTGTTTGACGTTGATCCCGGAGAAACAATACTCCCTGAAGGATGTCACTGCGGGGAGGTGATCCGGGGAGTGCTGCGGCCGGATGCATGTCCTCTGTTCAGAGAGGCCTGCTACCCCATGCACCCCGTGGGCCCCTGCATGGTATCGACCGAAGGCACGTGTGCAGCATATTACCAGTATGGATGAAAAACATGTTGCGAGTTGAACGGTGCAAGGTCAAGGGTCAGGAGTCAAGGGTCAAGGAATGTAATCTCT
>Ga0102851_10001007_pt1 | contig 15339 bp, 15 predicted proteins | sample Mud3Dept3metaG_FD_79558 | JGI IMG/M metagenome (GOLD analysis project Ga0102851, IMG submission 79558) | Freshwater wetland microbial communities from Ohio, USA, analyzing the effect of biotic and abiotic controls - Mud 3 Core 4 Depth 3... | ecosystem: Environmental > Aquatic > Freshwater >... | reverse complement strand
GTCGTTGCGGCGCACCCGTAAGTGCGCCTCACTCCTCAGTTTTGCGCGCCTCGCCTCCGGAGCTTTTTACGAAGTCATTGTTTCACAGACTTATTACGATGTTATCAATTCTTAGCAGGATGCGCAAAACCTTTAAATGCCGTCACTCCTGCGAAAGCGAGAGTCCAGAAGTTCTTGAAAAAACTGGATTCCGGCTTCCGCCGGAATGAAGGAAAAAGGCTGAAGAGAGTTTTTCAGCTGTTAGAGGGCTGCGGTCAATCGCCGTCATTTCCTTTCTTCAACGGAGAGAACAGATGTCGAAAGTACAATTTACGCTTGCCTGCGGGGATTACGACCGGACCCGTCCTCTATGGGATGGGAAGATAAGCCCGGAGGGATTGGACCTCAATGTCCTCCTCCTTCCCGTGGAGGAGATCTTCCTGCGGATGAGTCGCCATCAGGAGTTCGACGCCTCGGAGCTTTCCTTTTCTACATTCCTGATTACCCGATCCCAGGGACATCCGCGGTTTGTCGCCATCCCCGCGTTCCCTTCCCGGAAATTCCGCCATGCCGATATTTATATCCATCGGGATTCAGGCATCAAAAAGCCGCAGGATCTGAAGGGAGGAAGAATCGGCCTTCCCGAATACCAGATTACGGCCGCAGTCTGGGTGCGGGGAATCCTGCAGGAATTTTACGGCGTCGCCCCCTCGGACGTTCAATGGATTACGGGCCATGAAGAGCGCTTGAAGATCGAGCTGCCGCCCTCGATCCGGGTTCAGACCCTTCCTGCGGGAGAGACTCTCTTCGGCCTTCTGCGCAAAAAGGAATTGGACGCGGTTCTAACCGCCCGTGTTCCTCCGCCCTTTTTGAAGGGGGAAAACTGGATCGCCCGCCTTTTCCCCAATTTCAAGGAAATGGAGATCGATTACTTTCAGAAGACCCGGATTTTCCCGATCATGCATACCGTTGTGCTTCGGGAAGAGGTCTATGAAAGGTATCCCTGGGCGGCCCGGAGCCTCTTCAAGGCCTTCTGCCAGGCGAAGGACCTGAGCTTTGATTATCTCCTGAATCTGGGAGCCCCGCCTGTAACCCTTCCCTGGTTCTTTCAGGAAATGGACCAGACCCTCGCTATCATGGGCCGGGATTTCTGGCCTTACGGATTGAAAGCCAATAGACCGATCATCGTCAAACTCTTGCAGTACATGCAGGCTCAAGGATTAGTGCCCGAAAGTTTTAACCCTCCCGTGGAGGAACTCTTCGCCCCGAATACGCGCGACTGAATTCCGGGCCGACCCCAGGCCCCAACAAAACTTGTTCCGGGCCACCCGTGACTGAAGGGTTACCCGCGGAAAGGGTTTTTGCTTGACTTTGAACATTGTATACGATATACAATCTCCTTGAAAAGGAAACCTATGAACCTCGATTTCAAGGCTGAATTCTCGGACCCCAAACTGATCTCCGCCCGCATCTATGAGCAGATCCGAAAGGCGATTGTCCAGAGAAAACTGCCGGAAGGCCAGCGGATCATCGAGGCCGACCTGACGAGGGCTTTCCGGGTAAGCCGGTCTCCGATCCGCGACGCCCTGAAAATGCTGGCGGCGGACGGCTTTATCGACCTGATCCCGTATCGGGGGGCCACGGTCTCCGGAATCAGCCGGGAAAATGTGCGGGAGCACTATGAAATCAAGGCCATGGTGGAAGGATTTGCCGCCTACCTCGGGGCCCTGCGGTTTTCGGAAAAGGATATTTCGGATCTGCAGGCGATTCTGAGGGAGATGGATAGGCATGTGGCCCGCTCCAACCTGGAAAAGGTTTTGGAAGCGAACTTTGCCTTCCACAAGAGAATCGTCGATTGCGTCCGCAATGCCAGGCTTTCCAAGTTTTACGAGAGCCTGACCCATTCCATCCGCAGGTTCGGGACGATCGGCCTTACGGAACCGCGGTTCCGTAAGCTTTCGCTGCAGGAGCACCGAGAGATCCTGGAGGCGATTCGGGACAAGGATCCGTCCCTGGCCGAGGAACGGACCCGCAAACACGCTCTGAATATGAGCACGAGGGTTTTGGACTACATGAAAAAGGCCGGCAATGGGAACCCTTGAAGGAAAAGATTCGGGGCCGCGGGTGACCATCCGGTTTCTCGCTCCGTTTCGGGGGAGAGACAACTGGAGCCTGGAAGTCCCCATCACCCCCGGGGAGCCCCTGAGTTCTGTATTTCAGCGGCTGGAGGCGGGCCTCTGCCGCGAGCTAAAAGAAAAGGTAATCGATCCTCCCCATCCGCCCTTCGGGGTGAATGTAAACGGGAAGAGGGTCGTCAAAGATCAATTTGAACAGGTCCGGCTGACCGGGAGCGAGCAAATTTCGATTCTGGCTCTCCTGGTAGGTGGATAAGGCGGAGGAGACGGAATGAAACTGTGCGGTTATGCGGGGAAAGTTCTCGATATCCAATTGGACGGGGAAAAAGTTGTTTGGAAAACCGAGCCGCTTGAAGAAAAAATTTTGCGGAGACTGATCGGCGGGCGGGGATACGGGGCTTATCTGCTTTACCGCCTCGCCGGTCCGACGGTGAAACCCCTCGATCCCGCCAATCCCGTCATCCTGAGCACCGGGCCCTTGACCGGAACGCCTCTGGCCGGCTCCAAATTTGTTTCCATCACGAAGTCCCCTTTGACCGGCCTTTTCCTGGACAGTTATTCGGGAGGGGAACTCGCCGGGGAGATCAAATACGCCGGGTATGACCACATCGTGATTCGGGGGAGATGCGCCTTCCCCTCTTATCTTTATATCGAAAACGGGAAAATCGAACTCCGCGACGCTTCCCATCTCTGGGGCCAATCTGCCCTGGATACCGAGGAGACGTTGAAAAAGGAGCTGGGATCGGAGGCCAAGATCCTCGTCACGGGGCCGGCCGGGGAGAACCTGGTTCCTTTTGCCTGCGTCTGCACGGATTATTACCACCAGTCGGGGAGAGGGGGTGTGGGGGCCGTCATGGGTTCCAAAAACCTGAAGGCGGTTGCCGTCCGCGGATCCGGCGGAATCACCCTTGCCGATTCGGCGGGTCTGGAGCGGTTCCGACTGTACCTGATCGAAAAATTCAAGAAGTCAAATTACGGGGAATTGCGGGTCAAGTACGGGACGACCTACACCACGGTTTCCGTTTCCTCAATCGGAGTCCTGCCCACCCGAAATTTTCAGCAGGGGACCTTCGAAGGAATTGAAAAAATCAACTGTTTCACCATGAAAGAAAAGATCTGGGAGTCCGATCATGGATGCCTGGGATGCCAGGCGCCCTGCATGAACTTTGTGCGCGGCCGAAAGGGCAAAGTGCGGGTGGCCGGACCCGAGTATGAAACCATCGCCCTCCTGGGATCGAATGTGGGCGTGGATGATATTGAGGCGGTGGCCTGGTTCAACGAACTTTGCGACGCCTACGGGGTCGATACGATCAGCTGCGGGAACGTGATCGCTTTCGCCATGGAGTGTTATGAAAGAGGACTGCTTGATCAAAAAACGACCGACGGGCTGGATTTGCGCTTCGGGAATGCGGAAGCGGTCGGGGCGCTGATCCCGAAGATCGCCAAGCGGGAGGGATTCGGCAACTGGCTGGCTGACGGCGTCAGGAAAGCGGCCGAACGGATCGGCAAGGGCTCGGAACATTTTTCGATCCATGTCAAAGGGATGGAAATCCCCGGCTATGAACCGCGGGGAGCCTATCCCATGGGCCTGGCCTATGCCACCGCCACGCGGGGCGGCTGCCACCGGCGGGCGAAGCCCGTGGAAATACCCAAGAACCGGTTTCAATATGACAATTTCGGCTATCAGGGGAACGCGGAAATGGTGAAAAAACTTCAGGATGCGAGGGAGCCAATCCATTGCGGGATCCTCTGCGACGCTCTGCTGCGTTTCTGTTTCGAGGCGGATATGAAAGACGTGGCGGACATGTACCGGATGGTCGTCGGCTGGGAAGACATCTCCGCCCAGGAACTTTCCACCCTGGCCGAGCGGGTTTATACCCTGACTCGCTGCTACAATGTCCGGGAAGGGACGCGCCGCAAGGACGATACCCTTCCGCCCCGCTTTCTCCATGATCCGCTTCCCGACGGGCCTGGAAAGGGCAAGATCATGGGGGATGACACCTTGAACCGCATGCTGGACGAATATTACGACCTTCGGGGCTGGGACCGCCGCACCGGGGTGCCGACCCCGGAAACGATCCGCCGCCTGGATCTCGAGGAGATCGTGGGTTCCCTTCCTGAATGAACTTCGAGGAACTGAGATGACGAATGACCGTCGCCGATATATCGAAAGCAATCCCCAAAACTGCTCGGGGTGCCGGCTTTGCGAGCTGGTTTGTTCCACCAAGCACAATCCCGGTATGACCAATTCGAAAAAGGCGAGAATCCGGGTGATGATAGAGCATAGGGAAAATAAGAACGACCCCCGAGTTTGCCGCCAGTGCCCGGAACATCCCTGCCTGGAAGCGTGTCCGGTGGAAGCGATCCGCATCCCGCCGGGCCGGGGAATTCCGATCGTGGAAGCTGAGGTCTGCACGGGGTGCCGGGCCTGCGTGGAAGCCTGCCCGGGCGGGTTCATGTATTTTGACGAAGACGCAAATGCGGCGCTCAAATGCGATTTCTGCGGCGGGGATCCGGAATGCGTGAAAAACTGCCCCCAGAACGCCATTTTCGTGAAAACGGCGGAATAAATCCCTGCTTTCTCCGACAAAGGCGTCAATTTTTCCTCCTTTCTTCCCGGTGGGGGCAAGAGGGGGAATCGAAAATAATAAGGATGATGGGATATGACCATTGACCGGCTCAGCGGGACCGTTCTCCTTGTCCTGGCGGGATTTATTGCCTTTGAAACGCGGGTTCTGCCCCTGGGAACTCACAAGGTTCCGGGGCCGGCGTACCTCCCGCTTCTTCTGGCATCCATTCTGGGCGTTTTGGGAATCTTGCTTATTTTTGTGAAGGCCAAGTCTCCCCCCCTGCGATCCCTGAAGTGGCCTGAAGGGCTTCATGCCGCGGCCATCGTGGCCTGCTGCTTTTTTGCCACGTTTTTCATCGAAGTTCTTGGCTACCGGGTAACAATGCTGATCGTGCTCGGATTTCTGTTCGGGGTCGTGGAGCGGATGAAAATCTGGTGGGCCCTGGGGCTAACCTTCGCCCTGACCTTTGGTTCCTTCTGGATCTTCAACAATATGCTTAAGGTGATCCTGCCGCAAGGAGGTCTCGGCATCTGATGGCGGAAACCATTCAGAATTTGATGTTGGGTTTTTCAACCGCCTTCTCGCCCGGGAATTTTTTCTATGCGATCATGGGCTGCCTGATCGGAACCATGGTCGGAGTCCTTCCAGGGGTGGGGCCCCTAGCCGGCATCAGCCTGCTCCTCCCGAGCACCTTCGGGTTGAACCCGACGGCTGGCCTCATTCTCCTCGCTGGGGTTTTTTACGGAGCCATGTACGGAGGATCGACCACTTCCATCCTGATGCGCATCCCCGGGGAAGCGGCCTCGGTCATGACCTGCATCGACGGCTACGCGATGGCTCAGAAGGGACGGGCGGGCCCGGCCCTGGCCATTGCGGCCATCGGTTCGTATATCGCCGGGACGGCCAGCGTGATCGGACTCATGTTCTTGGCTCCTCCTCTGGCCCGTTTTGCCCTGGGGTTCGGCCCGCCGGAGTATTTTGCGCTGCTGGCCCTTGGCCTTCTGGTCCTCGGTTACATGACCGGGGGATCCATGATCAAAAACCTGGCCATGATTATTCTTGGTCTGCTCTTCGGGATGATCGGAATCGACCACATGAGCGGGTATTTCCGGTTTTCCTATGGAATCGTGGCTCTGGGAGATGGGATCGGGGTTGTTCCGGTCGCGGTCGGGCTGTTTGGAATCGCGGAAATCCTGGCTACGGCCGGCAACCCGTTTCGCCCGGATATTTTGAAGCCGAAGCTCAAGGACTTGCTGCCTTCGCGCCAGGAGTTCCGGGACTCGATGTTTCCCATCGGGCGGGGGACGATTCTCGGGTTCTTGATCGGGATTATCCCCGGGTCTGCCCACATCATTTCCACTTTCATGTCTTATGCCGTGGAGAGAAGGCTCTCCAAACATCCGGAAAAATTCGGGAAAGGGGCGATCGAGGGGGTGGCCGGGCCGGAATCCGCCAACAATGCCGCCAGCTGCGGGGCCCTGGTGCCCATGCTGGCTCTGGGGGTTCCCACGGGTCCGGTTCCGGCCGTGTTGCTGGCCGCGCTGATGATCCACGGGATCAACCCGGGTCCGCTGTTCATCAAGGAGCAACCGACGATCTTCTGGGGTCTGATCGCCAGCATGTATCTGGGGAATTTTGTCCTTCTTCTTCTGAACCTTCCGCTGGTGGGGATTTTCATCAACTTCCTGCGGATTCCCTACCGTGTTCTCTATCCGATGATTCTGATGTTTTGTGTGATCGGCGTGTACGCCGTGAATACCAGTTTTGTGGATGTGGGGATTATGAGCTTCATGGGGTTGCTGGGATATATTTTGCGAAAATTCAATTTTGAAACCGCGCCGGTTGTCCTGGGGGTCGTCCTGGCCCCCATCATTGAAATGAGCCTGCGCCAGGCCCTGGCCATGTCCAACGGGAGCTATGCGATTTTTTATCAACGCCCGGTATCGGCAATTTTTTTGGTCGGAGCCCTGTTGATGATTCTCCTGGCTTTAAAGCCACTGATCCGCAAGGGAATGGATTGGAAATGGCGGGAGCAGCTGTCCAAGGCGGACGAAAACGAATGAAGGCGGTGGGGGTGGACCCTCAAATAAATAAACGGAGGAGACAAATGAAAAAGAGATTTTCGATGATGGCCCTTGCAGGGATGCTGGCGATCGGGCTATTCTGCCCTGCCTTGCCGTTCGCGGACACCTACCCGTCGCGGCCCATTCAAATCATTGTTCCCTTTCCGCCGGGCGGGGTTGCCGATTTAGTGGCTCGGCCTGTGGCGGCGGGATTGGAAAAACAACTCAAACAGCCGGTGGCGGTGGTCAACAAGCCCGGAGCCGCCGGAGCGGTGGGCATGCAATCCGCGGCGGTGAGCAAACCCGACGGCTATACCCTGCTTTCGGCTCTGGTCAGCATTTCGGTCATCCCGGAAGTGGACGAGCTGTTCGGCCGCCCCAAGACTTACAAACGGGAAGATTTTGCTCCCATCGCCCTCCTTAGCGCGGACCCCATGATCGTCGTCGTCAAAAAGGAATCTCCTTTCAAGTCGATGGCCGATATCGCCGCCGAAGCCAAGCGCCGGCCGGGAGAGATCATGTACAGCTCCTCGGGAATTTACGGGGCGACCCATGTGCCTACGGAAATGTGGGCTCATGCCGCCGGGGTCAAGATGCGGCACATTCCGACACCGGGCGGGGGCCCTGCGCTGACGGCCCTCCTGGGCGGCCATGTGGATATCCTTTTCAGCGTTCCCATCATCGCCTATGGCCAAATCAAGAGCGGAGACTTGCGCCCGCTCGCAGTTACCTCGGACAAACGCCTCGCCGCCTTTCCGGACGTCCCCACCTTGAAGGAGTTAGGATACGACGTGGAGTATTATATCTGGTGCGGGCTGTTTGCCCCCCAGGCGACTCCGAAGGAAGCCCTCAAAGTTTTGCGGGAGGCGGTCCGGCAGGTTGTCGGCACCTCGGAGTTCAAAAATGCCATGGAAAAAATGAAGACCCCTATTGACTACCGCGATGCGGATGACTTTCAAAAATTCTGGGATGCGGATGCCGAGCGTCTGATCAAGGTCATCCGGGTTATCGGCAAGGTCCAATAGGACCGGGGGTCACCTCGGGCTTGCGCTTCAACTTCCCGGCTGCCTGCCACCTGCAGGGGCGATTCAGGAATTATCCGCGCCCTTGAATTTTGCGGCGGCTCCCGGCCTGACGGGAGAGTTTTTGAGAAAACCATCGCTCCGTTGCTTTTTCAAGAGATCACTATAAATGGAGGGTCGATGAAAAAAATCATTTTCGGGTTCGTGATCGCGGGGCTCATGCTTGCTCCAGTTTGGGTTTCGAAACAGGCATGGGCTGATGAGCCTTACCCGGCAAGAGCGATCCAGGTCATCGTTCCTTTCCCGCCCGGCGGCGAAGCCGATTTAACAGCCCGGCCGCTGGCCATGGCCCTGGAACCGATCCTCAAACAGCCCGTGGTGGTGGTTAACAAGGGAGGAGCGGGGGGAATGGTGGGGATTCAATCGGCGGCGGTGAGCAAACCGGACGGCTATACGATATTGGTTGCTCTGGCCAGCGTGGCCTATCTGCACGAGGTCGACCGGCTTTTCAATCGCCCCCCCTCATACAAACCGGAAGATTTTATTCCCCTGGCGATGCTCACCTGCAACCCTCTGGTGATTGCGGTCCACAACGATTCCCCGTGGAAGAAGGTCGAGGATTTTGTCGCCGATGCAAAAAAGCAGCCCAATAAAATCAAACTCGGTTCCGCCGGGATTTACAGCGTCATGCACGTGGCCGCGGAGCTTTTCTTTAAAAAAGCCGGCATCCAGCTATCCCATATCCCTTATACCGGCGGAGGGCCGGTCTTAAACGCCCTTTTAGGGAGGCATGTCGACTGCGCGGCATTCGGACCCAGCGTGATCATGGCCCAGATGAAAGCGGGGGCGGTCCGCCCCCTGGTTGTGCTGGGCGACAAGCGCCTGGATTCCATGCCCGATGTCCCGACCGCCAAAGAAAAAGGGATCGACGCCGAGTTTTATATCTGGTGCGGCGCCTTGGCGGTAAAGGGTACCCCGGCGGCTGCCGTAACCACCCTGCGCGGAGCAATCAAAGAAGCGATAAAGAAGCCGCAATTCGTGAATGCCATGGAGAAGCTTATGAGCCCCATTCAGTATAAGGACCAGCCGGAATTCGTAAAATTCCTGGAAATAGACGAAAAGCGGTCCGTCGAGGTGGTTCGCGCCATCGGGAAGGTGCAATAAGGGAGGGTAAGGATGTCTCTAAGTGAAAAGGAAATTTCCAAGATTGCATCCCGGCTGATCGAAGCCGAAAAAACCTGTGAGCCCATCGATGAGCTTTCCAAGAATTATCCGGAGATGACGATCGACGACGGTTACGCCGTCCAGTTCAAAGTCATCGAGGAAAAGGTTAAGAAAGGAGCTGTCATCGTCGGCAGGAAAATCGGGCTGACCAGCAAAGCGATGCAGGCGTTGATCGGCATCGACGAACCCGATGCCGGCATTATCGTGGACAACAGGGTCTTTCGCGAAGGGGAAGCCATCCCGCTCAGCGGCTTGAGAGTGCCGCGCATCGAGGCGGAAATCGGGTTTTTTCTCAAAGAAGACCTCATCGGTCCGGGGGTTACCGTAATCGACGTGCTGGCGGCCACGGCGGGGGTGATGCCTTTGCTCGAAGTCAAAGATACGAGGCTCAAGCCTTTGAAAACGACGATCGTCGACGCCGTTGCCGACAATGCGACCAGCGGGATCGTGATTCTCGGGGGTAAGCTGACGCCTTTGACCGCGGATATCGATTTGCGGTTGGTGGGGATGATTTTCGAGCAGAATGGCGAAATCATGGCCACAGCCACAGGGGCGGAAGCCCTCGGCAACCCGGCCGAGCCGGTGGCCTGGCTGGCGAACAAAATGGCCGCCTATGGGATGCCCTTGAAGAAAGGGGAATTCGTGATGTCGGGCGGATTGACGAAAGCGCTGGAAGTAAAACCGGGGTCCTTTTTCAAGGCCACCTTTGACCGCCTGGGGTCCGTATCGGCCCTTTTCAAATAGCGGAGGAAACGGGGGCGACCGGAATGATGAATTTTTGCGCTTTCAAAAGTTGATGATCTCGTAAAAAGCTCCAGATGGAAGGCGCGCAAAAACTGAGGAATGAGGCGCACCTACCGGTGCGCCGCAACGACGAAGTTGCAGCGCAATCCCGCTCCGAGCGGGACAGATGGACTTTTTACGGGGCTCTCAAAGTTCGGCAAGATTATCGATTCTGGGCATAGATTTTGGGGAGAGAAAAGGAAATCAATAAAAGGAGGATTCAATGAAAAGGATGAAATTCTTTTGTTCCGTGTTGGCGATCATCGGTTTGATGGGCGTGATTCCGGCCATGGGGATGGCCGACGAACCCTACCCGACAAGACCTATTCAAGTGATCGTTCCTTTCCCGCCGGGCGGAGTGGCCGATCTCGTGGGACGGCCTTTTGCCTCGGCTTTGGAAAAACACCTGAAACAACCTGTGGTGATCGTGAACAAAACGGGGGCTGGCGGGGCCGTGGGCATGCAGGCGGCTTCCGTAGCCAAACCCGATGGTTATAACCTGATGGTGGCTCTTTCGAGCATCTCGGTGATGCCCGAGGTGGATGCGCTTTTCGGGCGGCCGTCCACGTATAAATTAAAGGATTTTGCCCCGATTGCGCTCCTGACGGCGGACCCGACCATCTTTGTTGTCAAAAGTACCTCCCCCTGGAAGACCGTTGCCGACCTGGTTGCGGACGCCAAGAAACGGCCCAACGAGATCAAATACAGCTCTTCGGGCGTTTACGGAACCATGCATGTAGCCATGGAAATGTTCACCCACGCGGCGGGGATCAAGATGCGCCATATTCCCACGGGGGGCGGCGGACCGGCTTTGACGGCGCTTCTCGGCGGCCACGTCGACGCCCTTTCCGGCGGTCCGAACGTGTCGATCCCCCACATCAAAGCGGGTACCCTGAGGGTTCTCGCCAACTGGGGGGCCAAACGGCTCGCCGCTCTGCCGGATGTTCCGACGATGAAAGAACTCGGTTACAAGGAGGTGGAGTTCTATATCTGGTCCGGGTTCTTCGCTCCGGCGGCCACCCCGCCCGCAGTCCTCAAGACCTTGCGCGAGGCCACGGCCAAGGCCGTTCAGGCGCCGGAATTCAAAGCCGGCATGGAGAAGATGGACACCCCGATCTACTACCTGGACGGCCCGGATTTTCAGAAGTTCTGGGACGAAGATGCGGCGCGGCTCATCAAGGCCGTCCGCAATATCGGCAAGGTGCAGTGAAAATAGCAGGAGCATGGAGCAGAGGGGCGGGAGCAGAAAAGCGCGACAATTACCTGTTGGCTGATCGCTGACAGCTTAATGCGTTCTTTTGAAAGGATTTTTATGAAGAAAGTCGGTTTTGCGGGGATTGGCCTGATGGGCCAGCAAGTGACGCGGCGTCTTCTTCTGGCCGGTTTTCCCTTGATGATCTGGAACCGGACCAAGGACAAAGATAAAACAAGGGATATTTTATCCGCCGGGGCGGCCTGGGGCGATTCGCCCAAGGCCTTGGCCCAGGCCTGCGATGTGGTCATCACCATGGTCACGGATTCGGCGGCCTCCGAAGAGGTGATCTGCGGCCCCAACGGTTTCCTGGCCGGGGCGCATCCCGACTTGATCGTGATCGACATGGGGAGCATTGCTCCGGAGATGTCCCGTTCGATCGCCGAGCGGGCAAAGGCCAAAGGCGTGCCCATGCTGGATGCACCGGTTACGGGGGCCCCCAAGGTCGCCTCCGAAGGGAAATTAGGAATCATGGCCGGTGGACCGAAGGAGGCGTTTGAAGCCTGCCTGCCGATTTTTCAGGCCATGGGGGTGAAGATCATCCATGTGGGCGAGAACGGCAAGGGTACGACCCTTAAGCTGATCAACAACCTGATCATGGGCGTGGCGATCGAGGCAGTGGCCGAGGCGCTCGTTTTAGCGAGCAAGGCGGGGATCGATCCCAACAAAGTGGTGGAGATTACCTCCGTGGGCGGCGCCCGGACCGGGGCCATGGAAGTCCGCGGACCGAGAATGGTCAAACATGATTTCTCGCCGCATTTTTCCGTGAACAACATGTACAAGGACCTCTCGAGCGCCATTAAGCTGGCCGACGAGGTCGGCGTCTCCCTGCCGGCGACTAGTATCGCCCGAGAGATGCTGCGGGCGATAAAGGCGGCGGGAAAAGGAGATCAGGATTCCTGCTCGGTCATCACCGTAATCGAGGCCATGGCGAATACGGTTGTGAAAAGCCAATGGTGAAGTGAAGGCAAGCGGTTGCCTGATTAGGCTATTTCCCGTCATTCGAAACCCGGAATTCAGTCCTGCCCGGAGCGGGATTCAAAGGTTAGAGCTTATCCTTAAATAACCTTGGGCGATGAAATCCCCTCTTGAAAAAGGGGGATATAGGGGGATTTGTCCTGGCCCGCCTTGGGGAAAATCCCCCCCCTTTACAAAGGGGGGAATATTATTTGCGGACAAGTTCTAAGAAATATCCTGGACTCCGGTTTTCACCGGGGTGACGACTTCCAGCATTATTTAACAGAAAAGGAGAATAATCCATTTATGTTCCAAACCATTCCATTCGCAACACCGTCCATCATTTTCGGGATAGACACTATTAACCAGATCGGGCAGCAGGCCAAGAAATTAGGGGCCGGACGGGTGCTCCTGGTTACGGGCCCCAATGTGAAGGACGCGGGGATTTTAGATAAAGCGTTCGGCTTCTTGAAGGCCGAGTCTCTGGATGTGGAGGTGAACATCCAGGGCCGGGACACGCCGGAGCCGGCCACGAGCGTTGTGGAAGACACCGCTCAAGTAGCCCGCAAAGGGAAATTTGACGTGATCATCGGCATCGGCGGAGGCAGTATTCTCGATGTGACCAAAATGGCCTCTGCTTTGGTGACCAATCCAGGGAAGACCAAAGATTATTTCGGGCGGGAGAAAGTTCCCCAGAGGGGCAAACCGACGATCATTGTCCCGACCACCGCCGGTACCGGCGCGGAAGTGACCAAACATGCCATCTTCCTCGACCGCGAGGTGAACGTGAAAAAAGCCGTCGCCTCCTCGGCCCTGCTGCCGAACGTGGCGATCGTCGACCCGATGCTGACGGTGAGCTGCCCTCCGCATGTGACCGCTTCCGCAGGAATCGATGCTTTCATTCATGCGGCCGAGCCTTTCCTTTCCAAAAACGCCAATCCCATTACGGATACCCTGTCCATCGACTCTGTCAAAATCATTACGAAGTGGCTCGGCCCGGCTTTTGCGGATGGTCAGAATCTGGACGCCCGCTATCATATGGCTCTGGGCAGCCTGATGTCCGGGATCGTGCTCAACAACTCCGGCACGAGCTTGGTTCATGCCATGGCTTATCCGGTAGGCGGGGAATATCATACTTCCCATGGGGTGACCCTTTGCGCCATTCTGCTTTCCTGTTTCGAAGGGATCCTGATGGCCAAGGAAGAGAAGATGGTTCGTCTGGCTGAGGCTATGGGGGAGCCAATTCAAGGGATGGCCCCAAGGGAGGCGGCCCGCAAGGCCCTGGAGGCGATCCGGCATCTGCTGAAGAGCGTGGACCTGCCGGTATCGCTGGGAGATTTGAATATCAAGGATAAGAGCAAGATCGGATATTGGGCCGTGGAAGCGCACAAGGAGCAAAGACTCCTCTCCCGCTCGCCGCGGATCCTTAGTGTGAAGGACATCGAGAAAATTTACGAACGGGCCTTTTAGGCCCCCGGCGTTGAAACGCCGGGGTAAATTCAGAACCTCGCGTTGAAACGCCAGGCTAAATTCAAACGTCGCTTTGCGGCGGACGGGTTGTCGCCCCATGGGGACGAAACGAATTTAGGCAGGCCATTTATGGCCTGCACACCAGGATTACAAATACCGCAAATCATTCGTCGCGTAGCGACGATTGAAATCATCCCCACACATATCTTTTGTCGTATTCAATGCCGTGTTTTTCAAGGAACCCCAAATATTCCTCCTGGAAGGTCTTGACCCGGTGATGTTCCTCCTGCCCCTGGATATATCGGATAACTTCAGGAATTTGCGATTTGCTTACCGTGAATGCTCCGTATCCATCCTGCCAGGCGAAATTGGGCACCTGGGGGAATGTCTCATGGGTCCGTTTGGATGATCCCCCCTTGAGCAGTTGGACCATTTTGCTTAAAGCCACCGCCGCGGGGACCATGATTAATAGATGGATGTGGTCCGCCGTCCCGCCGATGCATAAGGCCGTGGCTTTGTTTGCCCGGGCTATCCCTCCGAGAAACGCCCAGATCCGCTCTCGCACTTCCGGACCGATCAAGGGTTGGCGGTTTTTCGTGCTGAAAACGATGTGATAATGAAGAGCGGTATAGGTGTTGGCCATGGCGTAGATCCTTCATTCATCCGTCGCGACGCGACGGAGATTTATTGCGTGATCCTTTGACCCCCCGGCGTTGAAACGCCGGGCTAAATTCAATAGCCGCTCTGCGGCTGACGTCTTGTTGTCCCCTGGGGAGGTGTGAAATTAGGCAGGCCCTTCATGCTTGCCCTTCATCCCCGGCCTTAAAACCCCGGGCTAAATTCAAGCGCCGCTCTGCGGCGGACTGGTTATCGTCCCATTGGGACGGGATGAATTTAGGCGGGCCATTTATGGCCTGCCATTCAGGGTCCCCTCTCATTACCGTCGCGTAGTGACGGTTGAAATCTCCAAATCCTCCGTTATTTCCCCAAACTGCTCAAGGGCCGATTCCAGGTCCTGGACGATTTCGCGGGCGATGATTTCCGGTTCGGAGAGGTTTTCCGATTCTCCCAGGCTCTCGTCTCTGAGCCAGAAGATATCGAGGCTTGCCTTGTCGCGATTGATCAGTTCATCATAGCTGAAAGACCGCCAGCATTCCTTTGCCCTTTAAAATCGTTCTTTTCCATCAAGATCCCTACAGTCATTTTGGGGGATTGAACGTTTTTTGTTTCCGAAACCAGATGACATAAAGTGCCAGAACCAGACCCAGAATGGGAACGAAAAGGAAGAAGGACAGGCCAAGGACGATATCGTCTTCAAAAAATGCGGTTACGCTCAAATAACTTGCGGCAATCTGCAGCCCCAAAATCAGGGCAGCCACCAAGGCCAAAATAATCGGATTCTTCAGCAACCCTTTGGTCCCCCGGTTTATTATTGGAATTAGAAGTATCAGAAAAGCAAAGGAAAATCAATAGCGCCAAACTCGCGCATTGACAAAGACTTCCGGGTGTGGCATTAATCTCTCATCGGGTGAGAGTCTCAAATCCCTCAAACCCCCTTCAGGGAAGGGGTTTAAGGAGGGCTTTCCTAATGTATAACCTAAACGGACAAGTAGCCGTCGTAACCGGCGCGGGGAGCGGTATTGGCCAGGCCATAGCCCGTCGTCTTTCTCTGGAAGGTGCCGCTGTCGTGGCCGCCGATCTGAATCAGCACGCCGCCGAGAAGCTGATCGAGGAGTTGAAAGGGCTGGGGCGGCGGGGGCTGGCTGTGGAGGCGGATGTGACGGTCAAGAAGGATGCGGAGCGGATGGTCAAACTGTGCCTGGAAAATTTCGGGCAGATCGATATTCTGGTGAACAATGCGGGGGCCGGGAGCCTGGGATTGAT
>Ga0102851_10001006_pt1 | contig 15343 bp, 9 predicted proteins | sample Mud3Dept3metaG_FD_79558 | JGI IMG/M metagenome (GOLD analysis project Ga0102851, IMG submission 79558) | Freshwater wetland microbial communities from Ohio, USA, analyzing the effect of biotic and abiotic controls - Mud 3 Core 4 Depth 3... | ecosystem: Environmental > Aquatic > Freshwater >... | reverse complement strand
CCCCTTCGGTGACCGCAAGCGTAGTCGGGCTGATGGTCACGCCGGGCGGACTGCTGGGGCCTACCTGGATCTGATTGCCTACACGGGCATTGTTCGTCTCATTCGATTCAACAACCTTACTTTTGTAGTCCGCAATGGCGCCTACGTAATAGGTGCCTGCGGGAACATCAACAGGGATGGTGACGACCGTGTTGTCGCTTGATTCAGAAGGCTGCGCATAGAGTGAACCAACAGGTTCGAGCCAGCCGATACGCCTTGAGCCGATCCGAATATCAGACGTCGTGATCGTGGTGTCAGTCGAGAGGTATATCCCGAGATCAAACGTGATACCATTCGCCCCCAGGCCGCTGTTCACGACGCTATTTGAGACGGCGAAAGCGGTATCGGTAAGCACGCTAGTCGGGGCGGACAGGGAACTTACAACCAGGTCAGGGCCTTCAATAGTCATCAGGTTGCCCACACGACAATTGTTCGTTTCGTTCGATTCCTGTATCCCGCTCTCAACATCAACGCAGGCGCCGAGGTAATACGTAGTCGACACAAGGCTTATAGAGACGTTAAGCTTGATCTCAGCTTCTACCGAGACGCATGCTGCCGAGGGGATGTCATCCCCATAACTGTAGAAGGTGAGCAGCCCCGTGTCCTGAGCCGGAGAAATGATTGGGTCAGTGGAAAGAAACCATTGAATCCATCCCGAGCCGTGAGATACCCCTGCACCCGGGTTGCAGACCGTGGTGTTTACGATGATGGGCTCACTCCACCCACCTTTCGCCGGGCCCGCCACCGAGTCTATCACAAGATCAGGCGGCGCCTCGCGGGTAACTGTTATGCTGAGCGTTTTTGAGTTGCCCAGGGTATCGGTTGCTACGACAGTGAAAAGATTTTCTCCCATGAGAAGGGGAACGGTGAGCTCGTAATAGCCGTCGCTCGTCCGATACGAAGCAGGCGTGCCATTGACAGAAACCTGCGCTACGCCTGACGGGTCGGTAGCAGTACCATAAATCATCGTATCCGGTTGATACGTATTCGTGTAATTGGAGGAATATACGGTGAGGTTGGGAGGGAGATTGAGGGTCGTAAACGTGTACAGGGTGCCGCCGTTGTTATCGCGACCGACGTTTCCCGCCTCATCAGTGGAAGTGACCTCGTAGTAGTATGTGATGTTTTCTTTCAAGTTGTGGATGGTCACGCTCTGCGAGGTCATGAGCCAGGGATCGGAGCGAGATGCCCCCAACGCACTTGTCTCGCCATAATTTAGGGTGGCTGCTGCTGCTTCATTTGCAGTCCACGCGATCGTTGCGTAATCCTGACCAACCGAATGCGTGATTGCCGAAATGAGCGGCGGAGTGAGATCCGCATGTGCGAAGACAGAAGGAAACGCTGCCTCCCCGGTTCCATCGTCAAGGTCATCATATGTAACGGTTATGGTATCCCCTTCCGCTACCCCCAGATACCCATCACCTGAGAGTGCTACACCGCTCCGGGTTGCGATCGAGCCCGTGAACATGCCGGTATTCTGTCCGCTCTCGACCAGCAGCACTGTTTCTCCTGCGGGCTCTGTTGTGCTGCTCTTGATATGCACGGCCACTGTTTCGGCGACTGAGGTGTCGAGATTCAGGTCGCGGTCGCCGACAGTGATCTTGATCGTGTCAGAGCCACCGTAACTGGTCTTGTCAAGATAGATGAACCCGGCGGAGGTGATGTTCACTGCCCCCGTGACAACCACGGCGAATGGCTGTGGGCCGTAAGGGACATTGTAGCCGGTGACCGTTACCGCATAATTCCCGGAGCGCGACGAGGCAGGGATGAGCACCTGCTCTTCGACGTTCAGCCTGTCGGCGCTGCCGCCGCACCCTGAGGCGCCGTTCTGGAAGACATTGCCTCTGTATATGATGCCGTCAGGATCTGTCACCGTGAGGTCGAGATCGTTCACGAGCATTATGGATGCACCCTCAGCGGCGGGGTAATCGGACCAGACCAGTGTTACCTTCAGCGCCTGGTTTCCTGTCGAAAAGTAAGTGCGGCTCCAGGTCGCGTTGGTAACGAGGCCGCCGGCGGCATCGACAACATCGAGAAACTTATTGTCGCCGAAAAAGTGAAGCGTGTTGGAGAGGTTTATCCTTCCCCAGCCCTGTCCAGTGGAAGGAATCGGCGCATCGGTGTACGCGCCGGTCATATCCTGAGCGCTGTTGATGAGTGTTGCCTTGATCAGGGCAGCCGAGGGCTCGAAAGCATCCGCAGTGTTTGCCGATCCATTGGGCCAGTAGCCATCCTCATAGTATTGCCGCACCAGGGCTGCTGCCCCGGCGACAGTAGGTGTTGCCATGGATGTGCCGCTCATGGCGACCGTACCACTGTTGCCACTATTCCTGATGCCGTCGGAATCGGCAGAAAAAATATTTACTCCCGGAGCCGTGACTGTGGGCTTGATGCGCCCGTCCACCGCGGGCCCGTTGCTGCTGAACGGGGCCATGTTCTCCGCGTAGAGACCGTTCTCAGTGGCCCCGACGCTGACTGCGTTTTTCGAGGTAGCCGGCGTACCGACGGTTGCTTCAGTTCCTCCTTCGCCGCCTGCATTGCCATTGGCAAAGAGCGCAAGAAAATCCTTTCTCTCCCACATGAAGAGATCAGCGGTCCTGGCATACGTGTCATAGATGTTGGCAGACGCCCCCCAGCTGTTGGTGTGGATCCGGGCACCGGCGTAATACGGAGTGATGAACATCAGCCCCAGGTCTGACGGGGGATAGACGTAACTCTCCTCGCCGGGCGAAAGGTCCTGAATGAAAAATTTGGACAGGGGCGCCATGCCGTTGGCGTCGGAGCCACCATCCACAGGCGTACGGTTGCCTCCAACCGTGCCTGCCACATGGGTGCCGTGTCCGAAGTCGCCGTCATAATCGTCTGCAAAGCTTGTGTACCCGGCAATTTTCCGGTGGGTGGGACCTATAGGTGCTCCCGAGGCATCACGAAACCAGGGCATGTCATGGTCGAGACCGGTGTCGCCGATGCCGACAAGTTGTCTCTCACCGCGAAGTCCCTTGTCCCATATCTTCGTGTAGCCGGGCACGTAGGTCTGGATTGTCCATTTGGACGTGTCGTTCAACAACTTGAGGTCTAAAGCCCCCTCAATCCAGAGCGCTTCCTCCAGGTTTGCGATCTTGCTGATTGTTCCCGGGTCGATCTTGACTCTCGCCACATCGCGGCCCACATGCAGGATCTCGCCCTTTGCCTTGAGCACCGCAGACAGGAGAACCGGGAGGTTTTCATGGGAATCAGCCCTGATATGGAACGTGGTTATTTCCTTCTTGCTGACCTTCTCCCAGAGGCTTTTTTCTATCTTGTATTCAGGTTTGTATTTGACCACCCCTTCGATGAAGGGGAGTTCCTCGACCTTCTTCTTGGTCTCTTCGTCCATCGCGACGATGAACGCGAATTCCGGAATATAATCGCCGATGCGACAGCCGGTCGCCAGGAGCTGTTCTTTATTGGTCTCATTGATCGGCCCTGTGAACTGAACGATCCACTTTTTGTTTTTGTCCTTCTCTTTTCCCACCACTATGCGTGTGTCATCGGCTTCAGTCTTCGTTACGTCGATAACAAAACCATTCAGCTCGATCTTCTTTGGATTGTCCTTCGGGTTGTCCTGGGCTGCAAAAGCTCTACTGTTCAGCGATAAGAAGACAGAGAAGACAGAGAGGACAGAGAGGACAGAGAGGACAGAGAGGAAAACAAGGGCTACCTTATTGCAGGTCTTCATGGTAATTGCTCCCTTCTCCCTTCACGTCAATCTCTTGTGTTACAGTGCGCCTGTAAAACGAGGCCATTAATAAACGGGATTATCCGATACCAAGTAGGTGCGGGGCTACTTACCTAATCACCCCTTTCTTTGTGCGGGTTTGCTACCCGAAAATTTTAGTTCGGTATTCCGCCCTTGTCAACAAAAGAAGAACAGGGTCACATCTTCAAAAGTCAATTAAAGCGTGCCCGGCGCTTATGGGATGCCTTAATCTACCGATAATCGACTGTGAAGGGTCTCGTTTACCCTTATCCAGGTACGCAGGAGGTGTTAGTGTGGCTATGCATATCAAGCTTGCAGTGACCATTATCCTGATAGCGGCTTTCGCTGTGCCGCTTTCGGCCGCGGTCTACACATGGAAAGACGAGAACGGAAATACCGTTATCTCCACTTCGCCACCCCCCGGCAGTGAGCCTGCAAGCGTGAGTGAAGAGAAGGGCACGCCCAGCGCCCGCGAGGCAGAGTGGAAGGGGGTCACTCCGGGGCCAAGAACGCCCGCTGCCCCGACTCCTGCCACAACGGCCAGGCGGCAGGCGGGTGAGCAGAGAGGCTACAGTGACATCCGGGTGATCATGTACAAGACGGAATGGTGCCCATACTGCAAGAAGGCGAGAAATGAACTTAACGAGCTTGGTGTAGCCCTGATCGAATATGACATAGAACGCGACCGGGACAAATACGAAGAGATGCTCGCCAAGGGCGGAAGCTCCGTTCCCTTCATCGATGTTGAAGGGATATACGTCCGTGGCTACAGTGCGTCTGCAATCAAGGCAGCCGTCGACAAGAGGCGAAGCCCGGGATAACGCGCTGTACCCGCTGGCGGAAGAGATTGAACAGATTGCGCCGGTCCCATATATCTCTTCAACGTCTCTCCTCTGGCGCTACTGAGAGAATATCTCTAGGCCGTCGGCTGCTTCTTCCGCAATACTTTTTTGGCTGCTTTGACCTTGGCGACCCTTTTCCCAAGGGCATTGAGTTCGCTGGTTAACCGGACTATGACGCGCGCCTGGACCTCGTTTTCGCTGTCAGCCATGGTCTTGAGTGTCTCAAGAGACTGGGTCGCTTCATCGAGTCTCTGCGTCGACTCCTCGCGCGGTCTCTGTTCCGCTGACTGGGCAATTTGACTGATGAGCGTTTCAATCTGCAGTCTGGCTTCGATAAATTCTGCTACGTTCGTCATATTGTGCGTCCTCCAGATTAGTTCGCTGACGCTATAAAGGAGAATCGGTCTAGTGCGTACGGGCCGATCTGCTGTTTAGCCCTATGGTGAGTACATGAAAATCGGCGCTGCCTGTCTACAGTTGATAGTATACTCCCTTTTTGCAGAAATGTCAGGGTTTTCCGGCTGTCGGTACTGTTTCATTCTTGCGTCACAGAAGAAGATGGGGTACCAAGGCAGAAGAGGCTCAGGCGAGAAGAGGCATTCCTCAGCCAAGCGCCAACTCTTTGCTCCACCGCATGCTGTCAGGCGGCCTACTCGACCGGTCTTGTCGCAGACATCACCGGCCAACCAATATTCGCAGCGTTCTGCCTAATTGTACTTCTTAGAGTCTTGACGTCCTCGAAGCCCGAAAACAGGTATCTCTGTGTGTAGAAGAATATTCCCCCGACGATGAGCACAAGGACGAGAAATGCCGCCAATTGTCGCCGGAAAGTACCAAAGCCAAGTAATGCAATTCCGCAGCCTGTAATCGCCAACGCCGCAACTGTGAGATGAGGTACTACGTCACCGAAACCTCTGATGCTCAGCCAGAAAGACGCGATCCCTGCCAACGCGAAAAAGAAGCCTATCAGGACGCCAGGGATCAGGATCAGGGGACGGCAGGGGCGGCTCACTCCCCCCACAATGAAATCGTGCAACACCTTGCCTACGAGAAGCGCGGCGGCAGGCAGTAAGGGCAAGAGGTAGAGATCTCGCTTTTCTGCGGAGATCGAAAAAAAAGCGAATATCGACGCAAACCAGACCAGCGGGAACATAAGCCGCTCTCGTTCTTTCCCCTTCTGTCCTGACATCGCAAGGAAAATAGCCGAGGGAAAGAACATTACCCACGGGAAGAAGCCGGGCGGAAATCGCTCGACATAGAAGTAGAGAGGGGCTGAGTGATCTATGCCTTGTGCGAATCGCTGGACCGAATGGCGCAACAAGGTCTCCCTCAAAAAACTCTCTCCGCCCTGTAGTGAGGCGGGCACATACCAGAGAAGTACAACCACTGTGAACAGCGCACCGCCCGCTACCAGGCGCATGTCTCTGACAAGGTACCAGTCACGGCGCAGCAGAATATAAGTGGCGCAGACGATCAGAGGCAGGATGAAGCCCACTGGTCCTTTGGTCAATGTGCCAAGTGCCATACCGCCGTAAAAGCCGAGCAGTAGAACCTCTCGCTTTCTACCCGGCGTGGGTTCATTGCGGCCGAGACACCATGAGACAAAGAAAAAAAATGCCAGCGTGGTAAAGCATGTGAGGGTTGCGTCGATGTTCACCCGACCGGCAAGCCAGGCGAATTGAGGAGTAGTTGCGAGGACCAAGCCAGCAATGAACCCCACTCCTGGGCTGAAGAGCGTGCGTCCGAGGAAGAAGGTGAGAACGACGGAAATCGTTGCGAAGAGTGCCGATGGGAACCGTGCCGAGAAAGTGTCCAACCCCTGCCACAGGACTGAGGAAAACGCAACCAACCAGAAGAATAGAGGCGGCTTGTCTGTGTAAACCTGCCCATCCTTGTTCAGCAAGATCCAGTCGCCGTGGTCAAGAGTCTCTCTGGCGATGCTAAAATAGCGGGGCTCGTCGGGCGGCCAAAGCGCGCGTCTATCCAAATTAGAGAAGAAGAGTAAGGCGCAGACGGCAACGAGAAGGATCAGTTGCACCCATGTCCGTCCGAGAATAGATTTCGTCACCTGCGTCCTCTACTTACAAAGTGTGAGGCTAAGTGTAGAGTATAGAGGTCACTACGTCAAACACCCACATCACTCATCTGAAGCGTGCACCCCACACGCCGTCACAGTGTGGCCGCTGGTCGGGATCACTCAATCAAAGCATGAGTATTTCCTGTATCAGGACCTCTCGTACGTGGCGGAGCGGCAGAAGTCGCGGAAGTTGTTTACGCCAATGAAGAACTCGCGCATCATGATGACCCAGTAATACTGGCCTGCCCGGGTGAGGGTGAGAAGCTGCCCGTTCTTGTGGAGCCCGCCGACCGTTCGAAAGAAGACTATCTCCGACCAGAGATATTGATACACGTTCACGTTGAACTTGGCGGCAAGCTTTTCGAGATCGAGCTCCAGGCCGAAGAGTTTCATCAGGAAGTCGTAGCGCAGCTGCTCCTTGAGGGATGAGTCCTTCCTCCCCACAAGCGGAAACGCCCCTTTGTTGACGCGCGCTATGTAGTCGCCGATGTCGAACGTGTTCGCGTAGACGCTCCCTCCGAGGTACCCTATCGAGCCGCTTCCGAGGCCCGCATACTCGTCGAAGTTAACCACGTATTCGTCGATCAGTGCATCGCTTCTCGAGAAGCACCAGGCAGTGCTGGGCGTGTACTGAGACAACAGCGTGTCCGTGATCAGGTTGTAAAATCCTTTTTCGCGCCTAAAGTCAACAGAGCCCCCCAGCCTTTTTCGCATCGCCTCGGCAGCATACGAAGAGGGCATGAGTGGATAGTACGTGATCTGGTCAGCGCCAAGCTCCGTGAGGATGGACAGGTCCCGTTCGAGCGTTGCCCTGGTCTGCATGGGAAAGTTGAAGATCATGTCGACGTTCAATGTGTCGAGCTTGCCCTGCGTGGCGCGCAGCCGGCTCACGATCTCTTCGCCGGAGCCGTACTTGTGATAACGCTCCGATGCCTTGAGCAGCTCATCATCAAAGCTCTGCACGCCTACAGAGAGGCGGTTCACGCCCATTGCCTTCAGTTTGTCGATGTTCTCCGGGTAGAGGTGGTTTGGATTTGTCTCGACCGAGATCTCCCTGATGGGGAAAAGCCCTCTGACGAGGGAGAGGGTTTCGGCCAATTCGTCCATGAGGATTGTGGGTGTGCCCCCGCCCACATAGATGGCGCCGAACGTGTAACCAATATCACTGTACATACCGATCTCTTTGCGCAGGGCCTCGAAGTACGCGCGCGCCAACCCTTCCTGAAAGACCACGCGGTGAAATGAGCAATACGGGCAGAGCTCTTCGCAGAAGGGAACGTGGAGATAGAGCATGCGCGGCTTCGTGTCCGCGGTGCGTGGCACCGAAAGGGTGGGGCCCGGCGCAAACTGAAGATACCGGAAGTTTTTCTTTCTGGCGACGTACGTGATGAAGTTTTCGATCAGCATGCGTGCGAATCCAGCCTGAGTCCAATCAATGGTACGGTGGCGGACGGAAAAAATCAAGGGCGCGAAGGGGACGGTGCTCTTGCTAAGAGCGGCTTTGTGTGATACGGTTTTTTTAATGGCAGATAGCCTGCTGAGAAAGATCCCCAAGGTCGATGACATACTGAAGAGTGCGGAGTGGCTCCGCTCCGCCAAAGGCTTTCCCCAGGAGACGGCAAAGGACGCGTTGCGGCAGGTGCTCGATGGGCTGCGGCAGGCCATACGCGAAGGGAAGATCGCTTCCATTCCAGCTCTTGGCGAGATTGTCAAAGATGCAGTCAGGCGCGCGTCAGAGCTGACGAGGCCGGGACTGCAGAGGGTCATAAACGGGACCGGTGTTATCATCCACACAAACCTCGGCCGTTCGCTCCTTGCTCCTTCGGCCATCAACGCCCTCACAAACATCGCCGCTCACTACTCGAATCTGGAATATGATCTCGTGCAGGGCAGGCGCGGTGATCGCTACGAGCATTGCTCTTCGATCCTGCAGAGACTGACCGGCGCCGAAGCGAGCCTCGTGGTGAACAACAACGCGGCAGCCGTGCTCCTCGTACTCAACACGCTGGCGGAGGGCAAGGAAGTCGTGATCTCGCGCGGGGAGTTAATCGAGATCGGCGGTTCCTTCCGGATACCCGATGTTATGCGAAAAAGCGGCGCCATCCTGCGGGAGGTGGGCAGCACGAACAGGACCTTCATCCGCGATTACGAGCGGGCGATGCACGAACAGACGGGCCTGCTGATGAAGGCGCACCCGAGCAACTTCCGCGTTCGCGGTTTCGTGCACGAGACGAGCGTGGCAGAGCTCGTGAGTCTCGGGGAGAAATGCCGTATTCCCGTTTTCTATGACGCGGGGAGCGGCCTGCTCTTCCAGCTCGAAGAAGGCAGGTCGTTCGACGAGCCGGTGATCATGGACTTCGTCGGCACGGGCCTCCAGGCCATCGATGTCATCTCGTTCAGCGCGGACAAGCTTCTGGGCGGCCCTCAGGCAGGCATCATCCTTGGAAGGACGACATACATCGAGGCGATGAAGAAAAATTCGCTCACGCGCGCGCTCCGTCCCGACAAGTTCACCCTTGCCGCGCTCGAAGCAACGCTCTTGCTTTACCTGGACCGGGAAACGAAGAGGCAGATACCGACGATCGAGATGATCTACCAGCGAGAGAATGAGTTGCGGCGCAGGGCAGTCCGCCTCGCAGCGGCGTTGAGAAAGCGCTCCGGAGCGTTGACCGTGTCGGTTGTGAAGCTTGTCTCGGAGGTGGGCGGCGGCAGTCTCCCTGACATCTCGCTGCCGTCGTATGGGCTCGCGGTCGTGCCGCGACGCCTGAGCCTTGTCGCCTTCGAAGAGCGGTTGAGAAGACTGGAAACGCCCATCATTGCCCGCATCGAGAAGGATCAACTCCTCATTGACGTCAGGACGGTCCGCAAGGCCGATGAGGCGGCTCTCCTGGCCGGCCTCGCTGCGGGCCTCACGGATGCAACGTAAGTTTCGCCTGATCTCCACTAAAGACAACGTGCGGCTCGACATGTACCTTGCTGAGGCGCTTTCACTCACGCGCGCAAAGGCGCAGGAACTGATCGCCGAGGCACACGTGCGTATCCCGGGCAAAGTACCGAAGCCTTCCCTCAAAGTGAAGAAGGGGATGGAGATAGAAGGCGAGGTGGTGCTGGAGGGGCCCGCGGGAGTGGTCCCAGAGGAGATCCCGCTTGCAATACTTTATGAGGACGACTGCTTGATGGCGATCGACAAAGGGGTGGGCATGGTTGTTCATCCCTCATTCGGTCACAAGAGCGGGACCATGGTGAATGCAATACTCGCACACTTGGGAAGACCAGGCGTTCCAGGGGTAGATTTCCACGGGCTTGCTCGCGGAAATCTACCTAGCGAGCACGGCTCGCGAGAAGGGGAGGCTCTGGCGGCTTTGCCGAGGGAGGGGGCGACGCGAGCCCCATTGATAGACACGCGGCCGGGCATCGTGCACAGGCTCGACAAGGACACGACAGGTGTGATCATTGTGGCAAAGGACACAAAAACGCAGGAGGCGTTATCCGCACAGTTTCACGACCGCCTCGTCGAGAAGGTCTACCGGGCAATTGTTGAAGGCAGCATCGCGCGGGACGAAGGCCTTATAGAGGGCATGCTAGGCAGGCATCCGAAGCTCAGAAAGAAGATGGCCATGGTCTCAAAGGGCGGCAGGCACTCCATATCGCGCTACAGGGTGATCAAAAGGCTTGACGGCTTCACCTACGTGGAGGTCTATCCCAAGACGGGCAGGACGCACCAGATCCGGGTGCACCTTGCCTCCATCGGCCACCCCATAGTAGGCGACGAACTGTACGGCAAGAAGGCGCGCAAACTGGCAGCGAGACCGCTCCTCCACGCGCACAGGATTGCGTTTGAGCATCCCGCCACAAGGCTGCCCGTATCGCTGGAAGCGCCTATCCCAAGCGACTTTGCGGAGTTCATCGATGAACACGCGCTTTAAGCTGATACAGCACGGGGAATGGTCCTACCTCCACCTGCCGCATCTGGAGCGATCAGGTTTCTTTCACGGATTTGTCACAAAGCCGCCGCCCTCTGCCGGAGAGGCAGACGTGCGAAATGCCCTCCTCGCCTTCGGCTTCGAAAGTCATGTGCTGATGGACCAGGAGCATGGTGATGAAGTACACGTGATTGCGGACGGTGAGCGCCCTACCGCGGGTGACGGCCTTGTGCTTGTTGAAAATAATGTTGCGGGCATCATCAAGACGGCCGATTGCCTGCCTGTCATCCTTTACAGCACCAGGGAGCCTGTTGCTGCAATCGTCCACGCTGGATGGAGCGGAACAGCCCTCGGCATCGTGCGCAATGCAGTGCACGAGATGGCCTTCCTGGGTGTCAAGCCGCAGAGTATCGGCGCCCTCATCGGGCCCGGCATCGGGCCCTGCTGTTACGAGGTCCAGGAAGACGTGGCCGTCATCTTCAGAAGCGCAGGCTTTGGAAGTGACGTTGTTCAGGCACGGGCAGGCCGTCTTTTCCTCGATCTCAAGCGCGCAAACAGGCTCATGCTCGAGGCAGAGGATGTCACGAAGATCGAGGACACCGAACTCTGCACGTATTGCAGGGCGGACCTCTTTGTGTCGGCGCGGCGGGACAAGGGGCGCGGCCGGCAGATTAACTTTGTGATGGTACGTGGTTAGGGATATAATAATCAAGGGGCACGGGTCAAGGGCGCTACCAGGGAAGAGTCGGAATGAGTCTGAGAGCATACAAGAAAGAGATTTTTTTCGGGGTCCTCATCGTAGTGGTCTTTGGACTCCTTCTCTACCTGCAGACACAGCTTCCCTTTTTCACGAAATACCTGCCGGTTGGAGAGAACAAGCTTATCATCATCCTGCTCAACATCAACCTGCTCCTCATCCTGCTCCTCGTTTTTCTGATCGCAAGAATTCTCATCAAGACCAACATAGAAAAAAAGAGGGGCGTGTACGGGTCGGGCCTCAAGACGAAGCTGACGCTCACCATGCTCTCCATCTCCCTCATTTCATCCTTCACGCTCTTCATCATCGCAACCGGTTTCTTCTATGTGAGCATGGACAAGTGGTTCGGCCAGAAGATCGAAGAGACCATGGATACGTCCCTGGAGGTCTCTAAGTTCTATTACGCGGACCTGTTCGATCGCTACGAGAAGATCGGCAATGCCCTGGCCGACCAGATCGAGAAAAAAGGGATTCTTGAAAACAGAGAAGACCTGCAGGCCTTCGTAAAGAGAGAAGGCAGGACCTATTTCCTCGACTACCTCGCGGTCTATGATCCCACAGGCGCCCCGATGGGGAGCTTCGGCAAGCTGGACGAGGGAACGAGCCAGAAGCTCTCAGCCAGAGCAAAACTAATCAGAAAAGAGGGGAAGTTCAAACAGATTTTCCCCATGAGGCATGGAGAGGCGATCGTGCTTGGAACCAGCATCGCCGATGCCTCGGGTCAGCCGGCGGCGATTCTCTACCTTGTTAATCTCGTGGAGATCCGGGGAACCGACAGGATAAAGCAGATTGCCACGGCATACGAGGAATTCAAAGATTCCAGGCCGTACAAGAAGGTGCTCAAGTGGAGCTTTATTATCCCGCTCTTCCTCATTACTATACTCTCCATCTTCTTTTCCGTCTGGGTCGGTGTGAAGATGGCGACGCAGATCGCGGTCCCGCTTGAGCGCGTGAAAGAAGGAGCAGCGATCATTGCCAAGGGGTCGTTTGACATCAACCTGGAGGATGGGGGGAAGGATGAGATTGGCACGCTCGTCACCGCCTTCAACAGGATGGCGAAGGAACTGAAGGTCACCAAGGCGGAGATCGAGGAGAAGAGAAAGTATATGGAGGTCATACTCGACAACGTGGCAACGGGTATCATCTCCACCGACGACAAGGGGAATGTGCTTCTGATCAACCAGGCAGCGAGGGCCATCCTCGGCCTGGGGGGAGACGAGGTGGTGGGCAAGCCGCTGCGGGCCATCCTCGGCGGCGAATTCAGGAAGATCATACGCTTCTTCCAGGAAGAGATGAGAAGCCGCGTGCCGGAAAGCGTGGTCAAGGAGGTGAGGCTTTCGTTGAAAGGCAGCGCGATCTATCTGCGGACCTCCCTGACGGGCCTCAGGGATGAAGAAGGCAAGGTAGCGGGATACATCGGCACGTTCGACGACATCACCCACATTGTCAGGGGCGAGAAATTAGCGACCTGGCGGGAGATAGCAAAAAAACTGACGCACGAGATCAAGAACCCGCTCACGCCCATCAGGCTCTCCGCTGAACGGATCAGGCGGCGGCTCCTTCCCCAGTCGCAAGGGAAGGAGAAGGAGGTGCTTGATGAGACGACCAACGTCATACTGCAGGCCTCCGAAGACATAACAACCATAGTGAACGAGCTGACGAAGCTCACGCACACAGCAGCGGTGCTGGTCAACGAAGACATCAACGCCGTGGTCGAGGAGACCATCGGCCTGTACCGGAACCTGTACCAGAACATTGCGTTCCGGTTTGAGAAGGGAACGATCCCCGTGTTCAGGATGGACAGGGACAAGGTGAAGCGGGCGCTGATCAATCTCGTCACCAACTCCATAAAGGCGATCAACACGGACCAGGGTGTGGTTTCGCTGGCCACCCGCTATGAAAAGAACAAAGGCGTGGCCCTGATCGAGATTGCGGACACCGGCCCCGGCATCAGCGATGAGGACAAGAACAGGATCTTCGATCCCTATTTCACCAGAAACAGCGACGGCATGGGCCTGGGCCTCGCCATAGTCCACTCGATCATCCTGGAGCACAACGGCAAGATCCACGTGGAGGACAACTCGCCGCGCGGGGCGAAGTTTGTGATAGAGCTGCCGGTCATCCAAACCGAACTCTAGTTCCACGGGTGCTTCGTCAAAAGTCCATGATGCCAGCTTGCCTTTTGCGCCTGTCTTCGTTGCCTTCGTTGTCGTGATCCTGCGACGTACCACAAGGTACGCCTTCGTCACACTCCTCCTCGTCGCCTCGACATCCATCAAAACTCAAGCTGGCATATAGCCTTGCAACGCCGTTCAGTCCTGACTTTGTTGGATCACTTTACGTTAGATATTGGATATTCGAGGCGGGTGGGCGCTTTACGCTATCCACTAAACACCATTCACTATCTACTAAAGGCCGCCAGTTCTGGCTGTAGGGGCCCCTAAGGCCTTTAAATTATGGGGAAAATGTGCTATATTTACCTCATGAGACGCGAGCCGAAGACGATCGCCACAAACCGCAAGGCGTACCACGACTTCCACATCGAGGAGAAGTTCGAGGCGGGCGTGGTGCTCTCCGGGACCGAGGTGAAGTCGCTCAGGGAGGGCAAGGCTAACTTGAAAGAGAGTTACGCGCGTATCAAGGACGGCGAGATTTTCTTGGTGAATGCGCACATCAGCCCGTACACGTGCGGGAATATCTATAACCACGAGCCGAAACGGGAGAGGAAGCTCCTGATGCACAAGCGGGAGATCGACCGGCTGTACGGTAAGGTGCGGGAGAGGGGATACACGTTAGTTCCGTTATCCCTCTATTTCAACGAGAGGAACCGGGTGAAGGTTGAGTTCGGCCTTGCCAAAGGTAAGACATCGTTCGATAAGAGGGAAGACATAAAGCGGCGCGACGAAAAGCGCATCAACGAACGGGAGTCACGATCCCGATGATAAAAGGGGGCGATTGGTTTCGACGGGGAAAGAAGTGTCGAGGAGGCATGCCGGGTTCTGCTGACCCGTTAAACAGGCAGACCTAAACACAAAGGCAGACTCTAACGAGTACGCCCTGGCCGCTTAAGCTGGCCAGCGTCCACCGGACCTTCCGCCTGCTTTAGGTCCGAGTTGGGCGTCATTTAAGCAGGATAGTCTCCCCTGACGCCTATGCGGGGAGGCGAAACCCAATAGGCTGGGGTGAGAGGGAGCCTGTCGGCGGGCGCCCTTGAGCCTGAGACAACAAACCGCCGACTACGCATGTAGGCTCTTCAGGCGCTTGTTCTTCGGACGTGGGTTCGATTCCCACCGCCTCCACCATTTTCCAGCTCCTCAAAAGACATACTTTCTGTAGCGGTGGGTGAAAGCGTGCCCACCGCCTCCACCAGTACATAATCCAATACATAACAGGAATCCTTGACGACCGTTTTAATCGCTGATACAGTCTGGGAAGGGGCTAGGAATATGCCTTCCGCTCATCACAGAAGGCGGGTGGGTAGAAGACAGGAGCGGTTGGGTCGTTCAAAAGGCGACTATTATGTATGACGTCGATGTATTAGGAAATCTTCCAATGGAAATTCCAACAAAAACACACTATCGGAGAGGGGGACTGAAGCATGAAGAAGACAGAATACAAACAGGGTCTCGTGACGAAGCCGATTTACGAGATTGGGCGTAACATTGGGGTTAAAGGCCGTCAGTTTCCCACCATGACGTACATGAGCAACGACCTTGTCCCGGGAAGCGACGTGTATGTTGAATTTAGCTGGATATGGGAAGTACCTGAGCCCAATCCCCTCATCGGTGAACATCAGCACGAGTATGATCAGATTGTCTTGCATATTGGTTCTGATCCCAGCAATCCAGAAGATCTTGGGGCAGAATTTGAGATTGGCATAGATGGGGAGCCCATCACGATCAACCGAACTCATTCTCTATACCTGCCAAAAGGACTCAAGCATGGACCGATAAAGTGGAGGCGGGT
>Ga0102851_10001005_pt1 | contig 15351 bp, 13 predicted proteins | sample Mud3Dept3metaG_FD_79558 | JGI IMG/M metagenome (GOLD analysis project Ga0102851, IMG submission 79558) | Freshwater wetland microbial communities from Ohio, USA, analyzing the effect of biotic and abiotic controls - Mud 3 Core 4 Depth 3... | ecosystem: Environmental > Aquatic > Freshwater >... | reverse complement strand
AGCCGGTATTAAGCGGCTAAAGCGTAGTTTTCGTCGTTTGCGACTATAGTTTTCCAGTTGTATTTACGAGGTAGCTGGTCCTCGGTATGCCCTGCGTTGTATTGCAACTCCTGTCGAAACCAATTCGCCCCCGTTAAACTGCCAGCCGGTAAACCATGCTGGGCTGCCAGCGCAAAGAGGTAGTGCGGCGACATTATCTCATATCGGGCCTCAGATCAGAAATTCAAGCCCCCGGCCAGTGCGGCGAGCGTCGGGGGCAGCTTATCCCAGATGATCCAGCAGTTCCCGGGGGTGCCCGATGATGGCGTCCGCACCCCAGTCCGCGGGGGCGCTGCTGTTGAGATAACCGTAGGTGACCGCGACCGTCATCATGCCGGCAGCCCGCCCCGCATCGATGTCACGCTGGTCGTCCCCGACGTAGACGCAGGCCCCGGGGGCGACCGCGATCTTGCGGCTTGCGGCCAGCAGCGGCTCGGGGTGGGGCTTGAGTTTCCCCGTGGTATCGCCGCCGATGATGCAGGCGGCACGGCTGCCCAGGCGCAGCAGTTCGAGCAGCGGCAGGGCAAAGCGCTCGGCCTTGTTGGTGACTATGCCCCACTTGAGTCCGCGCTCCTCCAGGGCATCGAGCAATTCCAGCGTTCCCGGGAAAAGCCCGGTTTCATGGCACAGGTTCTGCTCGTATAAATCCAGAAACTCATCGCGCATGGCAAGATAGTCGGGATGATCGGGGAGGATGCCGAATCCTGCGTGCAGCAGCCCGCGCGCGCCCATCGAGGTGACGGGCCGCGTGACTTCGAGCGCCACCGGCGCCAGCCCCCGCGCTGTGCGCATGAGGTTCAAGGCATGACACAGGTCGGGTGCGGTATCGGCGAAGGTACCGTCGAGGTCGAAAAGTACAGCTTTGATCATGCGCGTCAGCGGTCGGCGGGGGGTACGGATAGCGTCAGGTGTTTCCGCTCACGGCTGACCGCTCACTTTCTGAACGGCAGTGAACAATGTAATTGACGCTGGTGTCGCTGCCCAGTGCATAAATCCTGGCGAATGGGTCGTATGTCATGCCGGTGATGCCGGCTACTTGCAGTGACGTATTACGGCACATGGCCGCGAGTTCGGACGGCCTGATGAATTTCGCGTAATCGTGGGTGCCGCGCGGCAGCAGGCGCAGCAGGTATTCGGCCCCGATGATTGCGAACAAATACGCTTTCGGATTGCGGTTGAGGGTGGCGAAAAAGACATGCCCCCCCGGACGCACGAGATCGGCGCAGGCGCGCACGGTTGCCGCCGGGTCGGGCACGTGTTCGAGCATTTCCATGCAGGTGACGACATCGTAGCGGTGCGGTGCTTCGCGCGCCAGATCCTCGGCTGAAATCATGCGGTAATCAACTTTCAGGCCGGATTCCAGCAGATGCAGTTGCGCGACCTTGAGCGGTTTTTCCGCGAGGTCGATGGCGGTGACCTGCGCACCGCGCGCGGCCATGCTTTCTGCGAGTATGCCGCCGCCGCAGCCGACATCGAGCACGGCTTTGCCGCGCAATCCGGCGATGCGGTCGATATGGTCCAGGCGCAGCGGGTTGATCTCGTGCAGCGGCTTGAACTCGCTTTCCGGATCCCACCAGCGATGCGCAAGCTGGCTGAATTTCTCGAGTTCTATCGGATCGACATTGATCATGGCAGCGGGGCGGGGTTAGAGGAGATTCAGGGTGCGATTTTACCGGATTCTGGATCCAGCCCCCTGATTTTTTCCTTCCAGAAGCCTGCCTTGGCTGCGAGTTCTGCGGCGTCCAGCCGGGTCAGCGCGCCATGCTCCACCACCGGCTCGCCGTTGACCCAGACATGGCTGACGTGCTCGCGGCCCGCGGCATACACCAGATGCGACATCGGGTCGTAACAGGGCGCCAGTTCCGGCGCCGCGAGGTTCACCGCCGTCATGTCGGCGAACTTGCCCTTGGTGAGCGAGCCGATGCGGCTGTCGAGGCCGAGCGCGCGCGCCGCGTTCAGGGTCGCCATTTCGAGAACGGTATGCGCGGGCAGGGCGGTGGGGTCGCCGCTCGCCCCTTTGGCGAGCAGTGCAGCGAGCCGCATCTCGGTGAAAATATCGAGTCGATTGTTGCTGGCGGCGCCGTCGGTGCCGAGCCCGACGTTGACCCCGCTGCGATGGAGTTGCGCCACCGGCGCGATCCCGCTTGCGAGCTTGAGGTTCGAAGACGGGCAATGCGCGACATGGCAACCGTACTCGCCGAGCAGGGCGATTTCGTCCGAGGTTAGATGCGTAGCGTGTACCGCGATCAGCCCCGGCCCCAGCAGGCCGAATTTTTGCAGGCGATGCACGGGCCGCAGCTGGTGTGCCGCGAGACTGTCGCGGATCTCGTTCGCAGTTTCATGCAGATGGATATGCACCGGCACGTCGAGCTTTCCGGCATAAACGGCCACCCGCTCAAAGGTGGCGTCGCTGACGGTGAAGGGGGCATGCGGCGCGATGCAGAAGGACAGCAGCGGTTCTTCGCGCAGGTGGTCGCGCATGGCGATGCCCTTGCTCAGATAATCGGCCGCATCGGCGGCGTAGGGTGATGGAAACTCCACGACGATCATGCCGATGGCCGCGCGCATGTGCGCCTGAAGCGCAGCCTGCGCCGCAGCTTCGGGGAAAAAATACATGTCGTTGAAGCAGGTCACGCCGCCGCGCAGCATTTCAGCGCAGGCGAGCAGCGTGCCGTCATGCACGAAGTCATGCGAGACCAGGCGCGTCTCTACCGGCCAGATGTGGTGGTTGAGCCAGTCCATGAGCGCCCTGTCGTCCGCCAGTCCGCGCATCAGCGACATGGCGGCGTGGGTATGCAGGTTGATGAGGCCGGGAATGAGCGCATGCCCGTCGAGTGCCACGCGCTGACGGGCCCGGTAGCGTTGATCGGCCTGCGCAGTGGGAAGGATATCGGCAATGCGGCCTTGCGACACGACCACCGAATGGTGTTCGAGGACGGTAGCGGCAGGTTCCACCGGGATGACCCAGCGCGCGGCTATGATGCGGTCAGCGTCTTGCATGCGGTCTGTCGTCGAATTGCAGTTGAAAAAAAAGCCCTGCCGAAGCAGGGCTTTTCATAAGGCAGGTTGAAATCAGCGTTTTGCGGCCGGTTTTTTGGCTGCCGGTTTTGCGGCTGGTTTCGGCTTGGCCAGTGACTCGGCACGGCCGACGACTTCAACAGTCACGCGACGGTTGGGCGCCAGGCACTCGATCAGCTGCTTGCGCTTCATCTTGTTGTCGCAGAACTTGGTGACCGGGATCGGCTGTTTGAAGGCTTTGCCTTCCCAGAAAATCAGCTTCTGGTCGACACCCTTGGCAACGATGTAGTCCTTGACCACTACCGCGCGCTGCTCGGACAGCTTCATGTTGTACTTGAGCGTGCCGATGCGGTCGGTATGGCCGGTGACTACGACTGCGCCGATTTGGACCGGTTTGCGTGCTTTGGTGGCCTTGGCCATGCCGGCGAGGAACGCGTCGAGCTCCTTCTTGTTGTCGGCAGTCATCTCTGCTTTGGCGAAGGGCATGCCCTGCAGTTCGATTTTTTGCTCGACGTTGATCATTGTCGGCTTCTTGGGCTTGGGCTTGGCTACGGCCTTGGGTTTGGCGGCAGGCGCTGCCTTTACTGCGGGTGCCGGCTTTTTCACCAGGTCAGGATCGCATTCAGCCACGGCGCGCGCCGGCGTCCAGTCGCTGGTGCGTACGCAGACCCCAGCACCCGCGGCCTTGACTATCGCGTTCTGGCCTTGAGTGTCAACCAAGTATCCCTGGTTTTTTGCATCCTGTGCCAATGCCGCTGCGGGCATCAGCGCGACTGCGACTGCGACGCTTGCGAGAGTGTTACGTAGGGCTGAGTTCATGGTTTTCGATCCTCCTGATTTGCGATTACGATGTTAGGGTGCCGTTGAAGGCTGGTTAACCTAAGACCTTGAAAAATTTAATCTCCCCAAGTCCACTTAATAGCACAACGGCGACCACCAAGTAAACTATGATGAAATCATAACATGGTTTTTAGCAAAAAGGGATAGTCCGTTGTTGCTAAAATGAAACGATTTGCTTCAACAGCTGTCGGTTCAAAATGTGGACCCCGGCAGTCCATTATTTCACCTCCTTGGATCCTGCCACTTCGACGTCCACCCGCCGGTCCGGTTGCAGGCAGGCGATCAGCGCTTTGCCTCGCTTGCCTTGGCAGTCGGCGGTCTTGGTCACGGGTTGGGTCTCGCCTTTGCCTTCGGTATAGATGCGGTTGGGGGCTATCCCTTTTCCAACCAGGTAGTTCTTGACTGCATCGGAACGGCGTACCGAGAGTTTCTGGTTGTAAGCCTTGCTGCCGACGCGGTCGGCATGGCCTATGGCCAGAATGACTTCGAACCTGGCCCCCTGTAATACGCGCACCAGATCATCGAGCATCGCCTTGCCCTCGGGCCGAAGCGCGGCCTTGTCAAAGTCGAACAGCGCGTCTCCCGAAAAATTGATCTTCTGCGGCAACAGCTTGGCCGGCTCTTTTTTCGGGGCGGGCTTGGGCGCCGGGGCGGGTGTGGGCGCAGTTGCGGGCACCGGCGTGGGTTTTTTAACCAGTTCGGGGTCGCACTCGGCAACCGCGCGCGCCGGAGACCAGTCGCTGGTACGCACGCAGACCCCGGCACCCGCGGCCTTGACTATCGCGTTCTGGCCTTGAGTGTCGACCAGGTATCCCTGGTTCTTGGTGTCCTGCGCGAGGGTCGCCGCAGGCAGCGCCAGCGCGGCAAGTGCAATACCGGCAACATAGACCAGCGGCCGTAATGTCATGATGTGAACTCCGCGCGGTTTTTTTGCCTGGTGCGGTGCGTGCAGCCCATGGATGCTGCACCGCAGCAGGTGGAGGTTCGTATTCAAAAAAAATACTAGCACAAAATGCTTAGCCGTTTCAAAACTAACGATTTATTTTGAGTGCGTCCCGTTGTGATGACGCATGAATGAGACACATTATTGCGGTGACGCGGCCGCATTCCGCATGCTAAGATAGCAAGCTTTACGCACTCGCAAAAATACGCGGTATTCCGCAGAAAAACAGACGCTTCCCCATGGACCAGTTCGCCAAAGAAACCATACCTGTAAGTCTCGAAGAAGAAATGCGCCGTTCTTACCTCGATTACGCGATGAGCGTGATCGTCGGACGGGCGCTTCCCGATGTGCGTGACGGCCTGAAGCCGGTTCATCGCCGCATCCTGTTTGCCATGCACGAGGCCAACACCGTCTGGAACCGGCCGTATGTGAAATGCGCGCGCGTGGTCGGTGACGTGCTCGGCAAATATCATCCGCACGGCGATTCTGCGACCTACGAGGCGCTGGTGCGCATGGCGCAGAACTTTTCGATGCGCCACATGCTGATCGACGGCCAGGGCAACTTCGGCTCGGTCGATGGCGATTCGGCTGCGGCTTACCGGTACACCGAGTGCCGGCTTCACAAGATCACATCCGAAATGCTGGCCGACATCGACATGGAAACCGTCGATTTTGTGCCCAACTATGACGGCAAGGAACTGGAGCCGGTCACGCTGCCGACCCGCGTTCCGAATCTGCTGATCAACGGTTCTTCGGGTATCGCGGTCGGCATGGCCACCAACATTCCGCCGCACAACCTGTCCGAAGTGGTGGATGCCTGCCAGGCGCTGCTCAAGAACCCCGACATGAGCATCGAAGAGTTGATCGAGATCGTGCCGGCGCCCGATTTTCCGACGAGCGGCATCATTTACGGGGTGGCGGGCGTCAGGGAAGGCTACCGCACCGGGCGCGGCAGGGTGATCATGCGTGCGCGCACCCATTTCGAGGAAGCGGAGAAGGGCGGCCGTGTGGCCATCGTGATCGATGAGCTGCCGTACCAGGTCAACAAAGCCAACCTGCTGATGAAAATCGGCGAGTTGGTGCGCGACAAGAAGCTCGAAGGCATTTCCGACATCCGCGACGAGTCGGACAAGTCGGGGATGCGCGCGGTAATCGAACTCAAGCGCGGCGAAGTGCCGGAGATCATCCTCAACAATCTGTGGAAAGACACGCAGATGCAGGAGAGCTTCGGCATGAACATGGTCGCGCTGGTCGACGGCCAGCCGCGGCTGCTCAATCTCAAGCAATTCCTCGATGCCTTCCTGCGTCATCGCCGCGAAGTGGTCACGCGGCGCACCGTATTCGAATTGCGCAAGGCGCGCGAGCGCGGGCACGTTCTCGAAGGCCTGGCCGTGGCGATGTCCAACGTCGACGAGGTGATCGCGCTGATCAAGGCGGCGCCGACGCCGGCCGAGGCCAAGACGGAACTCATGGCGCGGTTCTGGCGCTCCAAGCTGGTCGAGGAAATGCTCGAGCGCAGCGAAGGGCAGGCCTCGCGCCCCGAGTCCCTGTCATCCGAATTCGGGCTGCACAAGAAGGGCTACCGGCTGTCTGACGTGCAGGCGCAGCAGATTCTGGAGCTCAGGCTGCAGCGGCTCACCGCCCTGGAACAGGACAAGATCGTGACCGAGTACAAGGAGACGATGGACAAGATCGCCGACCTGATCGATATCCTGGCAAAACCGGCGCGCGTCACCAAGATCATTTCCCAGGAACTGGTGGAAATCAGGAAACAGTACGGCGAGGAACGGCGCAGCGAAATCGTCATCGATACCCAGGACATCGGCATGGAGGACCTGATTGCCTCCGAGGACGTGGTGGTCACGCTGTCGCATGGCGGCTACATGAAGTCCCAGCCGGTCACCGATTACAGCGCGCAAAGGCGCGGCGGCCGCGGCAAGCAGGCCACCACCACGAAAGACGACGACTTCATCGACAATCTGTTCATCGCCAATACCCACGATTACATCCTGTGCTTCTCCAACCGCGGCCGGGTCTACTGGATCAAGGTCTACACGGTGCCCCAGGGCAGCCGGACCTCGCGCGGCAAGCCCATCGTCAATCTAGTGCCTCTGATGGAACACGAGAAAATCACCGCCATCCTGCCGGTGAAGGAATTCGACGAAGATCATTTCATATTCATGTGCACCGCCAACGGCACGGTCAAAAAAACCGCGCTGTCCGCATTCTCCCGCCCGATGGCGAAAGGCATCATCGCCGTCAAGCTTGACGACGGCGACTACCTGATCGGCGTGGCGCTGACCGACGGCAAGCAGGACGTCATGCTGTTTTCCGACAACGGCAAGGCGGTGCGTTTTGCGGAATCGGAAGTCCGCGCCATGGGGCGCGCGGCAGCCGGCGTGCGCGGCATGAGGCTGCCCAAAGGCAGGCAGGTGATTTCGCTGCTCACCGCCCATGACGAGTCGCAGTCGGTGTTGACGGTCACGGAAAACGGCTTTGGCAAGCGCACCCAGATTTCGGATTACACGCGCCATGGCCGGGGCACCCAGGGCATGATCGCGATCCAGTGCAGCGAGCGCAATGGCAAGCTGCTTGCCGCCCGGCTGGTGATGAAAGAGGATGAAATCATGCTCATCACCACCGGCGGCGTGCTGATACGCACGAGGGTATCTGAAGTGCGCGAGATGGGACGTTCGACGCAGGGCGTGAAACTCATCAACCTCGATGAGGGCGAGATGTTGGCCGGGCTCGAGAAGATCGTCGAGCCGGATGAGGATGATGCAGAGTAAGCGGTCAGCGGTTAGCCGTAAGCGGTTTGAAGACCTGAACACCCTGCGCGGATTGCCGCTTATTGCCCACCTGAAGGAATTTCATGACTCGTATCTATAATTTCAGCGCGGGTCCGGCAGTGCTGCCGGAGCCGGTTCTCAGGCAGGCCGCCGAGGAAATGCTCGACTGGCACGGCAGCGGCATGTCGGTGATGGAAATGAGCCATCGCGGCAAAGAGTTCATTGCCATTCACGCCCAGGCCGAGGCCGACCTGAGGGGCCTGCTCGCCATACCCAAGAACTACAAAGTGCTGTTTCTGCAGGGCGGCGCCGCCGGGCAGTTCGCCATCGTGCCGATGAATCTGCTGCGCGGCAAAGCGGGGGCCGATTACATCAATACCGGGCAGTGGTCGAAAAAGGCGATCTCCGAGGCTAAACGCTACTGCAAGGTCAATATTGCGGCGAGCTCGGAGGCCGCGAATTTCACCTTCGCGCCTAAGCAGGATCAGTGGCGGCTCGATCCGGATGCCGCGTACGTTCATTACACTTCGAACGAAACCATAGGCGGGGTCGAGTTCCAGTGGATTCCGCGGACCGGGGACGTGCCGCTGGTCGCCGACATGTCGTCGCACATTCTGTCGCGGCCGGTCGATGTCGGCCGTTACGGCGTGATCTATGCCGGCGCGCAGAAAAACATCGGGCCGGCGGGGCTCACCATCGTCATCGTGCGCGACGACCTGATCGGCCACGCTGCGCCCATCACGCCGGGCGTGTTTGACTACAAGGTGCAGGCCGAAAGCGATTCCATGTACAACACGCCGCCGACCTATGCCATCTATATTGCGGGGCTGGTGTTCCAGTGGCTGAAAAATCTCGGCGGGCTGGAAGCGATGGAGCGCATCAACATCGCCAAATCCGGGCTGGTGTATGACTACCTCGACCAGACCGAGTTCTACCATTCTCCGGTGGCAAAGGACGACCGCTCGCGCATGAACATCCCGTTCACGCTGCGCAATTCAGGGCTGGACGAGGCGTTCCTGAAGGCGGCGGAAAGCCGCGGGCTGACCCAGCTCAAGGGGCATCGCTCGGTCGGCGGCATGCGCGCGTCGCTATACAATGCGATGCCCATGGATGGCGTCAGGGCCCTGATCGAATTCATGCGCGAGTTTGAGAAGCAGAATGGCTGAGCCCTTCAGGATACTGACGCTCAACCAGATCTCGGGCGTCGGGCTCAAGCGCCTGCCGGCGGCACGCTATTCCGTTGGCGGCCAGATGGACCACCCTGACGCCATCCTCGTGCGCTCGCACGACATGCGTCAGATGGAGATCCCCGCCAGCGTCAGGGCGATCGGCCGCGCCGGCGCGGGCACCAACAACATCCCGGTCGAGAAAATGAGCCGGCTTGGCGTGCCGGTATTCAATGCGCCGGGCGCCAATGCCAACGCCGTCAAGGAACTGGTGATTGCGGGCCTGCTGATCGCGGCCAGGAATCTGGCCCCGGCCTTGCGCTTCGTCGACGGATTGAGCGGCGACGACAAGCAGTTGCACGTGCTGGTCGAAGACGGCAAGAAGCAGTTCTCCGGCAGCGAGCTACCCAAGCATACCCTGGGCATCGTGGGGCTGGGCAAGATCGGCAGCCTGGTGGCGGACGCGGCGATCAAGCTCGGCATGAGCGTGCTGGGCTATGATCCCGAGATCACGGTGGACGCGGCGTGGAGCCTGCCGTCGCAGGTAAAGAAGGCTCACAGCATAGAGGAAGTGCTCAAGGGCAGCGATTTCGTGAGCCTGCACGTGCCGCTGCTCGAAGTCACGCGCAACCTGATCAATGCCGAGCGCGTCAAGATCATGAAACACGGCGCCATCCTGCTCAACTTTTCTCGTGACGGCATCGTCGACAACGACGCGGTGCTGGAGGGGCTGAACGCCAAACGGCTGCGCTACTATGTTTGCGATTTTCCGGCGCAGAAGATGCTGCGCCACCCGCATGTCGTGGCGCTGCCGCACCTGGGCGCCTCCACGCGCGAGGCGGAGGACAATTGTGCGATGATGGTGGCCGACCAGGTGCGCGATTTCCTGGAGAACGGTAACATACAGAACGCCGTCAACTTTCCCGATGTGGTGATGAACCGTGAATCGCCGTTCCGCGTCTGCATCGCCAATGCCAACGTGCCGAACATGGTGGGGCAGATCTCGACGGCGATGGCCGAGGCCGGCCTGAACATACATAATATGATCAACAAGTCTAAAGGCGAGATGGCCTACACGCTGGTCGATGTCGACAGCGCGGTCCCGGTCGAGCTGACCGACCATCTCTCAGGCATAGGCGGCGTGCTCGCCGTGCGCTACCTGCCGCTGGAAAACCAGTGATTAAGTGATTCGGTGATCAAGTGATGAAACATGTCCGCAATCGCGCAGTACTGATTCACTCGATCACTCGATCACCGCCATGACCGACAAGCTTAAAACCATCCGCAGCCGGATCGATGCGCTAGATGAGCGGCTGGTGAAGCTGCTTTCGGCGCGCGCCCGGCTCGCGCAGCGCATCGGCAAGATCAAGCAGGGTGCCGTTTACCGGCCCGAACGCGAAGCGCAGGTGCTGCGGCGCATCACCCAGATCAACCCGGGACCGCTGTCCGGCCGCGCGCTCGCCCGGGTCTTTACCGAGGTCATGTCCGCATGCCGCGCGCTGGAGGATTCGCTGACCGTCGCCTATCTCGGGCCACAAGGCACCTTCAGCCAGGAAGCAGCGCTCAAACATTTTGGCGGCATGGCCCCGACGGTTCCCTGCGGCTCCATCGATGAGGTGTTCCGCCAGGTCGAAAGCGGAGCCGTGGGCTACGGCGTGGTGCCAGTCGAAAATTCAACCGAAGGCGCGATCGGCCGCACGCTCGATTTGCTGCTCACGACGCCTGCCAGGGTCTGCGGCGAGGTGATGCTGCCGGTGCGCCAGTGCCTGATGGGCAAGGCAAAAAAGCACGCCGATATCCGCAAGGTCTTTTCCCATACCCAGAGCCTCGCGCAGTGCCAGAAATGGCTGGCGCGCCATCTGCCGCATGCCGAGCAGGTCGCGGTGGTGAGCAACGCCGAGGCGGCACGGTGCGCGGCCCACGACCGCCATGCCGCGGCCATAGGCAGCAGGACTGCCGCGGCCTTCTACGAGCTTGACCTGTTGGCACGCAACATCGAGGACGAGGCGACCAACACCACGCGCTTTCTGGTGATCGCCGAGCACGGCGCGGCGCCTTCGGGCAAGGACAAGACGTCGCTGATTCTCTCGACGCGCAATGTGCCGGGAGCCATACACGACCTGCTGTCGCCTCTGGCGGCCAACCGGGTGAGCATGACGCGGCTGGAATCGCGGCCGGCGCGGACCGGTTTATGGGAATACGTGTTCTATGTCGACATCGACGGGCACGAGCAGAATGCCAACGTGGCCAAGGCGCTCGCCGAACTTGAGCGCAAAGCGTCGTTCCTGAAAAATCTCGGTTCTTATCCTGCGGCCATCATCTGAGGTAAATCGTGAGCGGTGAACGGTGACCCGACAACCGGTCCGCTCGTTTTACCATTTACGATTCACCATTTACCATTCGCCTTCATGAACATCTGCGACCTTGCTCCCCCCTATATCCGTGCCATCGCCCCATATCAGCCGGGCAAGCCGATTTCCGAACTGGCGCGGGAAATGGGCCTCAACGAGGCCGACATCGTCAAACTGGCATCGAATGAAAATCCGCTCGGCGTCAGCCCCTGCGCGCAGCGCGCGATACGCGGCGTGCTCGACGGCCTGGCGCGTTATCCGGACGGCAATGGGTTCGAGCTCAAGCAGGCGCTGTCTCGGCATTTCGGCGTGGCACAGGAGCGCATCGTGCTCGGCAACGGCTCCAACGACGTGCTGGAACTTGCGGCGCGCGCGTTTCTGACGCCGGACAGCAGTGCGATTTATTCCCGGCACGCATTTGCGGTCTACCCGCTGGCGGTGCAGGCCATGGGCGCCACGGGTATCGAAGTGGCGGCGAAGAATTTTGGACACGACCTGGATGCGATGCTGGGCGCGGTGAGGCCCGACACGAGACTCGTATTCATCGCCAATCCCAACAATCCGACCGGCACCTTCGTGCCGGGCGCTGAACTCGAAGCGTTCATTGCTGCGCTGCCCGGCAGCGTGCTGGCGGTGCTTGACGAGGCCTACAACGAATATTTGCCGCCGGAATTGCGCGTCGACAGCATACGGTGGCTGGAAAAATACAGTAATCTGTTGATTACAAGAACATTTTCCAAGGTGTACGGGCTTGCCGGCTTGCGCGTCGGTTATGCCCTGGGTGCGCCCGGCGTCGCTGATCTGATGAACCGGGTGCGCCAGCCCTTCAACGTCAACAGCCTGTCGCTGGTCGCCGCGGCGGCGGCGCTGGCCGACAAGGATTTCGTGCATCAGAGTTACGCGCTGAACCGGGCAGGCATGGGCCAGATCACCGCGGCGTTTCAGCAGCTGGGCATAGAATACATTCCGTCCCACGGCAATTTCGTGAGCTTCAAGGTCGGGGACGCGCGCGGCGTGTACCAGAAGCTGCTCAAAGCGGGCGTCATCGTGCGGCCGATCGCCAGCTACGGCATGCCGGATTATCTGCGTGTCAGCATCGGGCTCGAGTCGGAGAACGCCCGCTTTCTGGATAGCCTCGGGCAGGCGCTTGCGTAAAATCGCAGGCAATAGACAGGATTAACAGGATTTTTGCCTGTACCTTTTTGAATCTTGTTAATCTTGTAAATCCTGTCCAATAAAAATGAGCGCAAACCTCAAAATCGGCAAACTGGTGGTGATCGGCGTCGGCCTCATCGGCGGCTCGTTCGCGCTCGCGCTGAAAAAAGCGAAAGCGGTGAAGCACGTGACCGGCGTCGGACGCAGCCGCAAGAACCTGGCCGCTGCGCTCAAAATGCGCATCATCGACGAGGCGAGCACCGATGTGGCGCAGGCGGTGGCGGATGCCGATCTGGTGCTGCTCGCCATGCCGGTCGGGCAGATGGCGGAAGTCATGGCGCGCATCGCACCGCATCTGCCGCAGCGCGCGGTGGTCACCGACGGCGGCAGCACGAAGCAGGATGTCGTCGCTTACGCACGCCGCTTTCTCGGCGCGCATTTCCCGCGCTTTGTCCCGGCGCATCCCATAGCCGGCACCGAAAACAGCGGTGCGGCAGCGGCTTTCGCCGATCTGTACCGCGGCAAAAACGTGATCATCACGCCCCAGCCCGAAACCACGGCGCGGGCACTGCGTCTGGTGCGCATGGCGTGGCAGCGGTGCGGCGCACGCATCGTGCGGCTTGAGACGCAGGAGCACGACGCAATTTTTGCGGCCGTCAGTCATCTGCCGCACGTGCTGGTGTTCGCGCTGGTGAATTCGCTGGCGCGGCGCGCGGACGCGAAAAAACTGTTTGGTTTTTCCGCGGGCGGCCTGCGCGATACGGTGCGCATTGCCGGCAGTTCTCCGGAGATGTGGCGCGACATCTGTGCGGCCAATCGCGACGAGCTGCTCGCGGTGCTCGACGACTTTGAAGACGAGCTCGAGAGCGTGAGATCGGCGATCGAGAGCGGCGACGGCGCAACCCTGGCGCGCATGTTCGAGCACGCCCGCACGGCGCGCAACAAATGGCTCAAGCGCGACTGATCAGGCCCGCCGTGCGGCCTGAAGCCGGTTGAGCGGAGGGGGTTCCCTGGACTATCTCGATCTCGCTCCCATTCGCGATGTGCGCGGCACGGTAAAGCTGCCGGGGTCCAAGAGCATTTCCAACCGGATACTGCTGCTCTCCGCCCTGGCCCAGGGCGACACCCGCATCCGCGACCTGCTCGATTCCGACGATACCCGGCACATGCTCGATGCGTTACGCAGCCTGGGTGTCGTCTGGGAATCCACGGCGGACCGCGCGCTGCAGGTGCATGGCGCCGGGGGCGTATTCCCGGTCAAGGCGGCGGAACTTTTTCTCGGCAACGCGGGCACCGCGTTTCGTCCGCTGACCGCGGTGCTGGCGTTTGCCGGCGGCCACTACCGCCTGTCCGGCGTGCCGCGCATGCACGAGCGGCCGATCGGCGACCTGGTCGACGCGCTGCGCAGCCTGGGCGCGGATATAGACTATCCGGGCAAGGCCGGTTATCCGCCGCTGGAAATTCGTCCGGCGTTGATGCATGGCGGCAAGGTCAGCATACGCGGCGATGTTTCCAGCCAGTTCCTGACCGCATTGCTGATTGCGCTGCCGCTGTGCGCCGCCCGCACCGAGATCAGCGTTGAAGGGGAGCTGATTTCCAAGCCCTATGTCGATATCACGCTCAATACCATGCGCCGTTTCGGCGTCGAAGTGGTGCGGGAGGGCTGGTCACGATTTGAGATTCCTGCGGGAAGCCGCTACGTCAGCCCGGGGGAGATCTACGTCGAAGGCGACGCCTCGTCGGCTTCGTATTTTCTGGCAGCCGGGGCCATCAGCGGGCTGACGGGCGGCGGGCCGGTGCGGGTCGAAGGGGTAGGGCGTGCCAGCATCCAGGGCGATGTGCGATTTGCCGAGGCGCTCGACATGATGGGGGCTCGGGTCACCATGGGAGAAAACTGGATAGAAGCGGGCGCGGGTGATGCGGCGGCACGGCGCGGCAAACTCAGGTCGTTCGATGCCGACTTCAATCACATCCCCGACGCGGCGATGACGCTGGCGGTGGCAGCGTTGTTCGCCGACGGCCCGTGCCGGCTCAGGAACATCGGCAGTTGGCGGGTCAAGGAGACCGACCGCATCGCCGCCATGGCGACCGAGTTACGCAAGCTGGGTGCGCAGGTCGAGGAGGGTCCGGACTGGCTGCGCATCACGCCGCCCCAGGCCTTTACGCCTCACGCCGCCATCGACACGTACGACGACCACCGCGTGGCCATGAGTTTTGCGCTGGCGGCGCTGGGCGGGGTGGCGGTGCGGATCAATGGTCCGGGTTGCGTCGCGAAGACCTTTCCCGAGTATTTCGATGTGCTGGCGCGGATCTCCGGGCACTGAGCATGGCCGGCAACCCGTCCCCGGTCATTGCCATCGACGGCCCCTCCGCATCCGGCAAGGGCACGGTCGCCGAGCGGGTGGCGCGCGAGCTGGGCTTCCATTATCTAGACAGTGGCGCGCTGTACCGCTTGGTGGCATGGGCTGCGCTGGATGCCGGCATCGATCTAGAAAATGAATCAAGAGTTAGCGATATTGCATTGAATTTAAATGTTAAATTTAATGACGGCATTTGGCTGGGCCAGAAAGAAATCGGCGCCGCCTTGCGCGACGAGGCGATGGGCAACGCAGCGTCCCGGGTGGCGGCCTTACCCCGGGTGCGCCAGGCGCTGCTGGCGCGCCAGCGGGCATTCCGCCAACCGCCTGGGCTGGTCGCTGACGGCCGCGATATGGGATCCGTGGTTTTCCCCGATGCCCGGCTCAAAATTTTCCTGACTGCGACCCCCGAGGCGCGTGCCGAGCGGCGATATAAGCAGTTGATGGACAAGGGAATGGGTGCTAGTATGAACGCCCTTTTGCAGGATATTCGTGATCGCGACGCGCGTGACATGGCGAGAGCGGTTGCACCACTGCGGAAGTGCGAAGATGCCATTTATCTCGATACCACCGCATTGACGATAGAGCAGGTGGTAGCACAGGTGATGGCGCAGTACAAACTAGCGTTACGGGTACCATGAGTCAGCCCGACTTGTGGTTTTTTTAAACTACCCCGTCGCCATGACGGGTTTT